>Ga0136633_1000480_pt1 | contig 30778 bp, 23 predicted proteins | sample AntDrymeUQ832206_2_FD_105494 | JGI IMG/M metagenome (GOLD analysis project Ga0136633, IMG submission 105494) | Polar desert sand microbial communities from Dry Valleys, Antarctica - metaG UQ83 (22.06) | ecosystem: Environmental > Terrestrial > Soil > Desert | place: Antarctica: Dry Valley... | reverse complement strand
CCGAACGCCGGCGTCGTCGCCGGGCTCATCCTGCGGGCCGGCTGAACCACTTCCGCAAATCGGCGGTCGGCAACCGGTCATTCACCTCAATTCACTCCGACGCGCCCCGGTATCCATGTACCCTGGAACGACGGTGACTTTGCCCGGTGCCAACCACAGGACCGCCAATCTGCTGCATGCGGTCATCTGACCAGCGCAGCTCTTGAACTCCACGTGGGAGTGCGACTGAGGAGGATGGTAGGCGAGCCTGGAGCCGGGGACGAGGCCGGCGCCGTAGACGTCGGTGTCGATGACTATCGGGCCACGAGCAGCCTGCGCGCTCACGCCTCCAAAGCGGCTAGGAAGGCGAGATCCTCCTGCGCGCTGAGGTCTTCGATCACCATCTCCTCTGTCGCGGCAGCGGTCGGGCCCGTCGGAGAATCTCCTCGACCGGGAGTTCGAGGCTCTCGCTGTGGCGGGCCTGGATGGGTTCCGCGGACATCTCGCTGCCAACCCTCTGCCCGGTCGGTCACCCCCCGGCGGACGACGGTCGCTCGACCTCGGGCTCGCGCCCTTGGCCCACCAGGCGGTTCCAGAGCTCGTAATCGGTGTCACGTTTCGCGACGTAGCTGTTGTCCGGGCCGGCTTCCTGGCTCCCGATGGCTTTGAACGGTCCGCCGGCGAGGTCGTTCAGATCCACGTAGGTGCCCCCTTGTTCCAGTCGGGTCCCGATGGTGAGGACGGACAACCTGGCCAATTCGTCGCTGTCGAGCGCTCCGAGTTGCTGGCGCAACTCCTTGTCAGCGCCGGCAGGCTGGCTGTCGTCGACGTGACCGCCGGCCCCGGCGGCCGCCCCAGCCAGGTCTTGGGAGAAATCCTCCCCGGGTTCGCTCGCCTTGGGCCTGGTTGCCTCCTCACGCTCCACGTCGTGGGTCTGGGCGTGGCGTCCCTCGGGCCCTCCCTGATCAGAGAAGGGCTTCCGCGCATCGCCAGGACTCTGGTCGTGCTGGCCTCGCCTCGGCATGTTGGATCCTCTCCTTCGCGGTGGTGGCGCCCATCCTCACACGAAGGTCGCCGGAGGTAATGCCACACCGGTTCCAGGGCGACGACGTTGAGATCGTCCGGCCCCGGTCCTCCGCACGTACGGCCTAGCGTCTGAATGATGAGTGACAGGGATGGCGAGGCCGAGCGGGACGGAGTGCCGCTCACCAACCTCGACCAGGAGCTGTTCGGGGGTGCGGGGGCGACGAAGGGCGATCTGGTCGAGTACCTCGACGCGATGCGCGAACGGATCCTCCCTGTGCTGGCGGACCGGCCGCTCTCGGTGATCCGGGTCCACCGCGGTCAGGAGGCGTTCATGCAGAAGAACGTCCCGAAGTACACCCCATCGTGGGTGCGCACGGCGAAGGTCTGGGCGGAGGCCTCCAAGCGCGAGGTTTCGTACGCGTTGTGCAACGACCGCCGGACGCTCCTCTGGTTCGCCAACCAGCGGGCCGTGGAGTACCACCCGGCGCTGGCTCCCGCAGACCATCCCGATCGTCCCACCCATCTCGTCCTCGACCTCGATCCGCCCGATGTCGACGCGTTTCCCATGGCCGTCCGCGCCGCCCGGCTGGTCCGCCGGGCGCTGGCCGACGTCGGGCTGGAAGGCGCGGTCAAGACGAGCGGGGCCAAGGGTGTGCACGTGTTCGTTCCGATCGACAACCAGACGCCGCCCCACGACGCGGCCGCCGCCACTCGAGCCATCGCCGCCCGGGCCGCTCGTCTCGAGCCTGCCATCGCGACTACGGCCTTCGTGAAGAACGAACGCGAGGGGAAGGTGTTCGTGGACTCCACGCGGGTCGGCGGGGCGACGGTGATCGCGACGTACAGCCCGCGGGTCCGGCCTGGCGCGCCCGTTTCCTTCCCGGTGGACTGGGATGCGCTCGACGACGTGCGTCCTTCGGACTTCACGCTTCACACGGCGCTGGGACTCCTCGGCGACCGAGATCCCTGGGCTCTCCAGATGCCTGCCCCGCAGCGGTTGGCGGCAGACCTCGTCGAGGAGGGCCACGCCATCCCGGTCGCTCGGGTGCAGGCCATGCACGAGGGCAAGCGCCGGGCCCGAGGCGGAAGCGACCCTACGTCCGAGTCAGGACCACCTTGAGCGCCCCGGTGTCGCCGGCACAGGAGAACACGTCGTAGGCCTCCTCGAACTGGTCGAGGAGGAAGTGATGGGTGGCGAGCCGGCCGGCGTCGAGCTGGTGGCTCATCACGAGGCGGAGCAGGGTGGGGGTGGTGCGGGTGTCGACCAGCCCCGTCGTGATGGTGATGTCACGGCTCCAGATGTCCTCGAGGTGCAGCGTCGCCGGCGTGCCGTGGACGCCGATGTTGGCGACGTGACCGCCGGGGCGCACGAGCCGTACCGCCTGCTCGAAAGTGGCGGGCACGCCGACTGCCTCGATGGTGACGTCGGCGCCCAGGCCGCCCGTCAGCTCGGCGATGACCGCGTCGGCGTCCTCGGTGGCGTTATCGACCACGATGTCGGCCCCGAACTGCTTGGCTGCGTCCAGCCGGCTGGCGGCCAGGTCGATGGCCACGATGTGGCTCGGGCTGAAGAGGCGGGCGCCCATGATGGCGGCGAGCCCGATCGGACCGGCGCCCACCACGGCGACGACGTCGCCCGGCTGCACGGCGCCGTTGAGGACGCCGACCTCGTACCCGGTCGGCAGGATGTCGGCGAGCATCAGGATGTCCTCGTCGGCGGCGCCCGCCGGCACCCGATGGGTCGAGTTGTCGGCGAACGGGACCCGAACGTACTCGGCCTGGGTGCCGTCGATCGTGTGACCGAGGATCCACCCCCCGCCGCCCAGGCACTGCCCGTAGCGGCCCTCGCGGCAGAACCGGCACGACCCGCAGGAGGTGATGCAGGAGACGAGCACGCGGTCGCCGACGGCGAGTGTCCGAACCCCGCCACCGACGGCCTCGACGGTGCCCACCGCCTCGTGACCGAGGATGCGCCCGTCCGTCACCGCCGGGACGTCGCCCTTGAGGATGTGCAGATCGGTCCCGCAGATCGTGACGGCGTCGACCCGCACGGTGGCGTCGGTGTCGTCGAGCAGTTCGGGCTTCGGCGCGTCTTCCCAGGCCTTCTTGCCTGGACCGTGGTACACGAGGGCCTTCATGGCCTACCTCCCAGTTTGTCGTACCTCGACTGTGTGCCGAGCGACAACGGAGACGTCAGGGGCGAAGGTCACAACGTCCGTCGCAACTCCGCGACGGGAGCGCGCTATTTCCCTTTGCCCATAGCCACGGCAACGATGATGCCGACGATGACGATGGCGGCGATGACCAGGGCAACTATCCCGTCAGAAACCTCTCCAACCAGCATGGCGGGAGCATACTGAAAGGGAGGGTCCCGTCAAGGGACCATCGACGGAGCTACCGGCGGCGGCCACGGCCGGCGCCACCGCCCATGCGCCGGGCGATCGTGTGCGTCGGCTGCACGGGTCCCTCGGTGCCGGTGGCCTCGGCGTCGTCGAGCGGGCCCCAGACGTCGGCAGCCAAATCGCGCAGCCGGACGTCGTTCGAGAACGCCTCGACGAGGGGCTGGCGGATTCCCAGGCGCCGGCGGAGCTTCTCGGCGTCGGCCACCTGGTCCCACAGCAGCAGGCTTACGGCGACCCCGGTCTCGCCGGCGCGGGCGGTGCGCCCGGAGCGGTGGAGATAGGCCTTGTGGTCCTCGGGCGGGTCGTAATGGACAACCACGTCGACACCGTCGATGTCGAGGCCGCGAGCGGCCACATCGGTGGCGACGAGGAGGCCGACGTCGCCGGCGGTGAAGCGCTGGAGAGCCTTCTGGCGGGCTCCCTGGGTGAGACCGCCGTGGAGGACCTCGGTCTTCACCCCCTCCTTCTTCAACTGGAGCGCCAGGCGGTCGGCGCCTCGCTTGGTGCGCACGAAGAGAAGGGTGCGGAACACCCCCTGGGCGATGGTGGAGACCACCTTGACCTTGTCCATCTGGTGCACCTTGAGGAAGCGGTGCTCCATGCTGTCGACGGTGGGGGTGTCCGACTCGACCTCGTGGCGCAACGGCGTCTTCACATAGGTCTGAATCAAGTGGTCGACGTCGCTGTCGAGGGTGGCGGAGAACAGCAGAGTCTGGTGGGGGTCGGGCAGACGGCGCAGGACCCACTCGACCTGGGGCAGGAAGCCCATGTCGACCATGCGGTCGGCCTCGTCGAGCACGAGCATCTCCACGTCGGACATCGAGATGTCGCCCCGGTCACCCAGGTCGATGAGGCGGCCGGGTGTGGCCACCACGATCTCCACGCCGCGCTTGAGGGCCTTGACCTGGCGGTCCATCGGTGCGCCGCCGTAGATGGCGCTCAGGCGCAGGTTGCGTGAAGCGGCCAGCGGGGTGAGCACCTCCTGCACCTGGTGGGCCAGCTCGCGCGTGGGGACGAGGATCAGCGCCTTGGGGCGGTGGGGCTTGGCCTCCGTGGTGCGCATGATGACGGGAAGGCCGAAGGCCAGGGTCTTTCCCGACCCGGTCTGGGCCTTGCCGCAGACGTCTCGCCCGGCCAGGGCGTCGGGAATCGTGAGCGCCTGGATCGGGAACGGTGAGGTGATCCCTGACGCAGCAAGCGCCTCGGCAAGGTCGGGCGCAACGCCGAGCGCGGCGAAGGACTTCATTCTGGTGGTCTCCTGAGATTGATACGAGGCGGGCCGAACCCGCCGTACCCGATGTCCAGGAGGTAGGAAAGGCCCCGACTGGGGTGCACCATGCACCCGTCGCCCGCCCAGCATACCCGACCACCTGTTCGGCCTGGGTACTCCGTGGCATGCAGTGGGTACACAGGGGTCAGGACTACTACTGGGAGGGTGCAATGGGCATCGGAGTGAGCATCTTCTTGATCGCACTGGGGGCGATCCTGGCGTTTGCCGTCGACGTCTCCACGAGCGGGATCGACCTCAACACGATCGGCGTGATCCTGATGGTCGTCGGGGTCATCGGCCTGGCCGTCACCATGCTGGTCCTGAACGGGGGCGCCGGCGGCTGGTACGGCGGGTCCCGACGGACGACCGTGGTCCGAGACGACTACGTCGAAGTAGAGCCCGTGGATCCTGCGCCGGTGGCGCGCCGTCGGGTGACCCGTCGGCGCGAGGTCCTGTAAGGGCACTCGTTCATGCGCCGTTCGCGGCATGATGGAGGGGGACTCGGAAGGAGACGCGAATGAAGCTCGGTGTCGTGGGCAAGGGCGGAGTAGGCAAGACCTCGCTGTCGGGACTGCTCTGTCAGGCCTACATCGCCCGGGGCAAGCGCGTGCTGGCGGTCGACACCGACTCCAATCCCAACCTGGCCATGAGCCTCGGGCTCGACGAGAAGACGGCCAACGAGGCGCCCCTCGTTCCTCGCAAGCTCGTCGTCGGCCTGGGTGACGGCACGCTGTCGCCCGGTGCGCTGCTGAAGGAGTACGGCCTGCCCACGCCGTCGGGCGTCACCCTCCTGCACGCCATGCGGATCGACCAGGCCGGCGCCGGCTGCAGCTGTGCCGATCACTACATGGTCCGCAGCCTGCTGGGCACCGCCATCGAGGAGGAGGCCGACGTCACCCTCGTCGACATGGAAGCCGGCCTCGAGCACCTCAGCCGATCGGGCGGCACCCTGGCCTACGCCGACGTGCTGCTCATGATCATGGAGCCCACCCACAAGTCGGTGATGACCGCCGGTCGCACGGTCCCTCTGGCTCGTGAGCTGGGCATTCCCCGCATCTACGGCGTCGGAAACAAGGCCAAGGGCGAGGCCGATGTCGAGCTGTTCAAGACTCTCTCGGTCCAGTACGGCGTGCCGCTGGCCGCCGTGGTGCCTTGGGACGCCGACGTTCGCGTCTGCGACCGCAGGGGCGGTCCGCTCTTCCCCGGCGAGGCGCAGCCTGTGCGTGACGCGGTCGAGCGGATCATCGCCGTCATCGAGTCCGGGGAAACCGAGGACGAAGCACTCCTGGCCGAGTCCGGCCGCATCGGCTCCCTGCAGTAGAGCTCTGATCTGATCGCCGGCTTCTCCACCCGGGCCATCCACGCCGGGCAGGAGCCCGACCCGGCCACCGGCGCGGTCACGACGCCGATCTACCAGACCTCCACCTTCGCCCAGGACGGTCTCGGAGGCGACAAGGGTTACCACTACGCCCGCACCGGCAATCCCACCCGGACGGCCCTGGAAACCTGCCTGGCGTCGCTCGAGGGCGCCGCGCACGGCGTCGCCTTCGGCAGCGGCATGGCTGCGATCGACTCGGTCCTGCGCCAGCTGTCGCCCGGCGATCACATCCTCGTCAACGCCGACGGCTACGGCGGCACCCACCGGATCCTCACCCAGGTGCACCGGGCCGACTTCGCGGCCGTCGACCTGAACGACCCGGCGGCACTGGACGCTGCCTGGACCGAGCGGACGAGGCTGGTGTGGGTCGAGTCGCCCACCAATCCGGGGCTGGGCGTGGTCGACATCGCCGCCGTCTCGGCCGTGGCCAGGGCGCGTGGCGCCTGGTGCGTGGTCGACAACACCTTCGCCACGCCGTGGCTGCAGCGGCCGCTCGAGCTCGGGGCAGACATGGTGGTGCACTCCACCAGCAAGTACCTGAGCGGCCACTCCGATGTCATCGGCGGCTTCCTGGCCACCGACGACGACGACCTCGCCGCTGCGGTCACCCTCGTCCGCAACGCAGCCGGCTCGGTGCCCGGGCCCTTCGACTGCTTCCTCGTGCTCCGGGGGGTCAAGACCCTGGCCGTGCGGATGGACCGCCATTGCGGGAACGCGCTGGCCGTGGCCGGGTTCCTCCGCTCGCACCCGGCGGTCGAGGAGGTGCACTATCCCGGCCTGGCCGACGACCCCGGCCATGCGCTGGCCGTCCGCCAGATGCGCGGCGGCTTCGGCGGCATGGTCTCCGGCGTGCTCGCCGGTGGTGAAGCCGCCGCCGCGGCGATGCTGGCGCGCGTCAAGCTGTTCACCCTGGGCGAGTCCCTGGGCGGAGTCGAGTCGCTCATCGGCTATCCGGCCCGCATGAGTCACGCCAGCATGGCCGGCACGCCCCTGGCCGTCGACCCTGGTCTGGTGCGCCTCTCGGTGGGCATCGAGGACGTCGAGGACCTGTTGGAGGACCTGGCCCAGGCCCTGGCCCGCCGCTGAACCTACCCAGCAGGCTGACCGTCCCCGGCGGCGAACGCGGCGACGACGGGGGCGAAGGACACGACCGCCTGCTCGTCGAGTCGGGGGAACCGGACGATCCCCGTCTGCACCCCCGCCTCGGCCAGCTCGCGGTACCGCCCGATGTGCTCGTCGACCGGGCAGTCCAGGGCCGAGGACAGGTGGGGGACCTCGATGGCCGAGGGATCCCGGCCCACGTCGGCACAATGGGCCCGAAGGACGTCGAGCTTGTGGCGGAGGGTGGCCGCGTCGCCGGACAGGTTGCACGCATCGGCATACCGGGCGACGAGCCGCAGGGTGCGCCGCTCGCCGGACCCGCCGACGAGGATGGGGATGCGCTGCTGCACGGGCCTCGGGTACCCGACCGCCTCGGTCACGGTGACGGTCTTCCCCGCGAACGCCGGTGCTCCCGGGCCCCACATGAGTGGCAGGAGCTGGAAGCGCGTCCTCGAGCAGCTCGAAGCGGCGGGGGATCGGCGGGAAGTCGAACCCGTATGCCTTGTGCTCCCGCTCGAACCAGCCGGCCCCGATTCCGCAGACGGCCCGACCGCCGGAGAGGACGTCGAGGGTGGCGGCGATCTTGGCCAGGTGCGCGATGTTGCGGTAGGTGACGCCTGTGACCATGGTGCCCAACGTCACCCGCCTGGTGAGGCCGGCGAGGAACCCGAGCGTGGTCCAGCTGTCGAGCAGGGGGTCCCAGTGCCGGCCGACCTGGGGGATCTGGATGAAGTGGTCCATCACCCAGAGGCTGGTGAAGCCCACCTCCTCTGCGGTTCGGGCCACCGCAGCCAGACGGCCGGCGATCTCGGCCGGGCCGCCGGGCCAGTCGAACGTGGCGATCTGCAGGCCGAAGGACATGCTCACGGGAGCCTCCTGTTGCCGGCGGGCGGCGTCGGGCGCCGACACGAGCTCGGGATGGACGACACGCACGGGCCCTAAGTTTTCAGAGGCGTTCCGGACGGCGTCGTGGACGGCGTCGAAACCGTCGCCGGCCAGTTCGTCACGCACCTCCGACCATCGCCGGAGCTGGCCGGTGAGGACCTTGGCCGGGACCGGGTGGTCACGGCGCAGGTTGCGGGCCCCGGCCCTCGGCCGGGGGGACCTCGAACGCAACGGCTACGACCGGTAGGCCGTGCCGCCGGGCGACCTCGACATAGCGGCGACGCCTGTCCCGGTCGAGCCCAAGGGTGTCGACGACGGTCAGCAGCTTCCGGCGGGCCCGCCGCTCGAGAACCAGGTCGAGCACGGCGAAGGCGTCGGTGCCGGCCCGATGGTCGTGCTCGCCCTTACCGACCAGGGCCCGGAGCCGATCGGCCGACACGACCTGGCCGGGTGCGAACCACTCATCGGCCCAGGTCGTCTTGCCGCTGGCCGAGGGTCCGACCAGGACCACCACGCAGGAAGCGGCGAGCCGAAGCCCGTCCGTCATCACCACCCCGCTCGGGAGGGCCGCTCGGCCCAGACTGTGTTTCGCTACTCGCTGTAGGCGGGAGCGGCGTCTTCGACGGGAGCGTCGTCGACGGCCACGTCGGCGTCGGTGACCTCGGGGCCGGGCGCGTCGACGGCGGCGGCGCCGTTGTCGGCGTCACGGGCGGCGTCGGGACGGGGCCCACGGGGGCCGCCTCGCCCACCGCCGCGGCCTTCGCGGCCTCCGGCCTTGTCGCTCACCGTGCGCTGCGTGTAGGGCAGCAGGGCCAACTCGCGGGACGTCTTGATGGCAACGGCGACATCGCGCTGGTGCTGGAGACACGTGCCGGTGGTACGACGGGCCTTTATCTTGGCGCGGTCGCTGATGAACCGGCGCAGGACGTTGACATCCTTGTAGTCCACCCAGGTGACATGGTCACGACAGAAGACGCAGACCTTGGGCTTGCCACGTCGGTTGGTGTCGCGAACCGGCGTTCTCTTCTTGCCGCGGTCGCGGTCGTTGTTCCGTGCCATCGCCGACCAGTGTAGCGGTTGAGGTCGCATCTACCGTTTTGGGGGTGCCGGGCGTATGGTGGACCGTCGCCGTTGTCCGAGCAGGCGACGGGGGACAGGTGGCCACCAGGCGTTCGAGGCTCTCGTTCGTGGGAGCGGTCGTGGCGGTCGTTCTCGCCCTCGGCATCCCCCGGTCCGGCGCCCAGACGTCCACGCAGACCCTGGCGCCGGCGACGGTTGTGTTCGAAACGGTGGTGGTCGGAGAGCGCAGTGCCGCGCAGACGTTGACCTTTACGAGTACGAGCACGGTCACGGTCAACGGGGTGGGGGTGACCGGCCCGTTCGAGATCGCCACCGGCAGCACGTGCGGGGCGGGGGTCATCGTCGGGCCGGCATCGGCGGGCTGCACCGTCCGGGTGGTGTTCGCGCCGACGGGCGCAGGGGCCCAGACCGGCGCAGTGACGCTGACCTACAACGCCGACGTGACCCGGCGGAGCAGCCTCTCGGGATCGGCGACGGCGACGACCACCACGGCCAGGCCTCCGGACACGACGGTTCCGGACACGACGGTTCCGGACACGACGGTTCCGCCCACGACCGCCGCCCCCCGCACCTCGACGACCCAGCCGGCGACCACGACTACAGGGCCGACCCCGACCGTGCCGCCGACCACGTTGGGTGAGGAGACGACCACCACCTCGGCCTTGGCCACGACGACGACGACCGCACCGCCACCGCCGCCGCCCGTTCGGGTCACCCTGACCGCCACTGCTGCCGATGGCGGCCGGTCCGGGCCGCCCGGCATCGGCATCACCGTGACCGGCACCGGCCATCCCGCAGGGGGCGGTCGGGCGTCGGGCGGGCAGCAGATCGCCGCCCCCCTCGCCCAGGCCGGACCGGCCTGTGGCACCGTCTTCCTCTTCCTCGACGGCCGGCGGATCGGCTCGGCCCGACCCGACGCGTTCGGGGAGCTCCGGAAGGAGGGCCTGTCGGTGCCGGGCGATGTCGGCCCGGGCTCTCACGACATCACCAGTTCGTGCCGCACCTCGGGCAAGCCGGTGCTCGCCGCCTCGGACTTCGACGTGACCGACGCCGCCGTCCACCGGAGCGTGCTGGCTACGTCGCTGCCCCAGGCCGACCAGGTCGACTTCGGGATCGACCAGCTCCTCCTCAGCGCCTTGGCCGTGGCCGCGCTCCTCGTGCTGATCGCCTTCCCCGCCGAGCTGTTCAACACCACCCTGGAGGAGCACTACGACGAGGTGAGGGGGTGGGTGGGGCTCGGGCCCCGGTCGCTGGGCGGAGGCCGACACCACGGCATCCTGCTCGTCGGCTTCCTGCTGCTGAGCGGGCCGCTCTGGTTCGCCATGCAACCGGCCAGCGGCTTCGACGGGGCGACGGCCTTCGGCGCCCTCGGGCTCAGCATCGCCACTGGGGTCGTGGTGTTCGCCTCCGACATGCCCGCGGTCGTCCACGTCCGGCGGCGCTACCGGGAACGGGCCCGCCCCATCGCCCTGCCGGGAGCGCTCGTCATCGCCGTGGCCTGCGTGGTGCTCTCCCGAGCCGTCCATTTCCAGCCCGGCTACTTCTACGGTCTGGTCGGGGGACTGGCGCTCAGCCGGTCGCTCGAGCGCGACGAATCGGGTCGCCTGGCCGCCCGCACCGCCGGCGCGCTGCTGGTCCTGAGCATCGGATGCTGGGTGGCGCTGCTGCCGGTGTCGGCGGCCGCTGCCGAGTCCGGCAGGAACGCCGGCACCATCCTGGTCGAGAACCTCCTGGGCGGGATCTTCTGGACCGCTCTCGACAGCCTGGTGATCGCCATGCTGCCGCTGCGACTGCTGGAGGGGTCGAAGATCGTCGGCTGGAGCCGTGCCGCCTGGGCCGCGCTGTACGGCATCACCCTGCTGGCCTTCGTCCACATCCTGCTGCGCCCGAGCACCGGCTACGTGTCGAACACCTCCGTGTCGCCGCCGTACGTGGTCATCGGCCTGTTCGTCGGCTTCGCCGTCTTCTCGTTCGCCTTCTGGGGGTACTTCAGGTTCCGGCGACCACGCTCATCGGGCGAAGTGCTGGCGAATGAGGTTGAGGGCGCTCCCCGCCCGGTACCAGGCGATGTGCTCGTCGTTCAGGGTGTGGGTGCAGGAGAACTCGATGGTGGAGCCGTCGGGACGGTGCAGCAGGCAGCCGACAGGCCTGTCGGCGCTCAGCCCGTCGAGCCCCAGGATCGAGATCCGGTCTAGCTCGCCGATCTCCTCGTAGAACGCAGGGTCGCTGAAGACCAGGGGGAGGACACCCTGCTTCTTGAGGTTGGTCTCGGCGATACGGGCGAAGGACCGCACGATCACCGCCCGGCCGCCCATGAACCTCGGCTCCATGGCCGCGTGCTCACGGGACGACCCTTCCCCGTAGTTCTCGTCGCCTATGGCCACCCACGTGAGCCCCGCCTCCTTGTAGTGGCGCGCCACCTCGGGGAAGGGCTCCCGGGTCTCGTGGACCTCGCACCACCCGACACCCGACTCGCCGGTGAAGGCGTTGGTGGCGGCGAGGAAGAGGTTGGCGCTGATGTTCTCGAGGTGGCCCCGGAAGCGCAGCCACTTGCCGGCCGCCGAGATGTGGTCCGTCGTGCACTTGCCCCGGGCCTTCAGCAGGATCCGCAACTCCGAGAGGAGGTCGTCGGTATTCGGCGCGAACGGCTCGAGCCGCTGCAGTCGGCTGCTGGCGGGGTCGATGACCACCTCGACGCCGGATCCGTCCTCCGGTGGCGCCACGTACCCGGCGTCACCCGCGACGAAGCCTCCCGGCGGCAGCTCGCTGCCCACCGGCTCCTCGAGCACGACGTCGCCGATCCGGTCCTCGAGCGGGTTGAAGTCGAGCGTGCCGGCCAGGGCGTAGGCCACCGTGGTCTCTGGGGAGGCGATGAACGCCAGCGTCTCGGCGTTCCCGTCGTTGCGCTTGGGGAAGTTGCGGTTGAAGGACGTGATGATCGAGTTCGTCTTTCCGGCGACGACATCGGAGCGGGCCCATTGACCGATGCACGGGCCGCAGGCGTTGGCCAGGACGGTGGCTCCGACCGCCTCGAGGTCGGCGAGCAGCCCGTCGCGCTCGACCGTGGCCCGGACCGACTCGGACCCCGGCGTCACCAGGAGCGGGGTGCGGGTGCGCAGGCCGCGGGCCGTGGCCTGGCGGGCCACGCTCGCCGCCCGGCTGATGTCCTCGTAGGAGGAGTTGGTGCAGGAGCCCACGAGCGCCTGGGACAGCTCGAGCGGCCAGCCCTGCTCCTTCGCCTCGGCGCCCAGGGCGGAGACGGCGCGACCGAGGTCCGGCGTGTGCGGGCCGACCACATGGGGCTCCAGCGTGGAGAGGTCGATCTCGATGACCTCGTCGAAGTACGACGCGGGGTCGGCCAGGATCTCGTCGTCCGGCCGCAGGTGGGCGGCCACTGCGTCCGCGGCGTCGGCGAGCTCCGCCCGGTCGGTGGCGGCCAGGTAGGACCTCGACCGCTCGTCGTAGGGGAAGATCGACGTGGTGGCGCCGATCTCCGCGCCCATGTTGCAGATCGTGGCCTTGCCGGTGCAGCTGATGGCCGCCGTTCCCGGGCCGAAGTACTCGACGATGGCCCCGGTGCCGCCCCTGACGGTGAGGACCTCGGCGACCTTGAGGATGACGTCCTTGGGCGAGGCCCACCCGGAGAGGGCGCCGGTGAGGTGGATCCCGATGAGGCGGGGCCAGCGCAGACCGAACGGGCCGCCGGTCATCACGTCGACGGCGTCGGCACCGCCCACGCCGATGGCGATGGTGCTCAGGCCCCCCGCATTGGGGGTATGGCTGTCGGTGCCGATGATCATCCCGCCCGGGAAGGCATAGCGCTCGAGGACGACCTGGTGGATGATGCCGGCCCCCGGCCTCCAGAACCCGATTCCGTTCCGCATCGACGCCGTGCATAGGAAGTCGTAAACCTCCCGATTGGCCTCCTCGGCGACGGCCAGGTCGGCGGCGGCGCCCTCCTGGGCCAGGATCAGGTGGTCGCAGTGGATCGTGGTCGGTACCTGCACGGTGGGCAGGCCTGCCGTCATGAACTGGAGCACCGCCATCTGGGCGGTGGCGTCCTGCATGGCCACCCGGTCGGGCCGCAGCTCGACGTACGACCGGCCCCGTACCGGCGCCTCGATGTCCCGATCGACCAGATGGGTCACCAGGATCTTCTCCGCAAGGGTGAGTGGCCGGCCCAGCAGGCCGCGCCCTGCCGCCAACCGGTCGCCCATCTCGGCATACAGGCTCTGGACGAGCTCAAGGGGGGTAGTGGCGGTGACGGTGATGACCTGCCTCCTTTCGGTCCGCCATTGTCGCGCCTCCTGCGGCCGCCGTTGGAGAGGCTGCCGTTCGAGAGGCCGCCGTTCGAAGTCCGCAGGTTGGGGAGCAACCGGGTCCTATGCTGGGTCGGCACCGGAATCGCAGGGGCCTGACGGCGCGCCGAGGGCCTACGACCGAGCCCGCTCTGGAGGAGAACATGGCAGACGACGACGCAACAGCGCGGCGCACGACCAAGGCGACAACGGGCTCCACCGCCGGGAAGGCAGCCGCCAGGAAGGCAGCCGCCAGGAAGGCAGGAGGCAGGAAGGCGCCGGGCGCGGCCCCGGTGAAGAAGGCGGTGCGCAAGGCGACGACCGAGCCGAGGAAGACGGTCGCCAAGAAGGCCGTCGCCAAGAAGGCGCCGGCCAGGCGGACGACGACCAGGGACTCCGGCGCCGTCCTTGCGCCCCGCAAGAAGGCGCCGCCGCGGTTGCGCCTGGCCGCCGAGGAGACGTTCGACGACGACTGGCAGCAGCCCGAGCCGGAACCCGTCCGGGAGGACCCGTCGGCCCGGATGCGGGCGGTCCTACGGGCCGCAGCGCGCAGTGTGGAGGAGAAGGAGACCGGCAGGCAGCCGCCCCGTCCCAGCCCCGTCCCACCTCCGGCCGACGAGCCGGTCACCCGCGTCCTCGTGGCACCGGAGCCGCAGACCGCCGAGGAGTGGCTGCTCGATGAGGACGAGCTCGACGGAGATGATGACACCCAGGTCGAGGACGAGGTCGTGATCGAGGCGCACGTCCTGGATGAGGAGCACGGTCTGGATGAGGAGGTTGACGCCGAGGTCGAGGACGAGTGGGCGCCTCCCGACCAGCTCGACGACACGCGGTCCTTCTCGCCGCCGCCTCAGCCGGCCCCGCCTTCCGTCCAGCCCCCGCCGCCCCCGCCGCCCCCGCCGCCCATCCACCGGGCAGCACCGACGGAGGTCGCCGAGCCCCCTGCTCGGCCTGACGCGCCGGCCGACAAGACGGGGCGCAAGCGACGGCGGCGGCCCATTCTCCTCGTCGTCCTCGCGCTCGTCACCCTCCTGGCCGTCGCCGGCGTCGTCTGGTTTCTCGTGCTCCGGGAGAACGGGATCGACTACTCCGAGCTCAAGGTGGGGGACTGCTTCGACTCCTCCCAGTCGACTGAGATCCGGAGCATCAAGGTCGAGCCCTGCTCCGAGCCCCACGACTCGGAGATCTTCTTCCTGGTCACCCACCCGGCCGGGCCGGACGAGCCGTACCCGGGCAAGGACACCCTGGTGCAGTTCGCAGCCGACGCCTGCCTGGGCCAGCCGCTCACGGACTACCTCGGCGTCCCCCTCGAGCAGTCGCAGCTGAAGGACTTCGAGATCGTGCCCCAGGAGTCGGCGTGGGACGACGACGGCCGGCGGGTGCTGGTGTGCGGCGTGGACACCGGCGGCCAGCCCGACATCACCGGTTCGGTCAAGGGAACCCGCCGGTAGGGGCTACTCCTGGTCCGGCGGGGGCGCCTCCGTCGTGTGGACCATCTCGCCGGCGACGTCGCGCAACTTCACGTTCAGGCGCTGCGACGCCCGCCGCAGCATGTCGAAGGCCTGGTCCGCGGTCACGCCCTCCCGGGCCATCAGGATGCCCTTGGCCTGGCCGATGAGGTCACGGGACTGGAGCGCCTCGTCCATCTGCTCCTCGTGGATGGCGGTCGACAGCGCGATCGCGGCGTGAGCCGCGAACACCAGTCCCACCGTGCGTGAGGTGTCGTTGAAGGCGTCCGCCGCCTTGGAGCAGAGGTTCAGGGAGCCCATCGTGTCGCCCGCGACGAAGAGGCGGAAGCAGAGCATGCTGGTGATACCCGTCTCCCGCTGGACCCGGGAGGCGAACTGAGGCCAACGGGATTCGGCGCCCAGGTCGCCGGTCTGGAAGACCTCGTGGTCCCGGATGGCGTCGAGGCATGGCCCCTCGCCGGTTTCGTACTGGACGTTGTCGACCTGGCGCGGGACATCGTCGCTCGCCGCCGGAGTGTCCACCTTCTTGCCCTTCAGGAAGGAGATGCCGGCGTGATCGCATCCGTCGATCGTCTCCACGGCCAGGTCGACGATTCTCTGCAGGGTCTGTTGGACGTCGTGTTCGGCGAGGAGCTCACGCGCGATCTCGGCGAACATCTCCGTATTTGCACTTTCCCCGCTGCTGGAGGTCATGCTCCTCTGTAGTCCTTTTACGCGCTCGCCGCCACCCTCGTCGCCTGTTGGGCCTCCATGCGGCGGATGTGGTCGACGGGCGCCACCAGCCAGCTGTGGGCGAGGGTCGAGATCCAGTCGTCGAGCAGCCTGGCGGCCTGAGCCGATCCGGTGAGCTCCTGGTGGCGCTCGATCATCCAGCGGAGCTCCTCGAGGGACTCGGCGTCCGGCCGGGCCGCTTCCACCAGGGCGGTATTCAGTCGGGCCGTGAGCTGCGAGCCGGGGTCCCAGACGTAGGCCCGCCCTCCGGTCATGCCGGCGCCGAGGTTGTAGCCCACCGGGCCGAGGACGACGACGGTGCCGCCGGTCATGTACTCACAGGCGTGGTCGCCCACACCCTCGACCACCGAATTCGCCCCCGAGTTGCGGACCGCGAAACGCTCGCCGGCCGAACCGGCGACGTACAGCTCACCGCCGGTGGCGCCGTAGAGGCAGGTGTTGCCGGCGAGGACCGGGTCTCCAGCGTCGTTGGCGGGTGGGCGGATGACGATGCGGCCTCCGGCCATGGCCTTGCCGACATAATCGTTGGCCTCGCCGGTGAGCTCGAACTCGATCCCGTGGCCGAGGAAGGCCCCGAAGCTCTGGCCCGCCGAGCCGGTGAAGCGCACCGAGGCCGACCCGGGCGGGGGCGTCGACCCGAACTCCAGGGCGAGAGCGCCAGACAACGCGGCGCCGACGGTGCGGTCGGAGTTGCAGATCGGGTACTCCAGGTCGATGTCCGCCCCGTCCCAGATCTCCCGGTACGCGTCGGCCTCGAGCCGGTCGCCCAGGGCGGAGCGGGGGCGCTGCAGGTCCACCGGACGGACGAAGTGCCGGGGGGCGTCGAGGTCGTCGGGCGGGGTGATGAGAGGCGTCAGGTCCATGCAGTCGGACCGCACGTCGCCGATGACGCGCTGGCGGAGGAATTCGACCCGGCCGATGGCCTCGTCGAGGGTCCGCAGGCCCAGGGCGGCCAGCTCGCGGCGGACCTCCTCGGCGATGAAGAGCATGTAGGCGGCGACACCTTCGGGGGTACCGGCGAACTTGGCCCGCAGGTGGGGCCGCTGGGTGGCGATGCCCGTGGTGCAGGTGTCCTTGTGGCAGGCCCGCAGCATGATGCAACCCTCGGCGATCATGGCCGCGGTGCCGAAGGAGTACTCGTCCGCGCCCAGCAGGGCGGCCATGAGCACGTCGCGCCCGGTCATGAGCCCACCGTCCATCCGCAACCGGACCCTGTCGCGCAGGCCGTTGTCCATGAGGGCCCGCTGGGTCTCGGCCACGCCCAGCTCCCAGGGGAGGCCGGCGTGCTTGATGGAGCCCAGGGGAGACGCGCCGGTGCCGCCGTTGGCGCCGGAGATGTGGATGACCTCGGCCAGGGCCTTGGCCACGCCGGCGGCGATGGTGCCCACGTTGTCCTCGGCCACCAGCTTCACCGACACCTCGGCCAGCCTGTTCACCTGCTTCAGGTCGAAGATGAGCTGGGCCAGATCCTCGATGGAGTAGATGTCGTGATGCGGCGGCGGGGAGATGAGACCGATGCCGGGCTGGGTGTGGCGGAGGGCGGCGATCTCCTCCGACACCTTGTTGCCCGGAATCTGGCCGCCCTCGCCGGGCTTGGATCCCTGCGCCATCTTGATGTTCAGCTCGTCGGCGAAGGCGCAGTACTCCGGCGTCACCCCGAAGCGGCCTGAGGCGATCTGCTTGATGCGGCTGTTCTTGTCGCCCGTCGGCTGGCCGCGGGTGATGAACCGGGCATGGCTCTCGCCACCCTCGCCACAGTTCGACTTCCCGCCGATGAGGTTCATAGCCATCGTGAGGGTCTCGTGGGCCTCGCGACTGAGCGCCCCGTGCGACATGGCGCCGGTGGAGAAGCGCTTCACGATGTCGGATGCCGGCTCGACCTCGTCGAGGTCCACCGGCGTGGCGGCCGGCACGAACTCGAGGAGGTCGTGGAGCTCGGTGGGCGGCCGGTCGTTGACCAGTGCCGCAAAGCGGTCGTACTGCTCGCTGTTGCCGTCGCGGATGGCGGCCTGGAGCAGGTGGGCGGCCTTCATCTCGTTGAGGGCCTTGACCACCGGGTCGTTGTGGGTGTGGAACTCGCCCTTGTTCTTGAGGGCCCGGTAGTAGCCACCCTCGACGGTACGCCCCTCGCCATGGCGGCTCAGCGCGTCCTCGCCAAGTTCGGCCCAGCCCACGCCGCCGACCACCGAGGGGGTGCCGGCGAGGCAGATGTCGACCACCTCGGGGCCCAGCCCGATGACCTCGAAGATCTGCGCGCCGCGGTAGGAGTCGACGGTGGAGATGCCCATCTTCGACATGATCTTCAGGACACCGTCCTCCAGGCCGGCCTGGAGACGCTCCTGCGCCTCCGGGCCCGACAACTCGGTGTCGACGTTCTGGTCGGCCTCGTGCCCAACCGTCTCCAGGGCCAGCCCGGGGCAGATGGCATCGGCCCCGTACCCGAGCAGGCAGGCGACGTAGTGGGTGTCGCGGGCGTCGTCGGCGGACACGACGAGGCTGGTGTTCGAGCGCAGGCCCTGGTTCACCAGTCGGTGGTGGATGGCCCCCGTGGCGAGGAGCGCCGGCACCGGCGCCCGCTCCTCGCCGACACCACCGTCGTCGACGATCAGGATGCCGGCGCCGTCACGGACGAGCTGCTCGGCCTCGTCGCAGAGGCGCTCGACGGCAGTGCGCAGCCCGTCGGGGCCGTCGGCGATGGGGAACGTGGCGTCGAGGTGGCCGCACCCGAAGGATCCGCAGTCTCCTGTCAGCAGGTTGACGATGGCCGACGGGTAAAGGAAGAACGACTTCAGCACCAGCAGCTCGGTGGACTCCGCCCCGGAGGTGAGGATCGGGTGACGGGGGCCGAGCAGGGTGCGCAGGCTCATGACCAGCCGCTCGCGCAGGTGGTCGATGGGCGGGTTGGTGACCTGGGCGAAGCGCTGCCTGAGGTAGTGGTGGATCGGCCGCGGGCGCCCGGCCAGGTGGGGGAGCGGCGAGTCGTCGCCCATGGAGTAGGTGGGTTCCTTGGCCTCGTTGGCCATGTACCGCAGCACCATGGCCAGCTCCTCCCGGGAGTAGCCGAACATGGCCTGGCGGCGTTCGAGCACCGTGGGGTCGGGGGTCTGCTCGATGTGCTGGCCCGCCGGCTTCGGGCGCAGCCCGTCCTGGGCCCAGCGGGCGTAGGGGCCGCCGGCGGCGAGGGCTGTCTTGTTCTCCTTGTCGTGGACGACGCCCTCGGTGGGGGAGACGTAGAGCATCTGACCCGGGCCCAGGCGGCCCCGACGGACCTGGCCCCTGCCGGTGAGGTCGACGGCGCCGGCCTCCGAGCAACACACGACGAGCCCGTCGTCGCACACGGCCCAACGCAGCGGGCGCAGGCCGTTGCGGTCGAGGGTGGCCCCCACGCCGACGCCGTCGGTGAAGATGACGCCGGCCGGGCCGTCCCAGGGCTCCATGAGCGAGGCGTGGTAGCGGTAGAACCCCTTGACATCGGAGGCGATGTCGCGCTCGCCCTCCCACGCCTCGGGGATGGTCATGGCCATGGCGTGGCGGATGTCGCGCCCGCCACGGGTCAGTAGCTCCACGACCGAGTCGAGCTGACCCGAGTCCGAGTCCTCGGCGTCGACCACGGGGCGGAACAGCTCTTCCGGCCCGAGGCCGGCGGCCTCGGTGCCGAGGACGGCCCGGGCCCGCATGCGGTTGATGTTGCCGGCCACTGCGTTGATCTCGCCGTTGTGGCAGAGGGTGCGGAAGGGCTGTGCCCGCTCCCAGGTGGGGAGGGTGTTGGTGGAGAAACGCTGGTGGAAGACGGCGAACGGCGCCTCGAAGCGGTCGTCGGCCAGGTCGAGCCAGTACCCGGCAAGGGCGTCGGCGGTGATCAGGCCCTTGTAGACGACGGTGCGGAACGAGCAGGACGCCACGTAGGAGCCGGTGGTGGTGGCGTCGATGCGTCGGCGCAGGCGGAAGGCGGCGCGCTCGTCGGGGACGCCGTCGGCCTCAAGAACGGCCTGCAGCACAGCCGGGGCCGATCCGCGGGCCAGCTCACCCAGCACTGCGTCGTCGGTGGGGGGCACCCGCCAGTCGACCACCCGGATTCCCTCGGCCTTCGCCGCCTCCTCGACTGCTGCGCGGGGGTCGTCACCCCGAACGAAGAGCATGGCCAGGCCCCGGCCCTCGCCGAACATGGCCGGCGGGATCGGCACCAGCAGGCCCGAGCCGTCGGAGGAGCGGGCGTCGGCTGCGACTGCGCCACGGTGCTTCACACACGCCAGGCCGCCCAGGGCGGCGGTGACGACGTCACGCGACGGGCGACCGGAACGCTGGGCGACGAAGCCGATACCGCAGGCGTCAAGCTCACGTTGGGGATTGATGGGCACGCGTCACCTCGCGACAGTGTCGGACATCTGGGCAACCGGGACGCTTCCTCGTCGAAGGTATTTGAGCGAAGAGGCGCCGTTGCCCCTGCCCCGGTGGAGTGCGGCGCCAATGTACATCAGCTCAGAGGTTGGCCGACCCGTGAATTCCCCAATCTGGACACGTGGCCGAGGCGGGGGCTGACCGTGGCCGACACGGGGGAGCCCTGGACCAGGCCGGCGCCATCGAGCACAGCCGGCTGCACCATCCAGGCCTTGATCGTGATGCCGGTCCCGTCGTCGACGGCAAGGTACGAGTGCTTCTCGTGACGGCGGATGCGGAGGACCACACCCTCGATCTCCCGCCGGACGAACACGTCGGGGAGGGCGGCGGCGAGCATGAGGGCGGCGCGCGCGAGCCAGACGGCTGTGAACGCCGTCGGAAGTCCGACCAGGGCGACGGCGAGAAGGTCGAGGGGCTCGAAACCGTCGTCGAGGGAGTCGAACATGTCCGACAGGGTGTCGGCCATCAGCGGGAAGAAGATCCGGGCGACGAACAGCCCGCCCAGCAGGCTGGCCAGCCCGATCGCGGTCGCCAGCAGGGGATGCCGGCCCCAGCCGGGCGGGATCCGCTTGGGGTAGTCGATGTGGACCGTCCGCCACCTGCCCCCGTAGTGACTCCAGGCCTCCGTGTCGGACTCGCTGCCCAGCGGTAGGGCCCGGACCGCTCCTGCGGCGACGCCGAGGGCGGCCCCGTACGACAGGAACCGGTCCCAGATCACGACCGCAGCGGGCGGGGCCTCGGTGAACCCGCCGCTGGCCTCCAGGTGTTCCCGAAGCCCGAGCCACCGGGCCGCCGCCTCCCGCCCGGCCGGCGTCTCCCGCTCGGCCCGCAGCTTGCGGGGGAGGGCCATCAGCGGGAACCAGCCCATCGCGGTCAGCCCGATGAACGCGCCGACCGGGTTTTCCTCCTCGGCGTTGTCCTGGGGCGGCACGAACACGAGGGCCAGGGCGGCCAGGGCGGCGGGCACGAGGGCGGTGGCGCCGAGCACGACGAGCATCCACCTGCTCCAGCGGCTCCGGGACAGTCCGCGATCGCGGGCATCGGCCACCACCGACTTCTCGAACCTCGACCACCATCCCTTCGACTCCCCCTCGGGGCCGGTCGTCAATGCCTCGCAAGGGACGGTGCCGTCTGCCGCAGCAAGGCTGCGCACGTGGTCGAGCACCTGGTCCTCGTATGGCGTGAGGTCGGTAGGGGTGCTGGCCGCAGACCGGAGTCGGATGACGAAGCGGTCGAGCCCCACCGACTCGATGGCCAGGATCTTCCTGGCGGCCAGGTCGATCAGCGTCGCCGGCACCGCCTCACGGCCGACCGCCCAGTCGTCGGTGAGCATGGCGACCACCGCCGGAGGCTCGTCGCCGGGCAGTTCGAGAGCCTCGGGGCCGGGATCGGGGGTCCTCGCCCGAGTGGCCACTGCGAATACGCCGAGCAGCAGCAGCCATGCCGCCAGCGCGATCGCCGCCCCGATACCCAGGCGGGCGGCGCTCTCGGCACGGGTCAGGGCCAGGAGCACGGCGGCATTCTGCCGTTCTTTGTCCGCCTGAGTACCGTGGCGGTACTCCAGCGGACAATGAACCGGCGGCTAGGGCCAGGAGCGACGGCCGGAGCGCGACGAGGCCGTGGCGTCGAGGGCCCACGCCCGTCGCCAGGCGCCACCCGAGGGGCCGGTGAGCGCCGGTGTGGTGCCGGCCGCGGCGCGCCGGCGGGCCGACCACCAGTCGGTGGACCACTCGTCGGCCAGCGCACCCACCGCCTGCTCGACGCGGGCGGCCAGCCGGCGGGCGTCCTCGCCGTCCTCGGGCCACATCGGCGACCCGAAGACCAGGTGCACGCCCTCGCCCTTGCCGGCGACCTTCGGCCACGTCTTGCCCCGTCGCCACAGCCTGCCCGTGCCCTCGAGGTAGAGCGGCACGACAGGCCGCCCGCAGCGCAGGGCCAGGTAGGCGGCCCCGCCCCGGAACGCCCGCCCCCATCCGTCGGGGCTACGCCCGCCCTCGGGGAACATGATGAGGTTCCAGCCGTCCTCGAGCAGTTCGGCGGCCAGGTCGGCCGACCGGCGGCCGACCTTCGTCCGCTCCATCGGGATGGCCCCGATGGCCAGCGCCGACATCGCTCCCTTGGCCCGGGTGGTGAAGAAGTAGTCGGCGGCGGCAGCCACGACCGCCTTGTGGCGGAAGCGATCCGGGAGCGATGTCAGCAGCACGGAGGTGTCGAGATGGCTGTGGTGGTTCGCCACGAAGATGGCCGGCGCCTCCAGGCCGACGAGCCGGTCCTCTCCGTGCACCGTCGGGGAGGCGATCAGGTGCAGCACGGGGCGCAGCACGTCGTCGACGATGACAGCCCGGGCCAGCCGGGCCGCGTGCGTCCGGGCCCAGTCGGTCTCGTAGTCGACGCCGGTGCGTCGCTCGACGGGCGGGCGGGGCACCGACGACGGCCAGTTCGGCTTCCCGAGCGGAAACCGCGCCGTTACCCTCAAGTCACGTCTGCCAGGAAGATCGGCGGGTTGTGGATGTGGGTGATCGACGGGTTGCGCCCGACCACGTCCTCGGCCATCTCCAGCGCGTCGCGCAGAGTCGACGCCGGCTTGAAGCCCATACGACGGACCGCCCTCGGCTCGCCGCCGACGATGATGACCTGGCCGACGTGCTGCAGGGCGTGCGCGCCCCAGTACCACATGTAGAACGCGTGGACGCCGTGGTAGGCGTAGCTGTTCCGGTACAGGTGGATGTACCAGGGGTCGGTGGCGAAGTCCTCCTCGAACTTCTTCTCGATCTCCAGTGGGTCGGTGGTCTCGGTGAGGACCTGCTCGAAGAAGTCGATGTAGCTGGGGTGGTGGACGGGGTGGAACTCCCAGCGGGTGGGGTGGCTGAGGATGACCACCCCGCCCTTCCGGACCAGCGGCTTGCCCCGGTACAGGTTGAAGAAGTACCCGAGGCCCAGGCACATCACCAGTAGCGGGTTGAGGATGGAGTTGACGTTGTAGGGCCCGACGTACGGCAGGCCCATGGTCAGCACGTCGGTCTGGCCCTGCACGGGCACAAGGTGCTGCTTGTGCACGTTCTCGAGTGTGAGCTTGTGGACGGCCTCCACCTCGCCGGCCTGCACGCTGGTCATCTTCTGGGGCGACTTGATGCCGTGGAAGATGCTGCGGGCGATACGGGGCGGCACCCGGTCGAGGCTCTTGGAGGTGGCCAGGTACGACGCCCGGTCCCGTGCCGACCACTCCCACTCCCGCTTCTGCAGGAAGCCGAACTGGCTCGGGAAGGTGTCGGTGTTGACGGTGGTCTCGATCTGGAAGATCTTCACCGCCCCGGCCAGCAGCCGGCCCATGCGCCACGTGGAGTTGTGCAGTTCCGAGTTGGGCGGGTCCATGAACGAACGGCTGTGTTGCATGCCGGTGACGTTGTGGTGGTGCTTGAGGCTGCGGTACGACGAGATGCCGGTCATCGTCGACTTGTGGCCGCCGTCCATGGCGACGAGGTTGACGTTCACGTAGATGAGCAGGTCGCTCGTGACGGCCCGCTTGTTCAGCTCGACGTGCTCGCCCTGCTCGGTCCGGCCGACGAGGACGAGGTTGTCATGGTCCTCGGCGTCGTGCTGGGTGAGCATGCCGTGGGGCGCGAAGGAGTCGTAGATCCGGTCGCCCAGCATGTGCCGCAGCTCCGGCTCGGTCTGCCGCCGGTGCAGGCCGTGGGCGATGATCAGTTCGACATCGTCGACGCCCGCCGCCGCCGCCATGTCCAGCACGATCTCGATGACCCGCTGGCGGTTGTCGGGCTGCTGCATCGGCGGCAGGGGCACGGCCTGGTTGTCCATGGCGATGGTCAGCTTCATGCCGGACCGCAGCAGCGACGGCAGGGGCTGGCTGTCGCCCACCGGGTTGAGCAGGGCGTGGCGGATGGCTGCGTCGGGGTCCTTCAGGGGCGCCACCGGCTCCGCCGGGTAGATCACCCGGCTACCTGCGGGCAGCTTCTCTAGCCGGAAGCCCTCGCCGTGGTGGAAGAGGATGGGCGGCGTCGACCGGTCGACCTCAAGAACAAAACCGGGCCTACTCATCGGGCCGCTGCCTTCGGCAGCCGTCCCGCTGAGCAGCGGGACTCTGTGCTTGCCTGGTCGCTCGCCAAAGGCTCGCTCAACGGTTGCGCTCTCCTCGTAGGTCGAAGACCACCTTCACGGCTCCGCGGGATCCGGCGTTGGCGGCGTGGTCGATGGCCTCACGGTAGCGGTCGAGGCCGTAGGTGGCCGATACGAGCCGGCCCAGATCCGCGTCCGCTACCAGCTGAAAGGCCAGGTCGAACGTCCGCTCGCCGGTGCTTTCCTTTCCGTACGCGTAGGCGCCGATCAGGCGGATCTCCTTGTGCCACAGCCCGGTGAGATCGACGGAGACCCGGCCGGGCATACCCACCAGGACCACCTGTGCACGGGGTCGCACGATGTTCAGGGCGTCGTCGATGCTGTCGGCCGAGCCCACGCAGTCGAAGACCACCTCGGCGCCCTCGCCCACCCCGTCGCCGACCATCGGCGACCGGCTCATGCGCCGCACAGCGCGACGAACCTCGCCGGGTTCGACCACCACGTCGGCACCCAGCTCGAGCGCCAACTTGCGCTGGTCCGGGTGCTTGGCCGAGGCGATCAGGGTGCCGGGAAGGAGGTGGCGGCGCACGGCGGCGATGGTGCAGAGGCCTACCGTGCCCGCGCCGAGGACGACCACGGTGGACGGTTGCTCGACACCGGGGCGGCGGGCGGCGTGCACTGCGCATGCCGCAGGCTCCACCATGACCGCCGCTTCGTCGCTCATGTCGTCGGGCACGGCGTGGAGCTGGCTCCCGTGGGCGACCATGGCCGTGGACCACCCCCCACCCGTGTCGGCGCAATAGCCCGACTGCAGGCCCGGCTCCAGCCTCCCCAGGGTGATGTTCTGGCAGCTACCGGTGAGGCCGGCGGCGCAGAACGAGCACGGAGGATCGATTCCCCGCGGCGCGCAGCAGAGGACGGGCTCGACCACCACCCTGCCGCCGTCACTATCGGCCACGATCTCGTGGCCGGGCACGAACGGGAACGACACGATGGGCTCGAAGTAGCGGGACGACTTCCCGTCGATCGTCGACAGGTCTGAGCCGCAGATGCCGGCCAGGCGGGGGCGGATGCGTTGCCAGTCCGGACCGGGCAGGGCGGGCTCGTCGATGTCGGCCAGGCGCAGCGGCCCGACCTTGGCGCCGAATCCCGGCAGGACGCTGCCGGCCACCATGGCGGCGGCGTACTTGGGCAGCGAACGCCGGAACTGGAGGGCCCTCACCGGGCCAGCCCGCGGGGCGCCAGCGGTAGGAGCGGCACCGGCGCGCCGGGGGCCTTCGTCCACTGCTCGATGTGCCACCCCCGCTTCCGTGCGATGGCGGCGAGCTTGGGCTCGGCGTTGACGGCCACCGGATGTCCGACCGCCTCCAGCATGGGAAGGTCACTCGCCGAGTCGGCGTAGACCACCGATTCCGCCAGTGACAGGCCCTCGGCGGCGGCGTAGTCGGCGATGACGATGGCGCGAGCCTCACCCGTAGGCGGGGCGTCGATCATCTCCCCCGTGAGCAGGCCGTTGCGCTCGGCCAGACGGGCGCACACCACATCGTCGAACAGCGGGCGCAGGGGCTCGACCACGAAGTCGAGCGCTCCGGTGATGAGCAGTGTCCGGTGGCCGAGGGCCCGGTGCTCACGGACCCGCCGGATGCCGGCCGGGAACGACTTGGTCAGCAGCAGGCTGAACAGCTCCCAGGCGTCGGCCCGGATGCGGTCGGCATCGGCGCCCTCGTAGCGACGGTAGAAGTGCCGGAGGAAGTCGCCCCGATCGCGGCGGTCGAGGGCGAGCAGACCCGGCCCCTGGCGCATCATGTCGAGGGTGAAGCGGGCCCGCTCGTCGTCGGGCAGGCGCCGCGACGCCAGGAAGGAGTACGACTCGACCACGTTCGACGCGATGAGGGTGTTCTCGAGGTCGAAGGCGGCGATGTGGCGGTCAGGGGAGAGGATGGCCCGCTTCCCCCGTTCGTAGCGGTTCGGCCCCTCCCGGACGCCGCCCGTGGTGCGGACCCGCGCCTGGCGCACGACCGAGGGCAGGTGGATCACCTGCACGTAGTGACGCCAGTCGACGACATTGGTGTCGATGTTGAAGACCGCCCGGTCCTCGGGGGCCATGGCGTCCCACAGGCCGCGCAGGCGGGTGTCGTCGAAGACGGCTTCGGTCTCGGCGTAGGCGCCGTACAGGCGGACGTAGTCGAGAGCCCGTTCGCCCATGTCGCGCCGTTCCTCCAACCGGGCGGTGATCTCGGCCCGCTTGCCGCGGATCGGGAGCGAGGCCACCACCTGTTCGGCCCGTCCCAGCGCATTCACACCCCGCTGGAGCTTGCGCAGGGCCTTCCCCCGCCCCGAGAACGACCAGTCGGGGGCAACGATGGGCTGGCCGTCGGAGTCGTACAGCGGGTTGTCGAGGAAGTACTCGCGGACCAGGTTGACCAGGTTCCGGTAGTAGAGGGGGTTCCGGTTGCCGGTGGCCACCTGGTAGACGCCGTGCCCGTCGGGCTCGGGACCCTTGGCCGCCACCGTGATGATGGTGGCCACCACCATGTCGACCGGGATGACGTCGACCACACCCTCGGGGATGCCCGGGAACTCGCTCAGCAGGCCGCGGCCGTAGGAGATGAGGACGGGCTCCGCCATGCGGAAGCCGCGGATCCATCCCGGATGAGGCTCGGCCCAGGCCGACTCGATGATCGACGGCCGCACGACCGTGACCGGCACGTGGCCCCGCACCTCGAGCACGGCCCGCTCGGCGAGGGCCTTGGTGTAGGCGTAGGCGTCGGGCCAGCCCAGGCTCTTGGCCCGCGACCGGCCGGCCTCGACGAGACGGTCGGCCATCCACTTCTCGCGGCGCTTCTCGGTCTTGGCGGCCAGCAGCGGGGGGCCGGCGGCGCCCAGCTCCTTGCGGGCCTCCTTGGCGAAGGAGGCCAGCAGCTCGGGGTCACGGCTGGCGGCGTCGGCGTCGGCCCGGGCCCGGCGGGCGGCGGCGATCTCGCCCCGCCAGTCGACCTCGGTGCTGAACGGCGTGTCGCTCAGGGCCGCCTCGGCCGCCCGGCCCCGGCGGGTACCGGCCACGTAGGCGGTGGACACGGCCACCAGGTGGGCCGCGGACCCGGCGTCACGGAGCAGCTCGGCCACCCGCACCGGGCCGAGGAGATTGACCTCGGCGGCCACGTCGATGGGGGAGTCGAAGCTGACGATGGCGGCGGAGTGGACGACCGTGTCGCAACTGGTGAACAGGGCCGCCGCCTCGGCGTCGAGGCCCAGACCGTCGACGGACACGTCGCCGGCCACGACGTGCACCCGCCGGGCGATCTCGGCGTCGAAACCGTCACCGAGTTGGGCCTTCAGGGTGCGAAAGGCGTCGTTGCCGAAGATCTCCCGCTTGGCCCGGGCCGCGGGGGTGGTCCGTCGTCCGGCGCGGACCACCAGGAGGAGCTCGCAGTCGGGCACCGAGCGCAGAAGACGCTCGACGAGCGCAGTGCCGAGGAACCCGGTCGAGCCGGTGATGGCAATGCGTTTTCCGGCCAGCGCCTCGGCAATCACGCTCAATCTCTAGCATCAGGTCACCCATGCACCGCCAGACGGACATCTAGATGATCGGCTTCGAGTCCGGCTGGACGCTCGAGGGATTCCTTCAGGGCGGCCTGAGCTTCGTCCTGATCCTGATCCTGGCCACCCTGTTCTCCCGGTTGGGGAGCCGCTTCGCCGCTCGTTCGATCCGCTCCATCGCCACCCGGTCGCCGTTGCGCGAGAGCAGCCCCCGCACCGAGCAACGGGCCACCACCTTGGCGGGAGTCGCCGTCAGCCTGATTCGGCTCGTTGTCTGGACGATGGCCTGCCTGCTCCTGCTCGGCGTGCTGGGGATCAACCTCGGGCCGTTTCTCGCAGGCGCCAGCATCGTCGGGGTGGCGCTCGGCTTCGGCGCCCAGAGCCTGGTCAAGGACTTCCTGTCCGGCTTCTTCATCCTGGCCGAGGACCAGTACGCCGTCGGCGACGTCATCACCATCGCCGACCAGACCGGCACGGTGGAGGAGATCGACCTCCGGACCACCCGCATCCGGGCCGTCGACGGCACCGTCTGGTTCGTGCCGAACGGCGAGATACGCAAGGTGGGCAACTCGGCCAAGGACTGGGGCCGGGCCATCGTCGACGTGGTCGTTCCCCGCAAGGCGGACCTGACCGCAGCCACTGCGGTGATCCAGGAGGAGGCGGCGGCGGTGGCGGCCGACCCGGCGTGGTCGGATTCGGTGCTCGAACCGCCCGAGATCCTCGGCGTCGACGCGATGGGCGTCGACAACATCACCGTCCGGGTGTCGACCAAGACCACCCCTGCGCAGCGCACGCCGATGGCCAGGGAGATGCGGTCACGGATCTCCTACCGCCTCCAGCGCGACGGCGTGGTGGCCGAGACCACCATCCCGGAGCCGGAGACTCCTACCGCCGGGAGCTGAGCACCCGTTCGTACAGCTCGGCGTGCTCCCGGGCCATGCGCTCGGTCGAGAACCGCACCTCCACGTCGGCCCGGCACGCTGCCCTGTCGATCTGGTCGATGGTGTTCAGACGGGCGGCCATGTCGCTCTCGTCCTTGCACAGCCAGCCGGTGCGACCGTCAGCCACCACCTCGGGCGCCGCACCCTCGGCGAAGGCGAGCACCGGGGTGCTGCAGGCCAGCGACTCGAGCATCACCAGCCCGAACGGCTCGTCCCACCGGATGGGGAACAGGGTGGCCTTGGCGTCGGCCAGCAGGGTCAGCTTCTCCTCGTAGGGCACCTCGCCGAGGTACTCGACTCCCTCGCCGAGGAGCGGCTCGATCTCCTTCTCGAAGTACGCCGTTTCCCAGGGCTCGCGCATCTTGCCGGCCAGCAGGATGGGGATCCCGGCCTCCCTGGCGGCCCGGATGGCCCGGTGGGCGCCCTTCTCGGCCACCATGCGGCCGAGGTACATGCAGTAGTCGCCCTTGCCGTCGCCGATCGGGAAGTCCTGCACGTCGACGCCGTGATGGATGACGCCCGCAACCGGCAGGTCTGGGTAGGCGGCGAGCTGGACGTGGGAGATGGCGATGAGCGGGACGCGGTCGGCGATGCGGCTGTACAGGTCGATCAGCTCGACGTTGAGCGGCCCGTGGATGGTGGTCACGACCGGGACGTCAGTGAGTGCCGAGGCGTAGATCGGGCCGATCATGGTGTGGTCGTGGATGAGGTCGCATTCGCCGACCGCCTCATAGGCGGCCAGGACGTGGCGCAACTCCGGAACGCTGAACCCGATCCTGTTGCCCTCCGACTTGTCGAGCAGCCATTGGGTGGGCACCGGGCACCTGGAGTCTCCGGTGGCGAAGAGCAGGACCTCGTGCCCCGCCGCCACCAGGCCCCTGCACAGACAGTCGACGGCCTGCTCGATGCCGCCGTACAGGTCCGGGGGGATGGGTGCCCACGGGGGGGCGACTATGCCGATCTTCACCTCGGGATTTGACCACACGCCGCCCGGTACTGTGGGGTCGTGAGCTCGCAGGCACCGCACGCCCCGTGGGTGCTGGGCGGCGAGTGCATCATGGCGGCAGCCCTGGCCAGGTCCGTGACCGGCGAGCTGCCCGACGGGCTCCGCCGGGTCCCCGGGCCGTGTTCGATCACCGCCGCCCGCTACGACGACTCGCCAGTTGGGCCGTATCGGGAGCTGGCGGTAGGGGAGCCGTCCCGCCTGGGCGCCCGGCTGGGCCTGTGCATCACCACCATGGCCGTCACCTCGGTCGACTCCCGTCTCGGGGGACGCATGAACTGGGGTTTCCCCAAAGAGCTCGGGACACTGATGTGGCTCGACGAGGGGGACGACCGGGTGTTGAGGTGGGAGGAACGCGACATCGTGGTGCGGGCCTCGCCGGTCGGCCCTCCGCTGCCTGTGCTGCTGCCGCTGCGGGCGCTGCAGCGCCGTGCGGACGGGCTCGTGTCGGTCCGGGGCCACGCCAAGGGCCGCGGGCGGGCGGCTCGGGTGGAGATCGAGGTACCGGACGACGACCCGTTGGCCGGCCTGGCCGGACGCCATCGTGGGCTCCTGGTGGCCGGCATGCGGCTGATCGTGAACCCGGCGCGACGGCCGGTGGGCCTCACCACCACCCTCCGGGCCCCGCTCCGAGCCCCCGAGCCCGCGTTATCGTGGCGCCAGCACACCCTCACGGGCGATTAGCTCAGCGGCAGAGCGCTGCCTTCACACGGCAGAGGAACGGGGATCAACACCCCGATCGCCCACACAAAAGCCCAGGTCAGAGGCTATGTCGAGCCCACAGATCCGAGAACGCTTCTCGGTTAGGGGGCCGAAATGGCGCGAGAATTTCGTGACGCTCTGAACATCCCAAAATGGCGCGGTCAGCGGGGCTGTCGTGGGGCGCGGCGCTGGAAGCCTCATCAACTCGGTACCGGCGCTCTCGCGACCGAAAGAACCGCCGTCCTCCGGGCAGGAGCAGGCGCGGGGAGTTCGGGGAACCCGCCGATCTCCGGTGTCGCCCTGCGGCACAACGTGGATACCCGGATCCTGCAGCCACTTCGGAGTGATCGACACTGTCCGATGGCAGCCCACCGCCTGGCGGATCCGGCGCGCGGCCCGGACGAAGGGTGTGGACCCGATCCTCCGCGCTGTTCCGATCACCCGGCCAGGGGCCTAGGTGACCTCTGAAGTACCCGGCTGCCATGGCGGACCTCCGCCCT
>Ga0136633_1000479_pt1 | contig 30818 bp, 32 predicted proteins | sample AntDrymeUQ832206_2_FD_105494 | JGI IMG/M metagenome (GOLD analysis project Ga0136633, IMG submission 105494) | Polar desert sand microbial communities from Dry Valleys, Antarctica - metaG UQ83 (22.06) | ecosystem: Environmental > Terrestrial > Soil > Desert | place: Antarctica: Dry Valley... | reverse complement strand
TCGAGCAGGCATGCGACACGTTCAACGCGCGGCTCACGCCGCTCGACAGCTTCATTCTGCCGGGCGGCTCTGCCGGGGCGGCACTGTTGCACGTCGCCCGCACCGTCGTACGCCGAGCCGAGCGGTTGACCTGGGCGCTGGTAGAGGCGGAGCCGGCACGGACCAGCCGAACGCCGGCGACGTACCTGAACCGACTGTCCGACCTGCTGTTCATCCTCGGCCGGGTCGCCAACGACGACGGACGCGCCGACGTGCTGTGGAAGCCCGGCGCGGGAGCCTGCGGTCTCCGCTAGGCCGGGACTGCCACGCCCTTGGCCTTGAGGCGCGTCGCCGCCCGGTCGAGAGCAGCCTTTGCCTCGACGTCGTCATCAGCGGCGAAGGAGTGCTGAGCCTTGTCGTACGCCGCCTGTGCCCGGGGCAGGTCGATGTCGTCGGCGAGCTCGGCGATGTCGGCGAGCACGGACACGCCGGTAGCCGACACGGAGAGGAAGCCTCCGTGGATCGCGGCGACGACTTCGGTGCCGCCCGGCTGGATCACGCGAAGCAAACCGCTCGCCAGCTCGCCGAGGACGGGGGCGTGGCCCGGGAGGATGCCGATTTCGCCTTCTGTGGTGCGCGCGACCACCATCTCAGCCTCGCCCGACCAGAGCCGTCGCTCGGCGGACACCAGCTCGACCTGCATGACTGCCATGGCGCTCGAATCTCCCACAGTGGATGAGTACGCCGGGACCGCAGCGATCCCGTGCCTGTCGACAATACCGGGCGCGTCTGCGGTCAACGAACCCGGATGATCGCGTCTTCCCGGGGCACCAGGCGCCCGATCACTGCCGCGCCCGGCACCTCGCCCGTCAGGAGAAGCCCGCCCGAGGTCTGTGCGTCGGCCAGCAGGAGTCGCTGCAGCTCGGCCGTGCGCCCGAAGTCCACATACGGATTCACCCACTCGAGGTTGCGCCGCGTCCCCCCGCTGACGAATCCCTCGCTCGCGGCCGCGAGCGCCCCGTCCAAGTAGGGGACTGCACTGGCGTCGATCTCGGCGGTCACCCCGCTTGCCCGGGCGAGCTTGTACAGATGGCCGAGCAGTCCGAATCCGGTGATGTCGGTCGCGCAGACGATCCCGGCAACCGAGGCCGCCAAGGCCGCATCACGGTTGAGTGCGGTCATCGCCGCCACTGCCTGGGGGAAGACCTCGCCGGTCTGCTTGTGCCGGGTGTTGAGCACGCCGATCCCCAGCGGCTTGGTCAACGACAAGACGTCCCCCGGCCGCCCGGCATCGTTGCGCAGCAGGCGGTCCGGGTGCGCAACTCCGGTGATCGCCATGCCGTACTTCGGCTCAGGGTCGTCGACACTGTGGCCGCCGGCCACGTGGCACTTCGCCTCGCGCGCTACATCCAGACCGCCTCGTAGCACCTCGGTCGCCAGATCGAGCGGCAGCAGGTCGCGCGGCCAGGCAAGCAGGTTGATGGCGAGCAGTGGAGTGCCACCCATGGCGTAGATGTCCGAGAGCGCATTGGCGGCGGCGATCCGACCCCAGTCATAGGCGTCGTCGACAACCGGCGTGAAGAAGTCGGCCGTCGAGAGAACCGCTGTCGTTGCATCGATCCGGACGGCCGCGGCGTCGTCACCGCCGTCGAGACCCACGAGGAGGTCGGCGGCACCCTCCATCGGGGCGACCCCCGAAAGTCCGGCGACGATCGTCTCAAGCTCGCCCGGCGGGATCTTGCAGGCGCAGCCGCCTCCGCGGGAGAACTGTGTCAGCCGGAATCGCTGCGTGGTTGCGCGGGCTGTCACAGCCGCGATGCTATTCGCGGAGTCTGCATTAGGCTCGGCTGCGGAGGCGTACAGGTGCCTGGTGGTCCTCCCGGTCTTCAAAACCGGTGTGACCGAGGATCTCGGTCAGGCGGGTTCGATTCCCGTCCGCCTCCGCCAGGTGGCCCTCGTTGACAGTCACATGTCGCAGCTAGGAAGGCATCCCTGATGGCAAAGCTTGAAAAGCTGACCGAGCAGGCGAAGGCCCATCTCGAGCCGGGGGAGGACATTCGCGCCGCCGTGCAAGGACAGTACGAGACGAGGATCATGGGTGGCGACTCGGTGCGGACCGGCTCTCTGATCGCCACAGACCGTCGGCTCGTCTTCTACGCGAAAAAGCTCGGCGGCTACGAGCTGGAGTCGTTCCCCTACGGCAACATCTCCTCGTTCGAGCAGGGCAAGAACATGATGGGCCACAACCTCACGTTCTTCGCTTCGGGCAACAAGGTCCACATGAAGTGGATCAAGACGGACAAGGAGCTGGCGCTCTTCACCGAGACAGTGAAGGCGGCGATGAACGGCGTGCCCTCATCCGCGACGGCTTCGGCGCCGGCCGGCGCCGGCCAGCCGGACATCATGGACCAGCTCAAGAGGCTCGGAGAGCTGCGTGATGCCGGAGTGTTGACGCCTGAAGAGTTCGACGCCAAGAAGACGGACTTGCTGGCGCGGCTCTAGCCGCGACCGAGAACTCATGACGGACACCAGACGCGAGCTGCCTCGCGTTGACGCGGTGCTCGCCGACCCTCGCGTGACCGGTGCGCTCGACCGAGTGAGCCGAAATGAAGCCAAGCGAGTCGTGACCTCGACTATTGCCCGCGCCCGCGCCGGCGAGATCGACTCCGCAGACGTCGTCAAGGCGGTGTGCGACGCCCTCGCCGGACCGCTGACGCAGATGCGCCCAGTCCTCAATGCGACGGGAGTGGTCCTCCACACCAACCTCGGTCGCGCTCCCCTCTCCGCCCAGGCATTAGCCGCACTCACCGATGCCGCCGGCTACGTCGACCTGGAGTACGACGTAGCTACCGGGCGCCGGAGCGAGCGCGGCCGCGGCGCTGTGGCCGCACTACGAGAAGCCGCACCTCGTGCCGAGGACGTGATGATCGTCAACAACGGCGCAGCGGCCCTCCTGCTGGCGGTCACGACGCTCGCGGCCGGACGCGAAGTCATCATCAGCCGGGGGGAGCTGGTGGAGATCGGTAATGGCTTTCGCCTGCCGGACCTCATCACCTCCACCGGCGCACGGGTCGTCGAGGTAGGCACGACGAACCGGACGACGGTAGGGGACTATGCCGCTGCGGTCGGCGAGTCGACTGGCTGCATCGCAAAGATCCACCCGTCGAACTTCCGGGTCGAAGGATTCACCAGCTCCGTCACCGTCACGGAGCTGGCTGCCCTCGGCCCCCCGGTGATCGTCGACATCGGCTCCGGGCTGCTGCGACCCGATCCCGCTCTGCCGGCAGAGCCGGACGCGACCTCGACCCTCGAAGCCGGAGCAGACCTCGTGACGTGCAGTGGCGACAAGCTGCTGGGCGGGCCGCAAGCAGGTCTGGTTCTCGGCCGGGCCGGGCTGGTCGATCGGCTTCGGACACACCCGTTCGCGCGCGCCGTGCGGGTAGACAAGCTCACGCTCGCTGCGCTCGAAGCGACCCTCCGAGGGCCGACGACACCCACTGCGCTCGCAGTGGGTGCGAGCCCGTCCCACCTGCAGAGACGCGTCGAGGCCCTGGTGGCAGACCTTCGTCGAGACGGGGTGCCCGCTAGCGTCGAGAAGTCCGACGGCGCAGTCGGCGGTGGTGGCGCACCCGGCGTCATGCTGGCGGGCTACGCCGTCGGATTGCCAGCTTTCTACGCTGAATCACTGCGCATCGGAGATCCCAGCATCGTTGGCCGCGTCGATCGCGGCCTCTGCCTGCTCGACTTGCGCTGCATCCCGCTCGCACGTGACGCAGACATCCGAGCCGCAGTGCTCACCATCGACGGTGCCGCGAGCTGACGTGCACGTCATCGCGACGGCCGGCCACGTCGACCACGGCAAGTCGACGCTCGTCCGGGCGCTGACTGGGATGGAGCCCGACCGCTGGGCCGAGGAACGGCGGCGGGGGATGACGATCGATCTCGGCTTCGCCTGGACCGCGCTGCCGTCCGGGGCCGAGATCGCCTTCGTCGATGTGCCAGGACATCAGCGGTTCGTGCCCACCATGCTCGCCGGAGTGGGACCTGTCCCTGCCGTGCTCTTTGTCGTCGCCGCGGACGAGATGTGGGCTCGTCAGTCCGACGAGCACCTTGCTGCCCTCACCGCCCTTCGCGTACGCCATGGGGTGTTAGCAGTGACCCGGTCCGACCTGGCCGACCCCGCACGCGCTACGGCGGAGGCGGTACGACGCATTCGCTCCTCCCCGCTCGGTGACATCGAAGCGGTGCCCGTCAGCGGGGTGACCGGAGTCGGCCTGAAGCAGCTTCGAGCCGCCCTTGACCGCATGGTCGCCGAGATCCCCGCACCGCGTGCCAACAAGCGCGTCCGCCTCTGGGTGGACCGGGCCTTCACCATCCGAGGAAGCGGGACAGTTGTCACAGGGACGCTGGCCAGCGGGACCATCCACCGAGGCGACGAGCTGCAGGTTGCCCCCCGTGGCCACCCAGTGCGCGTTCGCGCGGTGCAGACCCTCATGCGCCCAGTGGAGCAGGAGAGCGCCGTGGCACGTGTCGCGGTCAACCTCCGTGGCATGGACGTCTCCGAGGTGCATCGAGGTGACGCCGTCGTGAGCATCGGCGGCTGGCGCAACACATGCTGCGCGGACGTCCGGATCGACGCGCTCGACGTCGCGACCCGGTTGCCCCGCGAGCTCGTGCTGCACATCGGCTCAGCCGCCGTGTCGGTCGCCGTACGCCGGCTGGGAGCAGACACCGCGCGACTGACACTCGCGGCTGCACTCCCGCTGCAGCCCGGCGACCGAGGGCTATTACGCAATCCCGGTGAGAAGCACATCGTGTCGGGCGTCGTCTTCCTCGACGTCGCACCGGAGCCGCTGCTTCGACGGGGCGCAGCGGCGGCCCGGGCCTTGAGTCTGACGGACATGACCGGCTCGATCGAGCCGGCCGATGAGGTACGCCGACGGGGTGCGGTGCAGCGCGGTGAGTTCGCAAAGTGGGGCGTCGTCCTGCACCCGGCTGCCGTCCCGGCGGGCGCGATCGCGGTCGGCGACTGGCTCGTGTCTGCGGCGAGGTGGGCGCAGTGGGTCGACCAGCTCACGGCAGCCGTCGATGACCACGCGCTTCATCACCCGTTGCGCGGTGGCATGTCGGAGGAGGCTGCGCGGCACGCTGTCGGCATTCTCGATGCGCAGCTGTTCCGGGCCGTCGTCGCCGGCAGCCCGACACTGGAGTCGCAGGCCGGCGTAGTGCGCCGCGTGGGAGTCATGCCATCGTTCACTCCTTCGGCACGCGCCGCGATGGACGAGGTGCGCAGTCGCCTCCGGCACCAGCCGTACGACGCACCGCGCGGCACCGATCTGGATCGGCTCGGACTGACCGAGCCCGTGCTGACCGCGGCCGCGCGGCACGGCCTGCTGCTGGCGTTGGGCAGTGGCATCTATCTGCTGCCGGACGTCGAGGCGATGGCTCTGCCGCTGCTCGGTGCGCTCCCCCAGCCCTTCTCACTGGCCGAGGCCCGCGATGCTCTCGGCGCTCGCCGGCGCATCGTCGTTGCCCTCCTCGAGCACCTCGATGCTCGGGGGCTGACCCGCCGGGCCGGAGCGGCCGGGCGCATTGTCGTGACATGACGGGCGAGGTTGGGCATCGGAAATCCGCTCGGCTTCTCAGGCGGACGAGCCCTACGGTGGGTCCGTGCTAGTACCCGATGATCGACTGCCCGGACCACATGAGCTCGTCGACGACACCGGGCTCACCTGCGCCCGCCTGATGTTGGCCGACCGCGCAGACTGGCTCCAAGTCGACGTCGACTGGACCGCGCCGAGTGCCTCGCCGACGTACCTCGCAACCCTCGCCGCGCGGGACCTGTCGGGCATCCGCGTGGCAACGACGCAGCCGAGCCTCGCCGACGCTCTGGTGGCGGCCGGTGGTCACGTCACCCGGCGCGGCACGCAGATGGTGTACGACGTCCGACGTGCGCCACCGCCCGACTCGTGGGGTGACCGTGGGCTGCGCGACGGCGTACTTCTCGTCGACTACCCGCCCGTCGATGAGCAGATCGCGGCCGCCTGGCTCGATGCGTATCCGCCGGAGCACCCGAACCGAGATGACACCATCGTCACGGTGGCCGACTCGATCGCCGACCTGGCTCCGTTGCGCAATGGCGAGGCGACCGGGCCCTTCAGCGAATCAAGCACGGTGGCGGTCAACGCGGAGGGCGGCGTTGTCGGCGCGGTCCTCGTCACTCTGATGCCGGATAACTCAATGTGGTCAGGCCCGTGGATTCCCGACCTGTTCGTGGTGACGGCGCTGCGCGGCCGGGGCCTCGGAGCACGGCTCCTCCGCTACGCCATCGCAGCAACCGAACACTCCGGCGCAGACGGCATCGCACTGACGGTGAGCTCAGGCAACCCGGCTCGCCTGCTCTACGAGAAGGTCGGCTTCGAGCCGGGTCCGTCGTTCACGACTGTGGCGATGCCCTGACGACCGCTTCGGGTCGGGGCCATTCGCCCGAGTCGTCACGGTCCTTCACACCAGCAGCGCAGCGCGCAGTGCCGCCACGTGGCTGTCCTGGACGCCGTGTTCGCGCAGAAGCGACGCCGTCGATCCGTACGTCGAGTCGATGAGCCCCAGCAATGCGGTCATCCGGTCCGCCGACAGCGGGAACTCCGTGATGTAACGCGCACTGACGGCGTAGTCCTCGCCGATGAGACCTCGCTCGACGCCGAGCAGCTCCAGGACGAGGGCCACAGCCACTCCCGTGCGGTCACGGCCGACCTGACAGTGCACGACTGCCGGCGTGCCTTCGGGCTGACTGAGCTCGATAACGAGGCGCGCTAGCTGGGCGCTGCCGGACTCGATGAACTCCAGGTATCGCTGCGCCCGCAAGCTCTCCGTCGCCCAGGCGCTCGGCTCAGCCCACTCCGGACGAAAGCTGGTGAACAGCGGCAGGCGAAGCCACCGGACATGGTCGCGGAAGTGACCAAGCGGCGGCCCGTGCTCGTCGACCTCGGAGTCCATCCGCAGATCGAGCACCGTGCGCACGCCGAGCTCGTCGTGCAGCCGCGTGAGGTCGCCCGACGTCAAGCCGTGCAGGCTGTCGCTGCGGAAGAGCCGGTGCCGTCGTACGACGGCACCGCCGGCCGCGCGCAACCCGCCGAGATCGCGAAAGTTGACCGCACCCTCGAAAACGACCCGCCGACCGGTGTCAGGCACCGCACGACCTCCGAACCGTGACGCCGACCACGCTCAGAGCCGGGAAAGAACGGTCATTGTTCGGGGGTCGGGGTGTCTTGGCGTCCTAGCCCTGGAGGGTCTTGGCCTTGGCGACGGCCTCTTCGATGCCACCGACGAGGAAGAAAGCCTGCTCCGGCAGGTGGTCGTACTCGCCCTCGGTCAGCGCCTTGAACGACGCGACCGTCTCCTCGAGCGGGACGTACTTGCCGGGGATGCCGGTGAACTGCTCGGCGACGAAGAACGGCTGGGAGAGGAAGCGCTGGATCTTGCGGGCCCGCTGTACGACGACCTTGTCCTCCTCGGGCAGCTCGTCCATGCCGAGGATGGCGATGATGTCCTGCAGGTCCTTGTAGCGCTGCAGGATGCCCTGCACCTTGCGGGCCACGTCGTAGTGCTCCTGGCCGATGATCCGTGGGTCGAGGATGCGCGACGTGGAGTCGAGCGGGTCGACGGCGGGGTAGATGCCCAGCTCGGCGATCTGCCGCGACAGCACCGTCGTGGCGTCGAGGTGGGCGAAGGTCGTGGCCGGCGCGGGGTCGGTGAGGTCGTCGGCGGGGACGTAGATGGCCTGCAGGGAGGTGATCGAGCGCCCGCGCGTCGAGGTGATGCGCTCCTGCAGCACGCCCATCTCGTCGGCCAGCGTCGGCTGGTACCCGACGGCGCTCGGCATGCGGCCGAGCAGGGTGGACACCTCGGAGCCGGCCTGGGTGAAGCGGAAGACGTTGTCGACGAAGAGCAGCACGTCCTGACGGTCGACGTCGCGGAAGTACTCGGCCATCGTCAGCGCGGATAGCGCCACGCGCAGGCGGACACCCGGCGGCTCGTCCATCTGACCGAAGACCAGCGCGGTCTTTGCGAGAACGCCGGACTCCTTCATCTCCAGCCAGAGGTCGTTGCCCTCGCGGGTGCGCTCGCCGACACCGGCGAAGACCGAGGATCCACCGTGCTGCTGGGCGACGCGGTAGATCATCTCCTGGATGACGACGGTCTTGCCGACGCCGGCACCGCCGAACATGCCGATCTTGCCGCCCTTGACGTAGGGCTCGAGCAGGTCGATGACCTTGATGCCGGTCTCGAAGATCTCGGCCTTCGGCTCGAGGTCCTCGAACAGCGGCGCAGAGCGATGGATCGGCCAATAGGCGTCGGCCTTGATCTCGCTCGGGTCGCAGTCGAGCGGCTCGCCGAGCACGTTGTAGACGTGGCCGAGCACTCCGGCGCCGACCGGCACCATGATGGGCGAGCCGGTGTTGGTGACCTCCTGGCCACGCCGGACGCCGTCGGTCGGCGACAGGGCGATGGCGCGAACCACTCCCGAGCCGATGTGCTGGGCGACCTCGAGAGCAATCGACCGGGTCTCGCCCTCGATGGTCCGGACGAGGTCGAGCCGGAAGTTGATCTCGGGCAGCGCGCCGACAGGGAACTCCACGTCGACGACCGGGCCGATGACCTGGACAACGCGGCCGACGGGCAAGCTGCCCGCATTCGACGCGGCGGGCGGAGTGAGGGTCTCGGTCATGGCTAGGTGTGCCCCTTATTCGTTGTTCGCGGAGAGCGCTTCGGCGCCGCCCACGATCTCGGAGATCTCGGTGGTGATCTCGGCCTGCCGCGCGCGATTGGCGTCGCGGGTGAGGATCTTGACGAGCTCGTCGGCGTTGTCGGTCGCGGCCTTCATGGCGCGGCGACGCGCGGCGTGCTCGGAGGCCGCTGCGTCAAGCAGACACGCGAAGACGCGGCTCTCGACGTACCGCGGCAGCAGGGACGTGAGGATCGACTCGGCATCGGGCTCGAACTCGATGTCGGCCGACAGGGAGCCTTCCGCCATCTCTTCGCGCGCTGGCGGGACGACGGGCAGCAGTTGGACCACCTTCGGTCGTTGCGTGACAACCGACTTGTACTCGGTATAGGCGATGACCACCCGGTCGACCTTGCCCGAGAGGTAGTCGGCGACGAGCGCCTCGCCGATCTCCTTCGCCACGGTGTACGGCGGGGTGTCGCTGTGCCCGGTCCACACCCCGGCCGGCTCGACCTGGCGGTAGCGGAAGTAAGACAGCGCCTTGCGCCCGTACGTGTAGAGCTCGAGGTTCTTGCCCGCGGCGGCCGCCTCACGCCGCTCCACCTCGACCAGCTTGATGACATTGGTCGAGTACGCACCGGCCAGGCCGCGGTCGGCGGTGACAGCGAGCACGCCGACGGTTGTCTCGGTCTCGCGGGCGGTCAGCAGCTCAGCGCCGCCGCCGCCCGCCGCCATCAGGTCGGCAACGATGCGCGAGATCTCCTCGGCGTAAGGACGGGCGGCCTCGCTGCGAGCCTGCGCCTTGACGATGCGCGACGCCGCAATGAGCTCCATCGCTCGGGTGATCTTCTGCGTGCTCTTCACCGACTTGATGCGTCGGCGTACCTCGCGAAGCTTGCCAGCCACGTGACGTCCCTAGGCCGACGGCTTGTCAGAGGCCTGGCGCATGCGCATGGTGCCTTCGCTGGCAGCCTCCTCGGCAGCCCGCTCCGCCTCGCTCGCCGCGTGGACGTCGTCGCCGGTCATGTCGGAGGTGAACTGAGCCAGGACCGCATCAGCTGCGGACTTCAGCCGCGGCTCGACCTCGTCGAGGGGGGCGTTGTTGTCGAGCGAGTCGAGCACCGCGGCGTCGCGGGTCTGCAGGTGCTCGATCAGCGTCTTCTCGAAGCGCTTCACGTCCGAGACCGGGACGCCGTCGAGATAGCCCTTGCTGGCGGCCCAGATGATGGCGACCTGCTCGGCGAGGCGGACCGGCACGTACTGCGGCTGCTTGAGCACCTCAACCAGTCTGATGCCCCGGTCGAGCTGCTGCTGTGACGCCTTGTCGAGGTCGGAGCCGAAGGCGGCGAACGCCTCGAGCTCGCGGAACTGCGCGAGGTCGAGTCGCAGCGTGCCGGCGACCTTCTTCATCGCCTTGGTCTGCGCATTTCCCCCGACGCGGGAGACTGAGATGCCGACGTTGATGGCCGGTCGCACACCTTGGTAGAAGAGGTCGGTCTCCAGGAAGATCTGGCCGTCGGTGATCGAGATAACGTTGGTCGGGATGTACGCCGACACGTCCCCACCTCGGGTCTCGATGAGTGGCAGCGCAGTCAGCGAGCCGCCGCCGAGATCCTCGGACAGCCGGGCGGCGCGCTCGAGCAGCCTCGAGTGCAGGTAGAAGACATCGCCGGGGTAGGCCTCGCGGCCCGGCGGGCGGCGGAGCAGCAGCGACAGGGTGCGGTAGGCGACCGCCTGCTTTGACAGGTCGTCGTAGACGATCAGCCCGGCCTTGCCGTCGTACATCCACTGCGCGCCGATCGCTGCGCCGGAGTAGGGCGCGAGGTACTGGAAGGGCGCGGGCGAGGAAGCGGGGGCGCTGACGACGACGGTGTACTCCATCGCGCCGGCCTCGGTCAGGGTGTTGACGACCTCCGCGACCGTCGACGCCTTCTGGCCGATGGCGACGTAGATGCAGCGCACTTCCTTGTCGCTCTTCCAGAAGCGGCGCTGGTTGATGATCGCGTCAAGGGCGACGGCCGTCTTGCCGGTCTGCCGGTCACCGATGATGAGCTGACGCTGGCCGCGACCGACCGGCGTGATGGCATCGATCGCTTTGACGCCGGTCAGGAGCGGCTGGGTCACCGGCTGGCGCTCGACCACGGAGGCCGCCTGCACCTCGAGCCGGCGGGTCTCGGTCGTGGCAATCGGGCCCTTGCCGTCGATCGGGTTGCCGAGCGGGTCGATGACCCGGCCGAGCATCGCGTCGCCGACCGGGATCGACAGGATGCGCCCAGTCAGGGTGACCGCGGCACCTTCTTCGATGGCGGCCGAGTCGCCGAGGACGACGGCGCCGACCTGGTCCTCTTCGAGGTTGAGCGCGAGCGCCTGGATCACGCCGGCGGTCTGGGTCTGGATCTCGAGGATCTCGTTGGCCATGCACTGCGGCAGCCCGCTGATTCGGGCGATGCCGTCACCGGCCTCGAGGACACGGCCGACCTCCTCGCGCTGCAACGAGGGGGCGAACTCGCTCGCCACCTTGCGCAGTGCGGCGGAGATCTCATCGGGGCGGATCGAGAGCTCGGTCACGGTCAGGTCTCCAGTAGTTGGTAGTACGGCGAACTAGCCGGCAAGCAGACTGGCGCGGAGCTGGTCGAGACGACGCTTGACGGACCCGTCGATGACCTCGTCGCCAATGGTTGTCACGACCCCGCCGAGCACACTGGGGTCGACGATCACCTTGACGTCGACCGGTCGGCCCTTGCTGGCCGAAAGAACCTCGGCAAGGCGATTGCGCTGCTCCTCGCTGATCGGTGCGGCAACCCGGACCTCGGCAACGGCAGCCTGGCCGTGCTCGCTCGCCGTCGCGATGAAGCGATCGACGATGCGGCCGAGGTCACGAGCCCGGCCGGTCTCGACGAGCAGGCTGACTAGCCGCACGGTGACGGGGTGCGCCTTGCTGTCGAGCAGCTCGGCGACGATCCGCGACTTCGCCTCGGCGATCTGACCAGGGTCGGTCAGCGCCGAGCGAAGGTCGGAGCTGCCATCCACCGTCCGGGCGAAGCGGAACAGCTCGTCACTGACCCGGTCGGCGACGTCCTCCGCCTGGGCGATCTCGAACAGCGCCCGGGCGTAGCCCTCGATCTGCTTGTCGCTCATCGCCTCGTCCTAGTTCTGCGACGCGGTCGTCGACAGCTCGTCGATGTAACGCTCCACCAGCTCGCGCTGTGCATCACTGTCGAGGGACTGCCCGACGACACGACCGGCGACCTGGATGGAGAGCTCGGCGAGGGTGGACCGCAGCTCGGTCTGGGCCCGGTTGGACTCGGCCCGGATGTCGGACTGAGCACGGGTCACGATCGACTGGGCCTCTGCCTCGGCGCGCGAGCGGGCCTCAGTGACGATGCCCTCCGCCGTACGACGACCCTCGTCGATGATGCGGTTGGCCTCCGACTGCGCGTCGGCGAGCTTGGCCCGGTAGTCGGCCAGCAGCACGTCGGCGTCAGCGCGGATCTGCTCGGCTGCAGTGATCTGACCGGTGACAGCCGCCTCACGGTCAGCCAGCACCTTGTTGAGCTTGGGCAGCGCGACCTTGCTCACGATCAGGAACAGGATCGTGAAGAAGACGGCAGCCCAGATCAGCTCGCTGATCACCGGGACGACGGGCGAGAACAGCTCGCCCTCTTCGGCAGCGAGCAGGACGTTCACCATGTGATGAAGGCCTTTCGGTCGGAAGAGGGCGTACTAGCCGGCGACGATGAAGGAGAGCGCAAGGCCGAAGATGGCCAGCGCCTCGACGAGCGCGATGCCGATGAACATCGTGGTGCGGAGCTGGCCGGCCGCCTCAGGCTGGCGGGCGATCGCCTGCACGGTCTGGCCGACGAGGTAGCCAATGCCGATACCAGGGCCGATCGCGGCGAGACCGTAGACGAGACCGCGGGCGATCGCGGTGAAGCCCTCGTTGTTGTTGCCGGTCGTGGCCGTCTCGGCCGCCTGTGCCAGGACGCTGATGTCCATGTCGCTCTCTTTCGTCTGCTGGAGCGCCGTGGGCGGCGCATCGTGACCGGTAGGGGTGGAGCGGGTGGCGCCTAGTGCTGCGGGTGAACCGCCCCACCGATGTAAAGCGCGGTGAGAGTCGTGAAGATGAAGGCCTGCAGGAAGCCGACGAAGATCTCGAACGCAGTGAGCGTCACGCCGATCGCGAGGACGAACGGCAGCGCGAGCACCTTGGGTGAGGCGACAGCAACCGAGGCAGCGAGCACGGTGAGCAGGGTCAGGATCAGGTGGCCCGCGAGCATGTTGAAGGTCAGTCGCAGGGTCAGCGTGATCGGCCGGATGATGATGTTGGAGAGGAACTCGATCGGCGTCAGCAGGATGTAGAGCACGAGCGGGACGCCGGGCGGGAAGAGGATGTCCTTGAAGTACGTGCCGACGCCATTGATCCGCATGCCCTCGATGTTGAAGACGAGCCACGCCATCAGCGAGAGGAACAACGGCACGGCGATCTTCGACGTCGCCGGGAAGGCGATGAACGGGAAGACCTCCATGAAGTTGAAGGTGAAGATCAACAGGAAGGTCGTCGAGAGGTACGGGACGTAGCGCACGCCGTCGTGGCCGATGACCTCTTCGGCGATGTTCTTGCGAACAAACGAGAAGACGGTCTCGCCGATCAGCTGACGCTTACCCGGCACCACCTGTGGCGAGCCCATCACACCGGACAGGACCAGCAGCGCGATCAGGAACGCGATCGCCATCGACAGGACGGTCCAGTTGATGCCGAGCGGGTTGTCGCCGAAGGGCTGGAAGTCGAACAGGTTGTTGAGGGAGGGCACGCCCTCCGCCAGCACCGTCACGTGGTCTGCCTCTCGTCAAGCGGTCCGACGAACGTCGTTCCGCGTGCCACCGTCCAGCTCTGCGCAGCGACCACGCAGGCCTCACACACCATCACCGTCACGGCTACCGGCAGCACCGGGAGTCCGAGCGGCCCGATCCCGATAGCCAGTGCCGCCGCCAGCAGGACCAAGCGAATCGGCAGAACCGCGAGCACGAGACCGACCCCGATCTGCCGACGGGTGAGACCACCTCGCCACGAGACCACAGCCGACACCACGCCGTTGAGCCCTACCGCACCGACCGCCCAAAGGGCACCCAGCGCGCCGTCGCGTCCTGCCGCCACCGCTCCTGCCACCGCCGCGGGGAGGGCCCCGACAAGGGCCGTTCCGATCGCGACGCGGACAAGACGCCGGTCGAGGTCGAGGTCGATCCGGTCAGCTGAGCGCACGATCGGCATCGCGGTCGGCCTTGTCCCTCTCCCGGGTGCGCTCCGCAGCCTGCGTCCGCTTGACGAGGATGTAGAAGCCGAGGGCGTTGCCGCCCAGGAGCCCGAGGATGAACAAGACGTGCCCGGTGCCGAGCCATGCGTCGGCGAACCAGCCGAGCGCGCCGTACACAATCGTCGCTGCCACGAGCTCGATGACGGCGTTCCACGCCATCCCGAGGTCCTGCCAGTCCGTCTGTCGCGGCGACCCAGCCATGTCAAAACGGGAACCTAGCAGCCGGTCGTGAGCACGGTCAAAACGCCGAAAACTGCATTTCCGCAGGTCAGAGGGGGTGCCGGCCGGTCAGGCCGAAAACTTTGTGAAAATTTTCACGAAGTCGGGTGGCGGATCCTGTTCCGGCTCGCGACTCGACGCCGGATGCATCCCAACGGTGCCCTCCTGCGTGATGCTCTGCGAGGGGAGGCGAGATGGAGGGCGAAGCTGGGTTCGAACAGCTGTACGCCGGCGCGAGCCACCGACTCGTCGGCCAGGTCTTCGGGCTGACCGGCGATCTCGGCGACGCGCAGGACGCCGTACAGGAAGCCTTCGCTCGAGCGTACCTACGCTGGCCGCGGGTGTCCGGTCTGGATGACCCCGAGGCCTGGGTGCGCACAGTTGCCTTCCGGCTCGCGGTCAGCCGCTGGCGGCGAGCCCGTTCTGCGGTCGCGGCACGACGCCGGCACGGCCCACCCGAAGGCGTTCCCGACCTCTCGCCCGACCACGTGGCGATCGTGGCGGCGCTGAAGACGCTGCCGGTCGCTCAGCGCGAGGCCGTTGTGCTGCACCACTTGGTCGGCCTGTCCGTCGACGACGTGGCCACCCGCACCGGCGCGCCCGTCGGCACCGTGAAGGCACGCCTACGGCGTGGCCGGATCGCGCTTGCTCCCCTGCTCCGCGATGACCCGACGGAGGTCCGGCATGGATGAGATCGGCCAGCGGCTCGACGAGGTCGGCCAGGCGGTGACCCGGAACCGGACCCTCGCCGGGCTCGCCGACGTACGCCGACGCGCATCCCGCCGCCGTCGCGCGGCGCGCACCGGCACTGCGACCGCGAGCGTCGCCATCGTCCTGGCTGCAGGTCTCGGGCTGGACACTCTCGGTGACCGGGACCGGACGTCGGTGACGACGCCGGCCCCGACCGCTTCGCCCGAGCCCGAGCCGTCCCCGACTAGCTCACCCGCTCCGGCCCCGAATCCCAGCCCGAATCCCAGCCCGACTTCAGGACCGCCGAGCCCTTCGCCGTACCGGCGCAGCCTCACCGGCGAGCTGCCCCGTGCCGCTGTGCGCAAGAGCTTCAGCGAGAACACCTGGACCAAGGTCGACGAAGGCCAACAGTTCGGATTTCCTACCGCCTTGGCCCGGTTCAGCCCCGGCGTCCGGCCGCTCCGCGTCACGCCAACCTCGGTGGAGGTCGCCTTCGGGGCGGTATGGGTCCCGGCGACGGACGGGGTCGTTCGCATCGACCCAGAGACGATGCAGCCCAACGACTTCATCCCCACGGGCCCGGTGCGCGCCATCGCGAGCAGCGGCTCCGCGTCGATCTACGCGATCGTCGAGACAGATGCGCGGGGACTGGGAGTGGCGTCGTGGGATCAGTCGGGGCGCAAGCTGCAGCTCAGCGTGCTCGACCCGGCTCCCGACGCGATCGACACGGTGCTGAATGACCGGTCCGCAGTCGGATTCGGCGAAGAGCTCTACGTCACCCGAACGTACCCGGACCGGCCGGCCGAGGTTCTCCGCATCAGGCCCGCCAACGGCACGTTCGACGTGATCAACAGGTTCGGCAGCCCAGGAACCCGCCTCGTCATCGACCGCAACAGCGACGACGGAGCGCGTCACCTGTGGGTCGGCGGCTCCGACGGAGTCCTCCGGCACATCCATGACGACGGCCACGTCACCGAGCTGCGCGTCGGCGGGGCAATCCTCGATCTCGAAGTCGCCGAGGAACGGGTCTGGCTCGCGGTGGACAACCCGGCCAGCCATCCACGGCCCGTCGTCATCGACATCGCCACTGAACGCGTGAGCGCCGATGTCACTGACATCGTCGCGAGGTACATCGCAATCGACCCGATTGAGGGGTACGGCGAGCGAGTCTGGACGAGCAGCGGCGAGGCGAGGAACGGCCACGTCGATTTCGCTCTGGTCACCGCGGGGGACAGCGCCGTAGGCCAGCCACTCACTACCTGGCGGACGAAGGTGCGCGCGGCGGCAGAGATCACGTTAAGCGCAGACGGCCGCCTATTCGCGGTGACGCAAGGGACCGGTGAACTCCTCCGCCTGGAAGCCGAGTTCGGGGAGTAGAGCGGCGCTAGGACGCGCGGCGGTGGGCGAGGAGGCGGGGCAGGCTCATGGACAGCACCGCAACCAGGGCCAGCACGGCGACGACCCCCAGCACGAGAGCTGGCCGGGCGAAGGAGATGGCCACCCCGCCGAAGGCGATCAGCGCCGACCAGAAATAGAGGATGAGGACGGCCCGGGTCTGCGAGTGGCCGTACTCCAGCAGGCGGTGGTGCAGGTGCTGCTTGTCCGGAGCGAAAACCGGGCGGCCGGCCCGCATCCGGCGTACGACAGCGAGGAGCAGGTCCACGAACGGGACGGCCAGGATCACGGCGGGCAGCACCAGCGGGACGAAGAACGCCGCCTGCTGGGTGCTGTCGAGCTGGTCGAACGCGACGTAGCCGATGCCCGAGGTCGATGCCGCCGCCAGCATCAGGCCGATGAGCATCGAGCCGGCATCGCCCATGAAGATGCGGGCCGGGTTGAAGTTGTGCGGCAGGAAGCCCACGCACGCCCCGATGAGCACGGCGCTCATCAGCGTCGCCGGCCGGGCAACGACATTGCCCTGCTCGACGGCGAGCTGGTAGCTGAAGACGAAGAAGGCACCCGCGGCAATGGCCACGACACCGGCAGCCAGACCGTCGAGACCGTCGATGAAGTTGATCGAGTTGACCATGACCAGGGTGAGGCCGACGGTCATCAGCACGGCGAGCTCGCGGGTGAGGACGAATGTGCCGTCGCTGCCCGGGATCGGCAGGTAGAGCAGCTGGAGGCCGAGGATCACCATCACGCCGGCAGCGAGGGCCTGCCCGGCCAGCTTGGTGAAGGCGTCGAGCCCCCACCGGTCGTCGACGGCACCGAGCAGGCAGATCAGGCCGCCGGCGACCAGCACAGCGGTGTCCTCGGACGAGCCGACAAAGGTCTGGCGGAGAGTGGGCAGTCGGCGGGCGACAAGCAGTGCCGCGACGATTCCGCCGTACATCGCCACGCCGCCGAGGTACGGCGTCGGGATCGCGTGGACGTCGCGGTCACGGGGCTGCGCCATCGTGTGGGTGCGGATCGCGATCCGCCGGACGACCGGGGTCAGCAGGTAGGTGACCGCAGCGGCCACGAGGAAGACGAGCGTGTACTCACGCACGACGCCAGCTCCCTCGCTCTCCCTCGTCCGTCGTCGGTCAGCCTCGCGGGTATGCGGGGTGCCGCTCGACCATTGCTGCGACGGTAGCGCCGACCTCTGCGGCGGCCGACTCGTCCCGTACGGCGCGGGCGATCAGCGAGGCGATCTCCTTCATCTCGCCCTCCCCCATGCCCTGCGTCGTGACGGCGGGCGAGCCGACCCGAATGCCGGACGCGATGCTCGGCGGCTGCGGGTCATAGGGGATGGCGTTCTTGTTCAGGACGATGCGGGCCGCACCGCACCGCGCCTCGGCCTCAGCGCCGGTGACGCCGATCGGCTGAAGGTCGAGCAGCGCCAGATGAGTGTCGGTGCCGCCGGAGACCGGCCGCATGCCCTCTGCGGCAAGACCTTCGGTAAGTGCCTGCGCATTGGCGATGACCTGGCGGGTGTAGGCCTGGTACGCCGGGGTCATGCACTCCTTGAGGTTGACCGCCTTCGCCGCAACGGCGTGCATCAACGGACCGCCCTGCATCATCGGGAAGACGGCCTTGTCGAGCTTGGCCGCGTGCTCGGCCTTGCATACCAGCATGCCGCCACGCGGGCCGCGCAAGACCTTGTGCGTCGTGAAGGTGACCACGTCGGCGTACGGCACCGGGCTGGGTATCGCTTTGCCCGCGACCAGGCCGATGAAGTGAGCGGCGTCGACCATGAGGATCGCCCCGACCTCGTCGGCCACCTCGCGGAACGCAGCGAAGTCGATGAGCCGCGGGATGGCGGAGCCGCCGCAGATGATCATCCTGGGGCGATGTTCGCGAGCCAGGTCGCGCATCTGGTCGTAGTCGATGTCCTCGGTAGCCTGGCTCACGCCGTAGTGCACGGCGTTGAACCACTTGCCGGAGAAGCTCACCTTGGCCCCGTGCGTCAGGTGGCCGCCGTGCGGCAGGCTCATCGCCAGGATCGTGTCGCCCGGCGCGCAGAACGCGCCGTACGCCGCGAGATTCGCGCTGGCCCCGGAGTGCGGCTGGAGGTTGGCGTGCTCCGCGCCGAAGAGCGCCTTAGCCCGCTCGATGCCGATGGTCTCGGCCTTGTCGACCTCAGCGCAGCCGCCGTAGTAGCGCTTACCCGGATAGCCCTCGGCGTATTTGTTGGACAGGGTCGAGCCCAGCGCGGCCAGCACCGCAGGGGAGGTGAAGTTCTCACTGGCGATCAGCTGCAGGCCACCACGCAGCCGGTCCAGCTCGCTCAGCACGACGCCGGCGATCTCAGGGTCGGTCTGCTGCAGAGCGTCAAAGTCCGGGCCCCAGAACGGTGTCGTCATGCGTCGCTCCCGATCTCGGTCGCCAGCTTGGCGACGCGTCGCTCGTGCCGACCACCCGCGAAGGGGGTGCCGAGGAAGGTCGCCAGCGCAGCCTGAGCCACACCCTCGCCGACCACGCGGGCGCCGAGGCACAGGACGTTGGCGTCGTTGTGCGCCCGACTGTAGTGGGCGGTGAAGTCATCGTGGACGACCGCCGCGCGCACGCCCGGGACCCGGTTGGCCGCCATCGCGATGCCGATGCCGGTGCCGCACACGAGGACCCCGAGATCGGCATCGCCGGCGGCGACAGCTCGCCCCACGTCGAGTCCGAAGTCGGGGTAGTCGACACTGTCGTCGGATGAGGTGCCGAGGTCGGTGACGACCCAGCCGGCCGCTCGCGCGGCGGCGACCAAAGTATCCTTGAGCCGCCAGCCGGCATGGTCGGCCCCCACGGTGATGCGGGTCCGACCCGATGTGGGCACGGGGATCTGCACGGGCTCGGTCATGAGGTCACCTCGCGGGTCGGGGACATCGGCTGAAAAGGCTCCCAGATCGTCCGCAACGGATCGGCGAGCGCCTCGGCAATTTCGGCCTCACAACGCGCGAAGTCAGCGGCGCTGCGCCCGTAGGGATCGGCGATGTCGTCCTCCGCTGGCGGCACCCAGACCTGGCCACGGCTTGCCGCCGTCGCCACGACGAGCGACCGCGCCCGTTCGACCGGATCGTCAACCGGTAGCGCCGCGCGGTCGACAAGGGCAACGAGCCGAGCGAACTCGCGCAAGGTGAACGACCGTGACGCCGCCCTTGGCTCTAGGCGCACGACGGCGGAGCGGTGCTCGCGGGTCGCTGTGAGCACGAGGTCTGCGCGGGCCACCATGTTCTGGACGAGCAACCTGGCCCGGAAGTCCACGTGCACGATCCCGAGTGAATCGAGCCGAGCCGCCGCAGGCGGATTGACCTCCCACCCCTCCAGGCCGTGAGTGCCCGCCGAGTGCACCCGGAATCGGGACGCTGTGGGCCCGAGGGCCTTGGAGAGCTCGTGCGCCGCGATGAGCTCGACCATCGGCGAGCGGCAGATGTTGCCGGTGCAGACCGTGAGCAGGTCGAAGACGTCCTCAGCCAAGGGGGCCACCCAGCACGTCCTCGAGATCTGCCCGCGCGATCGCTCCGTCGCGAAGCAGTCGGGGGGTTGAGTCGGTGAGATCGACAATCGTTGATGGCGGCTGCTCCGCTGCGACACCACCCTCGAGGTAGACGGCCACGCCCTCGCCAAGGTCCGCTTGCGCGGCGATCGCCGACTCGGCCGGCGGGCTGCCGCTGCGGTTGGCACTCGACACTGCCATGGGGCCGGTCTCAGCGAGCAGCTCGAGCGCGACCGGATGCAGCGGCATCCGCACTGCCACTGTGCCCAAGGTGTCACCGAGGTCCCACGTCAGGCCCGTCCCGGCGGTCAGCACCAACGTCAACGCACCCGGCCAGAACGCCGCGATCAGGTCGTTGGCAGCCGGTGGCAGTGCGTCGACCAGTCCGTTGACCGTGCGCCAGCTGCCGATCAAGACCGGCACAGGCACATCGCGCCCGCGACCTTTGAGGGTCAGCAGCCGGCGTACGGCGTCGGGCGAGAAGGCATCGGCGCCAAGGCCGTAGACCGTGTCGGTGGGCAGGACGACCAGCTCGCCCCGACGTACGGCGGATGCCGCGGCGGCGACACCTGCGGCACGCGCCTGCTCGTCCTGGCAGTCGAAGAGCCGGCTCATCGGGGACCTCGGCGGGCGGTGAGGAAGCGGGGCCGACCCGTGAGATCGGCGTGGTCGGCAACATCGAGCCAGCCACCGGACTCGTGAAGCACTGCGGGTGCGCTCTCACCCTGTCGGTCGGAGTGCTCGATGACGAGCAGCCCGCCGGATCGGAGCAGGCCGCCGCTGCGATGGACCACCTCGCAGATGACGCCGAGACCATCCATGCCGGCAACAAGCGCGGCGTGCGGGTCGTGGTCGCGCACCTCCGGATGCACGTCGTCCATCTCGTGCTCGGCGACGTACGGCGGGTTGGCGATGACGCAGTCGACGGTGCCGTCGAAATCGCGCAGCGCACCCTCGACCGGGCCGAGATGCAGATGTACTGGCGAATCCCCGGCGGCCACCCGCGCCGCGACGTTGCGCTCGGCCCACGCGATCGCCTCGGCGTCGAGCTCGACCGCGTGGACGACGGCCGTCGGCACCTCGTGCGCGACGGACAGCGCAATGGCCGCCGAGCCAGCACACAGCTCAACCACGAGCGGCCGTGGCAGTGCCTCAGCTCTCAGGTGATCGATGGCGTAGCCGGCGACGACCTCGGTCTCGGGCCGCGGGATGAAGACCCCGGGACCCACCTCGAGGTCGAGGTAGCGGAAGCCCACCGAGCCGGTGAGGTGCTGCAGCGGCACCCGCGCGGCGCGCTGCTCCACCAGTGCAACGAAGGCGGCATGGCTGCTAGCACTGAGATCGGTGACGGTCGCGAGGGCGGCTCTGCGGATCCCCAGGACATGCGCTGCGAGCTGCTCGGCGTCCCACCGCGGCGACCCGACTCCGGCGTCGGCCAGCCGCGCCACTGCCCACCGGAGCTCGCGGTCCAGCGTGCTGGAGACGGTGCCGGCCGTGACGGCGTCAGTCGTCATCGCCACCGGCCATCCGCGCGGCATTGTCAGCATCGACGAGGGACTGGATCACGGGGTCGAGATCGCCGTCGAGCACTTGGTCGAGGTTGTAGGACTTGTAGCCCGTGCGGTGGTCGGAGATCCGGTTCTCCGGGTAGTTGTACGTCCGCACCCGCTCGCTGCGATCGACCGTCCGCACCTGGCTCTGTCGCTCGGCGCTGGCCGCACTCGCCTGCTCCTCCAGAGCGAGCGCCAGCAGCCGCGCGCGCAGGATCCGCAGCGCCGACTCCTTGTTCTGCAGCTGGCTCTTCTCGTTCTGACACGACACGACGGTGCCCGTCGGCACATGGGTGATGCGTACGGCGGAGTCCGTTGTGTTGACGCTCTGCCCACCGGGACCGCTCGAGCGGTAGACGTCGATGCGGAGGTCGCTGGGGTCGATCGTCACGTCGACGTCCTCCGCCTCTGGCATCACGAAGACACCAGCTGCGCTGGTGTGGATGCGGCCCTGGCTCTCCGTCGCCGGCACCCGCTGCACGCGGTGCACACCGCCCTCGTACTTCAACCGCCGCCAGGCACCCGTGCCCTTGGCCTTGACGGCGACAGACACGTCCTTGTAGCCGCCGAGATCGCTCTCGTTCGACTCGAGCACCTCTGTCTTCCAGCCCTGCCGCTCGGCGAAACGGAGGTACATCCGCAGCAGGTCGCCAGCGAACAGCGCGGACTCCTCACCACCCTCGCCCGCCTTGACCTCCAGGATGACGTCCTTGTCGTCGTTGGGGTCAGCCGGGACGAGGAGCTCGCGAAGACGCTCATGCAGCTCCTCACGGCGAACCTCACCTGACGTGACCTCGTCTCGAAACGACGCGTCCTCGGTCGCGAGCTCGCGTGCTGCCTCGATGTCAGCCACCACCGCCTGATACGACTGGAAGGCTTCGACGACCGGGGTCAGCTCGGCGTACCGCTTGGTGACCGTGCGGGCCCGGGCCTGGTCGTTGTGCAGCGCAGGGTCGGACATCTCGCGCTCGAGCTGCGCGTGTTCTGCCTGGATCTCGCCGAGCTTGTCGAACATGGGTCGCCTCGAAGGTTGGGCGCCCGGCGAGTGAGATCGGGCGCGGAGCGGGAGGGGGCGGGCGCAGTGGCGACCGCCCGCGCTAACCCTGCTTCGCGCCGCTGTCGCGCTTGCCGAAGCGCTTCTCGAACTTCTCCACGCGGCCGCCGACGTCCATGATCTTCTGCTTGCCGGTGTAGAAGGGGTGGCACTTGGAGCACACGTCGGCGTGGATATCGCGAACGGTGCTGTGCGTCGTGAACGTCTCACCGCAGGAGCAGTGAACGGTGGCCTCGACGTAGTCGGGGTGGATGCCGGCCTTCATGATCGATCCTTCTCCTCGAGGGCGACGCCGGGTCACCTCACCTGATGACGAGGTGGGAACCGGTTCGCGGTGTGACCAGTGTGCCAGACTCGCTGACCCCTGGCGACCGAGCAGGAAGGCATCGGCCGAGCATGCAGATCCTCTACACCGCCGAAGCGACGGCGTACGGCGGCCGCCAAGGTCGCGTGACGTCGTCCGACGACCGGCTCGACGTCGAGCTCGACATTCCCCCAGGAGGTCGGTGGCCCCGAGGGCGACGCCACCAACCCTGAGCAGCTCTTCGCCGCCGGCTACGCAGGCTGCTTCCACTCCGCGCTCCAGCTCGTCGCGAAGAAGATGTCCGTCGACACCACGGACTCCTCCGTGACCGCGCGCGTCGGTCTCGGGATGGCCGAAAGTGGACTTGGCTACGCACTCGAGGTCGAGCTCGTCGTCGCTCTCCCGAAAGCCGACCGGGCGCAGGCCGAAGCAGTTGTCGCCCGGACGGACCAGGTCTGTCCCTACAGCAACGCGACGCGCGGCAACATCGAGGTCTCCCTCACCATCGCCTGACGCTAGTCGGACGAGGCGACGGTCTTCTGGATCTGCATGAGGAACTCGGTGTTGCCCTTGGTCGACTTCATCTTGTCGATGAGCAGCTCGAGCGCCTGGCCGGTCTCCAGGGCATGCAGGACGCGGCGAAGCTTCCAGGTGATCTGCAGCTCCTCCGGTGACATGAGGAGCTCCTCCTTGCGGGTGCCGGAAGCGTCGACGTCGACGGCCGGGAAGATCCGCTTGTCCGCGAGCTTGCGGTCGAGCTTGAGCTCCATGTTCCCGGTGCCCTTGAACTCCTCGAAGATGACCTCGTCCATCCGCGACCCTGTCTCGACCAGAGCCGTGGCGAGAATCGTCAGCGACCCGCCGTTCTCGATGTTGCGCGCAGCACCGAAGAAGCGCTTAGGCGGATAGAGCGCGGTGGAGTCGACACCTCCCGAGAGGATTCGACCGCTCGCCGGGGCCGCGAGGTTGTAGGCACGCCCGAGCCGAGTGATCGAGTCGAGCAGTACGACGACGTCGTGGCCTAGCTCGACCAGCCGCTTCGCTCGCTCGATCGCCAGCTCAGCGATCGTGGTGTGGTCCTCCGCCGGCCGGTCGAAGGTGGACGCGATGACCTCGCCCTTCACCGACCGCTGCATGTCGGTGACCTCTTCGGGCCGCTCGTCGACGAGGACAACCATGAGATGAGTCTCGGGGTTGTTCGTGGTGATGGCATTGGCGATCGCCTGGAGCACCATCGTCTTGCCGGCCTTCGGCGGCGAGACGATGAGGCCGCGCTGACCCTTGCCGATCGGCGCGACGAGATCGATGATCCGCGTCGTCAGGATCTGCGGGTCCGTCTCGAGACGAAGTCGGTCCTGCGGATAGAGCGGGGTCATGTCCTTGAAATCCGGACGCAGCTTGGCCTTCTCAGGGTCTGTGCCGTTGACCGTGTCGAGGCGGATGAGCGCGTTGAACTTGTCCTTGCGCTCCCCCTCAGCCTGCTGTCGCACGGCTCCGGTGACTACATCGCCCTTGCGCAGGCCGTAACGGCGGACCTGGGACAGCGCGACGTAGACGTCGTTGGGGCTAGGCAGGTAACCGGTAGTGCGGACGAATCCGTAGTTGTCGAGGATGTCGAGGATGCCGGCGCACGGCACGAGGACGTCGTCCTCGCGGATGACGGTGTCCGGCTCGCCGAAGCTCATGCCGCCGCGCTGACCACCCTGTCGATTTCGGCCGCGCTCACGGAATCGGCCCCGTCGGTTATTGCGGCCGAACTCGTCATCGCGCTGGCCGCCACCTTGGCCCTGTCCACCGTGCTGACGCTGGCCGCCACCTTGGCCCTGACCACCACCTTGGCTCTGACCGCCCTGCGCACGGTCGCCCTGCGGTCGGTCACCTTGCTGGCGGTCGCCCTGCGGACGCTCACTCGGCTGCCGGTCGCCCTGAACCTGACCGTTCGACTGGCGGTCGCCGCCACCCTCACCGGATCCACCCTGACCCTGGCGGTCGCGGCTGCGCTCGCGATAGCGGGCCTCGCGGGCCTCCCGCCGTTCGGCGTACGTGCTCCCAGACCGCCCCTCGGCGCCCTCACTGCGGGCCTCGCCGCTAGCGCCTTCGCCAATGCTGATGCTCGGGCGGCTCGCACCGTCCGCGGCCGAGTCGGAGCTCGGAGCGGCGTCAGCGCGGGTGTCAGATCTCGTCGCGGCGCGAGCCCGCGAAGGGCGCTCGGTGCTCGCTGTGCCGGCAGATGCCGCAGCGCCATTGCCGCCTTGGATGGCCGCCATGAGCTCGCTCTTGCGCAGCTTGGCCACGCCGCTGATGCCCATGCCCGAGGCCACCTGCTGCAGCTCCGCCAGCTTCATGCCGGAGAGTCCACCGCCGGCACCACGCGACTTACGCGGGGCGGAATCCGCGCCGCCGTCCGCAGTGGGCTGGCCGGTGACCTCTGTGGTGTCGCTCAACGCTGTTCCTCTCGGTGCGGGCCGGTCATCTGAGACCTGACCCAGCTCGGCGACCCGGCAAGGGTCGACCGTGCGGTGGTGACGCCCCCGCGGGAGACGAGGGAGTGTGTGCGCCGCGGACGTCGCGGCGTGCCCCGATGACGGTGCTCTTCGTTGACCCCGTCGCCTATGGCGGCGCTGCGTGCGGGTGCGAGACCCGGCGACGCTGCCTTGGAGGCGGGAGCGGGGTTGGGCCGCGGGCCACCGGGAGGAAGTGCGACCGGTGTGCGGCGCCGAGAAGAGCGGCAGCCAAGCTGCGCGAGCAGGTGGGACAAGGCGAAGCGTAACCATGCGTCGCTGCCAGGGCAACAGCGCCGCGCCGATGATGATTCCCGGGCGGGTCCGGGTCAGCCCCCGACGGGCACCGCGTGAGCGCCGTGGCGGTCGAGGTCGAGGCGGTACGGCGTCCAGCCGCGGGGCGCCGCCGCGACGACGGCATCGAGGGCCGCCGGGCTGCCAGCCAACGCAAGCACCGACGGCCCGGCTCCGCTCACCGCCGCCGCGATCCCCTTGGCCCGTAGGGACTTCAGCAACGCCGATGTACGAGGCATCGCCTCAGCCCGATAGGGCTGGTGGAGTACGTCGTCGGTGGCATCAAGCAGCAGGTCGGGGTTGCGGCTGAGCGCTTCGACCAGCAGTGCGGCGCGGCCGGCGGACCATGCTGCGTCGGCATGCGGCACGGTTACCGGCAAGAGCTTGCGAGCCTTTGCCGTCGACGAGCGAGTGTTCGGCACGAGGGCGACAGCACTGATGCCCGGGTGCAGCTCCACTTTGGTCGACCGGACGCCGTGCTCGCCCGACCAGGCGATCGTGAGTCCGCCGGCGAGCGCGGCAGCGACGTTGTCCGGGTGGCCCTCGATCGCGGCGGCCAGGGAGAGCGCGTCATCATCGGTCATGCCGCCGAGGACGAGATGGCGGGCAGCCGTGATGCCCGCGACGATGGCGGCCGCGGAGGACCCCAGCCCGCGCCCATGGGGGATTCGGTTGGCGCAGACGACTTCGAGGCCACGTGGTTGTCCGCCCAGAGCGTCGAAGGCGGCGCGCACCGCCCGGACCACCAGATGACGCTTATCTCGGTGGACGTCGTCAGCACCCTCACCGGCGACGTCGACGTGCAGCCCGGAGTCGGCGATGCGGACGACGACGTCGTCGTAGAGACCGAGCGCCAGGCCCACCGCGTCGAAACCGGGTCCGAGGTTGGCCGAGGTGGCCGGCACCCGCACCCGCACCGGGGCCGCCCGGAAGCTCGGACCTGCCATCTGCCACCTCCCGTCGTCGCTGTCGCGTCGTCGTACGCCGATCCGACCTAACTCGTGATCTTGGGCGCTGTCCACATCGGGTCCGCGTCGACGGGGGCGTCAACGCGGCGCAGCCGGCGCGTCGCGGCGTACCAGATCAGGGAGTAGGCGAGCACGACCGAGCCCAACCCAGCCGAGATCGTCCGCACCTCGACGACCTCGCTGAGCACTCCCGCCACGATCTGGCTGATGGTGATGGCCGCGGTGGCCAGCATGTAGTCGGCGCTGAACACTCGGCCACGGACGTGGTCCGGGACCACCGACTGGATGCCGTACGTCGACAGCACCCAGTTGGCACCTCCCCCGGCATGGGCAAGTGCGACGAAGAGCATTCCTAGGGCAAACACAGGCGCGACCGAGAAGCCCAGGTACGACAGTCCGAAGACACCGATACTGGTGGCGAGCACGGGCCAGAGCAGGCGCGCATCACGACTGACGAACCGGCGCATGAAGAAGGGGCCGACCAGAGCGCCGATGCCGCGCGCACTGTAGAGCAGGCCGGTGCCGAGCTCCCCCGCGCGGAACACTCTCGTCGAGTACAGCGGGAACAAGGCGAGCGTTCCGTTGCCGAGAGCGACCCCAACCTTGCACGCCAGAAGCGCCCGCACTCGTGGCTCGGACCGGGCGTAGCGGACCGTCTCCCGCACATCCTCACGGACCGATGAGACCGCCGCCCGCTCCCGCTTCTCGCTGAAGGGTCGAGTGGTTCGCATCACGAGGACGCCCGAGATGACGAAGCTGATGGCATCGATCACGAAGCACCACCGGGCACCGACGAGCAGTGCGAGCAGGCCCCCTGCCGCGGCGCCGACCGCCAGCATGGTCCCCCATACGGCACCACCGAGGATCGTCGCTCGGACGAGATCGGCCCGTGGGACAAGGTTCGGGATCGCCGCACTCGACGCCGGAGTGAAGAACGACTTGGCGACGGCTACCCCGCCGATCGCGACGAGCGCTACCCACGCAGTCGCCTCGGAGCGAACGATGAGGAGAAGCAGGATCATCACGGCCGAGACGAAGTCAGCGACGACCATCGTGCGCCGACGGTCGAATCGGTCCGCCACGGTGCCGGCGTACGGCGCGAGGATCGCGAACGCCGCTGTGTCGACAGCAAGGACCAGTCCGCCCCACAATCCGCCGCCGGTCAGCTGCTCGAGCAGCGTCAGCAGTGGGATCAGCGCGAACCAATCGCCGCCGAGGCTGATGACCTGGGCGAGATAGACGCGGCGGAAGTCGCCTTCCTCCCGGAGCAGCTCGAGGTAGCCGCGACTGTCCGGGGTGACCTTCACTGAGCGTGCTCAGACCAGACCGAGCGCCGCCGCCGCCGCGGGCGGGTCGACGGCGATGGTGCGCGGCGCCGGAGCTCCGGAGATCGCCCAGTCGGGGTCCTTGAGGCCGTGGCCGGTGACCGTGCACACGACCCGCAGGCCGCGGTCGAGAGTGCCGCTTGCACTGGCCTGCAGCAGACCAGCGACACTCGCCGCGGAGGCCGGCTCGACGAAGACCCCTTCCGACCGGGCCAGTAGCCGGTACGCGTCGAGGATCTGCCGGTCGGTCACCGCTTCGATCGCCCCGCCCGACTCGTCGCGAGCCTGTACGGCTTCCGACCACGAGGCCGGGTTGCCGATGCGAATGGCGGTGGCGATCGTGACCGGCTTGGCGACGGGCGCACCGGAGACGAAGGGCGCGGCGCCGCTTGCCTGGAACCCGCGCATGACCGGCAGCGAGTCGACGAGGCCGTCGCGGTGGTACTCGCGGTAGCCCTTCCAGTAGGCGGTGATGTTGCCTGCGTTGCCGACAGGCAAGCAGTGCACGTCGGGCGCGGCGCCGAGGACGTCGCAGATCTCGAACGCCGCGGACTTCTGTCCCTCGATACGGTACGGGTTGACCGAGTTGACCAAGGTGACCGGGTAGTTCTTGGCCAGGTCGCGGGCCAAGTCCAGGCAGTCGTCGAAGTTGCCGTCGACCTGCAGCAGCTGAGCCCCGTGCACCAGCGCCTGTGCGAGCTTGCCGAGCGCGATCTTCCCGCTCGGCACCAGCACCGCACAGACGATGCCCGCACGTGCTGCATAGGCAGCAGCGGAGGCTGACGTGTTGCCGGTCGAGGCGCAGATGACCGCCCGGCTGCCCTCCTCCACGGCCTTGGTTATCGCCACGGTCATGCCCCGGTCTTTGAAAGACCCGGTGGGGTTGGAGCCTTCCACCTTGAGCCACACGTCGCATCCGGTGCGCTCGGAGAGGACGGCTGCCGGCACCAGCGGAGTGCCACCCTCGCGCAGCGTCACGACAGGCGTGGTCTGGTCGATCGGCATCCGAGTGCGGTACTCCTCGAGGATGCCTCGCCATGACGCCGGTGCAGCAGTTCCCTCCGTCGGACCGGTCATGACTCACCGCCCTCCACCCGCATCACGCTGGTGACGGCGCGCACGACGTCCAGACCGCGCAGCCACCCGACGGTGCGCGCCAGCGCCTCGTCCGGCGCCTCATGCGTGACCAGGACGAGCGTGGCGTCCGCCCCGTGACCTTCCTGGCGCACCGTGCGGATCGAGACGTCCTGGGCGGCGAAGGCGCCGGCGACCTCGGCGAGCACACCGGGGACGTCGGCGACGTCGAGGCTCACGTGATAGCGAGTGCGGGTCTCCCCCATCGGCCGGACGGGCAGAGCGGCGTACGCCGACTCTCCCGCACCCCGTGAGCCGGAGAGGCGGTTTCGGCCTACCGCGACGATGTCGCCGAGCACTGCGCTCGCGGTCGGCGCACCGCCGGCGCCGCGGCCGTAGAACATCAGCTGCCCCACCGCCTGACCTTCGACGAAGACTGCGTTGAATGCCTCACGGACCCCGGCGAGCGGGTGGCTGAGCGGGATCATCGCGGGGTGCACCCGCACACTGATCCCGTCGGCATGGCGCTCGCAGATCGCGAGCAGCTTCACGACTCGACCCATCGCCCGGGCGCTGGCGATGTCGGCGGACGTGACGTCGGTGATCCCCTCGCGATGAACGTCCGCGACCGTCACCCGGGTGTGGAAGGCGATGCTCGCCAGGATCGCTGCCTTCGCCGCAGCGTCGAATCCTTCGATGTCGGCGCTCGGGTCGGCCTCGGCGTAGCCCAGCGCTGTCGCCTCGTCGAGCGCCTCAGCGAAGGAGGCTCCCGTCTCGTCCATCCGGCTCAGGATGTAGTTGGTAGTGCCGTTGACGATGCCGAGCACGCGATGCAGCCGTTCGCCGGCCAGCGACTCTTTGAGCGGACGCAGGAGGGGGATGCCGCCGGCGACGCTCGCCTCGTAATAGAGGTCCGCGGAGTTGCGCGCCGCTGCGTCGTAGAGCGACGCCCCGTCTGTGGCCAGCAGCGCCTTGTTGGCGGTGACGACGGACTTGCCGCCATCCAGCGCTGCCAGCAGCAGCGTGCGAGCCGGCTCGATGCCCCCGATGACCTCGACGACGACGTCGATGTCCTCGCGTGCCACCAGTCCGGCCGCATCGGCGGTGAAGAGAGCGGGGTCGACCGGCAGGTCGCGCTTCTTCCCCGGCACCCGCACCGCGATGCCGGCGATCTCCAAGGGTGCACCAATACGCGCGGCGAGATCCTCGGCGTGCTCGTGCAGCAGGTTGACGACCTGGGATCCGACGACACCGCAGCCGAGCAGCGCGACCTTCAGCGACGTCGTTGCGGAAGGCACAGTCATCCGACATCGAGGGCCATCAGGTCGTCCTCCGTCTCCCGGCGAATGAGCACCCGGGACGACCCGTCGTGCACTGCGATGACCGGAGGACGTGGGACGTGGTTGTAGTTGCTAGCCATAGAGCGGTGATATGCCCCCGATGCCGGCACAGCCACGAGGTCTCCGGGCATGAGATCGGCCGGGAGCGGCACGTCGTGCACGACGATGTCACCGCTCTCACAGTGCTTTCCGCACAAGGTGACGTTGCGCGGCTCTGCGTCCGAGGTGCGGGACGCGAGCACCGCGGTGTAGCGGGCGTCGTACAGCGCGGTGCGGATGTTGTCGCTCATGCCGCCGTCCACGCTGACGTAGGTCCGCAGGCCGGGCAGCACCTTGACGGTGCCGACCTCGTAGACCGTCACCGTCGTCGGCCCGACGATGGCTCGCCCCGGTTCGACGACAACGCGGGGCACTGCGAGACCGACGGCTGCGCACTCCCGCTCGACGATCGCGCGCAGTCCCGCCGCGTGATCCGCCGCGCTCATCGGGTCGTCTGCGGCGGTGTAGGCAATCCCGTGCCCGCCACCGAGGTCGAGCTCCGGCAGCTCCATTCCATGCTCGTCCCGTACTGCGG
>Ga0136633_1000478_pt1 | contig 30823 bp, 24 predicted proteins | sample AntDrymeUQ832206_2_FD_105494 | JGI IMG/M metagenome (GOLD analysis project Ga0136633, IMG submission 105494) | Polar desert sand microbial communities from Dry Valleys, Antarctica - metaG UQ83 (22.06) | ecosystem: Environmental > Terrestrial > Soil > Desert | place: Antarctica: Dry Valley... | reverse complement strand
GCCCGCTGGCCATCCGCCCAGGCGAGGTGTTCACACTGCGTTACCGTTTCGTGGTGATGGATGGTCCCCCTGACGCGGCGCTCCTCGACGCGATGTGGCAGGCGTACGCGCTGCCGGTACGGGCACGGGTTGAATAGGGCAATTCAGAATTCAGAATTGAGAATTGAGAATTGTGGTTACGCGTACCTGCGGACCACGGCATCGTACGCGTCGCGTTGGCGCTCGATGGAGGCCATCAACGCAAACTGGGCCCGCGCCCGTTCGAGATTGTGGCGGGCCCGATGGATCCGGTAGTAGGTATCGCCTCGCAGGTGATCGGCCAGGAACCGGATCGCCTGCTCGAACGCGAGCAACTGTCCTGCAAAGCCGAGCCACTCCAGTTCCTGCGGCCGGAGCATGGCGCCCGCTGATGACAGGTACCCACGCACGAGGGCCTCGAAGATCTCAGGCCGCGACACGACCTGCGACGGGTCGGGTTCGTCTTCAGCCGCCGCGTTGGTGGCCGTCCGTACCATGTCGCCAAAGTCGACGGGCGCCAGACCGGGCATGGTCGTATCGAGATCGACGACACACAACGCCTCGCCAGTCGCCTCGTCCATCATCACGTTGTTGACCTTGGTGTCGTTGTGGGTCACCCGCTCGGGCACGTCGCCTGCCGCGGCTGCCGCCAGCAACCGGTCGGCGTCGGCTTCATGGGCGAGCGCGATGCCGATCAGGTCCCGGCAGTCGCGGGCCCGATTGCACGGGTCGTCCTGCACCGCGGCGGTGAAGGCATCGAAGCGTTTGCGCGTGTGATGGAAGTCCGGGATGGTGTCGTGCAGGCGCTCTCCCGGGAGATCCGATAGAAGCGCCTGGAACTGCCCGAAGGCTCGGGCCGCCTGCTCGGCCTGCGCCGGGGTCTCGATGATGTCGTGCGTCCGTGCGCCCTCGATGAACAGGTAGGTCCGCCAGACCGCGCCGGCCTCGTCGATCACATACGGTCGGCCATCGCGGGCGGCCACCAGCGTCAGGGTGCGGCGCGCCGCGTCGGTTGCATCAGCCAGGCGTCCCGCGGCGTGCGTGAGCACTCGCGCCACGTTCTCCATCAGGCGGACCGGTTCGCCGAAGACCTGACCGTTGATGCGCTGGTGGATGTACCGGACCGGCGTGCCCGCCTGGTCGTATGTCGCGGCATACGTCTCGTTGATGTGGCCGCTGCCGTGCGCAACGGCCTGCACCCACCTGCCCTGCAGCGCGAAGCGGCCGCTCAGGGCCCGCACGTCGCGGGCCCGTCGGTCATCCACGCCGGTCAGCCGAAGAGCGGCGCCGGGTAGGCACCACTGGCAGCCAGCTCGGCCATCGCCTTGGCCACGCCAGGCTTGTCCTCGCGGTAGGTGACGCCGAACCAGTGACTCGACGTCGGCAGTACCTCGACGACGCACTCGCCGCGAGTGATCAGCCCATCGACGGTGAGCGGGATGTAGCACTCGGACGTGAGTTGCCGTCCTTCGCGCTCCAGGAACTGCACAAACGCGGTCTCCAGCTGTGGGAACAGCGCCGGTGTGAAGCCCCACATGTTCATCGAAACCGGCTCCTCGCCCGTGAGGCGCTCCGGGGGCTCGGTGCCGTCCTGGTTCTCCACGTGATCGCCCACGGGCAGGATCTTGGTCAACTCGCGAATCGACTGCAGGTGCCCCTGTGCGTCGGTCACGCACACGCCGCGCGCCACGCTGCCGTGCGGCGACAGCGTGGAACGCAGGCGGAATCCGACCATCGCGTACGTATGCGGCTCGGTCTGGCGCTCGGGCGCCGACAGGAACGCGTGCAGGACGTCGTAGGAGTGCTGCCCGTAGAAGTCGTCGGCGTTGATGGCCGCAAATGGCTCGACGATGGCGTCGCGGGCTGCCAGGATGGCGTGCGTGGTCCCCCACGGCTTGGTGCGGTCGGCGGGGCGGGTGAAGCCCCCCGGCAACGCCTCCATGTCCTGGAAGCAGTAGCTGACGTCGATCCGGCCCTCGTACCGCGACAGCACCTGCTCCTTGAACGGTGCCTCGAAGTCGCGGCGGATCACGAAGACCACGCGCCCGAAGCCTGCCCGCAGGGCATCGAAGATGGCGTAGTCCATGACGGTCTCGCCGTGCGGGCCCATCGGGTCGAGTTGCTTGAGGCCGCCGTAGCGGCTGCCCATGCCGGCGGCAAGGACGAGGAGTGCAGGGGTCATTGAGGCAGGATCCGGGAGTCGGGAGTCGGGACAGCGAGAATCAGAGTCGAGCTTGCGCGTGGCGGATCGTGGGCCAATAATCGGTCGGGCACCGCCATCACATCCCCCGTGTTGTACACACTTTGGCCCCGTCAGGGCAATCTCGGGGTCTCCCGGCCATGAAGGTCGTCGTCTCCATCCGGCAGCGCAGCTTCGCACGATTTGTCGCGTTCGACCTTGCCGAGGCCGCGCGTCGGCTGGGCTGGACGGTGCACTGGGTCGATTTCGATGCACTGACTCAGCAGCTGGACGGCGCGCCTGCCGAGGCGTGGCAGGCGACGCTGGCGCGTGTGGGGGACCAGGTCCGGGCCTTCGCGCCCGATCTGGTGCTCAGTTACGGAATCGAGGCCATTCTGCCGCCGTTCCCGACGGCGCTCCCCGACGATCCCTGGCGATTGGCTGATGCGGCCCGAGCGCCCGTGGCCTGTTTCTTCTATGACTTCGGGGCGCCGTTCGACCGGCCGGTCGATGCCACGACCCGTCCCTACATCGAACGGCTGCAGCAGGCAGACGTGCGGGTCTTCTGCTGGGATCGCCAGGCGCTGGCCGACCTCTGCGGTTTCGGCGTGGCCGCCGAGTACCTGCCGATGGCCGTGAACGAGGCGATGTTCTTCCCGCCGTCGCCCGGGGCGCCCCGCGACCTGGCCGTGGTCTTCTCAGGCGGCCCGACCCCTGAGCGCGTGGCCGCGCTGCGGCCGCTCGCCAACGCGGGGTTGTCGGTGTACGGCTACGACGAGACTGGCTGGACGGCCGACGCGACCCTGGCCTCCTGCTATCGCGGCATGGTCACTGAGCGTGACCGCCTGCGCGAGGTCTACCAACGAGCCCGGGTCACGGTGAACGTCACGCGCGCACACGGACGCGCCAGCATCAACATGCGTGTGTTCGAGGCGATGGCCTGCGGCTGCCTGGTCGTGACCGACCAGGGCCAAGAGGCGGCGACGCTGTTTGACGTCGAGCGCGACCTGGTGACCGTGCCGCCGGGGACGTCCATCGGCGCCGTGGTCGATCGCTGTCTGCACGACGACGACGCCCGCAACCGTCGTGCCGAACGCGGGGCTGCGGTCGTGCGCGAGTCACATACCTACACCGCCCGATTGACCGCGATTGCACCGCGACTCAAGGCGTTTGCCAGCGAGACTCGAGCGTGGGCCTTCTGGGATCAGTTCATCCTTGCCGACCCCGGCAAGGCCTTGCGATTTGTCGAAGCCCTGCGAGCTGACCGGGCCCTGCTCCGGGAGGACCTCTGGCATCTTGCCGACACCACCGCGCACATGCGGTTGGGACGATGGGATGTGGCCCGGCGATCGCTTGAGCGCGCCGAACGACTCAGCCCGGGCCTGCTTCGCCTGCGGGTGCTGGCCGACGCGCTGCGGACGCACTAGCACAGGAAAATTCAGAATGCAGAATTCAGAATGCACAATGCGCTCGGTCCACGAGCGCGCGTCCGGCGTGTGATAGAACACACAGACCGCGAGAGTGTCGGGGACCGGTTGGGTCGGCGACAAGAAGGTGCTGTCGGTTTACCCCAACCCCTGTTGGAATGTCCGTCTCCTTGACGCAGACTGCCGTGCCCGGGCGCTCTCGCGACCTGCCACTTCATTCGACGCCACCCATGTTGTGCAGATATTGCAGGAGCGATGCGCGCGTATGTCGTGTCGAGTCCCTGCGCCGACACCCGGGCGGTTCACGGCCTGTCGGCGAACTTGTAGCCGACGCCCCATGCCGTGAGTATGAGTTCGGGCCTGCGGGCGTCCCGCTCGAGCTTCTTGCGGAGTCGGCTGATGACCGTGTCGACGGTGCGCTCGGTATACGTGTCGTTGGTCCAGGCCGTCTGGAGCAGGCGCGTTCGGCTGAAGACGATGCCGCGGTGCGTGGCCAGGTGATAGAGCAGATCGAACTCCTGGCGCGTGAGTTCGAGGGGCTGGTCCTGCACCACCACCGCGCGGCGTGCCAGATCCATGGTCAACCCCGGCGCCAGCAGCACGGGTCCGTCGGCGGCCGGCGCCATGGGGGCGGCGCGCGTGTGTCGGCGGGTGACGGCCAGCACACGTGCCTGGAGCTCGCGCACGCCGAAGGGCTTGGTGAGATAGTCGTCGGCGCCGCTCTCGAGGCCGATGACCGTGTCGGCTTCGGTGTCGCGGGCCGTCAGCATCAGGATCGGCGTCTCGACGTTGGCCCCGGCCGTCCGCAGCGCCCGGCACACCGAGACGCCTTCCAGACCGGGCAGCATCACATCGAGCACGAGCAAGTCGAAACGAGTCTGCCGAGCCAGTTCCAGCGCCACCCGGCCGTTGGCTTCTTCCTCGACGTCGTAGCCGGCCAGCCCAAGGTGTAAGTGCAGCAACTGGCATTGCGACCCGGACCGCCTCGTGTACCCCAGCGCAGGCCGCCCTCCAACCGTTCCATCTCGGCGGTTCGCAGACCGAGCGGCGACCCGCTATGACGCGCCCTCGGCTTGCCGGCTCGTCGAGCGCATTCCCATACTGCTATGAGGACGCGCCAGCTCGTCGCCGGTGTCCCGCGGTCAACGCAGGTGCGGGCGGCGGTGTTCGGGTAGGTACGCGTTTGCCGTTGTTCCTCTTGACCCGCCCCGGTCGTTCCGGTCGGGCCCTTCCCGATATCCACGGCCACAGCCGCGCCAATGGGCGCCGAGGACCGACTCCATGAGCCAGTACCGCTACGAGACGTTGCAGGTGCATGCCGGGCAACAGCCCGCTCCGGGCACCAATGCCCGCGCCGTGCCGATTTACCAGACCACGTCCTACACCTTCAACGACGCGGACCACGGCGCCAGGCTGTTCGCATTGCAGGAGTTCGGCAACATCTACACACGGATCATGAATCCGACCACCGACGTCTTCGAGCAGCGTGTGGCGGCGCTCGAGGGCGGCGTGGCGGCGCTGGCCACGGGCAGCGGCCAGGCGGCACAGTTTCTGGCCATCGCCACGCTCGCGCAGGCCGGCGACAACATCGTCTCGACCAGCTACCTCTATGGCGGCACCTACAACCAGTTCAAGGTGACGCTGCCCCGCCTCGGCATCGGCGTCAAGTTCGTCGACGGCGACAGCGTGGAGGGGTTTGCCAAGCTGATCGATGACAAGACCAAGGCGCTGTACATCGAGTCGATCGGCAACCCGCGCTACAACGTGCCGGACCTGGCCGGGCTGGCCACGCTCGCGCACGACCACGGCATCCCGCTCATCGTGGACAACACCTTTGGCTGCGCCGGCTACATCTGCCGGCCGATCGAGCACGGCGCCGACATCGTCGTCGCCTCGGCGACCAAGTGGATCGGCGGGCACGGGACCTCGATTGGCGGCGTGATCGTCGACGCCGGCAAGTTCGACTGGGCGTCGGGCCGGTTCCCCTTGTTCACCGAGCCGGCGCCGGGCTATCACGGCATGGTCTTCACCGAGCCGTTCGGCGTCAACGGTCCCTTCGGCAACATCGCGTTCATCATCCGCGCCCGCGTCGAGGGCCTCCGGGACTTCGGCCCCGCGTTGAGCCCGTTCAACTCGTTTCTGTTCCTGCAGGGGCTCGAGACGTTGTCACTGCGCGTGCAGCGTCACGCCGACAACGGCATGGCGTTGGCCACCTGGCTGACGCAGCAGCCGCAGGTGTCGTGGGTCAACTACCCGGGATTGGCCGAGCACCCGAGCCACGAGCTGGCCAAGAAGTACCTGACCAACGGCTTCGGCTCGATGCTGTCGTTCGGCATCGAGGGCGGTCGCGATGCCGGCCGCAAGTTCATCGACTCGGTGAAGCTGGCCAGCCACCTGGCCAATGTGGGCGACGCCAAGACGCTCGTGATTCATCCGGCGACGACGACGCACCAGCAACTCTCCGAGGCCGAGCAGGTTGCCGCGGGCGTGTCGGGCGACCTGGTGCGGGTGTCGGTCGGCATCGAGCACATCGAGGACATCAAGGAGGACTTCGCCCAGGCCTTTGCTGCGGTGCGGGCCTAGACGGGCGTGAGCGTGCCCGTGGCTATCGGGCGCCGGCAGCAGGTGCTGCCGGCGCCCGTCAGAGTCGAGTCCGGCGCGGTCCTGCCGCGCGTGACGGTTGCCTATCAGACGTGGGGCACCCTGGCGCCCTCTCGCGACAACGCGGTGTTGGTCTGTCATGCCCTGACCGGCTCGGCCGACGTGTCCGACTGGTGGGGTGCCCTCATGGGTCCGAGCGGTGCTCTCGACCCCGACCGCGACTTCATCATCTGCAGCAATGTCCTCGGCAGCTGCTATGGGACGACCGGCCCTGGCAGTCCCGAGTGGGACGGGGTCTTCGGGGCGCAGCCGGAGGCTCCGGCGGTCACGGTGCGTGACGTGGTCCACGTGCAACGGCAGTTGCTCGACGCGCTCGGCGTCCAGCGGCTGCGCCTGGTGATTGGCGGCTCGATGGGTGGGATGCAGGCCCTCGAGTGGGCGCTGCTCTATCCGGATCTGGTCGACGCGATCGCGGTGCTGGCTGCACCTGCCGTACACGCGCCGTGGGCCGTGGCGCTCAACGAGACGCAACGCAGCGCCATCCTCGCCGATGCGGAATGGCCGCACGGCCCGGCCGCGCGCGGGCTCGCCGCCGCGCGGATGATGGGCATGATCTCCTACCGCAGCGCCCTCGCGTTCGACGCGCGTTTCGGTGCCGGTCGCTGGGACAGGGGCCAGCCCGACGTCGCGCGGTGGCTGCACCGCCACGGCGAGCGCCTCGTCGGCCGATTCGATGCCCGGGCCTACGTGGCGCTGACGCACGTGCTCGATTCGCATGACGTCGGCCGCGACCGCGGCGGCGTGACGGCCGCCCTGGCCACGCTGCAGCAGCCGGCGCTGGTCATCGGCATCGACAGCGATGTGCTCTACCTGCCGCACGAGATGCAGGCGCTGGCCAGCGGCTTGCCCAACAGCGAGCTGTTCTGGCTCGCATCGCCGCATGGGCATGACGCGTTCCTGATCGAGCAGGAGGTCGTGCTGAGGGCGGTGCGGGAGTTTCGCGCCTCGATGCGGTAGGCATCTGCGCGATATCATCGGCCGCATGCGAATTCCCTTCGGCGTGGTCTGCATCGCGCTGGTCCTGTTGCTCGTGTCACCGCGCGCGCAAGTACGTGCGCCTTACAGTGAAGGCGCCGCGGGGCTGATCCAGAAGCTGCAGCGACTGACCACCACCGCCAGCGCCATCCATACCGGCGCGCATCCCGATGATGAGGACAGCGCGCTGCTGGCGCGTCTGGCGCGCGGCGACCATGCGCGCGTCGCCTACCTGTCGTTGAATCGGGGCGAAGGCGGGCAGAACGTGCTCGGCCCGGAGTTCTACGAAGCGCTCGGGGTGATCCGCACCGAAGAACTGCTGCAGGCACGCGCCCTCGACGGCGGCCAACAGTTTTTCACCCGCGTCGTGGACTTCGGCTACACGGTCAACATGCCGGAGACGGAACGCAAGTGGGGAGGGCGTGACGTGCCACTCGCCGACATGGTGCGGGTGCTGCGGATGTACCGCCCGCTGGTGGTCGCGTCGCGCTTCAGCGGCACCGCGGCGGACGGGCACGGCAATCACCAGCTGGCTGGCGCGCTGACCCCGATTGCCGTCAAGGCGGCGGCCGATCCTGCGCAGTTCCCGGAACATCTCGCGGACGGACTGCGCCCGTGGCGCGTCCGGAAGCTATACGTGGGCATGCGTTTCGGCCCGAACCAGCCCGACCCGCCGACGCTCGTGCTGCCGACCGGTGTCTTCGATCCGGTGCTCGGACGCTCCTACGCGCAGATCGCGGCCGAAGGGCGCTCGCAGCACAAGACGCAAGAGATGGGCGGTGCGCTCCTGCATGGTCCGCAGTCCACCGGGTTGCGACTGGTCGACAGCCAGGTGCCGAAGGTCGAAAACGAGCAGTCGGTGTTTGACGGCCTCGATACGTCGATACCCGGACTGGCCGCGCTGGCGGGCCTGCCGGCGTCGGCGCTGATGGCCGACCTGGCGACCATGGACGCGGCGGCACGTGAGGCGCTGGCCGAGGTGGACGTGCGCCATCCGGCGGCCGTGTTGCCGACGCTCGCTCGAGGCTTGCGTGCCGCCCGCGCGGCCCGCGCCGCGGTCGCACGCATCGAGGCGCCCGACGAGGCGCGTGCCGAGGCGACGTTCCTGCTCGAGCGCGAGATCGCCGACTACGAGGCGGCGCTGCTGCATGCCTCAGGACTGCACGTCGAGGCCCTCGCGACCAGCGAGACGATCGTGCCTGGCGGCCAGGCCAGTGTCAGCGTACGGGCCTTTGTCCCGGACGGCGTGATGGTCTCGGTGGCAACGCCGACGCTGGAGTTGCCGCAGGGATGGTCGCAGGCTGCGCTGGCCGAGGCGCCGCAGTTCAGCGGCCGCGGCTTCATGGCGCGATTCATCCGCGAGCAGCCAACGCAGCAGGCATGGTTCACGGTGACCGCGGCCTCCGATGCGGCCACGACCCAGCCGTACTGGCTGGAGGAGCGTGCGGGCAGTCACGCGCCCACCGAGGCCGAGTCCCGTGGCGACGTCTTCACGTGGAAGCCCGGGGGACCCATGCACGTGCCGTTCGGTCCGCCCGTGGCCCTGGGCCGCGCGGTCGTCTCCATCGCAGGAGTCGAGGTCACCGTCGAGGTGCCAGTGCAGTTCCGGTTCATCGACCCTGTGCGCGGCGAGTTGCGTCGCGCGTTTGTCGTTGTCCCGGCAGTGTCGGTGCACGTGACGCCAGGCATGGACGTCGTGGCGCTGGCCCGCGCGAAGGAGCCGCGGCAGGTGAGCGTGCGCATCGAGAGCCTGGCGCCCGCAGCGCTGGCCGGTGAGGTGTCGCTGCAGCTCCCGCGCGGATGGACATCGGCCCCGCGCGCAGCGCCGTTCGCCGTGGCCCAGGCCGGTCAGAGTGCGACGGCTACGTTCGCGTTGACGGCACCCGCCGATGTGACACCCGGCACCTACGTCTTCGCGGCGGTGGCGACCATTCCCGGCCGTGCCCCTTACGCCTCCGCGTTGCGCACCCTCTCGTATCCGCACATTCAGACGCACAGGATCTACGAGCCCGCGCGCTTCGATCTTCGCCTCGTGGATGTGCAGGTCGCGCCGGTCACGGTGGGCTACATCATGGGCACCGGCGATGAGGTGCCCGACGGGCTCAGACGGCTGGGCGTGCCGGTCACGCTGCTCACGCCGAGCGACGTGGCGTCGTCGGACCTGTCGCGGTTCGACACGATCATGGTGGGCGTGCGGGCGTCCGAAGTCCGGCCGGACTTTGTGGCCAACCACGGCCGATTGCTCGACTACGTCCGCGCTGGCGGCACGATGGTCGTCCAGGAACAGCACGAGGTCTACACGCAGAAAAGCCTGCCGCCGTTTCCGGCCGAGATCGGATCACGGGTGACCGACGAAGAGGCCCCGGTGACCATCCTCGAGCCTGCGCACGCCGTGTTCACGACGCCGAATCGGATCACGCAGGACGACTTCCGACACTGGCGGCAGGAGCGCAACGCCTACGGCTTTGCCAAGTTCGACGCCCGATATACGCCGCTGCTCGAAAGCCACGATCCCTGGGACACGGAGCAGAAGGGCGGTCTGGTCCATGCGCGCCTCGGCAAGGGGCACTACGTGTACTCGGCCTATTCGTGGTTCCGCGAACTACCGGCGGGGGTGCCCGGTGCCTACCGGATCGTGGCCAACCTCGTGAGTCTCGGCGCCAAGAAGTAGGACCGGCGCCCTGACTTGCCGTTACAGCGCTTTGTCGATCGGGATCGGCTGACCGCTGAAGGCACGCTTCGCAGTCCAGTCACGGGGTGGATCGGCCCAGAACGGGTCGCTGGCGGGGAGACCGAGCGGCAGGAAGGCAGCCGAGCAGAGGTAGAGGCTGCCTGTGGAGATGTAGGTCTCCGCGATGCCGGGCTGGTGGCCGCACAGACCGAGCGTCAGCCAGCCGGCGCCGTCGTAGGTGCCTGGGGCCCCGAGTGTCCGGACAATCACGGCGCCCAGTGCGGCACGCGCCTGCCCGGGCGTCACGTCGGCGGGCAACTGCCGTCGCAGCGCTGCTTGCGCCAGACCCTGAAACGCGCCACAGCGATAGGCCAGGGAGCGACCGACCGGCGGAAACGACCCGTCCGGGGCAATGCATCGCTCCTGGATGGCCGCGTACCTCCGCGCACGCGCGAAGATCGGCTCACGCATCGCCTGCCACGCGGGGCGTGCGTCGCCACACTCCACCAGGATATCGACCAGCATCGGCTGGATCACGTAGGCGTTGTAGTAGTCGACATGCAACTGCGGGCCGTCGCCGTAGATACCGTCGCCCTTGTACCACTGCTCATGCTGGCGCAGCGCGTAGTCGATGCGCATGCGGTCCCAGGTTGGATCGCCGGCGCGCTTGAGGAAGGCCTCGACGGTTGCGGCAAAGAGCAGCCAGTTGTTGAAGGGGGGCAGGATGACGCGGGCGGAACGCAGCGCGTCGATCAGCCGCGTGCGGGTCGCGTCGGGCAGCAACTGCCACAGCGACGGCGCGCGCAGGAAGGCCTGTGCCAGAAAGGCCGCATCGACCAGCGGCTGCGAGCCCTTGTCGAAATTGAGCCGGTCCGGCCCGTCCGGCCGGACGGCCTCCTCGAGACCCTTCCGCACGAGACTGACGAGGGCCGCGCGCTGTGCCCCTTCCGGATCCGAGGTCGCCGGGAGCGCGAGCCACGGTGCCAGCCCCATCAACGTTCGCGCCACAGCCTCGAGGTGCGTCACCGTCTCCAGCCCTGTGACGCCGGGGACGGTCTCGACGGGCATCGTCGCGCGCAGGCGGCCCGCGGCGAGCGCACGCAGCACCGGCGTGAACGTCCGATCGGCGAGCGCGACCCAGGCCGCACGGTCTGGCGGCGTGGACACGGGCGCGGCCGGCTGCGCTGCGGCGCCCGGCGGCCGGCTGGTCAGCACGGTGCCGCCGGCACTCGCGGCGGCGAGCGCGAACTGCCGACGGTTCATCCGAGCCCGATCGCTTCGTCGATCAGCATCACCGGAATGTCTTCACGCACCGGGTAGAGGTATTTGCCGTCGGCGCGGACCAGGCCCTCACTGACGACCTCCGTGACCGCGGCGCCGCCGCGGGTCTTCACCCCACCGGCCGCGATGCGTGCATTCAACGTGGCGAGGATCTCGGCACTGGCCAGCGTGACCGGGGTCTTGTCCTCTGGACACACGAGGATCTCGAGCAATTCGGCGTCGATCATGCGGCAGTGTAGCGGCGCCCGGGACAGGTCGTCCAGCCGGCACGGCTCTGGTACCATCAGCGCGCTCGTTCAACCACAAGGAGATATGGCCATGCGCAAGTTCGCGTGGACCGCGGCTGCTGCCGTGGTCCTGCTCGCCAGTGTGTCGTCGGTACTGCCGGTCCACGCGCAGGATCAATCCAAGCTGAAGCCGAAGGACATCCCGCGGCTGATGGAGGAGGCCGACAAGTTCATCGCCGCCAATGACCTGCCCAAGGCCGAGGCGTACCTCAAGGCCATTGTCGGGCTCGATCCCAAGCAGGCCCAGGCCGCCTACAAGCTGGCAAAGGTCTGCGAAGTGCAGAAGGACTGGGATTGCACGCTGATGAACTATCAGCTCGCCATCGGCGCGTTGACGGGTACCGACAAGGCTCAGGCGCATCTGGGACTGGCCGCAGGGCACTCGCAGGCGGGCCGCCACGCCGATGCTGCGGAACATGCCGCTGCCGCGCTGGCCCTCGATCGATCCCGCACGCAGGCACACGTGATTGCCGCCGAGTCCCTGGTCAGGATGAAAAGCCCCGAGGCCATCGCCGCCGGCGAGGCGGCCGTGAAGGCGTTGCCGGACCATGCGGGCGTCCATGCGGCGCTCGGCGAGGCGCTGTTGGCGGCAGGGCGCGGGCCGGACGCGGAAGCCCCGCTCAAGCGCGCGCTCGAACTCAATCCGAAACAGCCGGGCGCCAGCGCACAACTGGCGCAGGTGCTCGGCGCCAAGGGCGACCACGCGGGCACGATCACCGCGGCCAACCAGGCCTTGGCGGTCGAGCCTGGCCGCAACGAACTCTACGCGCTGCGCGGGCGCGCCTACCTGGCCACCGGCGAAGAGGACAAGGCGCTGCAGGACCTGTATGCGGCGGCCGCGGCCAACCCCAATGACAAGTCGCTGCTCCTCGCGCTCGGCACGCTGCAGCACAAGCAGGGCCGTCTGGACGCGGCCGCGCAGCAGTTCCGGGCCGTCGTCGCGCTCGACCCGAAACAGCCCGACGCGCAACTGGGCCTGGCCGACGTGCTGGTCCGGACCAACGACTTCGACAACGCCAGGACCCCGGCCGCCGCCGCCGCCGCACTGCTGCCCGACAACGCCCGAGCGCAGTATCTGCACGGACGTCTGCTTGAACACGACAAACAGTACGACCAGGCGCTCGAGGCCTACGGCCACGCGGTGCGTCTCGACCCCTCGATGGGCGCTGCCCACTACGGGCAGGGTCGCATCCTCCGCGAGCAGAAGAAGGACGTACCCGCCGCGCTTGCCGCCATGGAAAAAGCCGCCGCCCTCGACGCCAGCGATCCGGGTGTGCTCACCGAACTGGGCGCCGTGCTGTACGAGTCCAAACTGGTCGATCGTGCAGTCCAGACCCTCGACAAGGCCGTCGCCATGCCCGAGTACGCCAACCCGATGGGCCTAGCCGTGCTCGGTCTGGCGCTGAAGGACAAGAAGGAGTACGAGAAGGCGATCCCGCATCTCGAGAAGGCCGCCGAACTCGCGCCGAAATGGTGGATGCCGCGCTGGGGTGCGGCGTGGTCGTACTTCGGCGGTTTCAAGAAGGGGTGCCCCTGCGGCCCGGAGGACAAGGCCCGGGTCCAGAAGATGCAGGCGCACTACGACCAGATGCTGGCGCTCGGCGGCAGCGATGCCGCCCTCGGCGAGCGGGTGAAGATGCTCGCGTCGGGACTGAAGATCAAGTAAGAGAATTCATAATTCAGAATTCAGAATGCAGGAAGTGGGAAGTGGGATGCCCGCTTCCCGCTTCCTCTTCCTTCGGCCTCTCTCGGTCCTACTTCTTTTTGGCGGCAGTCGCGGCCGGCTCGGGTGCCTTGACCGTCCAGAACGTCGGGTCGGCGTCGACGAATTCCTTGCCAACCGTGCTCATCGACGGCAGCATGCGGAAGACGTACGTCATGGACGACTCGATCGCCGCCTGGCTGCCTTCGCGCATCTGGATGCGGCCGCCTTCGCCCACCGCGTCGCGGAACGCGTCGCTGCCGTGCATCGGGCCCGCGGCATCGATGCCGGCCAAGGAGACCTTCGCGTAGAAGAAGAAGAACGTCAGGTCCTGCGCGCCGGCCTCCACCTCGTAGACCGCCCAGTGCTCGTCCATCTTGGCCTTAGCGTGCGCCTCGGCCATCGCCCGCCACATCAGGCGGAACTCGCGGTCGTGTCCCGGTTTGACGCGGACGACATCGACCTGCATGAAGCGCATTTTCGGCAGATCGACCGCAGGCTGATAGCTGAGTTGTGGCCGGAAGCCGGCCATGATGGCCGACGTCCGCGACAGGTGATCGCCTTCCTGGGCCGAGAACCGGTCATCGGCGACCCGAAGCGCCGGCACGGCGTCCATCCCGTCCTGGACCTTCTGGAACGCCTCGTAGCTCTCGAAAGGCGAGAGGAACCACGACTCGCCTGGCCCTATCAGGGTCGTCATGCCGAGCCACTGCGCCGGGGCGTTCGCCTTCCTGAACGCTGCGGCCCACTCAGCCTCGTTGGCGGCATGGGCGGCGCCATGACCGGGCTTGACCTCTTCGCGATAGATCAGCAGCTTCGGCGGCGTCCACGGCGACGCGGCCTGCTGCGCCTCGGCGACCATCGCCATCGGTGCCACCACCACGAGTCCCACCAGCGCGCACAGGCGCCCAACACGTTGAATCATCGTTCCTCCTCGGAACCAGTCCATGACGACCTCCCGCGCGAGTCCCAGCCAGAAGCCCGGGCCGGCCCCGTCGCGGAAGCGACGACGCGTCGAGGCCCCATACGGGACTCCGGCGCGGCTCTGTCATTGGATGAGCTAACGGTACGCCTCATCCGGGCGGATTGCAAATGTGAGCGGCTGCTTCATCGTTGTCGCTCCTCGCCTGCGGTCGGCCCGTGCGCATCGTTGCGCGCGAGTGTGCTGGAAGGCGCACCAGGTGCGTCGCCTCGTGGACGCCGCCCGTGCCGGAGGGGTATTGTGCACCCCGCGATGTCGCTGCTCAGCCTCTACGATCTCTCCCTGCGCGGCCGGCGGGATGCCCCAGCGCTCGAGGTCGATGGCGCTTCCGGCGAGACGCACACCTTCACGTTCGGCGACCTGGATGCTCGCAGCGATCGGCTGGCCCAGGTGTTCGCGGCGCGCGGCGTGCTGGCCGGTGATCGCATCGCCTTCTGCCTCACCAATGGCGTCGCCGTCATCGACCTGTGGTTGGCGATGGTCAAGCTTGGCGCCATCGTCGTGCCAATCAACGTGCTCTATCGCGGCCGCGAGATCGCCCACATCCTGGCCGACGCGGCGCCCCGGGCCGTGGTCACCACCATCGAGCGCATGGCCGACTTCGCGGCGGTCGAGTGCTGGAGCGTCGATGCGCTCGCGGCGGCAGCCTCGGGGATGCCCCCCACCCGCCCCGCCACCTGCCCCGGCACGCGCGCCGATGCCGGGACGCCGGCTGCCCTCATCTACACCTCCGGCACCACTGGCGCCGCGAAGGGTGCGGTGCTGACGCACGGCAACTTCGCGGCCAACGCCCTGTCGTTGCTCAACGCCTGGGGCATCACCAGTGAGGACCGCTACCTCGCGGCTCTGCCGCTCTTCCACGTGCATGGGCTCGGCAACGGCCTGCAGTGCTGGCTGGCCAGCGGCTGCCACATGCGCCTGGTCGAGCGCTTCGAGCACGAGAAGGCCGCCGCGTGGTTTGAACAGTACCGCCCGACGCTGTTCTTCGGCGTGCCGACGATGTACGTGCGATTGCTGGAGACGGCACCCGAGCGCGCTCGGGCCATCGGCGCGAGCATGCGTCTCTTCGTGTCTGGTTCGGCGCCGTTGCCTGCCCACGTGCACGAGGCCTTCGCGGCGGCGTTCGGTCACGTCATCCTCGAGCGCTACGGGATGACCGAGACGCTCATGAACGTCAGCAATCCGCTTGACGGTGAGCGCCGCCCCGGCACGATCGGCCTGCCAATGCCCCTGGTGGCTCTCCGCATCCTCGACGGGTCCGGCCAGGCGGTGGCCGATGACCAGACAGGCGAGCTGTGGGTGAAAGGCCCCAACGTCTGCGACCGCTACTGGAACCGACCCGCCGCCACTGCTGACGCCTTCGTCGACGGCTGGTTTCGCACCGGTGACCTCGGCATGCGCAGCGGCGATGGCTACATCACGCTGCAGGGCCGTCGCAGCGACCTGATCATCTCCGGCGGCTTCAACATCTATCCGCGCGAGATTGAAGAGGTGCTGACCGGTCTGCCTGGCGTGCACGAGGCCGCCGTGGTCGGCGTGTCAGACAGCGTGCGCGGCGAAGTCCCGGTGGCCTACCTGGTGACCGATGACGATGTGGACGTGGTGGCCCTGCAACAGACACTGCGTGCGGAGATCGCCTCGTTCAAGGTGCCGCATGGCTTCGTGCGTGTCGACGCGCTGCCGCGCACCGCGCTTGGCAAGGTGCAGAAGCATTTGCTGCCGGCCTGGACGCGATGACCCCGGCGCACCTCTCGGTCCTCGCGCTCCTCCTCGTGATGGCCGCGAGCTTCGGCACCCGCCTGAACGTCGGGGTGCTGGCCGTGGCGCTGGCCTGGCTGGTCGCGGTGTTCGGAGCCGGGTGGAACGCCGAGGTCGTGATGGCGGCATTCCCGGCGTCCCTGTTTGTCACCCTGCTCGGCGTGACCCTGCTCTTTGGCGTGATGCAGGCAAACGGCACGATGGCGGCGCTCACACAGCGCGCCCTGCGGGCCTGCGGGGGACGTGCCGCGTGGCTGCCACTGCTGCTGTTCTCGCTCGCGTGCGCGCTGAGCACCATGGGTCCGGGCGCGATTGCGACCGTCGCGCTGCTGGCGCCGGTCGGCATGGCGGCCGGCGCGCAGGCCCGCGTGCCGCCGCTGCTGACGGCGCTGATGCTCGGCAACGGCGCCAACGCCGGCAACCTGTCGCCGTTCAGCGCCGTCGGCGTAATCGTGGCGGCAGGCATGGCCAAGGCCGGGCTCACGGGTCATGAGTGGCAGGCGTGGGCCGCCAACTTCGTGGCGCACGCACTGGCGGCGGGCCTGGCCTGGCTGCTGTTTGGCGGCACGTCGCTGTTTCGTCAACGGCAGACCGCCCTCGTCGGGGTCGTGCCGCCGCTTGCGGCGCGTCATTGGGCGACCCTCGCCATCGGCGCGGCGTGGGTGGCCGCCGTCGTGGTGCTGAAGGTCAATCTCGGGCTGGCCGCATTCGCGGCGGCGGGCACTCTGGTGCTCGTGCGTGCCGTGGACGACACGGCGATGTTCCGCCAGGTGCCGTGGGCGGTCATCGTGATGGTCTGTGGCGTCAGCCTGCTGGTGGGTGTACTCGAAGCAACGGGCGGACTCGATCTCTTCAGCACGGCGCTCGCGCAGGTGGCCACGCCGCATACGGTGAACGGCGTGATTGCCCTGATCACCGGAGCCATCTCCACCTACAGCTCCACGTCCGGTGTGGTCTATCCGACGTTTCTGCCGACCGTGCCGGCGCTGGTGGAGAAGCTGGGCGGTGGCAACCCTCTGCAGATTGCGCTGAGCATCAATGTCGGCGCGGCACTGGTGGACGTCTCGCCACTCTCCACCATCGGGGCGCTCTGTGTGGCGGCGCTGCCAGAGGGCGAGGACGCCCGCCCGCTGTTCCGGCAGCTCCTGCTCTGGGGCATCTCGATGACGCTGGTGGGCGCGCTCTTCTGCCAGTTCACCATCGGGTGGTTCGCCCGCTAGATCGTGATCTCCTTCTCGACCACGAAGATGTTGTTCTCGGTCTCCTGGATCAGCACCTGGACGGTGTACGCCACGCCGTGCCCCGGAAACTTGTCGCGGATGTGGTCCGCCACCTTGTCCCAGATGTAGAGCGCCACGTTCTCGACGCTTGGGCCTTTGCCGTGCAGGAGCACGACGCCCTCGGGCTCGAACAACTCGGAGTTCAGGAACGTGGTGTCCTGTTCGGTCACGAGCATCTTGTGATCGAGGAAACGCATCACGGCTTTCAGGTCGCCGAAATCAAGCGCCATGTCCAGGTGGTCGCGCGGAAACGTCGCGCACGACACCGTGACCGTGCCCCGCCACGTGTGGCCATGCACCCACTTGCACTTGCCGGGGTAGCCGAGCTGCCGGTGCCCGGTGTGGAAATGGGAGTGGACGATGATCTTTTCCATCTGCAGACATTCTAGCGGCCGGCGGTCCAGCGCACGCCGTGGACGGTCAGCGTCCGCGCGTCGCCAGGCCTGGCGTTGACCGTGTCCATCACCAGGAGCAGGGCATGGACACGGTCGAGCGTGACGATCCCGGTGGCCGGGCGGATCGGTCGGAACGCCGCCGCGGGCAGGGAGACGGTACGCGGGGTGGCGTCCACGTAGACCGAGTGTCGCCATCGCAGGCCCTCGCCCGGTTGCGGTTCCCGCCACTGCACCGAGATGCGCATGGGCGCCGACGCCGACAGCACGAGCGTCACCCCCGTGGCGTCGGGCGGAACCCCTCCCACGTCGGCGACCAGCGCCGCAAACTGACTGACCCGGTCCCCCGACCCCAGACGGAGCGTTGCCGCGGCCTGCGCGCCGGGCGGCGTCGCGTCGATCGCCGCCGACGACGCACGATCGTGCTCGACATGCCAACTCCCGACGTCGATGTCGCGGTCCCCAGCGGTGCCCGGTACATGGGCCTCGTCACGCGGAGGCGGTACGACCGGACGGTTGTGGCCTCGCGCCGCGCTGACGGCCAGCGGCAACGCGGGCCAGCCACGTCGGGCGGGCAGCCACACCTCGGCGCGGTACACCGCCGCGACTTCCTCGGCCGCGAGGGCGAGCGACACATCGGCCTCTGCCCATTCGCGCAACGGCACGCCGTTGCGCAGGAGCCGCATGGTGGCCCCCCCCGGCGCGTTGCTCCGAATCGACAGCGTGGTCGGGCCCTGCGCATCCGGCCCCGGCAGCGCCGAGGCGGGTGGCTCGTGGGCCTCGAGTGACAACCACACCGGCGACGCCATGCTGAACACGGCGCTCCAGGCGACGCGGTTGGCGATGGCGTGCAGGACGGCGGTGGCGTCGCGGCCGGCATCGCCCGACGGGGCGCCGTCCAACCACGGGACGACCACGCCGAAGGTGCCGAAGCTGGCGCGGTACGAAGGAAAGGCGGCCAACGTGCGCCCGCCGTCTATCGGGTCGGCGCCGCGCCGCCAGCCGATACGCGCGTGCGCGTCGACCGCGGCCAGCGCGAGTTGTGGGCGGCGCGCCGGGTCGTCGCGGTCGACCAGGAGCGCCGCAGGATAGGTCGCCAGCGCCGCCAGTGTCCCGGAGGGGTTGAAGGGGTAGGCCAGGAGGCGGACGAGCACCTGCACGGCGCTTGCCGTGCGCCAGCTCGTGTCGGCGTTGATCCACTCGAATCCGTCGGCATCCACCGACCGGTCGTGCCACGCAAGATCGGTGTGGGGCGAGTCGGGGTGCGCGAGGATGCCGATGCCGCCGAGCCGCCGGACGTCGTCGACGACGGCCCGGCCCTCGCCGGCAAGTGGATAGGGCGCGCGTGGCATGCCGAGCGCGACGTAGTGTCCGTCATCGGTGCTGATCTCGACGGCGTCGATCAGCAGGACGCCGTCGATCAATCGAGGTGGCGCACCTGGTCGTGTCCCGTCGCCATGATCGGTGAGGATGACGAAGTCGAGTCCGGCCGCCGCTGCCGCCGCCGCAATGGCGCGCGGGGTGCCGCTGCCGTCCGACTGCGTGCTGTGCACGTGATAGGCGCCCCTCCACAGGACGGGCTGGCGCGCGGCCGGCGGGAGCGCCCGGGGCGCCGGTGCGTTCAACGCCAGCCCGAGGCCCACGGCCGCCACTACCGCCACCATCAGCCATCGCCATGCCGCGGGTCGCACCACGCGGCGAGAATACGACGAACAACCTCCAACACCGAACGGCCAGGATCGGGACCCGAGAACGTACGGCGTCGCGCAGCGGATAGCGGGTGGCCGTGTCACCCGCGCGAGGTCATGACGACGTCTTCTTGCGGGTGCGGGCGGCAGGACGGGTCTTGGTCGCCGCGGCCTTCTTCGCCGTGGCTTTGCGTGGAGCGGATGTTGTTTGTGGCGGCGATGTCGTGCTGCCGACCGGCGGCTTCTCGACGGGCTCAAACTTGTCGAGCTTCTTGAGCACGCCAGCCAGTGTCTCCATCGACGCGTCGCCGGTGCTGTTGCGATTGCTGACCCACACGTCAGGTGTCTCCTGCGCGAGGATCTCGCGGAATGAGCCGGAACTCTTGACGCTGTTGGGTGCGAACTCCGTGATGTCGATGTCGCCGGCCCACTCGTCCTTGTGCTTGATCAGCAGCCAGGAGCGACCATCGTCCTCCGCACCGGCACGTCCGCCCCAGCCGCGCGTCCGCACCAGCACCCACGAACCCTTGAGCTTGTAGCCATCGAGCCGAATCTTCAGGTCGCCCTTCTCGAGGGCGGCGTCCACGTCGTCGGACTCGGGTTCCCAGGTGCCCACGTCCCAGAGCATCACGACGCCCGCGCCGTACCCCTCCGGGATCACGCCCTCGAACTCGCCGTACTGCATCGGGTGGTCTTCGACGTGCATGGCGAGTCGCTTGGTGGCGGGATCGAGTGACGGTCCCTTGGGCACGGCCCAGGACAGCAGCACGCCGCCGTGCTCGATGCGGAAATCGTAGTGCAGCGCGGTGGCGAGATGCTTCTGGACGCAGAAGAATCGGGCGGGCGCCTGGCGAGCCGTGGCCGTGGTGTCGCCGGCAGGCTCCGGCGTCTTGGTGAAGTCTCGCTTGCGTCGATATTCGTCAAGGGCCATCACATGCTCCTGTGGTCTGGCGACGTGCAGGCTACAGGCTACACTTGTCGCCGTGACTGCCTCACCCATTTCCGTGCAGCCCGGCTTGCTAGCCGAGGCCATCGCCCACACCCTCGCGCAGTGGACCGCCGAGCGGCGCGTGGCTCGGCTCTGGACCAAGGACGCGTCGCTCTGGACGAGCAGCGGCGAGGAGGCGTGGCTGGGATGGCTGGACGTGATCGACGCGCAGCGCCGCGAGCTTGCGGCGCATACCGCGCTGGCTGACGCGATTCGGGCTGAAGGGTTCACCGACGTGCTCCTGCTCGGCATGGGCGGTTCGAGCCTCGGACCAGAGGTCCTCTCGCGGGTCATTGGCGGCGCGCCCGGGTCACCGCGCCTGCACGTGCTCGATTCGACCGATCCCGCGCAGGTCCTGCGCTTCGACGAGGCGGTCGACCTGCGCACCACGCCGGTGGTCGTGGCGAGTAAGTCGGGGACCACGCTGGAGCCGAACGTCTTCCTCGCGTACTTCTTCGATCGCCTCACGCAGGTGGTCGGTCAGGCTGATGCCGGGCGGCACGTCGTGGCGATCACCGACCCCGGGTCGCAGATGCAGATGGCGGCGGAGCGCGACGGGTTCCGCGCGATCGCCTTCGGCGAGCCCACCGTCGGCGGCCGCTTCTCCATCCTCTCGGCCTTCGGGATGGTGCCGGCGGCGCTGACCGGGATCGACACCGGACGGCTGCTGGATGAAGCCAGCCAGATGGCCCAGGCGTGTCGTGAGGACGATGCGGCCGCCAATCCCGGGGTCGCGCTTGGCGTGGTCATCGGCGAGGCCGCCAAGGCGGGGCGCGACAAGCTGACCATCGTGGCTTCGCCGGGCATCGCGCCCCTTGGCGCCTGGCTCGAGCAACTGGTGGCCGAATCGACAGGCAAGAATGGGGTCGCCGTGATTCCCGTCGACCTGGAGCCACGTGGAGAGCCCAGCACGTACGGGAGCGACCGCCTGTTTGTCTATCTGCGACTCGCCTCGGGACCGGATGGCGGGCAGGACGAGTTCATCGAGCAGCTCAATCGTTCCGGACAGCCGGTCGTGCAAATCGACGTGCAGGATGTCTACGCGCTGGGGCAGGAGTTCTTTCGCTGGCAATTCGCCACGGCCGTGACCGGCTCCGTGCTCGGCATCAATCCTTTCGACCAGCCAGATGTGGAGGCCAGCAAGATCAAGACGCGGGTCCTCACCGATGCATTCGAGCTGGAAGGTGCCCTGCCTGCGGAGGCACCGGTGGTGCTGGACGCGGACATGGCGATCTTCACCGACGAAGCCAACATCCGCGCGATCGGTCCGGTCGCGACTCCGGCTGAAGCGATTGCGGCGCACCTGCGTCGGGTCGGCAGTGGTGATTACGTCGCGCTGTTGGCCTACATCGACATGAACACCGACAACATCGCAGCCCTGCAGGAGATGCGTGCCGTCATCCGCGCCCAGTCCGGCGCGGCCACCTGCCTGGGGTTCGGCCCCCGATTCCTGCACTCCACGGGCCAGGCCTACAAGGGCGGACCCGACACGGGAGTCTTCCTGCAGATCACCTGCGACGATGCCACGGACCTGCGGGTGCCTGGCCGCGCGTTCACGTTCGGCGTCGTGAAGGCGGCCCAGGCCCGCGGAGATTTCGGCGTGCTCGAGGATCGTGGCCGCCGTGCACTGCGCGTCCATCTCGGGCCGGACGTGGCTGCGGGGCTGCAGGCGTTGCGCGCGGCCGTCGAGAGCACGTACCAGTGAGTGCGCGGGCCGGCGCACCATCCCGACACCCGACGGTCGCCCCGGCCGATCCGGCCATCTTCGTGGTCTTCGGAGCGTCAGGCGATCTGACAAGGCGAAAGCTCGTACCCGCGCTGGTCAACCTGCGGCGTTCCGGCGCGCTACCCGAGTCGTTTGCATTTGTCGGCATCATTCGCCAGGCCGACGCGGGCCCCACGTTGGCCGACGAGATGCTGAAGGCGGCCGGTGAACACCTGGACACGCCGATCACCGAAGAGGAACACGCCTGGTTCTTCGGCCGCATCCGTGTCGTGGTCGGCGACATCGAGCAACCGGCGCTCTATGCCGACATCGCGGTGCGCCTGAGCGAGTTGCAAAGCTCGCACGGTACGGGGCCCAACGCGCTCTTCTACCTGGCGACGCCGCCGCAGCTGTTCGCGCCGATCGCCGCCGGGCTCGGCCAGGCCGGCCTGCTCGACGAGGTCGCCGCGGGCGGATGGCGGCGGGTGATCGTGGAGAAGCCGTTCGGGCACGACCTGGCATCGGCCATTGCCTTGAACCACGCGTTGTCGGCGGCGATGGGCGAGCGGCAGATCTACCGAATCGATCACTACCTCGGCAAGGAGACGGTGCAGAACCTGATGGCCTTCAGGTTCGCCAACAGCATCTTCGAGCCCATCTGGAACCGGCGCTACGTCGACCATGTGCAGATCACGGTCGCCGAGTCCGACGGCATCGGCTCACGGGGTGGCTACTACGAGCAGGCGGGTGCGCTGCGCGACATGGTGCAGAACCACCTGTTCATGCTGCTGGCGCTGACCGCGATGGAGCCGCCGACCTCGTTTGACGCCGACGCCGTCCGCGACGAGCGCCTGAAGGTACTGCAGGCGATCACGCCGTTCACACGCGCCGCCGTCGAGCGCAACGTCGTGCGCGCGCAGTACGCAGCGGGGCGCGTGGGCGAGGCCGACGTGCGCGGGTACCTGGACGAAGACAAGGTGGCGCCCGAGTCGAGCACGGAGACCTTCGTGGCGATGCGCCTGCAGGTGGAGAATTGGCGATGGGCCGGCGTGCCGTTCTACCTCCGCACCGGCAAGCGGCTCGCCCGCCGCGTCTCGGAGATCGCCGTGCAGTTCCGCGAACCCCCGTTCATGATGTTTCGCGACACCGCCGTGTCCCGGCTCAACTGCAACGTGCTGGTGATCCGCGTGCAGCCCGACGAGGGCATCACGTTGCATGTCGATGTCAAGGTTCCCGGGCAGGTCCTCGATCTGCAGACCGTGGCGCTGGACTTCAAGTACGACGAGGTGTTCGCGCAGAAGCCGTCCACCGGGTACGAGACCCTGCTGTACGACGCGTTGACCGGCGACCAGACGTTGTTCCACCGCGCCGACAGCACGGAGGTGGGCTGGCGCGCCGTGATGCCGTTGCTGGAGTCCTGGCCCACGCAGGCGCCGCCGGTGTGTTACCCGGCCGGGTCATGGGGACCCGAAGATGCGCACGAACTGCTCGAACGGGATGGACGTACATGGCGTCGTCCCTGACCGCCCGGATGGCCATGCCGCGAGGCGCAGTGATCCGCCTGGCCGACAGCCCGGAGTCGCTTGCGCAGGCGGCCGCCTGCGAGGTGCTCGCGGTGCTCGAGGCGGCCATCGCCTGGCGCGGCGAGGCACACCTGGGGCTGGCCGGGGGACGCACGCCCACGGCGCTGTACCAGGCACTGGCTGCGCTGCCGTTCGAGGGTTGGTCTCACGTGCATGTCTGGTTCGGTGACGAGCGTGCCGTGCCTCCGGAGCATGCGGAGAGCAACTACCGGATGGCGCACGAGGTGTGGCTCGCTGCTGCCCCGATTCCCGCCAGCCAGGTGCATCGGTGGGAGAGCGAGCTGGCGCCCGCCGCCGCCGCCGGCCGTTACGACGACGCGCTGCGGGCGCTGGCGGCACGACAGGAGCGACTGGTGCCGGCCCTGGACCTGCTGTTGCTCGGGATGGGCGCCGATGCGCACACCGCGTCCCTGTTCCCGGGCAGTCCGCTCCTCGACGAGTCGCAGGCCGACCGCGACGCCGACGGCGAGGCCGCGCCATGCCTCGCGGCCGCCGTCCATGTGCCCGCGCTGGACACCTGGCGACTGACGCTCACCCCGGCGACGATTCAGGCCGCGCGGACCGTCGTGGTCCTGGTGGCCGGTGAGGACAAGCATCCCGCCTTCCGTCGGGTCCTTGGCCAGACCCCGGCTGCGATCGACGCCCCAGCCGTCCTTCTGCACCACCTGCCAGGCGATGTGGCGTGGTTCGTGGACCGCGCCGCGTTGTTCGGCGCGGCGTGACGGCATCGCCGACATCATCGGGCGGCCCGGTCAGTCGATGGCGATGATGTCGACCTCGGCGCTGCCAGGCGCCAGCGTCAGGCGAGCCACGCTCGGCAGGACGTCGAACCGCCTGGGACCGGCGGCACCGGGATTGACCACCAGCTTGCCGTTGGCGCGATGCACCAGGGACCGATGCGTGTGGCCGAACACGAGAATGTCGGCATCTCGATAGCGGCGGACCAGCGCGTCAGGGGTCGGGTGACCAAGTTCATGCCCGTGGCTCACGTGCACCTGCCAGCCCTCGAGCGACAGCCACCGCTCGGGCTCCAGCCCGGGTGTGTGAGGATCGTCGACGTTGCCGTGGACGGCCTGCACAGGCGCAATCGTGCTCAACTCCACCAGCACGTCGCGATTACCGACATCTCCGGCATGCAGAATCAGCTCGACGCCTGCAAGCGCACGCATCGCCGAGGCGCGAACCAGCCCGTGCGTGTCGGAAAGCAGACCGACCAGGAGCGGCATGCGTCTTGTATTGCACTGTTTGGTCGCCCATGTCCACTGAGCCCCACGAACACGCCATCGTCACACCGACCCGGGGACGTTATCTGGTGCGTGTGCCGGAGACGCCCGAACTCGGCCCTGTCCGCAACGCGCCGATGATCGTCGCGTTTCACGGCTACGGGGAGTCGGCCGACGTACAGATGTCTCGGCTGGAGGCAATTTCCGCACTCGCGGCCTGGACGCTGGTCAGCGTCCAGGGACTGCACCGCTTCTACGGGCGAGACCGGGCGGTCGTGGCCAGCTGGATGACCTCGCAGGATCGCGAAGACGCCATCGAAGACAACCTGCGCTATGTCCGGAGCGTGGTGACCGAAGCGATTCACAACAACGGCGAGCCCCAGGCGCTGGTCTATGTCGGGTACTCCCAGGGCGTGGCGATGGCGTGGCGTGCGGCCCTGCTCGGGGCCCGCCTGATCGACGGCCTGGCGGTGTTTGGCGGCGATGTGCCCCCGGAGTTCGGCGTGCGGCCACTGACGCAGTGCCCGCCCGTGCTGCTTGGTCGTGGCCGCGACGACACCTACTACTCGGCCGAGCAGTTCCGCGCCGACCTCGACATGCTGGCCCGCCGGTTCGTGGTGGTCGAGCCGTATGAGGGTGCAGGGGCGCACGCGTGGACGGCAGCCATGGGGGAGGAGCTCGGGGCGTTCGTCTCGAGGCTGATCCACCCGGCGGACACGACGCGGCTGCCCGACTTCTGAGGCTCCCTGGCGCCGGCCGTCGGTCCGGCAGACCCGCCGTTCAGCCCGAGTTGCGCAACCCGGCGGTGATCCCGGCGATGGTCCGCACCAGTGGGCGCGCCGCGTCGGCCTCGCCAGCGCGATGGGCACGCAGCAGGGACACCTGCATGGCGTTGATCGGATTGACGTAGGGGTTGCGCAAGCGGATGGTCCGCTGCACGACGGGGTGCCGGTCCAGCAGGTGGTCGGCCTCGACGATGCGGAGGACCACGTCGGTGGTGCGGGCATGCTCATCGGCAATGCGCGCGAAGTGCCCATCGGGGTCCGCACTGTCGGGTACGAGGTCGAGATAGGACCGCGCGATCTCGAGGCTCGACTTCGCGAGGGTCATCTCGAGGTTCTCGACAATCGACCGGAAGAACGGCCAGTCACGGTACAGCCGCCGCAACTGCTCGAGGCCGTGCTCGGTCTCGATGATGGGTGCCAGCCCGCTGCCGCAGCCGAACCAGGCCGGCAGCAGCGACCGGTTCTGGGTCCACGAGAACACCCAGGGGATCGCCCGGAGTGACTGCAGATACTCGGCATCGGCGGAGGGCCGTCGGGCTGGTCGCGAACCGATTTCGAGGAGCGCGAGCTCATCGACCGGCGTGAACGAACGGAAGAAGGGCACAAACAAGGGGTTGTGCCAGACCAACCCTCGAAAGGCCTCCTCGGAGCGCCGCGCCGCCTCGGTCATCAACTCGCGGCCGAATCCCGGCGCGCTCGAACCGACCACGGTGGGGAAGACCGACAACAGCGTCGCCGACAGGGCCGCTTCCAGATTCCGGTACGCCAGTCCAGGCAGGCCGTACTTGAAGGAGATGGTCTCACCTTGTTCGGTGAGCTTGATGCGGCCGCGCGCGTGTCCACCCGGCTGCGCGAGGATCGCCGCGTGCGTCGGTCCGCCGCCGCGGCCGGTGCTGCCGCCACGGCCGTGGAAGATCGTCAACTCGATGCGATGCCGCGCCGCCACTGCCGAGAGGTCCTCCTGCGCGCGGTAGATCTCCCACTGTGCCGCGAGGTAGCCGCCGTCCTTGGCCGAATCGGAGTAGCCGACCATCACTTCCATGCGCCGGTGGCGCGCGTCGAGTACGGTCGAAAATTCCGGGGAGGTGACCAGGGCTTCGACGATCCGGCCCGCCTGCTGCAAGTCCTCGATGGACTCGAACAGCGGCACCACCGAGAGCGTGAGGCCGGCCTCCCGCGCCATCGTGAGGGCCGTGAGCACTGGCTCGGGGCCAGTGGTCCCCGACAGCACCAGCGTGTCGCACGCGGCCGGTCCGTGCTGCCGGTGTAGATCGGCGACCACGCGTAACGTGTCGCGCAACCGTTCAGCCTGGCCGTTCAGGTCGCGAGCGTGCACACGCACGTCCAGCTTCGCCACATGGAAGCCAAACAGTTCCACGCGGCGGCGCAGGGCCCCCAGCCGGCCGTTGGCAATGCGTTCGCCTCGATGCGCGCGCAGGGAGGCATCTATGACTTCGAGGTCGGCCACGAACTCGTGCACGTGGCCGTAGCCCCCAGGCTGTTGGGCGGCGGTCTGCAGGAGCCGGTGATGCATCAGCCACAGCTTGCGACGGTACGGTTCGTCGTCGGCCGAGGCCGTCAGTTCGGCGGGGATCTTGCCCGCGAGCCGCTGTTCGTCGGCCGCAATCGACGTCAGCAGCGCCTCGTTGACGTCGACCAGGGTGCGCGACACGCCCAGGGTGCGCGCCAACTCACGCACCTCGTCTGCGTAGCGTCGCAGCACCAGCTCGCGGGCCCGCTGCGCCGCTGCCTGCAACGTCGCGGGGCCGGTATTGGGGTTGCCGTCCTGGTCGCCGCCGATCCAGCTCCCGAAGCGCAGCGGCAGCGGCGCGCCAGGGATGCGCCGGCGGTAGTCGCCCACCAGCGCCGGACCGACATCAAACAGGCTCTGTTCGAAGAACCACAACCCATGGCGGATCTCGTCGACCACGCGCGGCCGCTTGGCGCGCGTCTCGTCGGTCTGCCACAACGTCGTGATCTGCTCGGCAAGCGCATCCTCGATGTCGCGCTTGCCGGGCTCTGACAGCTGCGGGTCGTCCAGGCGGTGCAGCAGTTCGCTGATCTGCAGCTGCGCGGTCAGCACCGTGCGGCGGGTGGCTTCGGTCGGGTGCGCCGTGAGCACGAGTTCGAGCGACACCCGGCGCGCGGCGTCGCGCAGCTGGCCGCTGGAGACGCCAGCCGCCTCGAGCTGCGTGAAGGCCGCGTCCAGTGACTCGGCCGCGACGCGGCGTTCCACCGCGTACTGGCGTCGCCTGCGGATGCGATGGTGCTGCTCGGCGAGGTTGGCCAGCTGGAAGTACAGGGAGAAGGCGCGCACGAGCCGCCCCTGTTCGTCGAGGGGCAGCGCCCCGACGATGGCCTGGACGGCGGCGAAGTCGCCGCCACGCGAGGTCTGGCGCACGCGCTCTTCGGCGTCGTAGAGCGCCTGGCCTTCCTGCTCGCGGATGACGTGACCGAGCAGCGAGCCGAGGAGACGGACGTCGCGACGGAGGGGGCCCTGGGAGTCGGGAGCAGGAGGGACAGCCACGGGCATGACCCCATTCTAGGCCGCGCCACGCGACGCACCTGTGCTATTTCTGTCGCCTATGTCGCGCAGACGAGCGGGCGTCCGGTGGCGCGTGCAGGCTGCGGCAGAGGAGCCCGCATGACCGCACGTACGCATTCGAGCACGACCGAGGCACCCATCCCGGCGTTCGGGGAGGTGATGGGACATCCGCGGCCGCTGTGGATGCTGTTCATGACCGAGTTCTGGGAACGGTTTGCCTTCTACGGCATCCGCTGGGCCCTGGTCCTCTACATCGTCGCGCAGTTTCACGCCGGCAGTCCGTCGGGCGAGGAGCCTGCCAGCCGCACGTACGGCGCCTACCTCGCGCTCGTGTATGCCGCCGCGATCTTCGGCGGCTATATTGCCGACAAGGTACTCGGCTACCAGCGGTCGATTCTGCTCGGGGCCGTGATCATGGCGGCCGGGCTGTTCATGATTGCCATCCCGGACCAACGCATCTTCACGTTCGGCCTGGCCACCATCATCGTCGGCAACGGGCTGTTCAAGCCGAACATCTCGACGATGGTCGGCAAGCTGTACGGCCAGACCGACGAGCGCCGCGATTCTGGCTTCACGATCTTCTACATGGGCATCAACGCGGGGGCATTGATTGCCCCGGTGTTCACCGGCTGGCTGGCCGACCAGGTCTTCGGTCAGAGCGGCATGCCGGCGTACAAGTACGTCTTCATCGCCTCGGGCTTTGGCATGCTGGTCAGTCTCGTGTGGTTCTGGTTCGGTCGTCAGCAGCTGCAGGGCATCGGCGCGCCGATCCCCGGGCGTGAGGGGCTGCACATCGTGGCCTACACCGCGGTCGGGTGCCTGCTGGCGATTCCGGTGACGTGGTTTCTCATCGCGCAGCTCGGGGCCACGGCGTTGCAGTACGTGTTGACCGCCATGTTTGCCGGCTTGTGCCTGCTGCTGCTCACCGAAGGCGTGAAGAACGGCCCGGTCGCGCGCGACAAGGCCATCGCGATGCTGGTCATCTTCGCGTTCAACGTCATGTTCTGGATGTTCTTCGAACAGGCGGGCAGCTCGTTCACGTTCCTGGCCGACAAGATCGTCGATCGCGACTTCGGCACCTTCACCTTCCCGGTCGCCTGGTTCCAGTCGGTCAACTCGGTGGCGATCATCACGTTGGCGCCCATCGTCGCGTGGATCTGGGTGAAGCTCGGGCGGCTCAATCCTTCGATCCCGCAGAAGTTCGGCCTCGGCCTCGTGTTCAACGGCCTGGCGTTCCTGCTGCTGATGTTCGCGCTGTCGAGCCTGGTGGATCTGGCCGGCAAGATCCCGTTCTGGACGCTTGTCGCTGTCTATGTGATCCAGTCGGTGGGCGAGCTGTGTCTCTCGCCAATCGGACTCTCGATGGTGACCAAACTCGCGCCGGTGCGGCTGGTCGGCTTCGGCATGGGCGGCTGGTTCCTGTCGACCGGGATCGGCAACAACCTGTCGGGCATCTTCGCCGGGTACGTCAGCGGCGAGGCCGGCATGACCACGGCGTCTGCGCTCGGCGGCTATACGTTCGGATTCTGGGCACTCATGATCGCCGGCGTGATCCTGCTCGTGGTAGCGCCGATGCTGAACAAGCTGATGCACGGGGTGAAGTAAGGGCCTGATGCCTGAACCACAGACATCAGGCCTCGGGCATCACGCCACCCATTCCGGCGGTGGCTGGATCGCCGGGTCGGGCGGGCCACCGGCTTCGGCGCGGCCCGACCCTTCAAGGCGGCTGATGGCGCGGACGGTCATGTCGTGGTCGCACACGATCTGGCAGGAGAGGCGCACCCCGGTCAGCCCCTTCTGCTCGAGCTTCTCCTTCTCGGCTCTGGTCATCCTGGTCGGCTCACCGTCGAGAAACTCGACGCGACAGGTCGTACAGCGGGCATTGCCACCGCACGCGTGCAGGATGTCGACGCCCTGTTGCTCGATTGCAAGCACCAGGCGCTGTCCTTCGGGCACGTCGTAGGTGCCCACTCCATCTATCGTCAATGTCGGCATTGCATCTCCAGGGAAAGCGATGGGTTGATCAGAAGAACTTCTTCAGCAGGCCGATGGCGCCCTGCTTCCACGGCACCCGATGCGAGATGCCGGAGGCCTCGGCAAACTGCGCACGGTGCGCGATGTACCACTCGAAGTTGCGGAGCAGGGCATCGCGGTTCGAAAACTTCGGCGTAAAGGCGAGCTGCCGCTGCGCCTTGGCAATCGAGACATACGAGTCCTTGGATGCCGTCTCGTACACCCACTTGTACAACGGGGACACCCCGAGCGCCTCGAGGACCCGCAACCCCCAGATGGCCGGGGCCGCGGGAAAGCCGACGATGCGCCGTCCGTGTCCGGCCCGGTCCAGCACGACCTGGTAGTCCTCACGCATCGTCGCGTACTCGCTGGCGCCGATGTTGAACGTGTCGTTGACGGCCGCCTCCGGTAACGTCAGACAGCAGACGATGGCCTGGCAGAGGTCCTCCACGTCGAGCAACTGGTAGCGGTTGCGGCCGTCGCCAATCATCGGGAAGTGACGCTTGTCGAGCGCCCAGTCGTAGAGCAGCGCGAACACGCCCAGCCGCTCGGGCCCGATGAACGACTTCGGCCGCAGGACGGGGACCACCAGGCCGGTCGCGCGAAAGCGAGTGGCCTCGGCTTCGGCTTCGACCTTGGCGATGCCATACGGGCCGACGCCGTGCAGAGGGTCATCCTCG
>Ga0136633_1000476_pt1 | contig 30887 bp, 28 predicted proteins | sample AntDrymeUQ832206_2_FD_105494 | JGI IMG/M metagenome (GOLD analysis project Ga0136633, IMG submission 105494) | Polar desert sand microbial communities from Dry Valleys, Antarctica - metaG UQ83 (22.06) | ecosystem: Environmental > Terrestrial > Soil > Desert | place: Antarctica: Dry Valley... | reverse complement strand
TGCGTCGACACGCTGCGGCTCGCCTCTTCCCGGAAGTGTTGGTCCTGCTGCTCCGGCCGGTCAGCCTACGCGTCCCGCTCCGGCGCTCGAACGGCTAGTTGCTCTCCTCGAGGCGCGAGACCGACCGGATGGTCGCCTGCACCTCGCGCTCGGCCTCGTCGGCCGGCGGCTCGTGGTCCCGGACCCAGTCCGACCCGGGCGGCGGCGGGTCGTGCGGCTGCTCGGCGTCGGGCTGCTCGGAAGGGGTGCGCGGCTCGGTCATGCGCACGCCCTACCCCGCCTGGGCCGGACTCCCCCTGCCCGAGGCGACCTGTTCCGGTGGCGGCGGACCGGTGCCGGGCCGAGGCTCGGTGCATGGACCTCGACGGGCGCACGGCGCTGGTGACCGGTGGCAGCCGCGGGATCGGCCTGGTGGTGGCGACCGAGCTGGCGCGGGCCGGCGCGACGGTGGTGCTCGTCGCGCGCGACGCACCGCGCCTGGAGCAGGTCGTCGGCGACCTCGTCGCCGAGGGGCTGGACGTGACCGGGCGGGCGGTCGACGTCGCCGACCTCGGCGCCGTGCGCGACCTGCCGGCCGAGCTCGGCCCGCTCGGCCAGGTCGACGTGCTCGTCAACGCCGCCGGTGTCATGAGCGACAAGGCGGCCAAGACGCTGCGCACCTCCAACGACGAGTGGCGCCGGGTGATGGGTGCCAACCTCGACGGGGCCTTCGCGACGACCGCGGCGTTCGTGCCCGGCATGGTCGAGCGGCGCTCCGGCCGGGTCGTGAACCTCTCGGCCTGCCTGGGCCGGATGAGCGGGCCGGGCACAGCCGGCGGCCTCGCGCCGTACCGCGTCTCGAAGGCCGCCCTCAACGCGCTGACCAAGAACCTCGCCGCCGAGCTCGGGGACGGCCGGCGCGGCGTGCTCGTCGACGCCGTCTGCCCCGGCCACTGCCGCACCGACATGGGCGGGCCGGATGCGCCGCGCAGCGCCGAGCAGGGCGCGGACACCGTGCTGTGGCTGGCGCAGCGCGACGAGGGTCCGACCGGACTGCTGTGGGAGGACCGCGCCGTCGTCCCGTGGTGAGGGCCGTGGTGAGGGTCGTGGTGAGCGCGGTGACGCAGACTGGCCGCGTGACGCGCCTGCCCGCTGCCGCGCTCGCCCTGGCCCTGCTGCTGGCCGGCTGCGGTGCCGGCGACGACCCGACGGTGGCCGCGCCGTCCTCGTCGCCGTCACCGTCCTCGACGCCGAGCGCGACCCCCAGCCCCGTTCCCGTCGAGCCGGCGCCGGTCGCCGCGCCGCAGTGGGACGACTGCGAGGGGGCCTTCGAGTGCGCGACGCTGACCGTCCCGCTCGTCGAGGGCGAGCCCGCGACCGTCGACCTCGGCCTGACCCGGCTGCGGACTGCCGCGCCGGAGGGCCGGATCGGCTCGCTCGTCGTCAACCCGGGCGGCCCGGGGGCGTCGGCCGTCGACTACCTGCAGCGGGCGTGGCAGCTGGTCCCCGAGCCGGTGCGGGCGCGCTTCGACCTGGTCGCGTTCGACCCGCGGGGGGTCGGTCGCAGCGGTCAGGTCCGCTGCGGCACCACCGCCGAGCTCGACGCGTACTTCGCGATCGACCCGGCGCCCGACGACGCGGCCGAGCTCCGCGCCCTGGAGGACGCCAACGCCGCCTTCGCCGCAGGCTGCGCCGCGCAGGCCGGCGGGCTGCTGCCGCACGTCTCGACCGAGCAGGCCGCGCTCGACCTCGAGCGGGTCCGCGCCGCGATCGGCGACGAGCGGCTGACCTACCTCGGCTACTCGTACGGCACCTCGCTCGGCGCGGCCTACCTCGACGCCTTCCCCACGCGGGTGCGGGCGATGGTGCTGGACGGCGGCATCGACCCCGAGCTGACCTGGGAGGGCCTGCTCGAGGGGCAGTCCACCGGCTTCGACCGAGCGCTCGAGGCCTTCGCCGCCGTCTGCGAGCGGACCCGCTGCGCTTACCGCGGCGCCGTCGAGGGAGATCTGCTGCAGGCCTACGACCGGCTGGCCGCACGGGTGGAGACCGCGCCGCTGCGCACCGCCGAGGCGCGCGTCGTGGGCCCGTCGGAGCTGTCGCTCGGCGTCGGCGCCGGCCTCTACAGCCGGGCGAACGGCTGGCCCGCGATCGCGCAGGCGCTGTCCGCCGCCGAGCGCGGCGACGGCGGCCCGCTGCTCGCGCTGAACGACCAGTACCTCAGCCGCGGTCCCGACGGCTACGAGGGCACCAACGAGTCGCTCGTCTCCGTCGTCTGCCTGGACCGGCAGTGGCCGCGGGAGACGGCGCCGTACGTCGCGCTGGCCGAGCGCGTCCGCGCCACCGCACCGCGCTTCGGGCCGTCGATCGCGCTGTCGGGCCTGGTCTGCGCCGACTGGCCCGTCCCGCCCGTGAGCGGGCCGCAGCGCGTGACCGCGCCGGGCTCGCCGCCGGTCCTGGTCATCGGCACGACCCGCGACCCCGCGACGCCGTACGCCTGGTCGGTCGCGCTCGCCGGGCAGCTGTCCCGCGGCGTGCTGCTCACCTACGACGGCGACGGCCACACCGTCTACCGGACCGGCGCGCCGGCCTGCGTGCGCGACGTCGTCGACGCCTACCTGCTCGAAGCGGACGAACCGCCCGTCACCACCTGCTGACGCATGCGCCGGCGGCGCGGGTGGAAGGCTGTCCCGGTGACGACCCCTCGCCGCAGCGCCCGTCGGAAGATCGCGGTGGCCACCTGGCGAGCGCCCCGGGAGAGCCGGCTGCACGCCCGGATGGCCGTCGACGCCACCGCCGTCCTGGACTACTGCCGGCGCCAGCGCGAGGCGACCGGCGTGCTCGTCACGCCCGGCGTCGTCGTCGGGATGGCCTTCGCCCGAGGGGTTCTCGGGGTGCCGGAGTTCCTCAACCGCGTGGTCTTCGGCCGGATCGTGCCCTTCCCGACCCAGGACGTCGCGTTCGCGGTCGACATCGGCCAGGGCGAGGACCTGGCCCCCACGAAGGTGCGCGACGTCGGCAGCAAGGGCGTGGTCGAGGTGGCCCGCGAGCTCGCCGCCGGCGCTGCCCGGCTGCGGGCGCGCGAGGACAGCGACTACGAGACGACGAGCGGGATCGCCAACGCCGTGCCGTGGTTCGCGCTGCGCCCGGTCCTCGCGGCCGCCTCGCTGCTCAACGGCGGGATCGGGGTGCGGGCGTTCGGCCAGCCCGCGCACCCGCTCGGCTCGCTGTTCGTCACCAACATCGGCTCGTTCGGCCTCGACGAGGGCTACGTCGCGCCGGTGCCGCTGGCCCGGGTGCCGCTCTACGTCTGCGTCGGCGCGGTCAACGACGCCCCGATGGCCGTCGACGGGCAGGTCGTCGTCCGGCCCCGGCTGGTGATGACGGCGACCGCCGACCACCGCCTCGTCGACGGCGCCCACGCCGCGGCGCTGGCCCGCTACGTGCGGGCGGCGCTGGCCGACCCCGACGTGCTGGACCAGACGGTCCCCTAGGGCAGCCCGGCCAGCCGGAGCAGCGCGGTCGCGACCGCGGCGACCACGACGACCGGCAGCACGCCCACCCCGCGCAGCAGCAGCACCCCGGCGACGGCCACCCCCGCCGTGTCGGCGCCGATCTGCACGCGGGTGCCGTCCGCGGCGGCGTTGGTGATGACGAGCGCTGCGAGCAGCGCCGGCGCGAGCAGCAGCACCACCCGGGTGAAGGACGCCGGCAGGGGCCGGTCGCCGAGAAGCGCCGGACCGACCCCCTTGATGCCGAAGGTGACCAGCGCGACGAGCGCGATGGTCGGCCACACGCTCACGACCGTTCCCGCAGCCCGACCAGCGCCGCGCCGCTCGCGACCAGCACCGGCACCCCGACCGGCACGACGGGGACGAGCGCCAGCGCGAGCGCCGCGCCGGCCAGCGCCACGCCGTACGACGTGCGGCTGCCCTTGCGCAGCTCCGCGACGAGCAGGGCGAGGAAGAACGCCGGGAACACGGCGTCGAGCCCGAGCGCCTGCGGGTCGATCCGGTCGGTGAGCACTCCGAGCGCGGTGCCCACGACCCAGCAGGCGTACTGCGGCGCGCTGTGTCCGAACAGGAACCAGCGGTCGAAGGTCCCGTCCTCGCGCAGCGCGAGCGCCCAGGAGGAGTCGACGACCGCCTGCCCCTGCAGCGCGCGGCGGAAGCGGCCGCCGGGCAGCGACGGCCCGAGCGCGACGCCCATCGGCAGGAAGCGGGAGTTCATCAGCGCCGCCGCGCCGACGGCCGCGCCGACCCCGCCGCCGGCGGCGAGGATGCCGATGCTGGCGAACTGCGCCGACCCTGCGTAGACCACCGCCGACATGACGATCGCGGCGAGCGGGGACGGTCCCGCCGCGGTGGCGACGGCGCCGAAGGAGAAGCTCAGCAGCAGCGAGGCCGCGGCGTACGGCGGGGAGACGCGGAGCCCGGCCCGCAGTCGCTCGCGGTCCACGACGTCCCACCTGTCCTGGCTTTCGCACAGGTCGTCCCGAGTCTGCAGTCGCTCGCCGCCGCGGTCTCGACCCACTGGCCCCGGCCGTCATCAGTGTCACCATGCTCAGCGCCGGACGCGCGGTCAACGTCATCCCGCAGCTGGCCACGGCCGAGGGCGCGCTGCGTGCCCCTGGACCCCGGCGCCCGGCGTGTGGTCCAGGCCGCGATGCGCCAGACCGTCGCCCTCGTGGCCCGTGCCCACGGGTGCGAGGGCCACATCGACCTTCGTGAGGGGGACCTGCGCTGGTGAATGACGCCCTCCTCGCCCGTAGGACGGCGCCGCTCCTGCAGCTCGGCAGTGACGTCGACAGCAGCTACCGCCATGGGGGCCGACGACTTCGCTCACTACGGCGAACGGCTGCCTTCACTGATGATGTTCGTCGGGACAGGCGGAGCGCAGCTGCACACACCCGCCTTCGCTCCCGGCGACGAGCACGTCGAGCAGGCCGCGCGTGCCCTGCTCGCCGGATACCTGGCCGCCACGGCGGATGGTTCGAGGGGCGCCGCGCCGACGAGGTGAAGGACGTCTGTGTGCTCCCTCGAACCGCGCCGGGTCGGCGACGATCGAACGGGCCGCGTCGTCGCGCAGCTGGGCGATGCGCACCTGCAGCTCGACGGGCCGGTCGTCGGTGTCGAGCTGCAGCTCGCCGAGCGGCGCCCCCTGCCACCTGCGTGCTGACGGACAGCGCGGGGCGCAGCGACGGGTCAACGGTGAACGGGCCGACCGGCGGTGACGGTGCTGGCAACGAGCAGCCCGAGGACGGCGCCGAGCAGGCCGACAGCGGCCAGCTCGGCCGCCAGGAGCACTCGCCGCGACCGCACGGACCGGCCCGACCCACATGACCGACGGACCGGCACCAGCCGGGTGACAGCCGCGTGACGGGGGGCGCGCGGAGTGCGGAGCAGCCGGCCCTCAGCTCAGAGCAGGCCGCTGACCGTACCTCCGTCGACCTGCACGACGGTGCCCGTGACGAAGGACGCCCTCTCGCTGGCCAGGAACGTTGCGACCGCAGCGAACTCTTCGGGCTCCCCTACGCGGCCGAGCGGGATCTGCTTCGCCGCGAGCGCGCGGATGCTCTCCTCGGAGCCGTGGGCGTCGACGAGGCGCTGGGTGCGCGTGAAGCCCGGGCACAGGACGTTGACTGTGATCTGCCCGGCGCCCAGTGCGGCGACCAGTGACTTCGCGTAGCCCAGCACGCCCGCCCGGGCCGTGTTGGACAGTGCCAGGTTCGCCACCGGCTGCTTCGCGCTGATCGAGGTCACGAACAGGATCCGACCCCACCCCGTGCGCTGCATGTGAGGGAGGACGGCCTGCACCAGTCCGATGGAGGAGAGCAGGTTGAGCTCGAGGGCGTCCCGGTAGTCGGTCAGGCTGACGTCGGTCGCCGTGCCGAGGGGAGGCCCGCCGGCGTTCGCCAGCACGATGTCGACGCCGCCGAAGGAGGACGCCACATCGTCGACGAAGCCTTGGACGGCGTCGGTGTCCCGTGCGTCCAAGGCTGCGCTTTGCACCCGTCCGGGTCCGACGCCGTCGATCTCCCGATGCGCCGCCGCCACGCGCTCGGCCGAGCGAGACAGGATCGCCACGTCGGCCCCCTCTGCGGCCAGTTCTTTCGCCACGGCCAGGCCGAGACCGGCACTGCCACCAGCGATGACCGCGCGCTTGCCGTGCAGACCCAGATCCATGTGCTCTCCTCGGAAGCGACGCTCGGTGTGGGGACGGACGCGACCCCAGCGGTCAGGCGAGAGGCGCGTCGACGTAGCCGTGGCGGCGCCGGATCAGGTCGCCGGCGAACCAGAAGATGTCGGCGAAGCGCACGTCGAGCGCGCGGCCGTCGTTCAGCTCGGCCTGCAGCCGACCCTCGACCACGACCCGGTCACCGTCCACGGCGATGACGTCCACCGTGTGCACGCTGCGCGCGATGCCGCGCTTGGTCTGGAAGAAGTCGGTGACCGCGGCCTTGCCCTCCAGGGGCGGGACGCCCGGACGGCGGTACACGATCTGCTCGTCGAAGAGCGCGAGGACGCCGGGAAGGTCACCGGCGTCGACGAGGCGGAAGTACTCAAGGGCACGGGTAGCGGGTGCGGTCACGAGCAAGAGCATGGCAGATGAGCATGTGATATACAATGTTGACGCGTGAGAGAGGCGCGGGCGGCCGCGTGGTGCGGGCGTCCGCGCAGCACGAGGAGTCGGCGCACACGGCCCGGCCCTTCCGAGCGAGGAGTCGACGTGGTGGACCACGACAACCTGTACATCGGCGGTGCCTGGCTGGCGTCGGCCTCCAGCGAGCGGATCGCGGTCGAGAACCCGACGACGCAGGACGTCATCGGACACGTCCCTGCCGGCAACGCCGAGGACGTCGACCGGGCCGTGGCAGCGGCCAAGGCGGCGCTGCCCGCCTGGTCCGCCCTGTCGCCCGCGGACCGCGCCGACCACCTCCGCAAGCTCCACGCGTCGCTCAGCTCGCGCCAGGAGGAGCTCGCCCGCACCATCTCGACCGAGATGGGCGCCCCGGCGCGCATCGCCAGCAAGATCCAGACCCAGCTCCCCATCAGCGTGATCGCCGGGTTCGCCGACATGGTCGCCGACTACCCCTTCGAGCAGCGGGTCGGCAACTCGCTGATCGTCAGCGAGCCGATCGGCGTCGTCGCTGCCATCACGCCGTGGAACTACCCGCTGCACCAGATCGTCGCCAAGATCGCGCCGGCGGTGGCCGCTGGCTGCACCGTGGTCGTCAAGCCGAGCGAGATCGCGCCGCTGTGCGCCTTCCTGCTGTTCGAGGCCATCGACGAGGCCGGGTTCCCCGCGGGCGTGCTCAACCTCGTGACGGGCTACGGCCCGGTGGTCGGAGAAGCGCTCGCGACGCACCCCGACGTCGATATGGTGTCGCTCACCGGCTCGACCCGCGCCGGGCGGCGGGTGGCCGAGCTGGCCGCCGGGTCTGTCAAGAAGGTCGCGCTCGAACTGGGCGGGAAGTCGGCAAACGTGGTCCTGCCCGACGGCGACATGGACCTCGCCGTCAAGGTCGGCGTCGCCAACGCCTTCCTCAACGCGGGTCAGACCTGCACAGCCTGGACGCGCATGCTCGTCCCCGCTGCGCGGTACGACGAGGCGCTGGCCCTCGCGACCAAGCACGCCGAGGGCTTCGTCCCGGGCGACCCGCTGGAGGCCTCGACGAAGCTCGGCCCGCTCGTCTCGGCGACGCAGCGCGACAACGTGCGCGGCTACATCGAGACGGCCGTCAAGGAGGGTGCTCGTGTCGTCACCGGCGGCGCCGACGCCCCGGAGGGCAAGGACATTGGCTACTTCGTGCGGCCGACCGTGCTCGCGGACGTCGCTCCGGACTCCACGGTGGCGCAGGAGGAGATCTTCGGTCCCGTCCTGTCGATCATCCCCTACGCCGACGAGGAGGAGGCGCTCGAGATCGCGAACAACTCGCAGTACGGGCTTCACGGAGCCGTCTGGGCCGGGACCGACGAGCGCGCGCTGGCGTTCGCTCGCCGCATGCAGACCGGCACCGTCGACGTCAACGGCGGGCGGTACAACCCGCTGGCGCCATTCGGCGGCTACAAGCAGTCCGGCGTCGGTCGCGAGATGGGTGAGCACGGACTCACCGAGTTCCTGCAGACCAAAGCGATCCAGCTCTGATAGCTGGGGCCCTGCTTCGCGCCCCCTCCCCCTCCCCGCTGCCGGCGCCGCCGGCGCTACCTTCCGCAGAGAGAAGCTCCCATGGTCCGCGCCGCAGTCGTCACCGGAGCCGGTGAAGCCATCCAGATCCTCGACGTCGACGTGCCCCAGGAGGGGCCGGGCGAGGTCCGGGTCCGCATCGCCGCGGCCGGCGTCTGTCACTCGGACCTCTCCTTCACCAACGGCACGGTCAAGCCGGAGTTCCCGGTCGTGCTGGGGCACGAGGCGTCCGGCACCGTGATCTCCGTCGGCGACGGTGTCACCGGCGTGGCGCCCGGCGACCGCGTCGTCCTCAACTGGGCGCCGGCGTGCCGCGAGTGCTGGTTCTGCACCCACGAGGAGCCGTGGCTGTGCAAGCAGGTCGAGCGGGCAGGGGTGTCCGCGGTGCGAGGGGCTATGCCTGACGGCACGCCGCTCAACCTGGCCCTGGGCGTCGGCGCCTTCGCCGAGGAGGTCGTCGTCCAGGAGCGTGCGGTCGTCCCGCTGCCGGACGGGGTGCCGCTGGACCTCGCGGCGCTGCTCGGCTGCGCCGTCCTGACCGGTGTCGGGGCGGTCCGCCGCACGGCGGACGTCCAGCCCGGCGAGTCCGTGGCCGTGATCGGTCTGGGTGGCATCGGTCTGTCCGCGGTAGCCGGCGCCAAGCTCGCCGGCGCAGGGACGATCATCGGCGTGGACGTGTCGGCCGACAAGGAGCAGTACGCCCGCTCGCAGGGCGCCACGGAGTTCCTCACGCCGGGTGAGTCACTGCCCAAGCAGATCCGCGGCCTGACCGAGGGGCGGGGCGCCGACCACGTCTTCGAGTGCGTCGGTCGGGCTTCCACGATCCGCGCAGCGTGGGAGGCCACCCGCCGCGGCGGGGCGTGCACGGTCGTGGGTGTCGGTCGTCGCGACGACACTGTCAGCTTCCACGCACTGGAACTGTTCCACTTCGCCCGGACCCTCCGTTCATCGGTCTACGGGTCGGGTGACCCCGACCGCGACATCCCACAGCTGTGCGCGCAGGTGGTGGACGGCTCGCTCGACCTGGCGTCGCTGGTGACCCACCGGGTCGGCCTGGACGACATCCCAGCGGCGTTCGACCGGATGCGCCAGGGCATCGGCGCGCGGTCGATCGTCGTGCTCGACCCCGGCGCCGTCTGACATGACGACCACGGCCGTCCAGGTCGAGGACCGCTACCGCCAGCGGGAGGGCCTGCTCCACCTCACCGGGATCCAAGCCCTCGTCCGTGTCCCGTTGGACGTCCACCGGGCCGACCGCGAGCGAGGTCGGCGTACGGCCGTGTTCATCTCGGGCTACCCCGGCTCACCACTCGGCGGCTACGACATGGAGCTCGGGCGACGGCGGGCCCTGCTCGACGAGCACGACGTCGTCTTCCAGCCGGCGGTCAACGAAGAGCTCGGTGCGACGGCGGTGGCCGGCAGTCAGCTGGCCCAGACCCGGCCGGAGCTCCGGTACGACGGCGTGGCGGCCATCTGGTACGGCAAGGCCCCTGGTCTGGACCGAGCCGTGGACGCTCTCCGCCACGGCAACATGGCAGGGGCCCACCCGCAGGGGGGCGTGCTGGCCCTCGTCGGGGACGACCCGGCCGCCAAGTCCTCCACCATGCCGAACGCCTCCGAGCTCACGCTCGCCGCGCTGGGGATGCCGACCCTCTATCCCGCAGACGCGCAGGACGCGCTCGATCTCGGCCTGCACGGGATCGCGCTCTCCCGCGCGTGCGGGCTCTGGGTGGGCATGAAGGTCGTCACGGACGTGGCCGACGGCTCCGGCACCGTCGAGGTCCATCCGGAGCGGATCGCACCGGTGCTGCCGGACATGCGGATCGACGGACGACCCTTCCGCCACACCGTCGAGGGCATGCTGCTGCAGCCGACCTCTGGGCAGCTCGAGCGCAGCCTGCTCCATGAGCGTCCGCTGATCGCCCAGCGCTACGCGGCGGCGAACCGGCTCGACCGCATCGTCGGCAGCGGCCCCGACGACCGGATCGGGATCCTGTCCGCAGGCAAGACCTACCTCGACGTCTGCCAGGCCCTGTCGGCGCTGGGCCTTGACGAAGCGGAGTGCCAGCGGCGGGGCATCCGGCTGCTCAAGCTGGCCATGGTGAGCCCAGTGGACCCCGACGTCGTCCTGAGGTTCGCGAACGGCCTGCGCGAGATCGTCGTCGTCGAGGAGAAGCGCTCGTTCGTCGAGGCGGCCGTCAAGGAGGTCCTGTACGGGCGCCCGGACGCACCGGCGGTGCACGGCAAGACCGGCCCCGAGGGCAGGACCCTGGTGCCCGGGGCAGGCGAGCTCGACCCCGACCTGATCGCACCGGCGCTGGCCGCGCGCCTCCTCGTCCACGGCGGCGTGCCCTCGGTGGAGGCGTGGACGCAGCGGCAGCAGCAACCCGCCCGCGCAGCCGAGCGGACGCCGACGCTGCTGCCCCTTCTCGCCCGCACCCCCTACTACTGCTCCGGCTGCCCGCACAGCAGCTCCCTGGCCGCCCCGGAGGGGACCTTCATCGGGACCGGTACCGGCTGCAGCTCGCTGGCCGTGCTCATGAAGCCCGAGACCGTCGGTGACGTGGGGGTGCTCATGCAGATGGGGGGCGAGGGGAGCCAGTGGATCGGGATGGCACCGTTCCTCGACCTCCCGCACATGGTGCAGAACATCGGTGACGGGACCTTCCACCACTCGGGAAGCCTGGCCTTCCGCGCGGCAGTCGCGTCCGGCGTGAGCATCACCTACAAGCTGCTCTACAACTCCGCCGTCGCCATGACCGGCGGGCAGGCCGCGCAGGGCGGCATGACCGTCCCGGCGATCACCACGGTGCTCACGGCCGAGGGGGTGGGGCGGATCATCGTGACGACCGACCAGCCCGAGAAGTACGACGGGGTGCCCCTTGCCGCGGGCACTCAGGTCTGGCACCGCGACCGCATCGTGGAGGCGCAGGAGCTCCTTGCCAAGGAGCCCGGTGTCACCGTGCTCGTGCACGACCAGGAGTGCGCGACGGAGAAGCGCCGCCTCCGCAAGCGCGGTCAGCTGGACGACCCGCCGATGCGCGTCCTCATCAACGAGCGGGTGTGCGAGGGCTGCGGAGACTGCGGTCAGAAGTCCAACTGCCTGTCCGTGGTCCCGGTGGACACCGAGTTCGGCCGGAAGACGCAGATCCACCAGGCCTCCTGCAACAAGGACTACTCGTGCCTGGCCGGCGACTGCCCCTCGTTCCTCACGATCCTGCCCGGAGACGGCCGCGTGCGTCGCCTGACCGCGCCTGAGCTGTCGAACGACGACCTGCCCGAGCCGAGCGACCGGGTCAACGGCGACGTCGCCGTCCGGATCGTGGGCGTTGGCGGCACGGGTGTTGTGACAGTGGCCCAGATCCTCGCGACCGCGGCTCAGCTCGCCGGGCGACACGTGCGTGGCATGGACCAGACCGGCATGGCGCAGAAGGGCGGAGCGGTCGTCTCCGACCTCAAGTTCTCCCGTGCCCCGGTGCTCCAGGCAGCGCGCGTCGCGCAGGGGGAGTGCGACCTGCTGCTCGGCTGCGACCTGCTCGTCGCCACCGACCCCAAGGTCCTCTCCGCCACGGACCCCGGGCGCACGGTGGCCGTGGTCTCCACCGCAGAGGTCCCGACCGGCGCCATGGTCGTCGACCCCGAGGTGACCTTCCCCCCGTTCGCGCAGGTCGAGGACCGGATCCGCAGCGCCACGCGGGGCAGCGAGGCGGTCTTCCTGGACGCGCGGGAGCTCACCCAGGCCCTGCTCGGCGACGACCAGACGGCCAACATCCTGCTGGTCGGCGCGGCCTACCAGAGCGGCCTGCTGCCGTTCCCCGCCGAGGCGGTCGAGCAGGCGATCGAAGTCAACGGCGCGGCCGTCGCCGCGAACCTGCAGGCCTTCCGGCGCGGTCGTCAAGCGGTGGCCGACCCGCCAGGCCTCCAGGCTGCGCTCGAGGCCCTTGCCCCCGCTGCCCACGCCCAGCCGGTCAGCCCTGACGGGCTCCGCCTGGCCGCGCTCGTGCAGGCGCCTCCGACATCCGAGCTGGCCCGGGTCGTCGCCGTCCGCGTTCCTGACCTCATCGGCTACCAGGACACCCGCTGGGCGCGCCGCTACGCCGAGCTGGTCGAGCGGGTACGCGCGGTGGAGGACCAGCGGCTGCCGGGCAGCACGGCCATGGCAGAGGCCGTCGCCGTCGGCCTGTACAAGCTGATGTCCTACAAGGACGAGTACGAGGTCGCTCGGCTGCAGGTCGATCCCGCGTTGCAGGCGAGCATCACCGCCCAATTCGGCGCCGGGGCTACCTACTCCTACCGCCTGCACCCGCCGATGCTGCGCGCGCTCGGCCGCACGGAGAAGATGTCCTTCGACAGCCGGGTCATGGCTCCGGTGCTGCGCGGGCTGTATGCGCTGCGCCGTTTGCGCGGCACAGCACTAGACCCGTTCGGCTACGCCGAGGTACGGCGCACGGAGCGGGCGCTTCTCGACGAGTACCGCGACCTGGTCCACCGGCTGCTCGACCTTCTCACCCCGGCGAACCACGAGGTGAGCGTGCAGCTGGCCGCGCTGCCCGACATGGTGCGCGGCTACGAGCACATCAAGCTGGACAACGTCCGTCGCTACCGTGAGCGGCGCGTCGAGCTGCTGCAACAGCTCGACCGAACCCCCTCCCACACCGCATCCGACCTCGCACCGTCCAGGAGCTGAAGACCATGTCTGCTGCCGTCGACGTCTCGGCCCTGCGTGCCGGGGTCCGCGAGCTGGCGCTCTCGTTCGAGCAGAGCTACTGGCGCAAGTGCGATGCCGACCGGGAGTACCCGGAACAGTTCGTGCAGGCGCTGACCGACGCCGGTTGGCTGTCCGTGCTCATCCCCGAGCAGTACGGCGGCGGCGGCCTGGGGGTGACCGAAGCCTCGGTCATCATGGAGGAGATCAACAGCACCGGCGCAAGCACGTCGGCGTGCCACGCACAGATGTACACGATGGGCGCTGTGCTGCGGCACGGCACGCCGGAGCAGAAGCAGGAGTACCTGCCGCAGATCGCCGCTGGCGAGCTGCGCCTGCAGGCGTTCGCGGTGACCGAGCCGGACGCCGGCTCCGACACGACGCGCATCTCGACCTTCGCGCGCCGCACCGCGGACGGCTACGTCGTCAACGGGCGCAAGATGTGGATCTCTCGGATGCAGCACAGCGACCTGATGCTCCTGCTGGCCCGGACGACCCCGCGCGACCAGGTGGAGCGACGCACCGACGGCCTGAGCCTGTTCCTCGTCGACCTGCGCCAGGCGGGCGAAGCAGTGCGCTACGAGCCGATCGACACGATGGTCAACCATGAGACGAACGCGGTCTTCCTGGACGACCTCGAGCTGCCGGCCGACGCGCTGGTCGGCACCGAGGGCAAGGGCTTCCGGCACGTCCTGGACGGGATGAACGCCGAGCGCATCCTGCTGGCCAGCGAGAGCATCGGGGACGCCCGCTGGTTCCTGGAGAAGGCCTCGGCGTACGCCCGTGAGCGGGAGGTGTTCGGCCGACCCATCGGCGACAACCAGGGCATCTCCTTCCCGTTGGCACGCGCCTACGCGAACATGCACGCGGCGTCGCTCGTCCGCGACCGGGCGGCGGCGCTGTTCGACGCGGGCGAGCCGGCCGGCACCGACGCCAACATCGCCAAGCTGCTCGCCTCCGAGGCGGCATGGGAGGCGGCGAACGCCGCCATGACCACGTTCGGCGGCTACGGCATGGCCGTGGAGTACGACATCGAACGCAAGTTCCGCGAGTCGCGGCTCTACCTCGTCGCTCCCGTCTCGAACAACCTGATCCTCAACCACGTCGCGGGTCACGTACTGGGCCTCGGGCGGTCGTGAGCGCTGCGCCCACCGGGCGCGTCAGACCTCGCGCAGGACCGCGCGAGCCCGCTCGACGAGCGGTCGGTCGACCATGGAGCCGTCGGCGGTCGTGACGCCCGCGCCGTCCCTCGCGGCCGCGACGATCCCCCGGGCCCAGCGGATCTCCTGCTCGCTCGGTCGGTAGGCGCTCTCGACCGTCTCGACCTGGCGCGGGTGGATGCACAGCTTGCCGCCGAACCCGCCCTCGCGCCCGGCGGTCGCGTCGCTGCGCAGGAGGTCCAGGTCGTGGAGCTCCGGTGTGACCCCGTCCAGCGGTCGGGGGAGGCCGGCCAGCCGCGAGGCGAGCACGACCTCTGCGGCGAGCACCCGGACGAACGCCGACCGTGGCGCCACGCCGAAGTCCAGGGCGAGGTCCTGATCGCCCAGGGCCAGCCGCGCGGAGCAGTCGGCCAGATCCCGTGCCGCCGCGATGCCTGCGGCGGTCTCCACCAGCGCGACCACCGGGACGCCCGCGGCCGCGCGCAGGGCGCGGACGTCCTCGCCACGCTCTGCCCTGGCGAGCATGACGCCGAGCAGGCCGGATGCGCCGGCGACCGCGGCGACGTCCGGCTCGTGCTCGGGACTGCTGGCCGCCTGCACCCTGACGACGGCACGTCCACCGCTGCCGAGCCACTGCCGCACCTCCTGCCGGGCCTGGGCGCGGGCCTCGGGCGCGACAGCGTCTTCGAGGTCGAGCAGGACCAGCGCTCCGGTCGCGGCGGCCTTGTCGAAGCGCTCCGGTCGGTCGCCGGGGACGAACAGCGCGCTGCGGGCGCGCTTGAGCAAGCTCACAGCGCGGGGACGGGGCGGGCGGAGGTGGGTCCGGCGCCTCGGCGGTAGACGAGCAGCGTGCGCTCGAACGTGATGACGACCGTCCCCTCCTGCATGTAGCCGATCGTGCGCACCGTGACGAGGCCGGTGGACGGGCGCGACGCCGACGGTCGGAGCGACAAGACCTCCGAACGGGAGTAGAGGGTGTCCCCCTCGAACAGCGGGTTCGGCATGCGTACCGTGTCCCACCCCAGGTTTGCGAAGACGTTCTGGGAGACGTCGGTGACCGACTGGCCCGTGACCATGGCGAGCGTCAAGCAGGAGTTCACGATCGGCCGGCCGAACTCGGTCTGCGCCGCGTAGTGGTGGTCGAAGTGCGGGTGCGCGGTGTTCTGCGTGAGCAGGGTGAACCACGCGTTGTCGGTCGAGGTGACCGTGCGGCCGAGCGGGTGCTCGTAGACGTCGCCGACCTCGAAGTCCTCGAAGAACCGTCCGTTCCACCCGCTCTTGATCGTCATCGTCGTCCCGTCGGTCGAAGGGGCCCGCGCCGCAGTCGCTCCCGCAGGGAGCGGTGAAGTGCCATAGTGCACACACGATATATGTGACGGGAAAGCAGCCCCTCTCTCCTGTCCCCCTCCACGGAGAGCCGGTCCAGCCCATGACGCTCCAGCAGAGCCCGAGCAACGCGGCGACGGCGACGGTGGTCGAGGCGCTGTCCGCGCGCTTCGGCACCGACCGGGTCTCGACCGGCGCGTCGGTGCGTGAGCAGCACGGCCGCGACGAGTCGCACCACCCCACCGTGCCACCCGACGCCGTCTTCTTCGCCGAGAGCACGGAGGACGTCTCCGTCGCGGTCCGGCTGTGCGGCGAGCACGGCGTGCCGGTGGTGGCCTTTGGCACCGGCACGTCGCTGGAGGGTCATGTCGCGGCGCTGCAGGGGGGGCTCTGCATTGACGTGAGTCGGATGGCGGCGCTGCTCCGGCTCAGCGTCGACGACCTCGACTGCACGGTCCAGGCCGGCATCACGCGCAAGCAGCTCAACGAGCAGCTGAAGCGGGAGGGGGTCTTCTTTCCCGTGGACCCCGGTGCGGACGCGTCCCTGGGCGGGATGGTGGCGACGGGAGCGTCGGGGACGTGCGCCGTCCGCTACGGCACCATGCGGCACAACGTGCTCGGCCTGACCGTGGTGCTCGCCGACGGCTCTGTCGTGAGGACGGGCGGTCGCGCCCGCAAGTCCTCCGCGGGCTATGACCTGACCCGGCTGATGGTCGGCAGCGAGGGGACGCTCGGGATCATCACCGAGATCACGCTGCGCCTCTACGGCCAGCCGGAGGCGGTCTCGGCTGCCGTGTGCCCCTTCCCGAGCACGGTGGCCGCTGTCCGCACGGTCATCGCCTGCATCCAGCTCGGCGTCCCCGTCGCGCGCGCCGAGCTCATGGACGACCGCCAGGTGGAGGCCTCCAACCGCTACTCCGGGTTGACCAACGAGGTCGCCCCGACCCTGCTCTTCGAGTTCCACGGCTCGCCCGCCGGGGTCGAGGAACAGGCGCGCACCGTGGCCGAGCTCGCCGCAGAGCAGGGTGGCGGCAGCTTCCACTGGGCAACGAGCGCCCAGGACAGGGCGCGCCTGTGGCAGGCCCGGCACGACGCCTACTACGCCGCCCTCGCGCTCCGTCCCGGCTCGAAGGGCTGGACGACCGACGTCTGCGTCCCCATCTCGAGGCTGGCCGACTGCATCGAGGCCACCCGCGCCGACCTGGACGCCTCCGCCATCGTGTCCACGGTGCTCGGCCATGTCGGGGACGGGAACTTCCACGTGGTGATGATGCTCGACCCCGACGCCGACGAGGAGATCGCCGAGGCGACACGGCTCAACCAGCGCCTGGTCACCCGCGCGCTCGAGATGGGCGGGACCTGCACGGGGGAGCACGGCATCGGCTACGGGAAGATCGAATCCCTGGAGCAGGAGCACGGGGAGGGCGTCGCGATGATGCGCGCGCTCAAGCGGGCGCTCGACCCGGCCGGTCTGCTGAACCCCGGCAAGGTCTTCCGAGCGGACATCAGGTAACGAAGCGGAAACGCATCGAGCATCCTATGGCCTAGAAGATATACGATGTGTTTCACTTCACATGCTCGTTGCGGGTCGTACGGCCCGTCCCACCTCATGCCAGGGAGAAACCACGTGCTCAGTTCGAGTCACAAGAAGCGCGCAACCGCCGTCGGTGTCGGCACGATGCTGCTCGCCACGCTCGCCGCCTGCGGTGGGGGCTCCGACACGGACAGCACGTCCACCGGCGCGGAGGGCGGAGGGTCCGGTGAGTCCTACTCGTGGCAGTACGCCAACTACCTGCCGCCCACGTCGTCGCTCAGCACCGGGATCGCGAACTACTTCGACGTGCTCGAGGCGGAGGGCAACATCGAGATCGAGGAGTTCTACCAGGAGGCCCTGCTCGGCGCGACGGACATCCTCTCCGGCGTCAGCCAGGGGCGCGCCGACCTCGGCTTCAACATCGCGCTCTACCACCCGGGTGAGCTGCCGCTCTCGCAGATCGTCGGTGTGCCGTTCCAGACCGATGACGCCGAGGCGCAGGTCCGGGCCATGAACGATCTCTACGAGAACAACGACGCCTTCCGCTCCGAGTGGGAGGCGCAGGGGGTCCACGTCCTCAGCTTCGTCCCGCTAGCCCCGACCATGGTCGCCACGGCGGAGCCGCTCGAGGGCTACGACGACCTGTCGGGCAAGAAGATCCGCGCCGTGGGGCTGCTCAGCAAGGCCATGCAGGCCGCGGGCGTGAATCCGGTGGCGCTGCCGGCGCCCGAGGTCTACGAGTCCGTCGAACGCGGCGTCATCGAGGGCTTCACGTCCTACCCGTTCGACGTCGCCGTCGCGGGCAGCCTGAACGAGGTGGCGCCGTACATGACCGACCCGGGCAGCGGGCTCTACAACCTGGGCGCGCTCATCATCACCAAGAGCCTCTGGGACGGGCTCGACGAGGAGACCAAGACGCTCCTGACCGAGCAAGTCGACGAGTACGTCCCGAACTCGATCGAGCTCCTGGCCGAGGAGGAGGAGAAGCAGTGCGACGTCTTCCTCGAGGCTGGTGGCACCGCGTCGGTGTTCTCTGAGCAGGACGTGGAGAAGTTCGAGTCCGCCGTGGGTGACAGCGTCATCGACGCCTGGCGCGAGCAGGCCGCCTCAGCCGGCGTCGCCGAGGGCGACGTCGACGCCTTCCTGGAGGACTACCAGGCGGCCCTGACCGAACAGGCATCCTCCTCCAGCTACGTGCCGGGACTGGTCGCGTGCGCTGAGCGGGCCGGGTCCTGAGCGATCTCACGTCGGGTGCGTCGGGGGAGGGTCCCCTCTCTCCCGGCGCACCCTTCGGCGGGCCCGCAGCCGACGCTGCCGATACCGCAGCGGCGGACACCACCAGGGGTGGTCCGGTCCGCAAGGCGATCCACGCGCTGTCTACGTTCCTCGGCGTCATCGCCGCGCTGCTGATCGTGGCCATCATGGTCAGCACCGCAGCGGACGTCACCTCCCGGCAGTTGACCGGGTCGTCGATCCCGGGCGTCGTGGAGTACAGCGAGGTCCTGATGGTTGGTCTGATCTTCCTCGGCCTCGCCTACGCGCAGCGGGTCGGCGCACACATCGGTGTCGACCTGGTGACCGAGCGGATGCCGGTCCGCGTGGCGCACCTAGTCCGCTCCGTGGGCCTGGTCATCGCTATCGGCGTCGTCGCGATCATGGGCTGGGAGACGCTCGAGGTCGCGCTGCGGTCCCTCGAGAGCCGCGAGTTCCGCTTCGGCCTGGTGCAGGTGCCGATCTGGCCGGCGCGGCTGTTGATCCCGATCGGACTCGGCGCGCTGCTGCTCGAGCTGGCGATATCGCTGTACGACGAGGTGGTTGCCCTGCGCCACCGAGTCCGGATCACCCGGGCGGTCCCCGCCGAGGCCAGGCTCGGGACCTCCATGCCCGGTGACCTGGAAGGAGGGCGATGAGCCCCGAGCTGATCGTCGGTGTCGCGCTCCTCATCCTGCTCGCCCTGCTCGCCGCGGGGGTGCCCGTCGCGTTCTCCCTCGCGGCCGCGGGCTGCATGGGCATCGTGCTGCTGCGCGGCCCGGACATCACCCAGAGCACGCTGGGATCGCTGCCCTACCAGTCTACGGCGAAGACCACGCTGGTCGTGATCCCCATGTTCATCCTCATGGGGGTGCTGGCCGCCCACGCCAGGGTGGCCGAGGACGTCTTCCGCCTCAGCCACCGCCTCCTGCGCCGCCTGCCCGGTGGGCTCGGGCTCGCCTCCATCGCCGCCTGCGCGGGCTTCGGCGCCGTATCCGGGTCCAGCGTGGCGACCACGGCCACGGTCGGCCGCGTCGCCATCGGGGAGATGCGAAAGTACGGCTACAGCAGCGCCTTCGCCGCCGGGATCGTCGCGGCGGCGGGCACGCTGAGCGTGCTCATCCCGCCCAGCATCGTGCTGGTCCTCTACGGCATCATCACCGGTGAGTCGATCGGTGCGCTGCTGACGGCCGGCATCATCCCGGGCATCATCTCGACGCTGGCCTTCATGGCGGTCGTCATCGTCCGGGCCCGGCTGCGCCCGGAGCTCGCCGGAGGGAACCACGCCTTCGGCGCTGAGGGCGACCCGGGCCTCGACGCGACCCTCGACCCGAATGCGCCACCCGTCGGCAAGGGCTACGCCGGCCTGATGAAGATCATGCTGCTGTTCACGATCGTCATCGGCGGCATCTACGCCGGGCTGTTCACCGCTACCGAGGCGGCCGCGCTCGGTGCCCTCGCGGCGCTCCTCATGCTGCTGGCCGACGTCTTCCGCGTCGGGGTGCGCACCTTGGCGCTGCGCATCCGCGACAGCCTGGCCGAGACGGCGTCGGTGACCAGCTTCATCTTCGCGATCCTCGTCGGCGCCAGCTTGTTCACGTTCTTCCTCGTCAGCGCCGGGGTGCCCAGCGACTTCGCCCGCTGGACGCTCGGCCTGCCGGTCCCGCCGGTCGTCATCGTCATCATGCTGCTGCTGATCATGATCCCGCTCGGAATGTTCCTCGACCCGATCTCGATCATGCTCATCGTCCTGCCGCTGGCCTACCCGGTCATCACCGAGCTCGGGTACGACGGCATCTGGTTCGCGATCTTGACGGTCAAGATGATCGAGATCGGGCTGATCTCGCCACCCGTCGGACTGAACGTGTACGTCCTCGCGGGCACGCCCGGCGTGCGCATGGAGGACGCCTTCCGCGGCATCGCGTGGTTCCTGCCGGTCGAGCTCGCGACGACGACGCTGCTCTTCCTCGTGCCGGGCCTGGTGACGTGGTTGCCCGGGCTCTTGGCCAACCAGTAGGCGCGCGATCGCCGCGACGCCCCACGACCTGCACCCCCCGCCCTAATCGAGAGAGGCGCTCTCCTGCATGAGCACTGACCCGTCCGGAGCAGACCGGACCGACACGCACGACCGCAAGACCGAGGCCGCACTGGACGTCGAGCGCACGAAGGCCGAGGTCGAGCGCAGCTTCGCCGGACCGGCGGAGCGCCTGGAGATCCTGGGCGTGGACGGCGCGCTACGGCCCGGCACCGAGGCGCCGTTGAGCGTCGAGCAGGTGCTCGACGCGCTGCGTTGGATGATGCTCTCGCGCACCGTCGACTTCCGAGCGGTGAGCCTGCAGCGGCAGGGGCGCATGGGAACCTTCTCGGCCGTGCGGGGGCAGGAGGCATCAGTCGTCGGCTCGTCGTTCGCCCTCGACCCCGCCCGTGACTGGATCGTCCCGCAGTACCGCGAACTGCCTGGCGTCGTCCGCCACGGGTTCCCGTTGGACGGCTACCTGCTCTACTGGATGGGCAACCCGGCCGGGGGTCGCGTCCCCGACGGGGTCAAGATCCTGCCGTTGCAGATCGCGCTGGCCGCGCAGCTCCCCCACGCGGTGGGCCTCGGCTGGGGACTGAAGCTGCAGGGCATCGACGGGGTCGTCACGACCTACTTCGGTGACGGCGCCTCCTCCGAGGGCGACACGCACGAGGCGATGAACCTGGCCGGTGTCTGCAAGGCCCCGGTCGTGTTCTTCCTCCAGAACAACGGCTGGGCCATCTCGACCCCCCGGACGAAGCAGACGGCGGCGGCGACGTTCGCCAGCCGCGCGGTGGGCTACGGCTTCCCCGGCGTGATCGTCGACGGGAACGACCTGTTCGCGGTCTACGAAGCCACCAGGCAGGCGGTGGAGCGAGCTCGCCGCGGCGAGGGCCCGACGCTGATCGAGTCGCAGACCTACCGCATGGGCGCCCACAACACCGCCGACGACCCGACCCGCTACATGGAGCCGGTCGAGCTGAGCGGGTGGGACGAACGCGACCCCGTCACGCGCGTCATTGCCTACCTGCGCGGCCTGGGCGCGTGGGACGACGCGGCGCAGAAGGAGATGCAGGACGGCATCGACGCGGAGGTCGACGCGGCCATCGAGGCCGCCGAGGCCTTCGCGCCCCCGAACCCAGAGCAGATCTTCACCCACGTGTACGCGACCCCGCCGGAGCGCTTGCTCCAGCAGCAGCGCGACGCCCAGACCGCGAACGAGGCCTAGGAGCACCCATGGCGACAATGACGATGATCGAAGCGATCCGGTCGGCCCTGCGCGAGGAGATGGCCCGCGACGAGCGGGTGGTCATGCTCGGGCAGGACATCGGCCAGCTAGGCGGGGTGTTCCGGGCGACCGACGGACTGCTCAAAGAGTACGGCGCGGACCGCGTGTTCGACATGCCGCTGGCGGAGGCCGTCATCGCGGGCTCCGCGCTCGGCCTCGCCGTGTCGGGACTGGTCCCGGTGGCGGAGATCCAGTTCCTCGGCTTCACCCACCAGGCGTTCCACCAGATCGGTCCGCAGCTCGGGCGCTACCGCTACCGCTCGCAGGGCCGGTACAACGCCCAGGTCACGATCCGCACCCCCTTCGGCGGGGGCGTGCGCACTCCTGAACTGCATGCGGACGCGCTCGAGGCGCAGTTCGCCCACAGCCCGGGTCTCAAGGTGGTCATGCCGTCCAACCCCTATGACGCGAAGGGGCTGCTGCTCGAGGCCATCCGTGACCCGGACCCGGTCCTGTTCTGCGAGCCGCTGCGCGGCTACCGGCTGGTGAAGGGCGAGGTGCCCGAGGGCGACTACACCGTGCCGTTCGGCAAGGCGCAGGTCGTGCGCGAGGGCACCGATGTCACCCTGGTCGCCTGGAGCGCCGCGGTCCAGCTCGCGGAGCGTGCGGCGGAGCGGCTGGAGCAGGAGGGGATCTCCGCGAAGGTGCTCGACCTGCGCACGCTCGTGCCCCTGGACGTCGAGGGCCTCGTCGCGGCCGTGGAGTCGACCGGGCGTTGCGTCGTCGTCCACGAGGCACCGCTGACCGCGGGCTTCGGTGCGGAGGTGGTCGCGACGGTGCAGGAGGAGGCGTTCTACTCGCTGGAGGCCCCGGTGGCCCGGGTCGCCTCGCCGGACACGCCGTACCCGATCGCGTCCATCGAGGACTACTACATCCCGAGCGTCGAGCGGGTCGTCGCCGCCGTGCGCGCGACCGTGAACGCGTCATGAGCCAGCTCGAGTTCCGCCTGCCCGACGTCGGGGAGGGCCTCAGCGAGGGCGAGATCGTCGAGTGGCACGTCGAACCCGGCTCGGTGGTGACGCGCGACCAGGTCCTCGTTGACGTCGAGACCGACAAGTCCATCGTCGAGCTGCCCTCTCCGGTCAACGGCACGGTCGTCCGGCTGGGTGCCGCGGTCGGTGACGTGCTGGAGGTCGGCGCCGTCCTCGTCGTGCTCGAGACGGAGGAGCGGTCGGCGGCGTCCGCGCATGCTGCACCGGAGGCACCGGAGGCACCGGAGGCACCTGCAGCTCCGGCACCGGCGCAGTCCCCGTCCCCGGCCGAGGCTGCGGCCCCGCCGGCCGGCGCCCTTGCCGGTCGTGTCCTGGCCTCCCCCGCCACCCGCAAGCTCGCCCTCGAGCACGGCGTCGACCTGGCCGCCGTGGCCGGCTCGGGCGACGGCGGACGCGTGACCAAGGACGACGTGCTGGCGCACACTCAGGCGCCGACCCCTCCCGCGCCGACCCCGGCGGCGCCCGCCTCGCCGGCGTCCGCTGCCTCGAGCGGCCGACCCGCCCGCGTCGCCGTCCCGCCGCTCAAGGACGAGCTGGTGCCGCTGCGTGGTCTCCGCCGCCAGATCGCCAAGTCCATGACGAGGTCGTGGACCGAGGTGCCGCACATCACCGAGTTCCGCGAGGTGGACGCGACTGCGCTGGTCGCCGCACGCGCCCTCCTGCGCCCCCGGATGGAGCGCGACGGCGTGCCGTTCACCTACCTGCCCTTGCTCGTGAAGGCCGTCGTCGCCACGCTGCGGGAGCACCCGAAGTTCAACGCCAGCGTCGACATGGCCGCCGAGACGATCCAGTACCACGGGCGCCGCAACATCGGGCTGGCGACGACGACCGACGCCGGGCTGATTGTCCCTGTCCTGAAGGACGCCGACACCCTGTCCCTCAGCGAGACCGCCCGGCAGATCGAGGTGCTGGCCAACGCCGCACGGGACCGCTCCGTCAGCACCGACCAGACGTCGCAGGGCACGTTCACGGTCACGAACTTTGGCACGTTCGGGGGGTGGCTCGCGACGCCCATCATCCGGCCGCCCGAGGCGGCGATCGCCGGCTTCGGGCGCATCCGCGATGCGGTCGTCGCCGTCGACGGGAAGCCCGTGGTGCGCCCGACCCTGCCGCTGTCGGTCGCCGCGGACCACCGGCTCATCGACGGCAACGACATGGGCGGGTTCCTCACCATGCTGATCGACTACCTCACCGACCCGGTGCTCATGCTGGAGGCGAGCTAGATGGTCGTCGGTGAAGTTGCCGAGGGCGTCGACCTGCTCGTCGTCGGGGGAGGTCCAGGCGGATACAGCGCCGCGCTGCGGGCCGCCCAGCTCGGGCGCAGCGTGATGCTCGTCGACCGCCTGGGCGAGGCCGGCGTCGGCGGCGTGTGTTTGCAGGTCGGCTGCATCCCGAGCAAGGCGATGATCGAGGTGGCTGAGGCGAAGCACCGCGCGACCTCACTGCGCGAAGCCGGGCTGCAGGTGGAGCAGGCGCAGGTCGACCTCGCCCAGTTCCAGACCTGGAAGGACGCCAAGGTCGCCGGCCTGACCAGTGCTGTTGTCGGGCTGCTCCGTCGCGCCCTGGTGGAGGTGGTCGCCGGTGACTTCCGCTTCACGCGCCCGGGATCCGGCGTCGTCCAGTCCCTGGACGATCGGCCGCCCCGCCATGTGCAGTACACCGACGTGATCCTCGCGACCGGGTCGCGTCCCCTCGAGCTCCCGGGGCTCCCGCGCGACGGGGTGGGCGTTCTTGACTCCACGGACGCGCTGGCCCTCGCGCGCCTGCCCGCGTCCGTCGCGGTGGTCGGCGGCGGCTACATCGGGCTGGAGCTGGGCACCGCACTGGCCAAGCTGGGGAGCCGGGTCACGATCGTGGAGGCCCTCGACCGGCTGCTGCCGGGAGTCGACGCGGCGCTGCTGCGTCCGGTCCGCCAGCGGCTGAAGGCGCTGGGAGTGAACGTCCTCCTGGAGCACCGGGTGCAGTCCTTCGAGGACGGGCGGCTGACCGCGACGTCCCAGGGCCAGGCCGTGGAGCTCGCCGTGGAGCAGGTCGTCGTTGCCATCGGCCGCATGCCCAACACCGACGGCCTCGGCCTTCACAAAATCGGCCTGACGCCCGGGCCGACGGGACTGATCGAGGTGGGCAAGGACCGGCTTGCGGCTCCGCACGTCGCCGCGATCGGCGACATCACGGCGGGTCCGGCTCTGGCGCACAAGGCCACCGCCGAGGCGGAGGTCGCGGCCGAGGCGCTGTGCGGCCTCCCCGTCGCCTTCGACCCGGCCACGATCCCGGCGGTCGTCTTCAGCGACCCCGAGATCGCGATCGCCGGTCTTTCGCCCGACGAGGCGAAGGCGCAAGGCATGGACGTCGCCGTAGGGCGCCTGCCGCTCGGCGCGTCGGGGCGCGCCGCCACCATGGACGCCGCCGACGGCTTCACCCAGGTGGTGGTGGACCGAGCCACCGACGCTGTCGTCGGCGTGCAGATCGTGGGCCCGCACGCCTCCGAGCTGATCGCCGAGGGGGTGCTGGCGATCGAGATGGCGGCGTCGCCGCAGGACCTGGTCGGCTCCATCCACCCGCACCCCACGCTCAGCGAGATGCTGCCCGACGCGGTGCGAGGCCTGCTCCACCGCCCGGCCGGCGCGACCGTCCCGACTGCTGCGGCCGTGGGCGCCCCGTGACAGGACCGGCAGCGGCCGGGAGCCTGCCGCTCTCGGGCCTGCGCGTGGTCGAGTGCGCGACCTACGTGGCCGGCCCGTCCGGCGGCATGGCCGTGGCCCAGCTCGGCGCGGACGTCATCAGGGTGGACCCGATCGGCGGTGCGACGGACTACCGCCGCTGGCCGCTCGCGCCGAACGGCGGCAGTCTGTACTGGACGAGCCTGAACAAGGGCAAGCGGTCCGTCGCCGTCGACCTGCGCTCCTCCGCGGGGCGCGAGCTCGTCACCGCGCTCGTCGTGGCGCCCGGCCCGGACAGCGGAGTCTTCCTGGACAACAACGTCCGTCGACCGTGGCTCACGTGGCCCGTGCTGTCGAAGCACCGTCCCGACCTCGTGCACGTGCACGTGCAGGGCCACCGCGACGGTCGACCCGCCGTCGACTACACCGTCAACGCGGCCGTGGGCGTCCCCCACATGACCGGCTCCGAGTCCAGTCACGAGCCGGTAAACCACGTGCTCCCTGCCTGGGACCTGCTCACCGGATCGACCGCTGCCGTGGGCCTGCTCGCGGCCCTGCGCCGACGCGACCGGACGGGCGAGGGGAGCCTGGTCGAGGTGGCCCTCGCCGACGTGGCACTGGCCGGCGTCGCCAGCTTGGGCTGGTTCTCCGAGGCGCAGCTCCTGGGCCGCGACCGACCGCGGCACGGCAACCACGTCTACGGCAGCTTCGGCGTCGACTTCACCACGGCGGACGGCCGACGCGTGATGGTGGTGGCGCTGACGGACAGCCAGTGGCGCGCGCTCTGCCAGGTGACGGGCACCGGTGCGGTGTTCGAGGCCCTGCAGACGGCGCTGGGTGTCGACCTCCAGGACGAGGAGAGCCGCTACCTCCACCGCGAGACCGTCGGGGCGATCCTGCGCGGCTGGTTCGCGGCTCGCGACCTGGCGACGGTCAGCTCCGAGCTGGAGGCGGCGCGCGTGCTGTGGGGCCCCTATCGGACAGCGACCGACGTGGTCCGGGACCACGAAGCGTCGCCCGCGTCGTCGGGGCTGCACGAGGTGGAGCAGCCGGGCGTGGGACGCGTCCTCGGGATGGGCAGCCCCCTTCGGCTGGACGACCGGACGTTGCCGCCTGTGCCGGCTCCAGTGCTGGGCGCAGACACGGACAGTGTGCTGGCCGAGGTGCTCGGGCTCACCTCCGCGGAGATCGGGCGCCTGCACGACGACCGTGTGGTCGCGTCGCCACGTCCGGACGCCGTGCTTGCCGCCGGCCCGGGCTGATGAGGTGGGTGCCTCCGGAGGCCACCACCGGCTCGACGTGGGACGCTGCCACGTCGGGATCTGCACGGGGAGGTGGGTGGGGCATGTCGGCCGACGGTGACGTGGAGCAGCGGGGAACTTCGCCCGAAGGTGGAGTCATCTCGCCGTACGGCGGCGGTCGTCCGAGCCGTCAGGCCCTGAGCGAGGAGGTCGCCAGCTACGTCCGGGCGCTCATCATGTCCGGAGAGCTGCGGGAGGGCGATTTCGTCCGCCTCGACCGCATCGCGACGGAGATGGACATCAGCGTGACCCCCGTCCGTGAGGGTCTGCTGCTCCTTCGCGGCGAAGGCTTTGTTATCCTCGAGGCGCGCCGGGGCTTCATGGTTGCGCCGCTGTCGCCCGACGACGTCGCCGACCTGTTCTTCGTGCAGGCCTGCATAGCCGGCGAACTCGCCGCTCGGGCAGCGCAGGCGTTGACCGACGCCGATCTGGAACATCTCGACTCCGTCCAGCAGGCGCTCTCTGCTGCTGTCGCCCGCGGTGACAGCGACGCCGTCGTGCACCTGAACCACCAGCTCCACCGCGCCGTCAACCGCGCGGAGACGTCACCGAAACTGACCTGGTTCCTCAACCTGGCGGTGCGCTACGTGCCGAGCCGCTTCTTCGGCTCGATCGAGGGCTGGGACGACGCCGCGGCGCACGACCACGCCGCGCTTATCCGCGCGCTGCGCGCCCATGACGCTGACGCCGCTCGGTCCGCGATGGAGGACCACATCCGGCACGCCGGTGAGCTCCTGGTCTCCCACCTCGTGCGGGTTGGTGCGACGGCACCTGCCGGCTCGCAGCAGAACGCAGCCGGATCCGGCCCCGGCCGGATCGCGCGATCCGCTGGCGCCCGGCGCAGCCCGCGCGACCAGCGCGACCAGCGCACGGACTAGATATCGCCTCGGTCCCTCCCTCGTGGCGGCCCTACGCCGTGTGGGCGCTCGCGGTCGCTACCTACATGGTCGCGGTCTTCCACCGCTCGTCCCTGGGCGTCACCGGCCTCGCCGCCCAAGAGCGCTTCTCGGCGACGGCGGCCTCGCTGGCCCTCTTGGGTGTCCTCCAGCTCGCGGTCTACGCCGCGTTCCAGGTGCCGGTCGGCATCCTGCTCGACCGGTTCGGCGCGCGCCGAATGGTGGCCGCGGGCGCGCTGCTGATGGCGGTGGGCCAGCTCGTGATGGCGGTCGCGCTGTCCCTCCCGGCCGCGCTGCTCGCCCGGTCGCTCGTGGGAATCGGCGACGCCATGACGTTCATCAGCGTCCTGCGCATCGTGATCACGTGGTTCGCTCCGGCGCGAGTGTCCGTCCTCACCCAGCTCACTGGCATGCTCGGGCAGGTCGGGCAGATCGCCGCGGCGTACCCGCTCGTGCTCCTGCTGTCCGAGCTGGGGTGGACCCGCTCCTACCTGGTCGCCGCCGGCGCGGGCGGTGTCGTGGCGGCCTTGATCTGGTGGGTGCTGCCCGACGCGCCCGCGGGGGCGCCAGCGCTCCCACCTCTCAGCGGCGGGCGGCAGGCGGCGTGGCACCACGTGCGTGCGGCGTGGCGGACGCCCGGCACCCGCCTTGGGATGTGGACCCACTTCGTCACGCAGTTCTCCGGCACTGTCTTCGTGCTCCTGTGGGGCTTTCCGTTCCTCGTGGTCGGGCAGGGCCTGAGCCCGGCGCTGGCGAGCGCGCTGCTGTCGGTCATGGTCGTGATGGGCATAGTGCTCGCACCCGTCCTGGGCTGGCTGGCTGCCCTTCACCCCACCCGGCGCTCGTTCGTCGTCCTGTCGATCGTCGGAGCCACTGCGGGCATCTGGACCGTGGTCCTGCTGTGGCCGGGCCGCGCTCCTCTGCCTGTGCTCGTGGCGCTGGTCGTTGTGCTGGGCGCCAACGGTCCCGGCTCCATGCTGGGCTTCGAGCACGCCCGCACGGCCAACCCGACGTTCAGGCTGGGGGTGGCGACTGGGATCGTCAACGCCGGTGGCTTCGTCGCCGCCTTGACGACAATCCTGCTGATCGGGCTGGTCCTGGACGTCGGCGCTGACGGGGGGCCGACGTCGTACCGCCTCGAAGACTTCAAGATCGCGTTTGCCTCACAGTACGTCGTATGGGCGGTTGGGCTTGTGCTGCTGGTCCGCACGCGCCAGGGAATGCTGCGCCAGCTGGCCGCCGACGGCGTCACGATCGAGCCGTTCCACCGGGCTCTGCGCCGGCGGGTCCGGGCCCGCCGACCCTGAGCGGGTCACCCTCGCAGCGGGGCACTGGCGACGACCTGCCGGGGCGTCGCCCCAGCCGGGCTCCCGGTGGCCATCGGGAGTACCGGCCGTCGCAGGGCGGCGGTGAGTGTACCGGGGGCTACCCGCGCCGTGCGCCAGGACGTCGGCCTGCGCCGGGTGGCCGACCACGGCGTGCAGCAGCAGGTCGAGGCCGCGGACCTCGTGGCGGCATCGAGCAGACACGACGTGACCGCCGTTGAAAGCCGCTGGTGGTTCGTCTCAAAATCAGCCGTCTACTCGATTGAGGGTGGTGCGTGCGCGCTGCGCCTTGGCCAGGATCGATTCGGCGGTGGCGGTCCAGGCGTAGGGGCTTGGGATCGGTGTTGTGCGCGGTGCGGTAGTTCTCGATGCTGGCGATGAGGTCCGGGACGCCGCCGAAGATGCGTCGGCGCAGGTTCTTGTCGGGCAGCTCGCGGAACCAGCGTTCGACCTGGTTGAGCCAGCTCGATGAGGTCGGGGTGAAGAGCAGAAGCGTTTGTGCCGGGCCAGCCAGCGCACCACGTCGGGATGCTTGTGGGTGGCGTGGTTGTCCAGGATCAGGTGGACCTGCAGGTGACTGGGGACCTACCGGTCGATCGTGCGCAGGAACACCCGGAATTCTTCGTGCCGGCGGCGGGGCAGACACGACGACATCAACCAGCTTGTCCTGGACCTGAGGGTCGTTGGAGATCTTGAAGGTGTCGACCTGCCACGGCTTGAGGTCCGCCACCTCCGCACCGTGCCGGCTCAACCTGACAGCGGCGAGCGATCTCCTGATTGGCCACCCCGTCCCCGGCACACAGCAATGCCTTGGAGGACGCCGCCAGCCGCGCCCACTCAGCGCGCTGCGTCGCCGTCAACGACGATGTCGGGGCAGTTGATCGCAGGCTGGTCCCTTGGCGTGGGGCGGACCGCTACACCTGGGGGAAGCCCCAGTCGAAGTGGTCGAGTGGGCCGTGACCGGCCCCGAGCCGCCACGCGGCGCCTCCGCGCAGGCTGCGGAAGACGTACGCCTTGGCGGCACGGACCGCATCCACGGCGTCCTCGCCCTTGGCGAGCCCGGCAGTGATCGCCGAGGCGAGGGAGCACCCCGTGCCGTGGTCGTTGATCCCGGGCACGCGAGGCGTCGTGAGCCGGAGCAGCCGGGCGCCGTCCCACAGCACGTCCACCGCGTCGTCCGCGGCGTCTGCGACGTTGTGGCCGCCCTTGACGAGGACCAGCGCCGGACCGAGCTCGCCCAGCGCGCGCGCCGCCTCGCCCTGCTCGGCCAGCGTGCCGATGGTGCGGCCCAGCAGGACCTGCGCCTCATGCAGGTTCGGCGTGAGCACGCGTGCGTGCGGCAGGAGCTGGGTCACGTACGCCTGCTCCGCGGACGGCTCGAGCAGCCGTGCGCCGCTGGAGGCGACCATCACGGGGTCGACGACGAGGTTCGGCAGTCGTCCGGCCGCGGCGAGCGCGGCGACCGCGCCCACGACCTCGGCGGTGGCGAGCATCCCGGTCTTGACGGCGGTGACCTCGAGGTCGTCGAGCACCGCCTCGACCTGGCTGACGACGAAGGCGGCCGGGACCGGCAGGACGCCCCGCACTCCGGTGGTGTTCTGGGCGGTCAGGGCCGTGATGGCGCTCGCGCCGTAAACGCCGCAGGCGGCGAAGGTCTTGAGGTCGGCCTGGATGCCGGCACCGCCGCTTGAGTCCGAGCCGGCGATGGTGAGGGCGACGCGCGGCGTCATCGTGGAGATCCGTCCGCGACGCTCCGGTCGGGCCGCAGGGCGGCGAGCAGGTTGGCGACGACGCGGTCGGGGCGGTCGGCACGCATCACGGCGCCCATCACGGCGATCCCCGCCGCGCCCGCGGACAGGCAGGCCGCCGCGTCGTCGGGCGTGAGCCCTCCGAGGGCGTACACGGGGACGCCGCAGTCGGTGGTCGCGGCCAGACCGTCCAGCCCGAGCGCGGGTCCGTAGCCGGGCTTGGAGGCGGTCGCGCGCACGGGAGAGACGGTCACCCAGTCGCAGCCCTCCGCGGCGGCGCGGCGTACGGAGGCGGGGTCGTGGCAGGACCGGCCGACCAGCGGCGGCCGCGGGACGGGGAGGGCGTCGACCGCCGTCAGGTGCACAGCGTCGCAGGCCCTGTCCGCGGCCGCCTGGGGCAGGGGCGGGCCGGCCACCACGAGCCGCCCGCCGACGGGCTCGACGAGCGCGCGCAGCTGCTCGGCCAGCTCGGCGCGCCCGGCGTCGGGGAGGTCCTTCTCCCGGAGCACGACCGTGAG
>Ga0136633_1000475_pt1 | contig 30900 bp, 26 predicted proteins | sample AntDrymeUQ832206_2_FD_105494 | JGI IMG/M metagenome (GOLD analysis project Ga0136633, IMG submission 105494) | Polar desert sand microbial communities from Dry Valleys, Antarctica - metaG UQ83 (22.06) | ecosystem: Environmental > Terrestrial > Soil > Desert | place: Antarctica: Dry Valley... | reverse complement strand
TTGAGCACCGGCATCTTGTCGACGATCCGCGATACGCCCCACTGCACCGCCTTGGCGATGAAGTGGGTTGCAACCAGGATCAGCAGCGCGAACAGGATCCGGGGGCCCCATGAAACGAGCTGGTTCTGCCAATATTGGGCCGGCGGCTGGGTCTGGTACATGGTCGTGCTCCGCTCAAGAAATGAACCCGACCTTAGTCCTGCTTCGACTCGCGGCGCTAGGGGCTTGGTGCGGTTTTGATCGGCGCCGAAGTGAGCTAGTCGGACCGCCGCTCATCCCACCAGGCGAGCCGCTCCTTGATCCTGGCCTCGAAGCCGCGGTCGGTTGGAGTGTAATATTGCTGGCGTCCAATCTCTTCGGGCCAGTAATTCGCACCGGAAAAGCCGTCCTCGGCATCGTGGTCGTAAGCATAGCCCTCGCCGTAGCCGACGTCCTTCATCAGCTTGGTCGGCGCGTTCACGATGCTCATCGGCGGCATGAGCGAGCCGGTTTCCCTGGCCGACTTCCATGCCGCTTTCTGAGCGACATAGGCGGCGTTCGATTTGGGGGCGGTGGCGCAATAGAGGCAGGCCTGGACGATCGCCAGTTCGCCCTCGGGCGAGCCGAGGAAGTCGAAACTGTCCTTGGCGGCGAGGCATTGCACCAGCGCCTGCGGATCGGCGAGGCCGATGTCCTCCGATGCGAAGCGGACCAGGCGGCGGAGCAGATAAAGCGGTTGCTCGCCGGCGGTGAGCATCCGCGCGAGATAGTAGAGCGCAGCCTGCGGATCCGAACCGCGCAGCGATTTGTGGAGCGCCGAAATGAGATTATAATGCCCCTCGCGATCCTTGTCGTAGACCGCGACCCGGCGCTGGAGCAGTGCAGCCAGCCCGGCCGGATCGAGCGCGGCATCGAGCTTCAAGTCGAGCAGGGTTTCGGCCTGGTTAAGCAGGAAGCGGCCGTCGCCGTCGGCCGAAGCGACAAGTGCGTCGCGGGCGTTGGCGTCGAGCGGGAGCGGTTTGCCGGCGAGTTCCTCGGCGCGAGCGAGCAGTTCGGACAAAGCGGCCTCGTCGAGCCGGCGGAGGATCAGCACCTGCGCCCGGCTGAGCAGAGCGGCGTTGAGCTCGAAGCTGGGGTTTTCGGTAGTCGCGCCGACGAGCGTAATCGTGCCATCCTCGACGAAGGGCAAGAATCCGTCTTGCTGAGAGCGATTGAAGCGGTGGATCTCATCGACGAACAGCAGGGTGCGCTGGCCCGCGCGAGCGGCAAGCCGCGCCTCTGCAAAAATTTTCTTCAGGTCGGCGACCCCCGAGAACACCGCCGACAGTGCGACAAAGCGCAACCCTACCGCGTCGGCGAGCAGCCGCGCGATGCTGGTCTTGCCAGTTCCGGGCGGCCCCCACAGGATCATCGAGGCAAGCTTGCCTGCCGCGACCATCCGCCCGATCGCGCCATCCGCGCCGGTCAAATGGCGCTGGCCGACGACTTCCTCGAGATGCGCGGGGCGAAGGCGGTCGGCAAGAGGCGCGGCGGCGTTGGTGTCCGCGGCAGGAGCAGAGGGCGGGGCTTCGGGGAACAGATCGGCCATCGAGCCGAGATAGGGGGTCGGGCAAGGAAAAACACGGGGACTTATTTCCCCCGGGAAAGCGACTAGCGGGCCTTGCGGCGGGTGATCACGCGTTCATAGACTCGCATCACCGCTTTGTTGATCGCGTCCCAATCCATCGTCCGGGCGACGGCAAGCCCCGCATCGCCGTGGCGCGCGCGCAAATCCTTATCGCGGACATAGGCGTTGAGCGCGTGGGCGAAGCCGTCGACGTCGCCGGGAGCGGCGAGGGTGCCCGTCACTCCGTCGCGAACCAGGCTGGTGGCACCCGACGCGGCGGCGGCGACGACCGGCAGTCCGCAGGCCATCGCCTCCAGCGTGACATTGCCGAACGTCTCGGTGATCGAGGGATTGAGGAAGACGTCGGTCGAAGCAAGCGCGGTCGCCAGATCGGTGCCGCTCAATTCGCCGGTGAAGATTGCTTGCGGAAGCCGCTCCGCGAACCATGCGCGGGCGGGACCTTCGCCGATCACCAATACACGCAGCGGCGTCCCGAGCGCTTCTGCAGCGGTGATAGAATCGGCGAAAATGTCGAGACCTTTCTCAAGTACAAGCCGGCCGAGGAAGGCAATCACGACATCGTCGTCGGCGATGCCGTGCGCGCGACGGAATTCGATGCTGCGACGCTCGGGATTGAACTGCGTTCGATCGATCCCGCGGGTCCAGATCGAAATGTCGAGATTCATTCGTTGCGCGCGGAGGATCGCCGCGGTCGATTCGGCGGGCGCGACGATCGCGTCGCAGCGGCGGTAAAAGCGGCGCAGGATCGCGCGGACGGCGGGCTCGAGCCATTCGAGATGGTAATAGGCAAGATAGGTTTCGAAGCGCGTGTGGACCGAGGCAACGACGGGGACGTGGTGCCGGCGTGCCCAGCTGATGATTCGGTGCGAGACGATGTCGGGGCTGGCGACGTGGACGACGTTCGGCGCAAACGCCACGAGGTCGCGGCGGACTCGCGGCGAAACGCATAGCGCCAGGCGATATTCGGGGCGCCCGGGGATCGCCATCGCGGGGACGCTGACGAGATCGCCGATCGGTTCGAAAGCCGGCTCGGGGACGGTCGGTGCATAGACCCGGACATGGGCGCCCTGACGAAGCAGATATTCGACCAGCCGGTTGAGCGCCTGGTTCGAGCCGTCGCGGACATAATTGTAATTGCCCGAGAACAGGGCAATGCGCAGTTCGTCGGGTTTCATCGCCATGCCTTAGCGGCTCGAAAGCGCGCGCGGCAACCTATGGCTCGGACACAACTCCTCGCCTATCGAAGCCAAGTGAGCGATGCGCGCAAATCATCGATGGCCGCGGTTGGGTCGAACGACGCGGTGTTGTTGATCCTCGGCAGCCTGCCGGGGGAAGCGAGCCTGGTCGCGCGACGATATTATGCGCATCCGCAAAATCAGTTCTGGCGGTTGCTCGGCTCGGCGCTGGGCGAGCCGCTCGCCGAATTGCCGTACCAGCAGCGGCTCGAGCGGCTGGCGCAGCGCGGGGTCGCCTTGTGGGACGTGGTTGGCGAGGCGCTTCGCCGCGGCAGCCTCGACGGGGCATTGCGAGAAGTGAGCGCCAATCCGCTCGCCGGGTTCGTCGAGCGTCATCCGCGGCTGGCCGCGATTGCCTTCAATGGCCAGACCGCGGCTCGGCTTGGGCGCCGAGCGCTGGGCGAAGCCGCCGCGCCCTCGCTGATGATCGACCTGCCGAGTTCAAGCGCGGCCTACACGCTGGGGTTTGCCGAAAAGGCGGCGCGATGGGCAGTCCTGGGAACGCTTGCACTTGACCCGAAACCCGCCACATTAGGGCGATGAACGAGGATGGCGAAACGATCGACCCCGAGGTCGAGGACGAAAGCGCGATGTCGCTGGTCGACGAAGCGCTGGTCGCTGGAAACATCGCCAACACCAACGGCTTGCTGGTGATCCTCGCCAAGCTGGTCGCGAAGGGTATTTTCGACGCCGAGGATCTGCAGGCGTTTTCGGATTCCTATTCCAAGCCGCTCGACCATGAGCATATGCGCGACAATGAACTGGTCAGCCAAATGCAGGACCAGATGGAGGAAACGCTCGCGCAATTGATGCATTTCCTGGTCGAGCGGCCGAGCGACTAGCCTTCGTTAACGTCCCTAGAGTCGCAAGAGTCCTGGACCCGGCGACCATTTCGAGGGGCTCGCGGCGCGGAGGACATTGGAATCGGGAAATCGACATCGCAAGGCGCTGCCGCCACTTGGGCGCGCAGCGAGGCATGATAGGTCGCTGCCGTGTAGGACAGGATTATCTGCGCGACAGCAGGGTAAAAGTCGCCGCAATTCAGCCGGCATAAGGGTCTTCGACTGGCGCCGCCTCGACCGGCGGATCGACTTTCTTGCCTGGCGGTTCTCCGGGATCGCAGGGGATTGCCGAAGACGGTCCGGCGTTCGAGGCTGCCGGCTTGGGCAATTGCGCCAATTCCCCCTCCAAGACCTGGACAGGCGCATTTGGGGGATCCTGGTCGATCTCTGCCGCGTCGGTGCAGCCGAGCAGCCCGAAGCCCAGCGCCAATATCCCCAATTGGAGGGCCGGTTTAAAGCGCGTTGCGGACATCCTGCTTCCCCCAATCACGAACCAACGTCTCGAATGGAGCAGCCCAACCCTGTGAGCCCTGACCTAAGGATGGGGCTGGAGCGCTCGCGATTGCGCGAAAGGAGTTCAGGCTCCGTGGAGTCCGAACTCCTTGCGCCGCTCACATCGGCCAGACCTGACGGGCCGGTGCATTTGCAATGGCTTCGGCTACGGTCTCGGGCAGCTTTGCACCACGGCATCTTCAATTCGGAAGACGTAATTGGCCAAGGGCGGTCCGGAATTGGGTGCGACGTAGGTTGCGTAGACCACGCCGCCGGTCGCGCTGCGCGCTTCCATCGGCGTGTCGTGACCCTCGACGAACACTGACCCGTTCGGCGAGTTGGGCCCGTAGGTCTTCGTCCGACAAAGATGGTCGACGGTGGTAATTTCGCCCGAGGCGACCGTTACGATGACGATGCCAGGATGATGGTGCCATCCAGTGAAAGAACGGGCCCCGAACTCAAGCTTCTGCACGCGGACGTCGACCGGATCCTTGGTCTGGAACTTGATCCGGTCGTGGTTGTACTGAACAATTTCATTGAGGTCGCCAGTTGCCAATATCGTTGAAGTAATGCCTGATCCCGGCGACGCCAGTGCTGGAGTCCCGACCGCTGCCGCCGCAATGCTGAGCATCGCTGCATGCATTCCACTACATTTGATCGTCATTAGTCCCTCCTGTTTCACAAGACGCCGCTTCCTTGGCGGCGGCGCAATATGCTCCTTGTTTACGAGTCGCTCCTAATGGATATTTACCAGTCCCGGCGGTCCGGGTGAGGAGCCGACCACCGACGCTCGCGCCGTGGCGAGTGGAACAATATTCCTTGCTTTTCGAGCGCTCGAACCCGCTCCACCCTGACTTTGTCGCCAGCGTCGCGGCGCGCTATATGGGGGCATGCCCCTGCTCGCCGGCTTTGCCTTGTTCCTTGTCACGATCGCCTCGATGGAGGGGTTTGCCTATGCCGTTCACCGCTGGGTGATGCATGGGCGGCTGGGGTGGGTGCTCCATTCGAGCCATCATCGGGAACGGTCGGGGCGGTTCGAGCTGAACGATCTTTACGGAGTGATTTTCGCACTGCCGTCGATCGCGCTGCTGTACGGCGGAGTCCATGGTGGCTGGGGGGCGTGGGCGGTGTGGGTCGGCGCCGGGATCGCTGCTTATGGCGCGATCTATTTCGGGTTTCACGACGTCATCGTTCATCGCCGGGTGGCGCATCGGATCGTTCCGCGATCCTCTTTTTTCAAGCGGATCGTCCAGGCGCACCGAATCCACCACGCGGTCGAAAGCCGCGAGGGGGCGGTGAGTTTCGGTTTCATCTATGCCCCGCCGGTGGAAAAATTGAAGGCGGCGCTGACGGCGAGCGAGGGCGCGCGGTTGAGGGCGTCCAGGAACGAGTCCACAACCCCTCACGATTGATGTTTCGCGGGGGCCAGAGCGCTTCGCCGAACGCTTCGATCACCAGCGCGAACTTTTCGGCTTTGGAAATGCTGATTCGCTTGTCCCAGGCGCGCGCGCCGAGCGTGACCGCGCGCGCGGCAACCTCGCCGTAGATGCCGGCGGCTGAAAGCACTGCCCAGCGGCTGCGGAAGGGGAGGCGGGCGGCGCCGATCTTGCTCGATCGGCGGTAGGTTTCGGCCAGAACCGCGAGGCGCTGCGTGATCTCGGCGAGCGCGGGGCGGTGAGTTGGATCGGACAGATCGGCGCCTGCGAGCCCTGCGGCGGCGAGCCAGTCGGCGGGCAGATAGGTTCGCCCGACACGCGCATCCTCGACGATGTCGCGCGCGATGTTGGCGAGTTGAAAGGCGATGCCGAGGTCGGCCGCGCGGTCCAGCGTGTCGCGCTCTTCCGGGCCGACACCTATGACGTGCGCCATCATCACCCCGACCGCGCCCGCGACCTGGTAGCAATAGGACAATAATTCCTGTTCGTTGGCGGGCGACCAGCCGGCGGCGTCGCGAGCGAAGCCGGCGAGGTGATCGTCGGCGAGGTGGGCGGGGATGCCGACCTCCGCGGCGACGGCGGCGAGCGCGTCGAACGGGACGAGGCCGGTCGCTCGTCCGGCGAATGCGGCGTCGGTTTGTTCGCGCAGGAAGGCGAGGCGGGCGGCCGGATCGGCGGGGATCGCGGCGTCGTGACCAAGCGTCTGGCCGTCGGTGACATCGTCGCAGGCGCGGCACCAAGCATAGAGCAGCCAGCTTCGCTCGCGCGTCGGCAAGTCGAAGATCTGGCTGGCGAAGCGGAAGCTTTTCGAGCCCGCCGCGATGGTTCGCTGCGCTTCCTCGACCAGGCGCTGCCGCGCTTCACTCATGCGAGCATCAGGCGGGCAGTCGCCTCGGCGCTTCCGACCACTCCGGGAATGCCCGCGCCGGGGTGGGTGCCGGCGCCGACGAAATAGAGGTTGCGGATGACGTCGTCGCGGTTGTGCGTGCGGAACCAGGCCGACTGCCACAGCACCGGCTCGAGGCTGAACGCCGACCCCAAATGCGCGAACAGGTCGGACTGGAAGTCGGCGGGGGAGTAATGGAAGCGGGTGCGGATCCGGGCGCGGACGTCGGGGATCAGCCGGGCCTCGAGCGTGTCGATGATTGTCTCGGCATAGGCCTCGCCTTCCCGTTCCCAGTCGACCGGCGCCTTGCCCATGTGCGGGACCGGGGCGAGCGCGTAAAAGGTAGAGCAGCCGGGCGGGGCCATCGACGGGTCGGTCGCGGTCGGATGGTGAAGGTAGAGCGCTGGATCGGTCGCGAGCGTTCCGCGGTCGTAGATGTCGCCGAGCAGTTCGCGGTAGCGCGGGCCGAACAGGATCATGTGGTGGGGAATGTCGGGACAGGTCCCTTCGAGCCCGAAATGGAGCACGAACAGCGAGGGCGAAAAGCGCTTTCGCTTGAGCGCCTTGACCTGTTTGGGGCCGCGCGGGTGGCCGCTGATCAGTCCGTAGCTGGCAACGACATCGCCGTTGGTGGCGATCGCATCGGCCTCAGCTCGCCAGCCCGAGCGGGTCCGCACCGCCTTGGCGCGGGCCTCGACGACCTCGATTTCGACCACTGGATCGTCGAGGCGGAGCTCGCCGCCAAGCCGTTCGAACAAAGCGACCATTCCGGCGACGAGGCGATTGGTGCCGCCCTTGGCGAACCACACGCCGCCATCGCGTTCGAGCTTGTGGATCAGCGCGTAGATCGACGAACAGGTCATCGGATTGCCGCCGACGAGCAAGGTGTGGAAGGATAATGCCTGGCGCAAATGTTCGTCGGTTACAAACTTTGAGATGATCGAATAGACCGAACGCCACGCCTGATATTTGGCGAGCGCCGGGGCGGCCTTGAGCATGTCGCCGAAGCTCTCGAACGCCTTGGTGCCGAGCTTGACATAGCCTTCCTCGAACACGCCGGCGGAATAGTCGAGGAAGCGCTTGTAGCCCTCGACATCGGCCGGGTTGAGAGCGGCGATCGCGGCGAACAGCTTGTCGTCGTCATTGCTGTAGTCGAAGCGAGTCCCGTCGGGCCAGTCGAGCGCGTAGAAGGGGGTTACCTGGACCAGCTCGACGTCGTTGGCGATGTCCTGTCCGCTCAATTGCCACAGGCGTCTGAGGCAATCGGGATCGGTGATCACGGTCGGGCCGCCGTCGAACAGATGACCGTCACGCTGCCAGTAATAAGCGCGCCCGCCGGGCTTGTCGCGCGCTTCGACGATGGTCGTCTGGACCCCGGCCGACTGGAGGCGGATCGCGAGCGCGAGCCCGCCGAACCCCGACCCGATGATGATTGCGGTCTTCACACTTTCTCCAGCATCGCGGCGAACGCGCGGCCAGGAGCTACGGGCGGCTTGCCGGCGAGGATGCGCACGCGGTCCAATAGCGTCGATCGGCCGGCGTAGAAGCGCGCGATCCGCGGTGCGGGGAGGCGGTAGAAGCGTTCGAGGATTCGGTAGCGCTCTGGCGGGTCGGCGGCGTCGAACAGCATTCGCGCGAGCAATCGGTCGAAGCGCCCGCCGCGCCAGTGGGCAAGCGCGCGCGCCCGGGTTGTGGCGCCGAGCCGCGCGTCGAGCCGGGCGTCGCGAGCGAGCCAGGAGGCGAAGCGCACTGCATCGGGAAGCGAGTAACTGGTCAGCGGATGAAACAAGGCGGCTCGAACCCCGGCACGCGCGAGCGGGTCGGCGGGCGGCCAGAAACGGTCGAAATCGCCGCCTTTGACCACCGGCAGGACGCCGCTTTCCTCGCGGTGCACGGTGGTGGCGCGCCAGCCCTGGGCCGCGACGTAGGCGGCGATGCGATCGTCGAGCAGGTCGCGGTCGAGCTCGGGCGTCGAGGAATAATAGGTGTCCTCGACGAACAATTCGGTTGCCGAAAAGGGCAGGCAATAGACGAAGCGATAGCCGTCGGACTGGTCGACCGCCGCGTCCATCACCAGCGGCCGGTCGAGGCCGTGGCCCGCGGGAATATCGAGAAGCTGGCCGCGGAATTTCTGCCAGCCGCAGTTGAGCCCGGGGGGCGGGCCGGACAGGCCGCGCGTGTCGAGCACCGCCGCAGCGGTCAGAGTTCGGCCATCGTCGAGCGTGACGCTGGTCGGAGTCGCGTCGGTGGCGCGGGCTCGAAAAATCGCATCGGCGGGCATCGCCGAGCGCACCGCGGCATCGAGGCGTTCGCTCTCGATCGTCCGATAGGGCTGGTCGATCCGCCGTTGATGCGCGGGGAAGCGGACCTCGTAGCCGGGCCAGCGATGCGCGATCAACGGCTCGAGCAGCGCTTCGTCGCGCGGGTCGATATCGCCTTCGAAGAATGACCACAGATGGTTGCCGCCGATGCTTTGCGACGGTTCGATGAGGGTCAAGTCGAGGTCGGGGCGGGCGCGGCGCAGCGCCAGTGCGGCGAGCCCGCCCGCAAGGCCGCCGCCGAGGATGATCAGGTCGTGACGGGCGGACGGCATCGGCTTGGCCCTAGCGGGGCGGACGGGTCGCGCCTAGTGTCGCGCCATGCTGCTGACCGTGTCGCTTTCCGCGCTGGCGATGACGCTGATCGTTGCACTGCGCTATCTCGTCACCAGCGGGCTGTTCGCGGCGTGGACCGAACGGCGCTTTCCGGGGCGGCTGGCTGGGCAATCGCGGCAGGCGTGGCGCGAAATCGGCTGGAGCCTTGCCTCCGCGGCGATCTATGGCGTTCCCGCGGGAATTGTCGCCTGGGGCTGGCAGGAGCGCGGCTGGACTCGGATCTACAGCCGCGCCGGCGATTATCCATTGTGGTGGATGCCGGCGTCGGTGCTCGCTTTCCTGCTGTTGCACGATTGCTGGTTCTACTGGACGCACCGGCTGATGCACCGGCCGTGGTGGTTCAAGCGGATGCACTCGGTCCATCACGCCAGCCGGCCGCCGACCGCCTGGGCGGCGATGAGTTTTCACCCGTGGGAGGCGCTCAGCGGAGCGGTGGTCATCCCGCTGCTGGTAGTGCTGGTCCCGATCCATGTTGCGATGCTGGGCGCGGTGCTGGCGATCATGACGCTGATGGGCGTGACCAATCACATGGGGTGGGAGATGTTTCCCCGGGCGCTCGTCGACGGGAAGCTTGGGAACTGGCTGATCACGGCGAGCCATCACGAGCTTCACCATCAGAAATACCGCTGCAATTACGGGCTGTATTTTCGCCACTGGGACCGGTTGTGCGGCACCGATCGCGGGCTTGGCCAGTTCGCCGTGGCCGGGCCGGCGATGGCCGTCGCGCCCGCCCCGAGCGCGACCCGGGATGGTGACGCGCGCAGTCCGTAGCTAACCGTTCTCTACCCTGATTTTCCCTGATACCAGGGAATTTACAGGGAAATCGCACTTTATCCGCCTTGATTACGCCTTTCCTAGCCGCTCTTATCCGTAGATTTGCGCTATTTATAAAACGAATTCGCTACGCACCGAACAGGGAATTATTGCCCACGACTACAGGGAACACCCCGACCCGAACTGCGAATGTCGGCGAGCGGATCACGGTAACGGATTTCAGGTTCAGGATAAGCGCTATTCGTCCTCGGGATCGCTGAGTTTGGCGTGGAGCAGGACCATTGCGAACTCATTCGTCTGGCCGAGCACCTGCTCGAGGAGTAGCTCGGTTCGCCCGACATTGCGCTCGGACAACCAAGTACCCGGATCGCATTCTTCAAGCTCGGACACCGATCCCGCGGGCCGAGCGGCGCTGGCGATCGAATCAGAAGAGGCCACTTCCCCGATCCTGACGTCGATCCAGGGGAAGTCCGAGTTACGGTAGACACGCTTCACCAGGCTCTGGTGGAGGATCAGGACGGCAATGGGCTCGCGCGAAGCGTCAACGTAAGCTCGTGCCATGGCTTCCTTGCTTACGCCGAACTGAGCGGCGAGAGCGATGATATCGCTGAGATCGGTAGCGCAGCCCATCTGATTTCGAACGCGCCGCGGCGGCATAAGGAGGGCCGACGCGAACCGGTTGGCCTCGGCTTCGATCCGCCGACGCCGGTTCTGCTCCTTCTCATTGATTCGGAGGAGATCATGCAGTGCGCTTCATGCTCGACCAGGACCGTAAGGTCCGCGATCGTGCCCGCCCTCAAGGTGCTACTCGAGGATGTGACGGCGGGCAAAGTCGACGTGATCGTCATTTACAAGATCGATCGCCTGACGCGCAGCCTCGCCGACTTCGCCCGGATCGTCGAGCAGCTTGAGAAGGCCAATGCTTCCTTCGTCAGCGTGACCCAGTCGTTCAACACCAAGACCAGCATGGGCCGACTGATGCTCCACGTGCTCCTGTCCTTCGCCCAGTTCGAGCGCGAGGTCGGCGCAGAGCGGGTGCGCGACAAGATCGCAGCGTCCAAGGCCAAGGGCATGTGGATGGGTGGCACCGTGCCGCTGGGCTACGACGTCGACGACCGGAAGCTTGTGGTCAACCAGCCGGAGGCGGACACTGTCTGCGCCCTATTCACAAAGTTCGCTGAGCTGCGATCGGTCCAGGGCACGCTGCGTTGGGCCCAGCGCGAACAGCTCAAGACAAAGCAGAGAGAGCGACTCGGCATTAGCGCTGGCGGCAAGTCTTTCGAATATGGCTCGCTACGCTGCATCCTTTCCAATCGATTGTACGTCGGCGAAATCGAGCACAAGGGGAAGGTCCATCAGGGTCAGCAAGACCCAATCGTCGATCGCCAGCTATTTGATGAGGCACAGGCGATCCTTGCTTCGCTTAGCACCGATGCCGTCGGCGGTCCCAAGCTGGTCTCCGGCAGCTTGCTGCAGGGTCTCATCGTCGATCGTCATGGGCGAACGATGGGGCCGGCCCACACCACGCGGAATGGACAGCGGTTCCGCTATTACGTCACTCACCCGAAGACGATCAGAGATGGCGATCCCGCACCCTATCGGCTCGCCGCCAGCGCGATCGAAACGATCTGCTGCGACCTACTCACTGCATATATCGCCGGCCAGGTTAGCAATATTGACGGCGCTGCCGAAGGAACCAGGTTAGCCGCGATTCTGGCTGGCGGTGAGCATCGCCAGCGGCGCGAGATGATCATTGAGCGGGTTCGCAAGGTCACTATCGGCGATGCCATGCTCAGTATGCTGCTCAACGATGGAGCCACGCTCGAACGATCGATGGAACGTGTTCGTCATGGCAATGATGCGAAGCTGATCGTCGGCGAGCTTGTCGTGTCGAACCAGCAAAAGTCGGACCCCCAGCTCATTATCCTGCTCAAGGATGCACATCGCGCGCAGACCCTGGCGACGGCCAAGCCCAACTTCGCCCTTGACCGGCTGGCAAAGATATTCGGGCGATCGACCGAGCGATACAAGCGCCTGCTTCGACTAAGTTATCTCTCGCCATCGATTGTCAGCACGATCATTGAGGGCAGGCGGCCAGCCCACCTCACCAGTCGCTTTCTCCAGCATCTCGACCGCTTGCCACTAAGCTGGGTTGAGCAGGACGCCTTGCTGCTCCGTTGAGCAACGTACGACCTACGCCAACCCAAGACATGGATTTTGAGCGAAGGAGAAAAGCGCTTGGAATCTCAACTCGTTGAGACCGCTCCGCTTTCTCTGCCTAGCGTTAGACACTTGCGCCGCGATTATTTAGCAGAAATCCGCCAAAGCACCTTGGATACGTCGATCAAAAAAACCAAAACCCTCAGTCACTTAGACCGTGGTGAGGGACACAATCCTGAGCGAACCCGTCTCACGCGTCAAATTCCCTATGGAACGGGAATTTTCTGATTTCTCGCCCTTGTTCTTCCGCAAAAACCCTGCAAGCCAGCCGAAAAACACGGCTTGAGGCCGTGTTTTGGCCTTGAGGCGATAGGGATTTTGCTTGCTCCCCACCGGGAATTTGTCCGGCGAAGAGATCCGAACCGCGGACGTTGTTCGATCGGTGAGACTTGGGTGTTTCCGCCGTATCGCTTGGGGGTTTCCGCCGTATCATGTCTGCGCCGTATGACGTGTGTGTCCCCGCCGTGTCGCTTGGGCGTTTCCCGTATCGCGTGGGTGTGTCCGCCGCACACGTCTCCGCCGTATCGCATGGGTCTCGGCGCCGTATCACTTGGGTATTTTCGCCGTATCCGTGGGTGTCGTCGTCGTATCAGGTAAGTTTACTGCCGTATCATTCGCGGGACGTCAGTCCTCGCGTCGACCAAGGCTGATCGGCCGTCGCAGGACCGAATATTTTTTGCCGGTTCAACCTTTTTTAATCCTTCAACAATCGGGGAACCACTTATCGGTCATAAGCTGGGGGTCCTACTTCGTGGCCCCGCCCTGGAGAGGACGTTCACATCGTCCCGAGGAGGGTTAATTGGCTAAAGAGTTTTCTCCCCAGTTCAACGGCCTTACGGTCACCTATCGCGAGCGCACCGCGCTCAAACCGCATCCGCAGAACCCCAACACTCATAATCCAAAACAGGTCGAGCGCATCGCGCGCAGCATCCGGGAGTTCGGCTGGACAAACCCGATCATCGTCGACGAGGAAGATCGGGTCATCGCCGGCCACGGTCGCCTCCTCGCCGCAGCCAAGCTTGGCATCGACACGGTGCCGACGATCTGCCTGGCGCATTTGAGCGCTGCGCAGAGGCGCGCTTATCGGATCCTCGACAACCGCTTGTCCGAGGTTGGTGGCACCTGGGACAAAAGGCTACTCGCGCTCGAGCATGAGGCGATCCAACTGCTCGATCCAGAGTTCGACCTGACCTCGACAGGGTTCGAACTCGACGACATCGAGATCATGTTCGACAGCCTCATCGAGGTCTCCGAAGACGATCCGCCCGAGCCCGACTGGACATCCCCGGCGGTGGCAAGGCCTGGCGACCTGTGGCTGCTCGGCGAGCATCGCCTGTACTGCGGGGATGCCCGGATGAAGGCGAGCTTCGAAGCGCTACTCGGCGAGGAGAAGGCGCAGATGGTGATTGTGGATGCGCCCTATAACGTTCGCATCAACGGCAATTGCGTCGCCAAGGGCAAACACCGCGAGTTTATCATGGCGTCGGGCGAGATGAGCCGAACCGAGTTCGCCGGCTTTCTCACCAAGGTGTTCGGTCATCTCATCACCTTCAGCCAGAACGGTTCGCTCCATTACCTGTTTATGGACTGGCGGCACATGCCCGAGATGGTGCTCGCGACCAGCCAGTACGCCGAGCAGAAAAACTTGATCGTGTGGGACAAGATCTCGGCCGGAATGGGTACCTGCTACCGCTCGCAGCACGAACTCATCTGGATGATGAAGAATGGCACGGCTCCGCACATCAACAATTTTCTCCTCGGCCAGAAGTGTCGCCACCGGACCAATGTGTGGAGCTACCCGGGGCTTAATGGGGCCGCTCCGGGCCGCAAGGAACTCCTTGCGCTCCACCCGACGGTCAAGCCGCTGGCGCTGATCAGCGATGCGATCAAGGACTGCTCGACCAAGGGCGGTCTGATCCTCGACTGCTTTGCCGGATCGGGCACCGTCATCATCGCGGCCGAGCGAACCGGCCGCCGCGCCGCGGCGATGGAGCTTGATGCTCACTACGTCGACGTCGCGATTCGTCGTTGGCAGACTGACACAGGACAGAAAGCAATTCTCGCCCATGACGGGCGCTCATTCGATGAACTCGAGCAGAATGGGCGCGACTCATGACCAAAAATAATAACCGCACGGCCCAGGCGCCGAAGGCACCGCGCCGACCGCACAATGCCGGCAAGTCTCCCACGTTCCAGTCGGTGGGCGAGCTGGCCCGCTCGATCGGAGCCGAGCCGCGGCGGGCAACCATGAGCGGCAAGGAGGTTGTCATGAGCCAAGCCGAGCGCCTTTGCCGCCTGATCGTGGAAACGGCGATCAACGGCAGCGTCTCCGACCTCAAGCTGGTGATCCAGACAATGATCGACCACCCGCAGATAGCCGGCTCAGCCCGGGAGCGCTTGGTAATGTTCCTCGCCGGCGACGACGCAGCGCTATGAAGGATCAAGATCCACCCCTGGATGCAGCGAGCAGCGCATTGGACCGCCCTGTGAAGCGCAGCGACGTCGGCTATAAGCGCCCGCCTCGCGAACACCAGTTCAAGAAGGGTCAGAAGCCTCCGCCGCGCAAGAAGAAGGACCCGCTCCGGGAAGTGCCGACGAGGGAGACGTTCCGCAAAATCCTCGATGAGCCGCGGCGCGTGGTCGAGGGCGACAAAGTCCGCTGGCTGACCGTCGCCGACCTGGTAATCAGGCGCGCGTGGCACGAAGCCGAGAAAGGAAGCGTGACGTTGCGTCGCGCGATCCTTCGCCTCGTGATGAGCTCCGAAGGGCCGGGACCCGAGCAGGCCCCTCTGGTCGTCACCGACCCCTCGGCTCCCGCAAGTGCGACCGAGCTTAAGCTAATGCCGATTGACGAGGCTGGAACGTAATGGCCGCCGTGCTGACCCCGAAACAGCGCGAGGCCGGTGCGCTCCTTGCCGGACCCGCATCGAACATCATGCTTCGCGGCGGCTCGCGCTCGGGCAAGACGTTTGTGCTGGTCCGGGCGATTATCATCCGGGCAATGAAAAAGCCGAGCCGCCACGCGATCTTCAGGCTGCGCCGCAATCAGGTCCGCTCCACCATCTGGCAAGACACTTTGCCCAAAGTGTTGAGCCTGTGCTTTCCAGGGCTCCATGTGCAAATGAACCAGGCCGACCTCATCGCGACGCTGCCCAACGGCTCGCAGATCGTGCTTGCCGGGCTTGATGACAAGGAACGGGTCGAGAAGATCCTCGGCACCGAATATTCGACGCTCTATTTCAATGAAGCCTCGCAAATACCGTGGCGGTCAATCGAGATGGCGCGGACGCGCCTCGCGCAAAACTCGGGCCTAAGACTCAAGACCTATTACGACTGCAATCCGCCTTCGAAGCTGCATTGGTCCTATCAGCTGTTCCGCGCCAAGATGAAGCCGAACACGCGCGAGTGGTTGCCAAACCCCGATGACTACGAAGAAATGCTGATGAACCCCGCTGACAACCGGGCCAATCTGCCGTCAGAGTATTTCGGCATCCTCGCCAGCTTTTCCGAAGCCCAGCGGCTACGGTTCGAGCGTGGCGAATGGGCCAGTGACGTCGACAACGCGCTATGGACGCTTGAGCAATTCGACACTGAGCGGGCAGGCTCGGTAAACGGCGCCGTTGTCTACGATGGCCTGCCGGTGGCATTGCGCCGTGTGGTCGTCGCGGTTGATCCGTCCGGAACAGCCGGAGATGGAGTTGGAGATGGCATCGGCATCGTCGTAGCCGGGCTTGGCACCGATGACCGGTCTTACGTGCTCGAGGACGCGAGCTGCCATTTGTCGCCAGAGCAGTGGGCACGCAGGGTCGTTGCCGCCTATCACGAGCATAACGCCGATCGAATCATTGGCGAAGCAAACTTCGGCGGCGCAATGGTCGAGGCTGTCATCCGCACTGCCGATCCGCGGGTGCCGTACCGTGCCGTCCATGCGAGCCGCGGCAAGATCGTGCGCGCGGAGCCCATCGCGGCCCTCTACGAGAAGGGCAAAGTCAGCCACGCCGGTACCTTCCCCGAGCTCGAGGACCAGTTGGCGAATATGACCAGCGCCGGATATGTTGGCGAAGGGTCGCCCGACCGCGCCGACGCCTTGGTTTGGGCGTTGAGTGAACTCGCGCTGCAACCCAGTGGCCGCGTGATAGTGGTGCAGAGGTAGGCCGGGCTAGTGTGTGCGATCACTGGCCGGGGGTGAATGGCGTTGCTGCCAAACGCGCCGGGCGATGCAATGAGGCACGCTAAGCCGCCAGTTCATTCAGTCCGCTTTGCGCCCGTTGCGGACAATCTTGCTGGTCGAAGCAAGTCTGAATTCCGGACCTTCTGTCCAATCGCCAGTTATTGGCTCTTTCTCGCTAGCGATCGCCGCAGCCGCTCCGTATCCTGCCCGAGCGCTGGTGCCGCGAACGGCGCAGGCGAGGCGGTGCGACCAAATTTGATCGGGACTGCCACGCCCTGATAATTTCCGAGTACGTCGTGCGGGATTGTAGACAGGATAGATTCTGCCGCAACCTGCGGATGGTCGAACATGTCTTCCACCGGCCGTACGATAGAGCAGGGTACGGCGTCCCCCAACACCTGCTCCCATTCAGCAGCGGATCGCGTGGCAAGACGCTGTCGCAGCTTCGGTACAATCTCGCTCGCGCGTTCTGCGCGTTTGCGCACGCTGTCATAATTCGGATCGTCTGCGAACTCGTCGAGGCCCGTTAGGTGGCATAACGCCAGCCAGAAATGGGACGTGTTGGCCGAGAGATAAAGATAGCCGTTCGCGGTCGGATGGAGGCCGGTGATCCCGCCAGATCGCATGTCCCGCGAAATGTCGTGCGATTCACCGTCCGCCTTGATCAATCGCGCCGACTGCATCGTGAGCGCGCTGCGCAGAAGGGACACGCCGACATATTGGCCCCGACCGCTGCGTTCGCGTTCGTAAAGCGCTGAAGCAACGCCAGCGGCAACCATGGCGGCGGCATAATAATCGACCGGCGATCCATAAGTGAGTTCGGGTGGCCCGCCGGGCTTGCCCTGGAGTAGGCACATTCCGGTCATTGCTTGAAGAACCTGGTCATAGCCAGCCTTGCCGCGCATCGGTCCTTCCTCGCCATAGCCTGTGACCGCGCAGTAGATGAGTTTCGGATTGAGCGCCGCCAGCCGTTCATAGTTGATCCTGAGCCTCTCCGGCACACCTGGTCGAAAATTGTGCACGAGGACGTCCGCCTCGGCTGCAAGGTCGTCCAGCAAGGCCAGCCCGACTGGCGTCTTGAGATCGACGATCATGCCTTGTTTGCTGCGATTGACACCAAGAAAGGCCCGGTTCTCGTCCGCCAGCGTCGATGGGTAATGGCGAAGATTGTCCCCGGCCGGTGGCTCAACCTTGATGACGTCGGCGCCCTGATCAGCAAGGAGGGTGCAGCCATAGGGGCCAGCGATATAGGCGCTGAGATCGATGACCTTGACGCCGGCAAGCGGGCCGGACGTCCGCGCCCTGTGCGGACTGCGAAAGCGGGAGGGCGCGGCATCGTCTGGCAAAAAGCGGTCCATCATTCAGGTTCCGGGCTGGACATAAGGGGCGCGCGCGAACAGCAGGCGCTGCCAGCGGCGCGGATCGTTGGCGAGCCGGGCACCGACATCGAACATCATCGTCGCTCGCTCCTCAAGTGTATAAGGTGGCCAGGCGGGGACCGAGCGGCAATTGGGGTCGCCGGTGCGCGCAAAGGCGATGAAGCAGTCCTGCATCCTGTGCGACGCCGCGCGGGCATCCGCGCCAGTACCGGTCCGCGATCCGCGTGCATCCAGATTGCCGAACACCAGAGGGACGTCGATTGCATGTTCGGCGCCGCGTCGCGGATCGACGCGCGCGGTGAAGTTCACCTGATAGGCGAAGACCGGCTCGTTTGCACGCGCCCGCGCCTCGGCGACTTCCAGCTGACCCCGCCAGCTGCGGCCATCCGTCGTCGCGGCGAAGAAGATGTCGCTCGGTCGGGCAGCGGGCATGTTCTGCCGATAAATGGCGACGATCTGTTCGGGCGGCAGATCGACCGGAAGTTCGGCGGCAATGCGCTCGGCGACGTCTCCCCAGCCCATGTCGCGGATCGTCGGGTCGTCGGGGTCAAAGTAGGCGCGGGTCTCGTCGCGCGTTCCCCCCATCATCATCGCCACGCCGCGTGCCGACGGAGCCCCGTTTGGCCAGAAAGGGTGACGGTCGAGCGAGCGCCCGTCGAGCACCGGCCCCATGTGGACCGGACCGTTCTCGAACGGGTCGCTTGCAGCAAGCCCCTCGAGCAGCCGCTCGGGAGGAAGCGTCGCCAATTCCGACGGTGCGGCCTTCAGCCTGGCGAGAAAGGCGCGGGTGCGTGCGGCCGCGTGGATTGGCCCCGAGACGGTAAACTGCTGACCGCTCATCGTCGCCACGCGCGCGAACAGACCGCGGGCCGCCGGCATCGCCATCAAGGTCGTGATCTTGCCGCCGCCGCCAGACTGTCCGAACAGGGTCACACGCGCCGGATCGCCGCCGAACGCGGCGATGTTGGCCGCCACCCAACCCAAGGCGAGGACGAGGTCGAGCTGACCGGCGTTTCCGCTGTCGGGATAACGGGGATCGAGCCGTCCGAGCGAGAGGTAACCGAACGCATTGAGGCGGTGATTGACGGTGACAACCACGACGTTGCCGCGTGTGGCAAGCCTGGATCCCTCGGTCTCGGGATCGCTGCCGCTGCCGAAGGCAAAGGCGCCTCCGTGGACGTAGATCATCACCGGCAGCCGCGCGCCCGGGCGGGCATCGGGGGTCCAGATGTTGAGGAACAGGCAGTCCTCCGACTGCGGGGCGCGGCGCGTCAATTGCGGGCAGGCCGCGCCATAATCGATTGCCCGGACCGTCCCGGGCACGGGCGCGACCGGACGCGGCGCTTCGAAACGCGCGGCGCGGCCATAGCGGACACCTCGGAAAATGGCGACGCCGTCCCGGCGCGTACCGACGAACCGGCCGGCCGCGCAGGGAACCATCGGAGCGCCGGTGCCGACCGGAGCTGCCGCCGCGGTGACAAGCGAGACCCCGCCAGCCAGGAAAGACCGTCGCGACGCTTTCATGGCGCTGCTTCACTCGCCGGGGCGAGGCCTAGCCATGTGAGCCGCCAGGCGCCGTGCCGCCGGCCACCCGCGCGGTAAAAGGGCTCGAAGCGCAATTTCAGACCATCGGCCCGCAATTCGAGGTCGCGGCCCGGGGCGTCGCCCAAGGGCGCGATGTCAATTATGTCTCGCGAGGCGGGCCTAGAGCGCAGGGTTTCGCTGGTCCGATAGCCGTCGATCAGTTGCGTCGCGTAGACCAATGGCCCCCGGGTCAAACCGACATAGTCGAACCGCATCACTTCCTGGGAAACCGGCGTGCCATCCGGCGCAACCGAATCCTGGACGTTCCGATCGCTTGCCTGATGCAGGGTGGGGTGCATCGGAAGCGTGAGCGTGATCCGGTCGCCGGGCTGCCAATGGCGAGTGATCGAGGCATAGCGCCCGGCCGCGACGGGGTGGGCAGAACCGCCGCAGGCCGAAATTGTCGCGCCGGTCGCCCAGTCCGGAATGCGGACCTCGACCGCGAATTCGGCCGCCGCGTCTGGATCGATCGACAGGACCAGGTCGCCTTCGAAGGGGTAGTCGCCTTGCTGCCGCAGCTTGACGGATCCGGCGCCCGGCAGATCGACCTGCCCCGCCGAAGGCCCGAGCAGATTGACCGCAACGGCCCCCGCGGCGGTGACGGCGTAAGCGATCTGGGGAAGCTCCTCGAGGGCCATCGCCCCGCTCGATTTACAGCAGCGCCAGTAAGTGGTGTGGACCCGCCGGCCGTTGCCGAAGCTGTAATAGCACCAGTCTTCCCCGTCCGCCGCCTGCGCGCCGATGAGATCGTTGAAGGCGCTGCGCTCGATCTCCTGCGCGAAGCAAGCCTCGCCGAGGATCGCGAGCAAGCTCCGGTTGAGCTGGATCCACGCCATGGTCGAACAGGTCTCGACATAGCCATGGGGGTCGAACCGGCTGGCGGGATTGAACACTTCGCGCGAACGATGGCCGACTCCGCCCCACGGGCCGCCGCCGAGGGTGAGGTGATCGTCGCGCACGGCTCGCCAGATGTTGCGCACCGCGACCAGGAGGCGCGGATCGCCGGTCGCGATGTGGAGCTTGGCGAGGCCGACCAGGTTCCACAGCAGCTGATAAATCTTTCCGGTCGCGATCTCCGAAGGATCGGCGCCGTTCAAGGCCGCCGACAAGAAGCCACTGCGGGGATCTCGTTCGGCCTGGTCGAGGATCAGAAGTGCAAGATCGAGATAGCGTCGATCGCCGGTGGCGAAGTGAAGTTCGACGGCAGGGTCCAGCAGCACTGTCGCCGACAGGCCGAAATGGTTGCCGAGCTCGGTGATGGCGATCTTGCCGTCTCCGATGGTCCGCCATGCGAGGTCGCCGATGGAGCGCGCAGCGGCGAGATAGCTCGCCTCTGTGGTCGCGCGATGAAGCTCGATCAGCCCGAGCATCAGGTAAGAGTGAGTCCAGATGTCCCATGTCCGAAGCGTCGGAGCCCCGTCCCAGCTAAACGGCTTGGGGGGCTGGCTTACCATGAAGCGCCGCTGCGGCGGATAGTTGCCCATATACCCGTCGCTCGCCTGATGTGCGATCAGCCAGTCGGCGACGCGGCGGACGCGGGCTAGGAGCAGCTTGTCCCGGGTGCGTACTGCGGCTTGCGTGGCCGCGACCAGCCACTTGCCGGCATGCTCCCCATACCAGTCCCCGCCGAGATTGTCGGCGACCTTGTCAGGAGCGAACAGAGCGATGGCCGGGCTTTGTTCGTCGACGATGAAGCTTGACAACCGGCCGCGATGGTTGGCGTCGAGAGCCTCGCCCAGCAGCCCGCCCAGCTTAACCGCGCCGGGGCGCGCGAATTTCATCGCCGGCATTCGTCAGAGATCGGCGGCACAGCGGAAGCCGATGCCCGCCGAGCGATCCTTCGACGGGGCCATCAGAAGATATCTTCCATGCTCGTCGAGGGAATAGCCTTGCGGGAAATACCAGTGCGAGGTCTGCGGCTGATAATTGCTGCCCCCGCGCAGCACCGCGGCGCGGACGTGATCGTCGAGATATTCGTCGGTCCATTGCCAGACGGTACCGACCAGATCCTCGACTCCGAAAGGGCTCGCGCCGGCCGGATGCGATCCGACGTTGGCGGGTGCGGGCATGGTCCGATCGATCGATGGCCCGGGCACCGCAGCCGCGCACCATTCATCACCCCAGGGATAGCGGCGATGGTTATTGCCTTGCGCGGCATATTGCCATTCCCATTCGCGGGGCAGCCGCTTGCCGGCCCAGGCGGCATAGGCACGCGCATCTTCAATCGACACCCAAATTACCGGTTTCTTCTCCCACCCCTGCGGCGGAGCGCCGCCGGTCCAGTGGCGGAGAAAATTATGGCTGTCGGCCGGCGCATAGCCGCTGGCATCGAGGAAGGCCGCAAAGTCGGCATTGGTCACTGGCAAGCGGTCGATTGAGAAGGCGTCGATCCGCATCCGGCGGCGATGGTGGCGGCGTGGACTGCATTCCCAGGGGTATTGGACGTCCACGCCCTCGGCGGCTTGCCCTTCGATCACGACGCCGTGGACGTCGAAGTCGAAATCGCCGGCTGGAATGAGCAGCATGCCTTCGGGCGGGCTGCCGTGGTTTCGGGTGGGCGCGATTGGCACCAGCGTCTGGAGCGCCGGGCGCCACGCCGACGACAAGGAATCAAGCGGTGTCGCGGCTCGCTTGGCGACCTCGTCGATAAAGCTTTCGATACCGTCGTCGGCCATGCCTGTCTGCCGCTGCAGCACGGCGCCAAAGCCGCGAGCTTCGAGCCTGAAACTGAAGATGGCGCGATCGTCATCGATGCGTGGATCGAACCGCGCGCCGTTCCAGGGATCGAAGTAGGACGCGCCAGCCACATGGGGCAAGGAAATCTGCTCGCCCTCGACCGCAAATTCATTCCGGTTGATGATTGTCCAAAGGGTCTCGCCAACGCCGGGAAAGCGGCTTGCGAAAACGCCGAACTGGAGCGTGCGCTCGTAAGGGCGCCACCCGTCGCTGGTGAACAGCTCGCTGAAATGACGCTGCATGCTCGCTATCCGCCGCAGGGTTTCGGCATCGCGTTCGGTGAACTGGTTCCAGAACCCGAACACATTCTCCCACGCCACATAACCGATGCCGTTGAAGAAGGCATGCTGCAGGTCGTTGGTGCGATTGCGGGCCCAGCGGTTCTCGATATTGACGATGTGGCGGGGTTCCAGCCATTTGAGCTTGACCACGGTCGGGATCGATTCGTCGGGGATGCGTTTCGACCAGCTCTGCACGTTCCAGCTAAGGATATGGTCGCCTGCCTGGGCGGTGCTCTCCGGCTGAAGCACGACCGGCCGGCCACGCGCTTCGCAGGCTTTGTGAAAGGCCAGCGGCACGCCGCTGTAGGTGTCGCCGTTGATGCCGTCGGCACCGGTCGCGAAGACGAGATCCGCCATTCGCTCCCAATCGGAATCCTCGTGCTGCCAAGTGCCATTGTCCCACGCCATCGTCGGCAGGAACACCTTCACCCCGCGACGATGGAAATCCGCCACGACGCCCTTCAGTCCTGCAACGCCTCCCGGCAGATCGGAAGCAAGGTCGAATTGGCTGCGGTCATCGACGCCGATATTGGGATAGATGTACCAAATGAGCACCGAATCGATGCGGCCGAGCCGCTGCTCGAGATCGTCGAGATAGCGGTCGATCGTGTAGCGCCCGGCGTCGGGATCGTAGAAATAACGATCCTCGAGCATCGCCAGCACATGGACGAAATTGCTCTGTGCCCATTGCAGGTCTGGGTGGCGGTAGAGGCTGTCGTCGAAACCGATGCGGATGTGATGCTCGGTGCGCCATTCGGTAAAACCGCGGACCCACTCATCGGCATCACCGTCGGCGTCTATTCGCCAGCGGCCCATCTCCTGGAATGGCCATGGCAGCGGCCGGCCAGGCGTGGGCAGATATGGGCCGGTCAGCGCGTGCGAAACCTTATAACTGCTGGTGTTGCGGATTGGCGGCGAAGTCATCTCACAGTCCAGCCGCCGCGGGGGTCGGGGGCGTTTGGGCGCAGAAGTCGGCCAGGACCGCGGCGTCGGCGTGGCGCGTGCGACCCTCGGCGACCGCGGCTTCAACCTCGGCCCGGTCAGGGATGCTCGATTGTGCGCCGGCCCTGGTAGTGGAGAGCGCAGCCGCCGCGCAGGCTGCCGTCAGTGCCTCGGGAAAGTCCGCGCCCGCGCTGAGCCCCGCGGCGAGGACACCGCAGAAGGTGTCGCCCGCCGCCGTCGTGTCGACCGGTGTCACGTCGAATGGAGGCTGGAGGTGAAGTTGACCGTCGCGCATGGCGCAGGCGCCGCGGCTGCCGAGCGTTGCCACGACACACGGCACATCCACCCGGCCGAGACGCTCGACGATCGAGCCTGCCGGCCCGGCAATGACGGAAAGTTCATCCTCATTCACCACCAGCACGTCTATAGACGAGAGCAGATCGGTGGGAAGGACACGGGCCGGCGCGGCGTTGAGGATGACGCGAACCCCCGCCGCGCGCGCCGCGCGAGCATAAGCGATCACGGTCGGCAGAGGCGTTTCGAGTTGAAGAACCAACGTGTCGACCCGGGAAAGATCCGGGAGGTGGGCAGGCGCAAGCGAGGCGTTCGCACCCGGCGCGACGGTAATCGCATTCTCAGCGCAATCGGAAACGGTTATCAACGCGGCCCCTGTCGGACGCTCGCTCCAAACCACATGTAGCACAACCCCAGCCTCGATTAGTGAGCTTTCCAACAGACTCGCGACCGAATCGTCCCCGAGGGCCAGCAGCATCGCCGTGGATGCGCCTCCGGCGCGCGCCGACGCGACGGCCTGGTTTGCCCCCTTGCCACCGGGCAAGATCGCGAGGTCGCCGCCCAGCACTGTCTCCCCGGGCGCGGGAACGTGCGGGGCCCGGACGACAAAATCGATATTGGCAGAGCCAGCGACAAGAACGTGGCCGTTGGACCTTGACATTCTGACCTCAGACCTTCCGCTTTCGCCAAGCGCGCCGCCGTTAAAAATCACTTCGCAGTGAAAGCGATACCGTTCGGCCGCGGCCGGCAAAATAATTCTGGAAAAAGTCGATCTGCGAAAAGGCGAGGAAATAATATTTGTTCAACAAATTCTCTGCGCCAAGTGTGACGGTGCCCACGTTTTTCACCCGGTAACGAGCGGAAAGGTCAAACAATGTGCGCCCCGTCGTCCGTTCAGCACGCGACGTTCCCTCGTTGATGCTGCGATCAAACAGTCGGTCCATGCCGAGCGATATGGAAGAGTCCGGCGTGGGCAGCCAGGTCGCCGTCAGGTTGAGCTTGTCGGGCGCGATATTCACGATGCCGAGCGTCACGTCGAGCGGCTTTTCGATGTTATTACCAGCGCTCGTCTTGCCCTTGACGTGACTGTACACCGCCGTGAACCGAAATGCGTCCATCGGCCGGATTTCCGCGGTCGCATCGATTCCGGTGATGCGGATCGGTCGGCGGTTCAGCACGAAATCGCGAGTCGCCGGATCGACACTCAAAGAAGCTCCCAGCTTCGAATAGGAACGATAGTAAGAGGCGCCGAAACTACCCCATTTGCCGCGCCAATTCGCACCGATTTCCTTATTTTCGAAGATCACGGCCTTAAGATCGAGGATGCCCTTTACCGACTGACCCGGAAAGTTGATGTTGCGGAGCGGGATGCCGACGTTGGGCAGCGTGAAGCCCTCGCTGTAGGCGACAAAGGTCGAGAACCCCGCGCCAATTCGCCAAATGGCGCCGGCATTGAGCAGATTGTTCTTATATTTGAGCGTTCCTCCTTCGACGGACGCGCGATTGCGCGCGAACAGCGTGGTGTAGTCGTCGACCCTGATCTGCCCGTTTTCGTGCCTGATGCCACCTGATAAGGTGACCGGCCCGATATCATAGGACAGCTGCAGGAACGGCCCGAAACTCGTATATTTCAGCGGCGGCACCAGGATGCGATCGGTAAGCACCAGGCGCTGCTCGGTCTCATCATGAACGGCGTCAATGCCGATGCGCACCTCCAGCCCGCTCAGCAGGAAGTTGGGCCGCGTAAAGGATGTGCGCAGCCCGTATTTCTTGGATCGGATTTCCGACTGATCGACCAGCGTCCCGATTGGAGCAATTAGGGGGTCCTGACGCGAGGGGTCGTTCTCGCCGGGAAAGCGCATTCCCTGGCGCGCATAATATCCGGTCGCGATCAGGCTACCGCCGAATAGGTCGGTGTGCCGGTAGGTCAACGCGCCCTGAGTGAACCGGTTGAATTCCTCGCGCAGCACATCAATGCCATTGACGAGCAGCGGCCCAGGCTCGGAGGTATCGGGGAGACCGCTCGCGCGGTCACCCGCGACGTAGTGGTAGTTGCCCTTGCTGGCGAGCTTGAAATAACTGCCGGTCGCCTCGAGGCGCTGAGCGTCTCCGGCGCCGAAATCCATGCCAACTTTGAGGAAGATATTGCGCTGCGTCGAATCGGCGAGCGAGCTCGACGCGCTGAGGCCGATGCGACGGCCGCGGGCGTCGTAGGTCGCGCCGCGGTCGACATAAGCGGCGGCGGCGAACACATCGAATCCACCGGCCTTGTGGGATACGTCACCCTGAATCTTCCAGATCGTGCTGTCGTCGCGAAACTGGGTGCCAAGCCGTCCTCCGACGTTGAAATGCGTCCCCGGCCGGGTGGCGCGCTTCGATATATAATTGACCACGCCGCCCGCCGCACCAATGCCTTCGGACGCCGACGCGCCGCCGATCACCTCGATCCGTTCGACTACTGCCATGTCGGTGAAGGTCGCGTTGCGGCTGCCGTCGCGAAGCGGGGTCGATTGCGGGATACCGTCGAACAGATAGAGCGAGGTGCGACCGCGCAGGGTCTCGCCCAGCGTGTTGAGCGTCTGGTTCGACTCCGAATAGCCGGGCACGGTCTTCGCCAACACGGCCGTATTGTCTTCGGTAATGGCCAGCGATCGCTGGACATCGGCCGGCGTGATGACAGTGATTGCACCGGGAATCTTGTCGACCGCCTTTGGCGAGCGCGTGCCGGTGACGATCACATCGGTGCGGTCCGCCTCGTCCCGCTCCGCATCCTCATCTGGCAAGGCTTCGGTTCCCTGCGTCGAGGCCTGAGCGGGCTGAGCCGTTTGGGCCAAAGCATTGTGACTTGTGCCGATGAGCAGCAGAGATGCGAGCGTTCCCCGCGCAAGATTTTTCATGTTAAGCCCCCTCCTTGTTTGCAGCCGACCCTATGGACCGCACGAGCGGTGACAAACGGGGGAAGACTGCGTTCAAACCACAGTTTTCCTATCGTCTCGAACAGGCCACTAGGCAGAACACAGTTTTTCTTGGGTCTGAACATAGTGGCTCTGGACCCCCGTGCCGCTATCACCGGTGAGTCCCGGCTTATCATGATCGGGCGCAGAGGGGATCAATGCGTAGCAAGCTGTTCGTGCCCGGCGCGCGTCCGGATTTCTTTGAAAAGGCGTTGGCGAGCGAGGCCGACGCCCTTGCTTTCGACCTCGAAGATGCAGTTCCGGAAGCGGGCAAGGGCGCGGCGCGCGCCCGACTCGCCAACTTCCTTGCCTCCGACCAAGTGCGCGCTTCCAAGAAGATGATCATCATCCGGGTCAACGCGCCTTCCACGCCACATTTCGGGCCTGATCTGGAAATGTTGGCGAAGGTGCGCGTCGACCTCATCAACCTTCCCAAGATCGAGGAAGCGGATGCGATGCGATCGGCGGCGCAACTAGCCAGGAGCTCCGTGCCCGCGCCGTTGCTCGTCAACATCGAGACGCCGCGCGCGTTGCAGCGGGCCGCCGAGATTGCAACCGCGCATCCCGCGATCGTCGGCCTGCAGGCGGGCCTCAACGATTTGTTCGCGCCGCTGGGAATTGACCGTGCCGATCCTGCCAACGTGCGGCTGGCCCTGTGGTCGATCAGGATCGCCGCGGCCGCGGCGGGTGTGTTCGCTTATGACGGGGCCTGGCCCGACGTCGCCGAAGCGGAAGGCTTCCGTCGCGAAGCCCAATTGTCTCGCGGGCTAGGCTTCATGGGCAAAAGCTGTATCCATCCAAGCCAGATCACGATTGTCAATCAAGTGTTCGAAACTTTTCAAGCGGTGGCGCAGGCGCGCCGGCTCATCGAGGCGGCTCGGGCGGCGTCTGCGCAAGGCCGGGGGGCCTTCCTGTTCGACGGGCGGATGATCGACCGGCCCCAGATCGCGCAGGCCGAAGCACTCCTCGCCCAAGCGGAGACCGGACGATGATCTGCTCTCTGCGTGGGCTGATTGCGGCGGCGGCGCTGGCAATCCTTGCCGCCGTTCCTGCCCTCGCCGAAGATCGGGTTACCGCGATGACGACCGCGCGCGTCGACTCGCTTGCGAGTGACGGCGCTGCGCCGGTTGTGCTCTTGATGGGCGAACGCCCTGTGATCATTCAGCGGACGACCGCGCATGTGCTCGTCAATGGACGCAGCTGGATGCGTCTCGACCGTCACCAGCTCGGCATGAATCTGCCGATTATCGGCAGCGTCGGCGACGGGACGAGCGCCGCCTTGCTGCTCGGTGATGCGCAAGGAGTGCAGCGGGTAGCATTAATGAGACTCGACGGGTCGTCGCTTGTCGGGCGGCGGCTCGCTCCGCTGCCGATCTCCCTCAGAGGCGCGCGCGCGACCTTCCAGAGCGGCGCGATTGTAGTCGCCGGAAGTGCGACGAATGGCGCCTCGCGGTTGTTCCGCATGGAGGTGGCGGGCGGGCGCGTCTGGACCGAGCAGCCTGCCTGGCCGTCCAGCGCACCGGCAGTCGCTCTGGTTGGCCAGGGCGCTGGTGTTTTCGCCACGCTTTCCGACCGCAGCCACTGGCGCTGGACCAATAAAACCGGGTGGCAGTCACTGAGACGCGCGCCGGGCGAGGTCATCCCGGGGTCCGGACGGGCAATCAGCCAGGCCGGACTCCTTTACATGATCGGCGACCGCGGCAGCGCAGCGCGCCTCTACAGCTATAGCGCGATCACCGACGCTTGGGCCGATCTTGGCCACCGCCAGCCGGCCGATGCCGCGTCAATCGTCCGCTACGGCGATGGCATCCTCTCGGTATGGCAGCGCAACGGGCGAATGGAGTTTGCGGCTGCTCAACTCGAGTATCAGCGCCGCTCGCTCGGCCTGTTGGATTGGGCGGTAGTCATCTTCTACTTCGTGGCGATGGTGCTGGTCGGCGTCTATTTCTACCGCCGCGTCAAGCAGGGGCCGTCCAGCGAATTTTTCCTTGGCAGTCGGACCATCCCATTCTGGGCGGCAGGCATCAGCATGTTCGCCGGCAACACAAGCTCGATCTCCTATCTCGCCATTCCAGCCAAGGCTTTCGAGACCGACTGGCAATATTTGATGGGAAAAATTGTCAGCGTCGGCGGCCTGATCGTTGTCGCTATCTTCATCATACCGCTTTTCCGCCGTCTCAATCTCGTCTCGGTGTTCAACTATCTCGAGATGCGTTTTCATCCGTTTGTGCGGATGCTGTCCAGTGGGCTTGCCATCATGATGCACGTCGGCGGCAGGATGGGAATCGTTTTATTTCTTCCGGCGCTGGCCATCGCCACGATTACTGGCATCAATATTGTCGCCTGCATCGTCGTTGTCGGCATTTGCACGATCATCTACACTGCGCTCGGCGGGATGCGCGCGGTCGTCTGGACCGATGTCTTCCAGGTGATCGTGCTGATGAGCGGCGCTCTATTCGCGATCGGCTACATCATCTACGCTATCGGGGCGGGGCCGATCTACGAGACGGCGATGCAGTTCGATAAAACCAAGATCGTCAACGTAAGCTTCGATTTCACCACGCCGACGCTGTGGGGCTTCCTCATCCTGATCCTGTTCGACACGGTGCTGACCTTTCCCAAGGATCAAGTGCTGATGCAGCGCGCGCTTTCGACGCCGTCGGAAAAGGAAGCAAGCCGCTCGGTCTGGACTTTCGCCCTGATCCTGCTGCCGGGGGGCTTCATATTCTATTTCATCGGCACGATGCTATTCGCTTATTACCGAGCCAATCCCGCCCGCCTCGACCCCCTGCTGCCGATCGATGCCGTCTTCCCTGCCTTCATCGGCACCGAGCTGCCTGACGGCGTAACCGGCCTCATTATCGCTGGATTACTTGCGGCGGCGATGGGCACCGTGGCAGGCATCATCAACAGTGTCGCGACACTGCTTTCAGTCGATTTCTATGACAAGATTGTCAAACGTCCCGATCGAAAGAAAAGCTTGCGCTTCGCCGAATGGATGAGCGTTGTCGTCGGTCTCGTCGGCGTCGGTATCGCGATCATCCTGTCGCAGCTCGACATTCATTCCCTGCTCGATCTCACGATCGAGCTCTTCGGTCTGCTTGGTGGGAGCTGTGCCGGCGCCTACACGCTCGGGATGTTTACCCGACGGTCCAATTGGCAGGGCGTCGCGATCGGCATCGCGAGTGCTTCGGTCATCACGCTCGTCTGCTGGATATTCGGTCTCGTCCATCCCTATTTCTACCTGGCAATCGCTATCGTGATGTCGATCGTTATCGGCTATGCAGCGAGCTTCTTCTTTCCGCCACCGTCGGCGGAACAGCTTGCAGGGCTCACGCTGTATGATGGTGGTGGACGCAGGGGTGGGACCGGGGAGCATATAAGATCGACATCAACTTCCTGAAAACCTTTTTGGCGGTCGTCGATCACGGGTCGATGGCAGCGGCGGCACGCTCGCTGTGCCTCAGCCCTTCAGCAATCGCGCAACAGCTCCATGCCCTCGAACGCGACCTCGGCGCGCCGCTGATCGTGCGTGTCGGCCGCACCATGCGGATGACCGAGCAAGGTGGCATGATCCTCGATCATGCGCGGCAGCTCCTGCGCGACGCCGCCGACTTGCGCAGCATCGCGAATGACGGAGCGCTCCGGGGCGAGCTGCGCCTCGGCGCGTGTACGACGCCGCTGATCGGCATGCTTCCGGAAATTCTCGCTCGCGTGTGCGAGAAGCTGCCGCAGATCACCGTTCATATCCATTCTGCAAGCTCGTCGCAGCTCTACCGCGAAGTGGAGGTGGGTAATCTCGACGCCGCCTTCGTACTTGAGGCGCCCTTTCCACTGCCCAAGACATGCGAGTGGACGATGCTTCGTGAGGAGCTTCTGATCGTGCTCGCCCCACGCACAATGGCGGGGTCGGATGCCCACACGCTGCTGAGGGAACAACCCTTCATTCGCTATGACCGCAATCAATGGGGTGGGCGTAGCGCCGAGCAATATTTGCGGGCCGCCAGCATCATCCCACGCGAAAGGTTCGAGCTCAACGCGCTGAACCCCATTGCGGTCATGGTTGGACGCGGTCTCGGAGTTTCTCTAGTTCCGGACTGGGCGCCGCCGTGGCCGGAGGGGCTTGAGATCGCCCGGTTGTCATTGCCGAAGCGATGCGTCGCCCGGCGCATCGGCATCGTCTGGTCGCTTGCAAGTGTTCGCAAGCGCCTCGTCGCCGTGCTCCGCGAGGAAAGCGAAAAGGCACTAGATCGAAGGTCTGCTTAGCTCGCATGCTGCACAAATGCGGAAGTTCCGCTTTCGGCCGATGCCGTTGAAAAAGTCGGATGTTAGGCGTGGGTCCGGGATGCGTCTGACGTAGGCGAGCGGGGTCTTTTCGCTCAGGCTGCCATTGCCGGTGTTGGCATCGGGATCA
>Ga0136633_1000474_pt1 | contig 30920 bp, 23 predicted proteins | sample AntDrymeUQ832206_2_FD_105494 | JGI IMG/M metagenome (GOLD analysis project Ga0136633, IMG submission 105494) | Polar desert sand microbial communities from Dry Valleys, Antarctica - metaG UQ83 (22.06) | ecosystem: Environmental > Terrestrial > Soil > Desert | place: Antarctica: Dry Valley... | reverse complement strand
AGCCTTCGACGTCTCGGAGGATGGCTCGGAGGGTGGGCATACCAGGTCTGGAGGTGTCGGCGGCCCGTCGGAGTTCGGCGTCGGTGACCAACGGTTTGATCTGGAACTCGGCCACGAGGCGTTCCAACGCGGGCTCGCCCATCTCGGCCGCGCAGTCGACCAGCGTTCGCAAGGGGCTGGTCAGGGGGAGGCCCTCCTGCCGGCGGCGGGCCTTCTCGGGGAGCCGGGCGCGCCGGTGGACCATGACGCCGGGCGTCCGGCCCGGGTTGTGGGTCGTGATCGTGATGTGGACCAGCTGCGGCCGGGTGGTGGTGTCGTAGAGGTGCGCCGCCGAGGCGTGGCTCACGGTGCGCGTCGCCGCCGGCCCAGAGGACCGCCGCCCATTCCTCGCCGCGCGGTGCTGTGAGCGGGCCCACTCGGTAGACCCGTGGATGGCGCCGCTCGAGCAGTCCTTTCTCGATCCGGTGAGCGATCGCGTGATCGGTCAACCCGCATGAACGTAACTGGTCACGGTGAATGTGGTTCGCCTGAGCACCCGCCACCATGAGGAGGTGGGCGTCACCACCCGTCAAGCGATCACCCTGAACTGGTCGCTTGACGTTCCGTGACGCCTATACCGGCATGGAGCGTCAAGCGGCCAATGAACCGGAGGCGATTGACGTGTGGTGACGGCACTCACCCCCCAAACCCTGCCACCACCAAACGAACCCACCCCGTATCGCGGCTGTTTTGTCACAGGGCGCGGAGCGGACCGGTCGACTCCAAGCGAGACGCACGCCCCGCTCAGCGGCCCCTACCCCCGGACGTACTCCCCCGGCGCAGGCCCGAGCACCGGGAACGCCTTCGACCCACACGCCCGCGGGGCGCGCTTCAAGGACCCCGAGCGATCAGCCAGCCAGGCACACCAGTCATTCCACCAGGTCCCGACGACTTCGTCCGCGTCCGAGCGCCACTCCGAAGCCGACGCCGGGCACGAGCCCGACGACGAGACCGCGAACCGGGCCTTCGGATTCCCAGGGGGATTGACGAGCGCGGCCACGTGGCCGGCGTTGGAGAGCACGAAGCGCACGTCCCCGCCGAGCATCTGCGTCGTGGCGTAGCAATTCTCCCAGGGCGTGATGTGGTCGGCGGTACCGGCGACGATGTACGCGTCGCTCTTCACCGCGCCCAGGTCCACCGGATCTCCCAGCACCGACATCTCACCGGGGCAGGCCATCGAGTTGTTCACGGCCATGTCGGCGAGGTCGCGCAGCAGCCCCGCGGCCATGTTCGTGGTGTCGGCGTTCCAGAACAGCAGGTCGAACGCGGGCGGCGTACGTCCCAGCAGGTAGTTGTTGACGACGTAGTTCCAGACGAGGTCGTTCGGGCGCAGCCAGGCGAAGAAGGACTGCAGTGACGCGCCGTCGAGGATCCCCCGGCGGTCGACGGCGGCCACGGCCAGACGAGCGAGCTCAGGCCCCATGAACGCAGAAGCGGTCCCGGCCTCACGCGCGTCGATGACCGTGACGCCGAGCATGATCCCGGCGAGCTTGCCGGCTTCGCCGCGGGCTTCCAGCCGGGACGCGAGTGCGGCCACCATCGTGCCCCCCGAGCAATTGCCGCCGAGGTGGATGCGGTCCGAGCCGGTGATCGCCAGCGCGGCATCCATCGCTTCCACGGCACCGGCCGCGTACGTGTCCAGGTCCCAGGCCGACTCGGCGGCCGAGGGATTGCGCCAGGACATGGCGAAGACCTGCTGCCCCTGGCGGACCAGGTGCTCGACCAGCGAGCGGTCGGGCGCGAGGTCCACGAGGTAGTACTTGTTGACCATCGGCGGGACGAGCAGGACCGGCGCCTCGCGCACGTGCGTGGTCTGGGGTGCGTAGTGCAGCAGCTCGAACAGCTCGGTCCGAAGGACGACCGCGCCAGGAGTGGCGGCCACGTCGACGCCGACCTCGAACGAGGACCCGTCGACCGACGACGGGAGCCGGGGTGCCTCCGACATGTCGCGGACGAAGTTGCGCGCGCCGCGCACGAGGTTCGCGCCCTTCTCCGACACGGTCGCGTCCAGCGCCACCGGGTTGGTGAGCAGGAAGTTCGACGGCGCCGCGGCGTCCACGAGGTTCTCCAGCGCGAAGCGCACGCGCCGCTCGTCCTGAACCGACAGCCGCGCATCCGACACGAGGCCGTCGATGGTCCCGCCCGCCGCGAGGTACGCCTTGGCCAGGCGCGACCACATCGGCGAGTCCTGCCACTCCTCACCAGCGAACCGCCGGTCGCCGCGGGACGGCTCCACGGAGGAGGCCCCGACGGCCACCCGGCCCAATTCGGCCACCAGCGACGAAGCGCGCCGGACCACGCGATCCGGCCGTCGCACCAGTTTGGTGCCGAAGACGAGCTCTGCCCGCCCGGGAATGAACCGATCGATCATGAGGACACCAGCACGGCGCGCTCGGAGGCGGCCGCGATCAGGCCGACGCACGCCTCGGCAGTGAGCGAGCGCAGGTCTTCGAGAGCGGGCTCGGAGACCCAGGCGACGTGGGGGGTGAGGATCACGCCGGGCGCGTCCAGCAGCGGTGAGGACAGCGGCAGCGGCTCGATCTCCGTCACGTCGAGCGCGGCGCCCGCGATCTGGCCGGAAGCGAGAGCGCAGACCAGCGCGTCCTCGTCGATCAGGCCTCCACGGCCGATGTTGACGACCATGGATCCGGCCGGCATCAGGGCCAGCTGGGCAGCGCCGATCATGTGCCGCGTCTCGGGCGTCAGCGGGACGTGCAACGACAGGCAGTCGGTGCGCGCGAGCATCGCGTCGAGCGACGAGTACATCTCGACGCCCATCGCTTCGGCGACTTCGGTCGAGGCGTAGGGGTCGTGGGCGACGACGGTCACGCCGAAGACCTGGGCCTTGCGGGCCACGCGGCGGCCGATGCGGCCGAGGCCGACGAGGCCGAGCGTGCACTGCGACAGGCGCCGCACGGAGTCGGGACGCGGGACGCCCTCGCCACCACGGCGGACGGCTGCGTCGAACACGAAGAGCTTCCGATACAGGGCGAGCAACAGCGCGATCGCGTGGTTGGAGATCTCCTCGTGGCCGTATTCGGGCACGTTGCCCACGCCGATGCCGAGCTCCTGCGCGGCATCGACGTCGACGTTGTCGAGGCCGACGCCGTAGCGCACGACCGCCGAGCAGAACGGTGCGAGCTGCTCGAGCCGCGAGCGGTTCATGTCCAGGATCGGGCCGAGCAGGACGCCGATGGCCTCGCGCTCGACGGCCAGCGAGAAGCCCTCCTCGACGCTCAATCCGAGCTCGACGGTGTCGAGGACCTCGTAGCCGAGCGGTTCGAGCACGCGGCGCTCGACTGTGCGATCACCGTGGACGCCGTGGTCGATGACGACGATGACCTGGCTCATCGGGTGGTCTCCTTCGAGGACGAGGTGGCGAGCGAGGCGTAGGTGTCACGCAGCTCGCGCTTGAGGATCTTGCCGCTGGGGTTCTTGGGGAGCCCCTCGGCGACGACGACGTACTTGGGGGTCTTGAAGCCGGCCAGACGCTCGCGGCAGAACGCCCGAAGCTCCTCGACGGTGAGGCTCATGCCCGCACGTGGGACGACCACAGCGGCGACCGTCTCGATCCAGCGCGGGTGCGGGATGCCGAACACGGCGGCCTCGGCGACCGACGGGTGCGCGTGCAGGACCTCTTCGACCTCGCGGGAGGCGACGTTCTCGCCACCTGACTTGATCATGTCCTTCTTGCGGTCGACGACGTAGAGATAGCCCTCGTCGTCGAGGATCCCGAGATCGCCGGTGTGCAGCCAACCGTCGCGGAACGTCTCGGCGGTCTTCTCGGCGTCGTCCCAGTAGCCGAGCATGGCCTGCGGCGAGCGGTGGACGATCTCGCCGACCTCGCCGGCCGCGACCGGGACGCCGTGGTCGTCGACGATGCGCGTCTCGACGTTGAGCGCAGGGCGCCCGGCCGAGCCGGCCTTGCGCACCTGGTCCTCGGGCCCGAGGACCGTGGCCACGGGCGACATCTCCGTCTGGCCGTAGAAGTTGAACAGGCGCACGTCCGGGAGCAGCTCGCCGAGCTCGGCGAGCACCTCGACGGGCATGATCGACGCGCCGTAGTAGCCCTTGCGCAGCGACGACAGGTCGCGCGTGTGGAAGTCCGGGTGGTTCATCAGCGCGATCCACACGGTCGGCGGGCAGAAGAGCTTCGTCGCACGCTGCTCCTCGACGGCGGCCAGCATCGCCGCCGGGTCGGCCTTGGCGAGGAGGACGTTGACGGCGCCGAGGTGGATCGACGGAGTGAAGAAGCAGTGCAACTGCGCGGAGTGGAACAGCGGCAGCGCGTGGATCTCGACGTCGCTCGGCGTCATCTCCCCGTCGACGAAGCAGGACACGTGCTGGGCGATCAGCGAGCGGCTGGTGAGGATCGTCCCCTTCGGGCGCGACTCCGTGCCGCTCGTGTAGAGCAGTTCGACGGGATCGTCGTCGCTGAGGTCGACGATCGGCTCGGTCGCGACGTCGAACGCGGCCCAGTTAGCGACACGCTCCCAGCCATCGGCCGGGGCGAGGTCCCCGATGACGCCGCGTACGGGCATGAGGTCCTCGCGCCCGGCGGCCACGATGCCCGCTTCGGCCAGCGGGACCAGCAGGTCCTCGGCCACCATCGCGGTCGCACCGCAGTGATCGAGGATGTAGGCGACCTCGCTCGGGTTGAGCATGTAGTTGACGGGAACGCAGATCACGCCGAGCTTCGCGCAGGCGAAGTACGCGACGACGAAACCGTGCGAGTTGTGGCCGAGCAACGCGAGCCGGTCGCCCTTGGCCAGGCCGCGCTCGGCGAGGGCATTGGCGGTGCGGTTGACGGTCTCGTCGAGATCGGCATAGGTCTGGGAGAACACGCCGTCGACGATCGCCGTCCGGGTCGGGTGCCGAACGGCGGAGCGGCGCAGCAGGTCGCCCATCGTCTGGCGCCGGGCCGACGCGACGGTGGCCGTCGTGTCGGCGTCGAAGGCGATGCCGGTGTCCATGATCGGGTTCATTCGGTCGATCTCCTCGGGCTAGGCGGTGACGGCGGGCGCGCTCAGGCGACGCTCGGCGATGTCGTAGGCGGCGGCCAGCGGCGTGATCGCGCGCTCCGCGGCTTCGGTCAGGATGCGATCGGTCAGGGCTTCGATGCCACGGGTGCGGTCGCGAGCGCCTTCATCCGAGGCGCCTTCGAGCTCGGCGCCGACGCGCATCAGTCCGCCGGCGTTCGCGACGAAGTCCGGCGCGTAGAGGATCCCGCGGCGCAGGAGGTCCTCCGCGAGGGCGTCGTGGGTGAGCTGATTGTTTGCTGCGCCGCAGACGATCGCGGCGCGAAGGGCCGGGACGGTCGCCTCCGACAGCGCGCCACCCAGGGCGCACGGCGCGAGGATGTCGACGTCGGCGAGCATCGCCTCTTCGGGCGCCATCCACGACGCGCCGGGCAGCTCGGCGACGAGCGAGCGCTTGCTTGCGTCGATGTCGGAGACGATCACCTTCGCCCCGTCGGTGGCCAGCATGCGGACGAGGTGCTCGCCCACGTGGCCGGCGCCGACGACCGCGGCGGTGCGGCCGGCCAGGTCGGCGGTCCCGAACCGATGAGCTGCGCAGGCCCGGATCGCCGCGTGGACGCCGAGGGCGGTGAAGGGGGAGGGGTCGCCGTAGCCGCCGAGGTCCTCGGGCAGGCCGACGACGTGCTCGGTGCGCCCGGCCATCAGGCGCATGTCGGCCGGGCTGGTGCCGACGTCCTCGGCGGTGATGTAGCGGCCGCCGAGCGACTCGACGGCGTCCGCGAAGTCCAGCAGCATGGACTCGCGCAGCTCGTGCGTGAGCTCCGTGCCGCGCTCGACGCAGATGACGCCCTTGCCGCCACCGAGGTCCACACCGGCCACCGCGGCCTTGAAGGTCATGCCCGCAGCCAGGCGTAGGGCGTCGGCCACCGCGTCGCCCGGGTGGGCGTAGGTCGTCAGCCGGCAGCCGCCGAGCGCCGGGCCAAGGACCGTGGAGTGGACGGCGATGATCGTGTAGGCACCGCTGCGCGCCCCGCGGCGCACCAGCAGCAGCTCGTGGTCGAGACCGGTGAGGCCCATGGCGTCTTCCCCCTGATGAGTTCTCTGCAGCACTGCGCATCAGGTTGCCGGGTGGGCCGTCCTAGGTGTTACGACAAATGTCGCAAGACTGGTGGTGGTGTGTTCGACTGGTCGGGTCTGTGGCCCGGTCGTGGGAGAACGCCCCCCAAACGCCCCTCGAGGGCTCCTCTTCAACCGAACCCTCCTCCCACCCGGCCGCCGTTCGCCGAGATCACGACCCCGACGACGGAAACCCACCCAACCGGGCCAACCGCAACCCCAGATGCAAGGCCAGCCGGTCGTCCCCCGACTTCAACCGCGCGCCGGTCAACTCCTCCACGCGCGAGAGGCGGTAATACAGAGTGGCCCGGTGCAGCGACAGCGCCTCGGCGGTGCTCTTCGCATCACCCGCCCGATCCAGATAGGCCGCAAGCGTTTCCACCAGCGGGGCATGGGCGGGGTCGCTCAGCAGCGCCAGCAGCCCCGGATGCAGCGACTCCGCATCCAGGTCGTCCGCGAAGCGCGCGAGCGTGCGGTAGACCCCGAGCTCGTCCCACGCGGCGATCCGCCCGAAGCGCTCGATCCGCTCTGCGACGCCGACGGCGTCGCGCGCCTGGCGGAAGGAGCGGTGCGCGTCCGCGAGTTCCACCACGCCACCGATGCCGATCCGCGTGACCAGCCCGGCCGGCCCCTCCTCGTCGGCGAGCACCACGAGCTTCTCGGCCAGTTCGCGAGGCGAAGGGCCACCGCCGTCGTCCAGGGAGACCACGAACGCGCCGTGCTCGGGCCGGCTGGTCTCCAGCCCCCCGCGATCGGGGACCGCCCGGCGCAGGCGCTCCAGCGCGCCGCCGATCGCGAGCTCCGCCGCCGTCCGGTCCTCCGGCTCGTAGGCGCGGATGACGAGCACCGCCGCGCGTCGCGCATCCAGGAAACCCTCGTCGCCGAGCGCGCGCGCAGCGTCGATGGCGTCCGCCTCGTCGTCGCCGAGCAGGTGGACGAGCAGCCAGCGCTCGCGCTCGCGCTCGAGGTCGCGCAGCCGGCGCTCGCGGTAGAGCACTTCGGCGGCCTCGCCGGCGGCGGCGCTCGCCCGTCCGACTTCCTCGCCGGTCAGCGAGGACTGCGGGTCGACGATGAACATGAAGCCGAGCAGCAGGCCGCGGGTGCGCAGCGGGATGCATACGCGCGCCAGCGCCCCGACGTCCTCGTTGGCCGGCAGCCGGACGGGACCCTCGGCCTCCTGGATCCCGAACGAGAACGCCCACGCGACGGCCTCGTCGGAGACCCGTCGCGACAGGATCGATTCCAGGCGCGCAGCGTCGGGCTCGCCGTAGTGAGGGGAGTGGACGATCCAGCGGATCTGGCGGTCGTCGATCGCGACGTCGCGCCGGATGTCGGCGGCCAGCGAATCGACGATGCCCTGCAACGGGGCGAAGAGGCTCACGCGTGCATTCTCACGAGCGCGGCGACGATGCGCTCCGGCGCGTCCCACATCGCCAGATGACCGGCTTGGTTGAGCTCCAGGTGGCGCGCGCCCGGAAGTCGCGAGCGCGCGCGGCGCGCCTGCGGGTCACACGGCAGCAGGAAGTCCTGGCGCCCCCACATGACGGTGGTCGGGACGGGCAGGTCGCCGGTGCCCTGGCGCAGCTCGAGCATCTCGTCGAGCGTCGCGGCCCAGCCGGGGGAACGGACGTAGGAGCGCGCGGACGCGGCCATCTCCTCGGCCGTCATGCGGTCGCCGCGCAGCATCATCGGGGCCGCGCCGAACTGGCGCACGAGCGCGGACCGCGAGCTGACGGCGATTCCGGGAACCCCCGCCGCGGCGAACGCCTTGTAGGCCCTCAGCACCGCACGAGCGCGTGGGACCTCGGCGTCCTCCCAGAAGCCCACGGGCGAGAGAGCGAGCACCGAGCGTGCGAAGCCCATCCGCCCCAGCTCGAGCGCGACCGCTCCACCGAGTGAGCTTCCGCCGACGTGCATCCGCCCGCCGTCGAACTGCTCGGCCACCGCCCGCGCCAGTCCGCGGACGGACTGGTCAGATTGCGACGGCGACTCCCCGAAGCCGGGAAGGTCGACCGCGTGCACTTCGCACCCCTGCGAAGCGCAGCGCTTCGCCACCGGCCGCCACGTCCGGTGGTTGTCACCGATGCCGTGCAGCAGGAGCAGCGGAGTGCCGGAGCCGTGGCGAACGACGTGCATCACGAGGATGGATACCGTGTCGCCGCGATGGAGACGAAGACGACACTCACGACCAGTGGCCGGACCGCCGGCGAGTTGCGCGACATGGCGCGCGATCACCTGTGGCTGCACTTCTCGCGGATGGGCGAATTCAGTGAGCACGAGCTGCCGATCATCGTGCGCGGCGAGGGCTGTTACGTCTTCGACCACGAGGGCAAGCGCTACCTCGACGGGCTGTCGGCGCTGTTCTGCGTCAACGCCGGTCACGGCCGCACGGAGATCGCCGATGCCGCCCGGGCCCAGGCGGCAAAGCTCGCCTTCCACACGAACTGGAATTCCGCGCATCCGGCGTCGATCGAGCTCGCGGTGCGCATCGCCGGGCTCGCCCCGGGCGACCTCAACCGCGTCTTCTTCACGAGCGGTGGCTCGGAGGCCGTGGACTCGTCGCTCAAACTCGCGCGCCAGTTCCACAAGCTCACAGGCAACCCGCTGAAGACCAAGACGATCTCGCGCCGGACCGCCTACCACGGCACCACGATGGGCGCGCTCTCGATCACCGGCATCACCTCGGCGCGCGCACCGTTCGAGCCGCTCGTGCCCGGCGCCTGCCACGTTCCCCCGACCAACCTGTTCCGCATGCCCCCAGGCTGGGCTCCGGAGGACCTCGCGGAGTCGATCCGCGAGCGCATCCTGTTCGAGGATCCGAGCACCGTCGCGGCCGTCTACCTCGAGCCCGTCCAGAACTCCGGCGGCTGCTTCGTCGCGCCGGAGTCCTACTTCCCCCGCGTGCGCGAGATCTGCGACGAGTTCGACGTCCTGCTCGTCTCCGACGAGGTCATCTGCTCGTGGGGCCGGATCGGGACGTACTTCGGCTGCGAGCGGATCGGCTACCAGCCGGACATCGTCACCACCGCCAAGGGGCTGACCTCGAGTTACGCGCCGATGGGCGCCGTGATCGCCTCGGACCGGGTCGCCGAGCCGTTCATCACCCAGCCGACGATGTTCTCCCACGGCCTGACCTTCGGCGGGCATCCCGTATCGGCTGCGGTGGCGATGGCCAACCTCGACATCTTCGAGCGCGAGCAGCTCAACGCGCGGGTGCTCGAGCACGAGGACGCGTTCAAGGCGATGTTCGACTCGCTCATGGACATCCCGATCGTCGGCGACGTCCGTGGCATGGGCTACTTCTGGGCGATCGAGCTGGTCAAGGACCGCGACACGAAGGAATCCTTCACCGGTGCCGAGAGCAACGAGCTGCTGCGCGGATACCTGTCGGAGGAGCTCTTCGAGCGTGGCCTCATCTGCCGCGCCGACGATCGCGGCGAGCCCGTCATCCAGCTCTCGCCGCCGCTGATCGCCGGGCCTGAGCAGTTCGCCGAGATCGAGGCCGTCCTGCGTCCGGTGCTCGAAGAGTCGGCCCGTCGCATGCGCGTCGCATGAGCCACGTCAAGCAAGCCAATTCAGGAGTCTGAGATTCGATGAAGGTCGGCGTCCCCACCGAGATCAAGACCGATGAGTACCGCGTCGCCATCACGCCGTCGGGCGTACGCGAGCTGGTCGACCGCGGCCACGACGTCGTGATCCAGAAGGGCGCGGGGCTCGGCTCGGCCATCACCGACGCCGACTTCGAGGCCCAGGGCGCGCGGCTGCTCCCGGACGCCGCCGCGGTGTTCGGCGAGTCCGACATGATCGTCAAGGTCAAGGAGCCCCAGGCGTCCGAAGTCGCGCTGCTCGAGTCGCGCCACGTGCTCTTCACCTACCTGCACCTTGCCCCCGACCCCGAGTTGACGAGGGGCCTCGTCGAGTCCGGCGCCACCTGCATCGCCTACGAGACGGTCACCGACAAGCAGGGGCGGCTGCCGCTGCTCGCGCCGATGAGCGAGATCGCCGGCAAGATCGCCACCCAGGCCGGTGCCTTCATGCTCGAGAAGCCGCTCGGCGGGCGCGGCCTGCTGCTCGGCGGCGTTCCCGGCGTCGCCGCCGGCAAGGTGATGGTCATCGGCGGTGGCGTGGTCGGCCAGAACGCGGCCGACGTCGCCATCGGGATGGGCGCGGAGACCTACATCTACGACCGCTCGATCGACCGCCTGCGCGACCTGCTGGTGATCCTCAACGGCCGTTGCTCGACCTGCTTCGCCTCGACGCTGGAGATCGAGGAGCGCCTGCCCGACATGGACCTCGTGATCGGCGCGGTGCTCGTCCACGGCGCCAAGGCCCCGCACGTCATCACGCGCGAGCAGCTCGGGCTGATGAAGCCCAATGCGGTGCTGGTCGACGTCTCGATCGACCAGGGCGGCTGCTTCGAGACCTCGCGCGCCACGACCCACTCGGACCCGACCTACGAGGTCGACGGGATCACGCACTACTGCGTGGCGAACATGCCCGGCGCCGTCCCGATCACCTCGACCTGGGCGCTGACCAACGCGACGATGCCGTACGTGGTCAAGCTGGCCGACCAGGGCGTCCACACGGCGCTCGGCGGCGATCCGGGCTTCCTGGAGGGCCTCAACGTCGCCGCCGGCAGGGTCACCTACGAGCACGTCGCGACCGATCAGGGCCTCGAGTACGTGCCGGCCCAGGACGCGCTCGCGGCGGTGCCCGCACTCACCCCGTAGAACACCGGCCCCCGCCGGTTCCAGCTTGACTTCCCGCGCGGGCGTCGAGCAGACTCCGGCGCGGATGTCCGGCGGGAGGGTTCGGACGCCATCGGAGCGGGAGACGGGCTCTTGACGTGGCGTGGGTGCACGGCCTTCGCGGCTGCAGTGCTGATGGGTGTGCTCGGGTTCGCGGCGGCCCCGGCCAAGGCCGCGTCCGGTGGCTGGACGCCCGTCCAGGCCTTGGGAACCGACCTGCACGACGTGACGATGCTGCCGGGGACGGCGCACGGCTGGGCGGTCGGCGCCGGCGGGGTCGTCATCGAGACCTTCGACGGGGGTGCGACCTGGCGTTTCTCGGGGCCGACCGGCACGACGGCGACGTTGCGCGGGGTGGACTTCGTGGACGCCGATCACGGCTGGGTCGTCGGTGACGTCGACACGATCCTGCTGACGGCCGATGGCGGACGGACCTGGACCCGCTCGGCCACGAACCTGGCCGGCCAGATCGACGCCGTCGAGTTCGTCGACCACAACCGCGGCTGGGTCGCCGGCTCGGGCCTCACGGGGCAGATCTTCACGACGGCCGACGGCGGGCGCACGTGGACGGTGCAACTCGCCGCCAGTCCGGCCCTCGGGATGGTCGACGTCTCGTTCCTGGACGCCCGCCGCGGGGTGGCGGTGGGCCATCTCGGCGCGGTCTACCGTACGGACGACGCTGGAGCGACCTGGGTGCCGACGCCCGTCCCATCGCTGCCGTTCGAGGGGTTCTATGCCGCCGAGCGCCTCGACGGTGACGTGCTCGTGGTGGCCGGCCTGACCGGGACGGTCGTGCGCTCGGCCGACGCGGGAAAGACGTGGACCACCGTGACCACCCTGCCCGCGAAGGTCACCGCGCTCGCGTCCTCCGGGGCGACGCTCCTGGCCGTGGGAGACACCGGGCTCATCGGCCGCTCCGACGACGGCGGCGTGACCTGGGCCCAGCAGGCCGCCGGCACGACTTCGGACCTCGGCGGCGTCACCCTCGCCTCGCCATCCGCTGCGCTCACCGCCGGGACCTTCGGCTTCGTGTCGCGCTATGCGGCCTCGGAGACCCAGGCGATCCCGCCCGTCGCGCTCGCCCTCTCGCCGCCTGACGAGTCCTGCCGGACGCTCGAGCGCACCTGGCGCCACTCGGGCCCTGGCGCCCCGGTGGCATCGATCGCGCGTGACCTCGATGGGGACGGACACGACGAGGCGATCGTCGGGGGCCCCGCGGGCGTGCGCGCTCTGGATCTTGCCGCGGCCACCGAGCGCTCGATCCTGTGGGAAACACCGGTCAGGGCGAGGGTGCAGCAGATCCTCGCGGCCCAGCTGGACGCCGACGCGCCGGCGGAACTGCTCGTGGGCACGGCCGCGACGAGCACGAGCGCGGACGGCGTGCTGGCGCTCGACGCCGCCGACGGCACGGTTCTGTGGAGCGCGCGGGTGGCCGGTGGAGCGCGTGAGATCGCCGCCGGCGACAGCGACGGCGACGGCGTCGCCGAGCTCGTGGTGCGTGGTGACACCGCCCAGCTCACGTACCTGTCTGGCCGCGACGGAAGCCGGCGGCGTGAACCTTCACCGCTGCGAGGCCGCGCGACGGACATCGAGCTCGACGATCTGGACGGTGACGGTCGCTCCGAAGTGGTCGTGACGACCGATGAAGGGCGGGCGTCCGTGATCGATCCTTCGACCGGCATCACGAAATGGACGTACACGACCGCGTATCTCGGGGCGCTCGCGCTGGCCGACCTGACCGGTGACGGCCACGACGACGTCGTGGTGGGCGGGTACGGAGAGCCGGTTGCGGCGACACGCGGCTACGACGGCGGCGCGACGACGATCGGAACGCGTTCGGGCGCCCTGGTCGCTGCGCTCGACGGGCGGACCGGCGCACGCATCTGGGACTTTGCGGTGCCGGGCCAGAACCGCGTGGCGGCACTCGAACTCGGGCGTCTCAACGCGGACGCCGTCCCGGATGTCGTCATCCATGAGAGCGGCATCGACCGGGGCTTCCTGCTCGCCCTGGACGGGCGCGGGCAGACCGTCGCGGGAACGCCGACCGGCGAGCCCCAGCAGTTGTGGAACTTCGAGACGACGCGAGCCGGCGAGAGCCAGGCTGTCCAGACTCCGGACGCGATCAGGCTCCGCGACGTGACCGGTGACGGGGCGCAGGATGCGCTGCTGGCCGTCGACAACGGCGTGGTGTTCGCCGTCGACGGGTCGCCGGTACAGGCCGCGGGCGGATCGACCGAGGTTCCGGCGGCCAGGGAGCTCTGGCGCGACAGCCACGGCGGGTCCTTCCAGCGCGTACCGCTCCTGCTGCGCTCGGGTCCCGACACCGAACTGCTGACCATCAGCTCCGACGGCTTCGCCGCCGTCCGCCACCCGGGGACCGGTGACATCCGTCACCGCCTCGATGCCGGCGGCACGCCCACGGCTGTGCTCCTCGACGCCGACGCCGACGCCGCCGACGAGATCGCCGTCGGCACGGCCGCCGGCCGCGTGTACGCGCTCGACGCCAACGGGGCGCTCCTGACCGCGCGTGACGTGTTCCTCCCGGATCCCGTGATCGCGGTCGCCGGCTTGGACATCGACGGCGACGGACGCTCCGAGATCATCGCGGCCGCGCGCGACGGCAGCGTCCAGGCCATCGATCCCCACAGCGGAGCCGTCCGCTGGTCGAGAGCGACCGGGCAGCGCCCCACCGCATTGGCCGCGGGCGCCGGGGTGGTGACCGTGGGGACGGCCACCGGTCGGGTCCTCGGCCTGGAGGCGGCGACGGGCGACCCCTCCTGGGATTCGCCGCTCCACGCCGGCACGATGGTCAGAGACATCGAATTCCTGCGCCGCCGCGGCCTGTTCGCGACGGGTGCGAGCGCCGACGGTGCCGTCGGGATCCTCTCGCCGGCGGGGGACGTCGTCGCCACGGGGGCCGCGGGAGAAAGCATCTCCGACATCGTCTCCGTTGATGCCGACGGGGACGGCCAGGAGGAGATCGCCGTCGGGTCCGGCGTCACCGTGCAGACGTTCGCGGTTGACGGGACCCGGCTCGGCCGTGCCTCGATCGGATCGCTGTCGGCCCGCGTCGGTGCGGCCGACCTCGATGGTGACGGCCGCGACGAGATCATCGCGATCGGCCTGGGAGACCAGGCGCTGGCGCTGACCGGCGCCGCGACCTCGGTCCTGTGGAAGCGGACCGTGGCCGGCGCCACCGCGCTCGGCGCGGTCGACCTCGACGGGAACGGTTCCGATGAGGCGCTGTTCGCCGGCGAGGGCCGCACGGAGGCCTTCGACCGCAGCGGGACCTCGCGCGCCGATTGCGACCTCGCGCGCGATCCGGTGGTGGTGCTTCCGGCCGACGTCGACGGCGACGGAGCCACGGAGATCGCCCTGGCCATGGATCAGGGGGACGTGTCCGCCCTGAGCGTGCCGGCCCGCGGGGCCGGCGGCGGCGACCCGACACCGACTCCCACTCCCACGCCGACCGCGACTCCCGTGGCGCAGGTTCGCGGGACCTACCCGATCACGCCCAACGACCCGTACTTCGGTGACGGAAGCAAGGAGATCGGCGACCCGACGCAGTGGGCCCCGCGGAAGATCTCCGCGCCGCAGGCCTGGCAGGAGCAGCGCGGCACCGGCCTCGGCATCAAGGTGGCGGTGATCGACTCCGGCGTCGACCTCGAGCATCCCGATCTGCGCTGCCCGGGCAAGCTGATCGTGCCCACCGATGGTGACGTCGTGGACAACGGCAACGGGCCTGACGACCAGAACGGCCACGGGACGCACGTCGCGGGCATCATCGCCGCGTGCACCGACAACGGCAAAGGCGTGGCCGGGATCGCGCCGGATGCGTCGATCCTGCCCTACCAGGTGTTCGACGAGACCGGCAGCGGATCGGTCGAGACCATCGACTACTCGATCCGTGCGGCGGCCGACGCCGGCGCGCACGTCATCAACATGTCGCTGTCGATCGGATTCGGCTTCACCGGTGGGGCCGTGTCCGGGTACTTCATCGACGACCTCGACCAGGCGATCGAGTACGCGCGCTCGAAGGGCGTCGTGGTGGTCGCCGCGGCGGGCAACGACGCGCTGCTCCCGCTGTGCGCGTATCCCGCCCTGGCGGCGGACGTCGTCTGCGTCGGTGCGACCGACCCCCGGGACGTCCGCACGCGCTACACCAACTTCCCGGCCAAGACCGACGAGAACGGCGACCCCGGACCGTCGCTCGTGGCCCCCGGTGGGACCGGCTCGTCGCTGTTCTGCGACCTGCACTCGGAGGAGATCCTCTCGCTCTTCGCCCTCGACCTCGACGAGAGCGCGTGCGACCGCCTCGAGCTGGGGTACGCGGACCTCGCCGGGACCTCGATGGCGACGCCGCACGTCGCCGGCGTGGCGGCGCTGGTCTACGACCGGCTCGGGGGAGAGCGCTCGGCGGCCGCGGCGGACACCGTGATGGCCGCGCTCACCTCGACGGCCACCGACCTCGGCGTGCCCGGGTGGGACCCCGTCTTCGGATCGGGGCGGGTCGACGCCGCCCGGGCGGTATCCGAGACGCCGCTCCCGCGCTGGACGCTGAGCACATCCACGACGGGGGAGGGCGCGGTCACGAGCGACCCCGCCGGCATCGACTGCGGAACCACCTGCTCGGCCACGTTCGACGATGCCCAGCGGGTGGTCCTCACGGCGACCCCGGCGACCGGCTGGCGGTTCGCCGGCTGGGAGGGTGCGTGCAGCGGGTCCCAGCCCTCGTGTGAGATCACGATGGACCAGTCGCGTGATGCACGGGCGCGCTTCGAGCGGGTGCGTCATCCACTGACGGTCACGCGCTCGGGCGAGGGGACCGTGATCAGCGAGCCCGCGGGGATCGACTGCGGGTCCGTGTGCGCTCGGGACTACGACCACGGGACGCGAGTCACGCTGCAGGCGACTCCCCGGCGCGGGTGGAAGTTCGCCGGCTGGAGTGGGGCGTGCTCGGGCACCGGAGCCTGTGTCCTGGACATGACCGCCGCGCGCGCCGTGACGGCGACGTTCCGGCGGGGGGGCAAGGGGTGACGACGTCCGCCGGCTGACGCCGGCTCGTCAGTCCGCGGTCCCGAGGGCCGTTAGATGAGGCAATGCGCCGTCTGCTGATCGCTTCCGCGTGCCTGCTGGCACTCACTCCGGCGGCCCGCGCTGCGAACCCCGCTGCCGGAGAAGACAATCGTGAAGCGCGCGGAGCGGCGAGGGTGCCGAGCGACGTCGCTGCGGCCCGCAAGGCCCAGCGGGCGAAATGGGGCCGCTTCGGCCTGCTCCAGGTCGACCCGCGCACGGGTACGCCTCGTGCGGTCGGTCGCCTCGACGGCTTCCTGACGGGCGAGAGCGCGCGCGACAACGCCGACATCGCCCTCGACCACGTCCGTTCACATCCCGAGCTCTTCGGTCTCGACGGCGGCGATCTGGACGCGCTCCGCCTCGTGGACCGCACGCCCTCTTCTCTGGGCGTCGAGCGGATCGTCTGGGAGCAGTCCTACCGCGGAGTGCCCGCGATCGACACGATGCTGATCGCCAACGTCTCCGCGACCGGCCGCCTCGTCAACGTCCTCGGCTCTCCCCGTGCCGACCTGACACTGCGCTCGGTCGAGCCGCGGATGACCGGTGCCGAGGCCTACGCGGCCGCGGCGGCGCAACTGGGGGGCGCGCGCGCCGGCACGGGCGACCTCGTCATCTACGAGGGCGACGGCGGCCCGCGGCTGGGCTGGCGGGTCTGGCTCGCGGCCTCGAAGGTCGCGGTCTTCGACGCCGTGGTCGACGACGGGACCGGCGAGGTGGTCCGGCAGCGCAACATGGTCGAGGGCGTCGACGGGTCGGTGTTCAAGAACTATCCGGGTGCACCCGTCGGGGGCGAGCAGGAGACGGTGACGCTCGACGTCAACGCCGGGGCGACCTCGCTGATCGGCCCGAGCGTGCACGCCTTCAAGGACCTCAACGACAGCGTGGGGTACACGAACGCGCTGCAGGGCTATGAGCCGTTCACCGGTCAAGACGTTGCGCCGGGTGCCTTCGGCTTCGTGAATCAGTGCGGGGCAGCGAACGCGCTGCCGCGCTGTTCGTGGACGGGCAGCGGATCGACCCACAGCGTCAACGCCGATGTCGACGCGGTCAACCTGTTCTGGCTGGTCGACACCTTTCACGATCACCTGGCGTCGACCGACATCGGGTTCGACCGCGCGTCGGGCAACTTCGAGGGCACCGATAACCGCGTCCTGGCGCAGGCGCTCGACGGCGCCGCCACCGGGGCGGACGGCGGCCCCGACGCCGACCACGTCGACAACGCGAACATGCTCACCCCGCGCGACGGCTTCAAGCCGAGCATGCAGATGTACCTCACCAAGGCCAACGCCCCGACATACGCCAGTACCGGTCTCGACGCGTCGGTCGTCTATCACGAGTACACCCACGGCTTCAACGCCCGGATCGTCAAGGACGCCCAGGGCTTCGGCGCCATGGGCGGTGCGCAGGGCGGCGCCTTCAACGAGGGCAACTCGGACTTCTTCGCCTACGACTACCTCGACCAGCAGGGCCTCGAGTCCGACGCCGGCGGATCCGCCCGCGACGTCATGGGCGGCTTGTACTCCTTCGGCACACTGCGCTCGCAGCCGGCCGATTGCCGGGTGGACGACCAGGCGCTCCCCGAGTGCCAGCCCTACCCCGGCGCATCCACGGGCTCCGGCGGCTACACGTTCGGCGACTTCGGCAAGGTCTACGTCACCCCGGAGGTCCACGGCGACGGCGAGATCTGGACCCAGATCATGTGGCAGCTGCGCGACCGCCTGATCGCCGACCGCGGGACCCGCCTCGCCGGCATCGCCCGGACGCGCCGGCTGCTTTCGGCCGCGATGCGGCTCGTCCCCCCCAATCCCAGCTTCCTCGACTGGCGCAACGCGCTCCTGCAGGCCGACACCAATGACTCCGGCGACGACGACAGCGTCGCGATCTGGGCCGTCTTCGCCGAGCGTGGCCTGGGCTACTTCGCCTCGACGACCGGGCCCGCGGACGTCGCGCCGACCGAGAGCTTCTCGCTGCCCCCCGCGGCGAGCGACCCGCCGGCGACCGTGGTCGGCAGCGTCGTCGACGACGTGACCGGGACCGCACAATCCGGCGTGACGGTCTCCTTCGCCGGGTTCGACAGCGGCATCGGACCGCAGCTCTCTGACGCCACAGACGCCGCCGGCGATTACGTGATCGCCGGTGCGGGCGCCGGGACCTTCCCGTCGCTGCGCACCACGTCGGCCACCGGGTACGACCGGGCGAGCCGCTCGGTCACGGTTGCGCCGGGCGTGAACACCCAGGACTTCGCGCTGCGGCGCAACTACGCCGCCTCGGCGGGTGGGGCGACGATCACTGGCGAAGGAATCAACTACAGCGGCTGCGGCTTCGCCCAGGCGATCGACGGAAACGCCGGGACCGTGTGGAGCACGGACAACAATGCCACCAGGTCGATCGTCATCGACCTGCCCGCGACGATCACCGTCGGAGCCGTCGAGATCGATCCGTCCGCCGGATGCGGCGACGGTCCCGAGGCATCGCTCGGCCAGTACTCGGTCGGCGCCGGCTCGACCGCGGCGAGCACCCCGCAGATCGCGGCCGGGACGTTCGGGGCCTCCGACATCGGGCGCTTCAACTCGGTCGTCCTCAGCGGAGGGCTCACCAACGTCGGCTTCGTCCGCCTCAGCGCCATCACCCCTCAGAACGCAGCGGCCTTTATGGACGTCTCGGAAGTCAAGGTCTTCGCGGCCGGCGCAACCGCGACGGCTCCGGTCGCCACCACCAGCCCCGCCACCGCCCTCACCGACACGTCGGCGATTCTCAACGGGACCGTGGACGCCAACAACGGCGCGACCGACTACCAGTTCCAGTACGGCCCGACGACCGGCTACGGCACCTCGGCACCATCGGTCCCGCAGCCCATCGGTCAGGGAAGCTCGGCGCTGCGCGTCTCCCAGGCGCTCTCGGGCCTGACGGCCGGCACGCTCTACCACTACCGGCTCGTGGCCTACCGCAACGGGGCGGCGGTCCACAACGGCCCCGATCAGACGTTCACGACGACGGGCGGCGCCGCACCCGTGGATCCCGAACCCGTGACAGCGGCCGAGTCCGCGGTCGGCGCGACGGGCGCCGTGCTCAATGCGACGGTGGATCCCAACGGGACCGCGACCGATTACCAGTTCGAGTACGGGCCGACGACCACCTACGGCACGTCGGTCCCGGTGACTCCCGCGACCGTCGGGTCGGGGACCGCGCCGGTCGCGTTCAGTCAGGCGCTCACCGGCCTCACGCCGTCTTCGACCTACCATTACCGCGTGGTCGCGGTGCGCGGCGCCAGCCGCTTCCCAGGCCTCGATGAGTCGTTCGTCACGCCCCCCGCGGGTGGTGGCGGAGCGCCGACGGTGCAGACACTCGGCGAGGTCGCCGCGAGCCTGACGGCGATCGGAACGACGGTCGAGGGCACCGTGAACCCGAACGGGCTCCCGACGACCTTCCACGTGTCCTACGGCCTGAACGGCGCCTTCGGCTTCCAGACCGTCGACGTGGCGGTGGGATCCGGGACGACGCCAGTGACCGTCCGGACCGCGCTCGCCGGACTCACACCGGGGACCTCGTACTCGTGGAAGATCGTCGCCACGAACGCCGACGGCACGTCGGAGGGATCCATCGACACCTTCACGACCGGTCCGCCGAGCGGGTTGCCCGCCGGGCCGGCCGGCGACACGGGACCGACGGGCCCCCAGGGTCCGATCGGGCCGACCGGAACCGGCACGGCCGGTGCGACCGGTCCCAAGGGCGACACCGGCCTGCAGGGCATCGCCGGCCCCGCCGGAAAGGACGGCGCCCCGGGGCTCAAGGGCGCGAACGGGACGAACGGGGTCAAGGGTCGCAATGCGACGGTCGTGTGCAAGGTCCCGAAGGCCAGGAAGGGCAAGGTCAAGGTCTCGTGCAAGGTCACGTTCGCCGCCGCGGCCGGCCGCGCGGTGACGGCGAGATTGAGCCGCAACGGCCGCACCGTGGCCGACGGCAGCACGCGCCGGGCCCGTGGCGGTGCGGTCACGCTGACCGGAACTCGCTCCGCGCGCGCGGGCCGTCACCGGCTGTCGCTGCGGGTCGGCCGCGGCGCGACGGCGCGGACGATCCGGCTGGTGGTCGACCTGCGCTGACCGCCCAACCGGCGCTGCTAGGATGCCCCGTCCGCATGCCGACGACTTCACAGCTGGTCCGCAAGGGCCGCACACCCAAATCCAAGAAGCTGGCCACCCCGGGCCTCAAGTCCGGCAAAGGCCGTAAGAAGAAGGTCGCCGCGCCCCAGCGCCGTGGCGTGTGCACCCGTGTGTACACCACCACGCCGAAGAAGCCGAACTCGGCTCTGCGCAAGGTCGCCCGCGTCCGCCTGACCAACGGGATGGAAGTCACGGTCTACATCCCCGGCGAGGGCCACAACCTGCAGGAGCACTCGGTCGTGCTCGTTCGCGGCGGCCGCGTCAAGGATCTTCCGGGTGTCCGTTACAAGGTCGTCCGCGGGACGCTCGACGCCGCCGGTGTGAGCGACCGCAAGAAGGCCCGCTCGCAGTACGGCGTCAAGGCGAAGTAAGCGTGCCCCGTAGAGCAGCAGCCCAGATCCGGCCTGTCGATCCGGACCCCGTCCACCGGTCGAAGCTCGTCCAGCAGCTCATCAACAAGGTGATGCTGCACGGCAAGAAGTCCACGGCCGAGCGGATCGTCTACGACGCCCTCGCGATCATCGCCGAGAAGACCGGCAAGGATCCCGTCGAGTACATCGAGCAGTCGATCAAGATCCTCACGCCGCAACTGGAAGTCCGCTCCCGCCGCGTCGGCGGTGCGACCTACCAGGTCCCGGTCGAAGTCCCGCAGCGCCGCTCGCGCACCCTCGCGGTCCGCTGGCTCGTCGAGTTCGCGCGCAACCGCCGCGAGAAGACGATGGCCCAGCGCCTCGCGAACGAGCTCATGGACGCGCAGTCCCAGCAGGGCGGCGCCTACAAGCGCAAGGACGACATCTTCCGCATGGCGCAGGCCAACAAGGCCTTCGCGCACTACCGCTGGTAGCGCCACGGCGCAACATCGGCAGGACCCTCGCGGCCACCCATCGGGTGGCCGCTGTCGTTCCGGGTGGTCTCACTAGCCCGACATCTTCCGGAACGACCGCCCCTCGCCGTCGGCGGCGTAGTGGGCGGCCGGCGTGGCGCCCTTGGTCTTGAGGAACATCCCCCAGCGCTGGTCGCCGGCGAAGTCCAGCAGGGACGCGTAGTCGACCTTCGAGAACGCGGTGCCCTCCTTCTTCAACGCGGCGATCATCCGCTCGGGCGCGCGCGGGTTGACGTCGTCGAGCATCAGCTTCGAGACCAGCGGGGCGCCGGTGTTCTGCACGTCGGTCCCGTCGTCGGTCACCTTGATGACGCCCGAGAACTTCTCGTTGCCGCAGACGATCCAGACCTGCCCGCGGTCCACGCGCAGGAGCCCGACGCGGGTGTTCGGGCCGGCCTCCTTGCGGGCAGAGGCGAGCGCGGCCTTGAATTTCTTGGCCTGGAAGAAGCCCTTGCCGTTCCCGGCGCTCGTGCTCGCTCCGCCCGCGGGCACCGCGACGCCGCCCGGGACATCGACCGACGGCACCGCGTCGGTGACCGCGCTGATCGCGCCGCCGATGTCGTCGGCCTCACCGGCGAGGAAGAACACCGCCGCGACGGCCAGGCCCGCGAGGCCGAGCATCACGAGCGAGAAGATCAGGCCGAGGGCCTTCATGCCCTTCTTGGCGGCCTTCCGGGAGCCCTTGCCGAGCGACGGCCCGCGGAGGCCGATCGAGGGCCCCCTGACCCCCATGGACCCCTTGTGCGCCCCACCCGACCCCATTGGCGGGGCAACGTAGGGCTGGTGGGCCATCGGCGGCGGCTGCTGGTAGCCGGGCATCGGCGGCGGCTGCTGGTAGCCGGGCATCGGCGGCGGCTGCTGGGCCATCGGCGGCGGCTGCTGCCCGGACTGCGGGTGCCCGCCCTGCTGGGGATGGTGCTGTGGCGGCGGCTGCTGCGGATGCGGCTGCTGCTGCGGCTGGGGAATGGGGTTGCCGAAGGCGTCCACGCCCTGTTGCTGGCCCAACTGGGCCTGTGAGTCGGGGGAGAAGGACCCGAGCCCTGCAATTCCCCCGTCTTCGTCGCGTCCTGTCATGGCGCGACGTTAACCGACCGCGTCAGGCCGGTGGGCTTTTTTCGGCGCCGGCCGCCGGGCGGCGCGCGAGCACGAGGTTCGCGACGGCCGAAAGCAGCAGCAGGGCGGCCCCGAGCGTCTCGACGTAGAAGCCCTCCTTCGGCCGTGCGACCGCGTCCTCGAAGGCCTGGCCGATGAAGCCCTCCTCGTTGACCCACCCGACGTCGGCGACAGCGATCACCGCCACGGCGGCGAGGGCGAGCGCGAGCAGGCCGTACCCCGCGGGGCGCGAGTCGCCGCGGAAGGCACCGAACGCCATCACGGCCGCTACGACGCCGATCACCGCGAGCGCGTAGGCGTGATGGGAGCCGCCGGTCAGTGACTCCTTGACGACGGTGATGATCCGAAGCTCGCGCAGCGTGAGGAACTCCGAGACGATCAGCATCGCGGATCCGGCGAGGGCGGTGATGAGCAGCAGCGAGCGCGGCACGGACGGGCATTGTGACCCACACGACGCCGAGGCGCGGCGCACGCTCAAACCCGCGCTCTGCCGCCCTGGAACGCCCTGCTATATTTCCCCGTCGCTTCCGGGCGCCGCAGCAACCGCGCGGCCTGGACCAGAAGCGGAAGGACCCACGTCAGGTATGGAGACCCGCGCGACATAATCCGTCGTCCCACCCGGGAGAACCCACGCCGTGACGCCATGGGCCCCGATCGGGGCCCTTTTCACGCCACCACACACACCCGCACCAGAGCCACCAGCCACCATGCCCCGCCAGTTCAGCCTCGAGAAGACCCGCAACATCGGGATCATGGCCCACATCGATGCGGGCAAGACGACGACGACCGAGCGGATCCTCTACTACACGGGCAAGTCGCACAAGATGGGCGAGGTCCACGAGGGCGCGGCCACGATGGACTGGATGGAACAGGAGCAAGAGCGCGGCATCACGATCACGTCGGCCGCGACGACCTGTGAGTGGCGGGACTTCCGCATCAACATCATCGACACGCCGGGACACGTGGACTTCACGGTCGAGGTGGAGCGCTCGCTACGCGTGCTCGACGGTGCGATCGCGCTGTTCGACTCCGTCGCCGGCGTGGAGCCGCAGTCGGAGACGGTGTGGCGCCAGGCCGACAAGTACTCGGTCCCGCGCATCGCCTACATCAACAAGATGGATCGCATCGGCGCGGACTTCCAGCGCGGCGTCCAGACGATGATCGACCGCCTCGGTGCGCACCCGGTCCCGATCCAGCTGCCGATCGGCGCGGAGTCGGACCTCAAGGGCATCATCGACCTCGTCGAGATGCAGGCGATCATCTACCTCGACGACCTCGGCAAGGACTTCGAGATCGTGGACATCCCGGCCGAACTGGCCGACGAGGCCGCCACGGCTCGCGAGCACCTGCTCGAAGAGGTCTCCCACTACGACGACGGCATCGTCGAGTTGATCCTCGACGAAGCGCCCGTCCCGGTGGATCGGCTGAAGGCGGCCATCCGCAAGGCCACGCTCTCGATCGAGATGACGCCCGTGCTGTGCGGCTCGTCGTTCAAGAACAAGGGCGTCCAACCCCTGCTCGACGCGGTCCTGGACTACCTGCCCGGCCCGCTCGACGTCCCGGCCGTCACCGGCCACGAACCTCAGCGAGGGGGCGAGGAGATCGAGGCCGTGCGCAACGCGGACGACTCCGAGCCGTTCTCCGCGCTCGCGTTCAAGATCATGGCCGACCCGTTCGTCGGCAAGCTCACGTACTTCCGCGTGTACTCGGGTCACCTCGAGAAGGGCTCGCGGATCCTGAACGTCAACTCGGGCAAGTCCGAGCGGATCGGCCGCATCCTGATGATGCACGCCAACGATCGCGAGGACGTCGACGAGGTCTTCTCGGGCGACATCGCCGCGGCCGTCGGCATCAAGCAGGTCTACACCGGCGACACGCTCGCCGCCCCGGACAAGCCGATCCGCCTCGAGACGATGACGTTCCCCGAGCCGGTCATCAAGGTCGCGATCGAGCCGAAGACGAAGGTCGATCAGGAGAAGATGTCCGTCGCCCTCGGCCGCCTGGCCGAGGAGGATCCGACCTTCCAGGTCCGCACCAACGAGGAGAGCGGCCAGACCGAGATCTCCGGCATGGGCGAGCTGCACCTCGAGGTGCTGGTCGACCGCATGTTGCGCGAGTACAAGGTCGATGCCAACATCGGCCGCCCGCAGGTCTCCTACCGCGAGACGATCAAGGGCACCGCCGAGAAGGTCGAGGGCAAGTTCGTCCGCCAGACCGGTGGGTCGGGCCAGTACGGGGTCGTCTACATCAACATCGAGCCGGCGCCGGGTGAGGGCTTCGACTTCGTCAACAAGATCAAGGGTGGCTCGATCCCGACGGAGTTCATCCCCGCGATCGAGAAGGGCATCGAGGAGTCACTGGACACCGGCGTCAAGGCCGGCTACCCGATCGTCGACGTCCGCGTCACGCTGACCGACGGCAAGTATCACGACACGGATTCCTCGGAGATCGCCTTCAAGGTTGCCGGTTCGCTGGCTTTCAAAGAGGCCGTCCGCCGCGCGAAGCCGATCCTGCTCGAGCCGATCTTCAAGGTCGAAGTCGTCACGCCCCAGGACTTCCTGGGCGACGTCATCGGCGACCTCTCCCGCCGGCGCGGTCGTATCGAGGCCCAGGAGCCGCGCGGCACCGCCGTCGCGGTCACCGGCACCGTGCCGCTCGCCGAGATGTTCGGCTACGTGGGCGACCTGCGCTCCAACACCCAGGGGCGGGCCAGCTACACCATGCAGTTCGAGAAGTACGAGGAGGTGCCGCCGAACATCGCCGAGAAGGTCGTGGAGGCGCGCACCGGCGACAACCCCCTCGCCGCCTGATTTCTGGTTTTATCAAGGATTCGACTAGGACAATTCGAGGAGCGATTTCAAGTGGCAAAGGAGAAGTTCCAGCGCGGCAAGCCGCACGTGAACGTCGGAACCATCGGTCATATCGACCATGGCAAGACGACGCTGACCGCTGCCATCACGAAGGTCCTGTCGGACACGTACGGCGGCCAGGCACGGTCGTTCGCCGAGATCGACAACGCTCCCGAGGAGCGCGAGCGCGGCATCACGATCGCGACGTCGCACGTCGAGTACGAGACCAGCAACCGGCACTACGCCCACGTGGACTGCCCGGGACACGCCGACTACGTCAAGAACATGATCACCGGCGCGGCCCAGATGGACGGCGCGATCCTCGTGGTCTCGGCGGCCGACGGCCCGATGCCCCAGACGCGTGAGCACATCCTGCTCGCCCGCCAGGTCGGCGTGCCGTACATCGTCGTGTTCCTCAACAAGGCCGACATGGTCGATGACGAGGAGCTCCTCGAGCTCGTCGAGGTCGAGGTGCGCGAGCTGCTGTCCGCGTACGAGTTCCCGGGCGACGACATCCCGTTCATCACCGGTTCGGCGCTCAAGGCGCTCGAAGGCGACGAGGAGTACACCGCCAAGATCCTCGAGCTCGCCGAGCAGCTGGACACGTACATCCCGGAGCCCGAGCGCGATCTCGACAAGCCGTTCCTGATGCCGGTCGAGGACGTCTTCTCGATCACGGGCCGCGGCACCGTGGCCACCGGTCGCATCGAGACCGGCATCGTCAACACGGGCGACACCGTGGAGATCGTCGGCATCAAGACCGAGACCTCCAACACGGTCGTCACCGGCGTCGAGATGTTCCGCAAGATCCTCGACCAGGGCCAGGCCGGCGACAACGTCGGGCTGCTGCTGCGAGGCATCAAGCGCGAGGAGATCGAGCGCGGCCAGGTGCTGTGCAAGCCGGGGTCCATCACCCCGCACACGCTCTACAAGGCCGAGGTGTACGTCCTCAAGAAGGAGGAGGGTGGCCGTCACACGCCGTTCTTCACCGGCTACCGTCCGCAGTTCTACTTCCGGACCACCGACGTGACCGGCGTCGCCCGTCTCCCCGAGGGCACCGAGATGGTCATGCCGGGCGACAACATCCAGATGGAGATCGAGCTCATCCAGCCGATCGCCATGGATCCGGGCCTGCGTTTCGCCATCCGCGAGGGTGGCCGCACCGTCGGCTCCGGAGTCGTCACCGAGGTCATCAAGTAGCACCCAACCGCTGAGCGAGCGGGGCTCCGGCCCCGCTCCCGAGCATCACCCCGGAGGCGGGCGCCCAGTGCCCGCCTTCAACGCGCAGAAACCCAGAATCAACTTCTCAGAAGCATCGGACAGGAAAAGACGACCCCGTGGCAACAGCCCAGAACAAGATCCGCATCCGCCTGAAGGCCTACGACGCTTCCGCGATCGAGCAGGCCGCGAAGGAGATCGTGGAGACCGCCACCCGGACCGGCGCGACTTTTTTTGGTCACGTCCCGCTGCCCACCGAGAAGAACGTCTACTGCGTCATCCGCTCGCCGTTCAAGGACAAGGACTCACGCGAGCACTTCGAGATCCGCACGCACAAGCGCCTGATCGACATCCATCAGCCCACGCCCAAGACGGTCGACTCGCTGCAGCGGCTCGACCATCTGCCCGCCGGCGTGGACATCGAGATCAAGCTGGCCTTCGCCTAGTCCCATGCCCGCCATTCTCGCCCGCAAACTCGGTATGACCCAGCGCTTCATGGAAGACGGCCGCGTCGAGCGCGTCACCGTGCTCGAAGCCGGACCGTGCCCCGTGACCGCCGTGCGCACGCACGAGATCGACGGCTACGAGGCCGTCCAGCTCGCTTTCGGCGCCGTCAAGGAGAAGGCCCTCACGCGGCCCGAGCTCGGCCATCTCAAGAAGGCCGGCGCGCCGCCCATGCGCACGATCGTCGAATTTCGCGACCACGCCGACGAGCATCAGGTCGGCGTCACCGTCACCGTCGAGGCCTTCGAAGTCGGCATGAAGGTCAAGATCGCCGGCAAGTCCAAGGGCAAGGGCTTCCAGGGCACGATCAAGCGCCATCGCTTCGCCTCCGGCCCGAAGTCCCACGGCTCGCACAACGTGCGCGCTCCGGGCTCGATCGGCGCGTCCGCCACGCCGTCGCGCGTGTTCAAGGGCCGCAAGATGCCCGGCCAGATGGGTAACAAGCGCGTCACCCAGTCCGGGCTGACGATCGTGGAACTCATTCCAGCGCAGAACCTGATGCTCGTCCGGGGCGCCGTCCCCGGCCACAAGGGCGTCACTGTGGAGGTACGGACCTATGGCTAAGGCCCCGGTTCTCGGAGGGAAGGACACCGTGGAGCTCGACGCCGACGTCTTCGGCGCGGCGTGGAACGGCCCGCTGGTCCACGAGGTCGTCGTGGCCGAGCAGGCCGCGCGCCGCCAGGGCACCGCGTCGACGAAGACCCGCGGCATGGTTCGGGGCGGCGGCGCCAAGCCGTGGCGCCAGAAGGGCACGGGTCGCGCCCGCGCCGGCACGTCCCGTTCGCCCCTGTGGACGGGTGGCGGTGCCGTCTTCGGCCCGAGTCCGCGTCACTACATCCTCAAGGTCAACCGCAAAGCCCGCCGCGCTGCCCTGCGCAGCGCGCTGAGCCTGCACGCCGAGCGCGGGTCGATCTCGATCCTGGACGCCGCGGCCTTCGATGCGCCCTCCACCAAGCAGGCTGCCGACCTGATCGCCGATCGCCGCACGGGCAACGTGCTGCTCGTCGTCGGAGACGGCGAGGAGATGGCGACCAAGTCCTTCCGTAACCTCGAGCGCGTGTCCGTGGTCGGAGCCGCCGACGCCGGCGTCGCCGACATCGTGCGCGGCGCGCAGCTCGTGCTCTCGCGCACGGCACTTGAATCGATCACCGAGCACGCGAAGAAGAAGGTTCGCGCGCGCACCGAGCAGACACAGGAGGCCACGAGCTGATGGATGCCACCAAGGTCATCATCCGGCCGATCGTCTCCGAGAAGACCTACGTCCTCGCGACGGCCGAGAAGTACACGTTCCGCGTCCACGACGACGCGCACAAGACCCAGATCAAGCAGGCGATCGAGGAGCTCTTCGACGTCACGGTGGTCGAGGTCCGCACGATGTCGGTGAAGGGCAAGCCCAAGCGCCGCGGCATCTCCAACGGCTTCCGCCGTTCGTGGAAGAAGGCCATCGTGCAGGTCGCGCCGGGCCAGTCGATCCCGATCTTCCAAGGCCTGGAGGGTGAGCTCTAATGGCGATCAAGAAGGTCAAGCCGACATCCCCGGGCCGCCGCTTCATCACGTTCGCGGATTTCGCCGAGATCACGAAGACCGCACCCGAGAAGTCCCTGACGGTCGGCCTGCGCAAATCCGGCGGGCGCAACAACACGGGCCGTAAGACCTCCCGCCATCGTGGCGGCGGGGCCAAGCGCGCCTACCGCATGATCGATTTCAAGCGCACCAAGGACGGCGTGCCCGGCAAGGTCGCGGCGATCGAGTACGACCCGAACCGGTCGGCCTACATCGCGCTGATCCACTACGCCGACGGCGAGAAGCGCTACATCCTCGCGCCGGCCCGCCTGCGCCCCGGGATGACGGTCGAGTCGGGCCCCGAAGTCGACATCACCGTCGGCAACGCGCTGCCGCTCGTCAACATGCCCGTCGGCACGCTCGTCCACGGCGTCGAGCTCAAGCCGGGACAGGGCGCCAAGATGGCCCGCTCGGCCGGTGCCAGCATCCAGTTGATGGCCAAAGAGGGCGGCATGGCCACCCTGCGCCTGCCTTCGGGCGAGATGCGCGTGGTCGAAGCCTCGTGCCGCGCGACCGTCGGCGTCGTCGGCAACGCCGAGCACCAGAACGTCACGGTGGGCAAGGCCGGCCGCAAACGCCACATGGGCGTGCGCCCGCAGACCCGCGGCAAGGCCATGAACCCCGTCGACCACCCGCACGGCGGTGGCGAGGGCGGTGGCTCGCTGGGCAACCATCCGCAGACGCCGTGGGGCAAGCCGACGCTCGGCTTCCGTACGCGCAAGAAGGGCAAGCAGTCCGACCGCTACATCGTCCGCGGCCGCCGCCGTGGCAAGAAGGGATCCCAGCGATGAGTCGTTCATCCAAGAAGGGGCCTTGGGTGGAAGAGCGTCTGATGCAGCGCATCGAGACGATGAACTCCTCTGGGTCCAAAGGCATGGTCAAGACCTGGTCGCGCGCCTCGACGATCTTCCCCGACATGGTCGGGCACACGATCGCCGTGCACGACGGCCGTAAGCACATCCCCGTCTTCGTCTCGGAGTCGATGGTCGGCCACAAGCTCGGCGAGTTCGCCCCGACCCGCACGTACCGCGGTCACGGCGAGGACGCCAAGAAGGCGCGCAAGCGATGACCGACGACCCCAAAAAGCCCGAGGGCGACGAGGAGGCGAAGAAGCCGGCGGCCAAGAAGCCCGCCGCGAAGAAGCCTGCCGCGAAGAAGCCTGCCGCGAAGAAGCCTGCCGCGAAGAAGCCTGCCGAGGCAAAAGCCGACGACAAGAAGCCGGCCGCTGCGAAGGCCGCCGAGAAGAAGCCGGCGGCCGAGAAGAAGCCGGCCGCAGCCGCCAAGGCCGACGGCGACGACAAGGACGCGGGAACCAAGCCGGCCGCGAAGAAGCCCGCTGCGAAGAAGCCGGCTGCAAAGAAGCCCGCCGCGAAGGAGGCCGCCGCGAAGCCTGTGGCCGCCCCGTCGCGCCGTCGCCGTCGCGGCCAGCAGTCCGGCGAGCGGGTCATCGTCCGCGCCCAGGCGCGCTACGTGCGCTCCTCGGCCCGCAAGGCCCGCCTCGTCTGCGACGCGATCCGCGGCAAGGACGTCGTGGCCGCCCGCGCCATCCTCGCCTTCCACCCCCGCGCCGTGTCAGAGGCGTGGATGAAGCTGCTCGACTCCGCGGTCGCGAACGCGGAGAACAACCACGACCTCGATGGGGACGATCTCAAGATCGCCGCGGTCTATGCCGACGAGGGGCCGACGATCAAGCGGTTCCGTCCGCGTGCCATGGGGCGCGCGACGCGCATCCGCAAGCGCACGAGCCACCTCACCATCCAGCTCACGCCGAAGGAGTCGTAATGGGACAGAAGGTTCATCCCGAGTCGATGCGCGTGGGATACATCCACGACTGGAAGTCGAACTGGTTCAACGAGAAGTTGTTCAGCGACTATCTGATCGAGGACATCCGGATCCGCGACCACATCACGGGCAAGCTCGCTCACGCCGGCCTGTCGGACATCACGATCCGCAAGGACGCCAACGAGGTGGAAGTCAACATCCACACCGCGCGCCCGGGCATCGTGATCGGCAAGTCCGGTTCCGAGGTCGACGCGCTGCGTCGTGACCTGCACCGCCTCACGCGCAAGCAGATCAAGGTCAACATCCTCGAGATCAAGCGTCCCGAACTCGACGCCAAGCTCGTCGCGCAGTCGATCGCCGAGCAGCTGCAGAACCGCGTCGCCTTCCGCCGCGCGATGAAGCGCGCCCTGACCAGCGCGATGCGCTCGGGCGCCAAGGGCTGCAAGATCCAGGTCTCCGGTCGCCTCGGCGGTGCCGAGATGGCCCGTACCGAGCAGTACTCGGACGGCCGCGTCCCGCTGCACACCATGCGCGCGGACATCGATTACGGCTTCTATGAGGCCAAGACCACCTTCGGCCGCATCGGCGTGAAGTGCTGGATCAACAAGGGCGAGATCATGCCCGTCGGCTACGCCGGCCAGGACCTCACCTCGCTCGACGAGCCAAGCGGCCCCGGTGGCGGCGACGGCGACAACCGGCGCGGACGCGGTGGCCGTGACGGCCGCGGCGGCCCCGGCGGCCGTGGCGGTCAGGGCGGCGGACCCGGCGGTCGTGGCGGTCAGGGCGGTGGCCCAGGCGGTCGCGGCGGCGGACCGGGTGGCCGTGGTGGCGGTCCGGGTGGTCCCGGCGGCCAGGGTGGCGGCGGCGGTCGTGGTGGCGGAGGCGGCTTT
>Ga0136633_1000472_pt1 | contig 30959 bp, 31 predicted proteins | sample AntDrymeUQ832206_2_FD_105494 | JGI IMG/M metagenome (GOLD analysis project Ga0136633, IMG submission 105494) | Polar desert sand microbial communities from Dry Valleys, Antarctica - metaG UQ83 (22.06) | ecosystem: Environmental > Terrestrial > Soil > Desert | place: Antarctica: Dry Valley... | reverse complement strand
TCAGCGAGCGACGCGGTGGTCAGCAGCACGTGGGCCTCGGCGCCCGTCAGCCGCGAGCCGGGTTCGGCATGCGTGCCGAGCGCGACCGCATAGACCGCGAACAGCAGCCCGGCGAGGGCGGCGCTGCGGCTAAGCGCCGAGCGCGCGGGCGATGACCATCTGCTGGACCTCATCGGTGCCCTCTCCGATGGTGAGGATCTTCGCGTCGCGGTAGAAGCGGCACACCGGGTATTCCTCGATGTAGCCGTAGCCGCCGTGGATCTGGACGGCCTCCTCCGCAGCGCGCACTGCCAGCCGCCCGGTCTTGAGCTTGGCCATGGCGGCGGTGAGGGTGAAGTTCTTGCCGGCGTCTTTCTCCATCGCGGCTTTGTAGACGAGCAGCCTGCCCGCCTCGATCTCGGTGGCCATGTCGGCGAGCTTGGCCTGGATGGCTTGGAACTTCGAGATCGACTGGCCGAATGCCTGGCGCTCCTTGGCGTAGGAGAGCGCTTCGTCGAGCGCGCCCTGGGCGAGGCCGACGCCCATCGCCGCCACGCCGATGCGGCCGATGTCGAGGATGTGCAGGAACTGCTTGAAGCCGGCGCCGCGCGGTCCGAGCAGGTTCTCCTCGGGAACCTGGCAGTCGGTGAAGGTCAGCGGCCGCGTGTCCGACGCGTTCCAGCCCATCTTGCGGTACGGCTCTCCCTGCTCGTAGCCGGCCGTGCCGTTCTCGACGATGAGGTTGGAGATCTCGCCGTCGCCGGTCCTGGCGGTGATGGCGACATGGCCGGAGAGGTCGGTGCCGGCGTTGGTGATGAACTGCTTGGCGCCGTTGATCGTCCACACGCCGGCGTCGAGCGCGGCGCGGGTCTTGACGTTGCCCGCGTCGCTGCCCGCCTCCGGCTCGGTCAGGCCGAACGCGCCGAGCTTCGTGCCCGCGCAGAGGTCGGGCATGAGCCGCTGCTTCTGGTCCTCGCTGCCGAACAGGTACACGGGCTGAGTGCCGAGGCTGGTGTGGGCGCACAGCGTGATGGCCACGGACGAGTCCACGCGGGTCAGCTCTTCTACGGCCAGCGCATAGGCCAGCGAGTCGCCGCCGCCCCCGCCGTACTCCTCCGGGAACGGGATCCCCATCAGGTTCAGCTCGCCGAGCTTGGCGACGATCTCGTAGGGAAAGGACTTGGTCTGGTCGAGGTGCTCGGCGACCGGCCTCACTTCGTTGGCGGCGAAGTCGCGGACGAGCCGCTGGATCGCCTTGTGATCGTCGGAGAGCTCGAAGTCCATGGGGGGCGGGAGCTTATTGCCGCCCGCCTTGTGAGGGCATGGGGCAACGCGGCCAGGCCAACGTCGAGTGGATAGCGCTGGTCTTCGCCGTCGTGTTCGTCCTCGGCGCCGCCGCCGTCGGGCTGCCGAGTCCCCGCGATACGGGGATGCCACCGCCCAACGCTGTCCGGGAGGCCTACGGCGAGGACACCGAGCGGCTGGTCCGGCGGTTCGCGCCGGGCCTCGTCTACGAGCGCGGGCTGCTCGACGCGCCGGTGGATCCGCGCGAGTGCCGAGCCGTCGCCTGCGCGCGCGGGGCCGCGCCCGTGTTCTTCACGCGGGTGGCGCATCGCGGCGCGACCACCTACGTGCAGTACTGGGCCTACTACCCCGACTCGTCCTGGCACGGCCTGGCGGGGCGGCACGCGGATGACTGGGAGTCCTTTCAGATCCGCATCAACCCCGACGGCAGCGTTGACGCGCGCGCCTCGGCGCATCACGGCTACACCGGCCGACGTATCGGCCCCGATCTCAACGTCAACCAGGTCGACCCGAGCCTCGTGCCCCGCCGCTGGCGCCGGGGATGGATCCCCTACGCGGGGTGGTGGCGCGTTGCCCGCCACAGCCACGCCGGGTTCGTGGTGGACGCGGCGGGGACCGGCCGCTCCGACCCCGCGGCGCGAGTGACCCTTGTCCCGATCGAAACCAGCGTCGACGCGCTTCCGCAGATCTACGCCGTCACCCCGCCATGGCGCAAGTCGGTCTACGCCGACCCTGAGTCCTCCGCCACCTGAGCCGCCAGGTCGACGAGCATCCGCACGCCCCAGCCCGCCCCGCCCTTGGGCGCATAGGCCCGGCCCAGTCCGTCGGCGACCCCCGCCATATCGATGTGCGCCCAGGGCACCTCGCCGGTGAAGTGCTTGAGAAAGTGCGCAGCGGTGATGCCGCCGGCGCCGCGGGGCTCGTTGAGGTTGACGATGTCGCCCGTCGAGCCCTTGATCAGCTCTTCGTACTCGTCGTGAAGCGGCAGCCGCCACACCAGCTCGCCGGTCCGTTCCCCGGCGGCGCGTACGGTCTCGACCCAGTCGTCGTCATCGCCAAGCAGCCCGGCGTAAGTGGAGCCGAAGAAGTTCGCCATCGCGCCGGTCAGCGTGGCTAGGTCGACGATCCGCTCGGCGCCCAGCCCCACCGCGTGGGTCAGGCAGTCGGCGAGCACCATCCGGCCCTCGCAGTCGGTGTTGATGACCTCGATGGTCGTCCCGTTCATGGCGGTGACCACGTCGCTGGGGCGCATCGACCGACCGCTGGGCATGTTCTCGGTTGCGCCCACGACGCCGGTGACCCGTACCGGTAGGCCGAGCCGGGCGATCGCGCCGATGGCCTCGATGACCGCTGCGCCGCCCGACATGTCGAACTTCATGTCCGCCATCTTGGCCCCGGACTTGATCGAGATCCCGCCCGAGTCGAACGTCACGGCCTTGCCCACGAAGGCCAGGTGCGGGCCGGCGGCGTCGGCGGGCGAGTAGGTGAGCGTGATGAGCCGCGGCTCCTCGTAGGAGCCCCGGGCGACCGCCATGAAGGAGCCCATCCCGCGGGCCTCGATCTGCTCAGGCCCCTCGACCTCGGCCTCGACGCCGTCGAGCGCCAGGGCCCGTTCGCCCAGGGCGGTGGGCGTCAGCACGTTGGCCGGCGCGTTCTGCAGGTCGCGAGCCGCGTTGACGGCCTCGGCGATGACGGCCGCTCGCTGCACCGCAGCCGACACGTCGTGGTGGGCGCTGAGGATCAGGTCCTCCACGCCCTTGTCGCCGTTCTGCGCAGTCTTGTGGCGATCGAAGCAGTAGGCCGCGAGCACCGTGCCCTCGACAAGCCCGCCTACGACGTCATCAGCGACATGGTGGGGGATCTCCCAGCACAGCGCGGACGAGCCGAGCTCCTTGGCCCTGCCCAGCGCGGTCGCGGCGGCGACGCGCGCTCGCTCGGCGTCGAACTGGCCTCTCGCGCCGAGCCCGGCGACCAACCAGCGTCGCCCCCCGTGGTGCCAGACCGCGAGGTGCTTGAACGAGCGCTTCGCCTCCCCGCGGTCGAGGAGCGCAGCCAGCTCGCCGCCCGGGAGGTCGTGGGCCACGCCTTCGTCCTCGAACACGCCGACGACGATCGTGTCGGCAGACGTGGAGGCCGGAGCGTCGGTCGTGGCGGTGGCGCGCATGCGCCTCAAACTACGATGCTTCCCATGCCCAAGACCGTGATCCTCGGCGCCGCCCGCACCCCCGTCGGCAAGATGGGCGGCGCCCTCGCCTCCCTCGACGCCACCGATTTGGGCGGCATCGCCATAGCCGCGGCGCTCGAGCGCGCGGACGTCGCCCCTGAGCAGGTCGACCATGTCGTGATGGGGCAGGTGCTCCAGGCTGGCCAGGGCCAGATCCCCTCGCGCCAGGCCCAGATCAAAGCCGGGATCCCCAAGGAGGTGTCCTCCGAGACGGTCAACAAGGTCTGCGCCTCCGGCGTGCGCGCCGCAGTCATCCTCGACCAGGCGATCCGCGCCGGCGACGTGGAGGTCGGCGTCGGGGGCGGCATGGAGTCGATGTCCCAGGCCCCGTACATGCTGCCTCAGGCTCGCTTCGGCTACCGCATGGGCGACGCCAAGGCGCTCGACGCCATGGTCCATGACGGCCTGACCAACCCGTTCAGCGGGCGCCAGATGTTCGACGAGGCGACGGAGGTCGGCGACGAGCTCGAGATCAGCCGGCCCGACCTCGATCGCTGGGCGCTGCGCAGCCACGAGCTCGCGCTCGAGGCGACCGACGCGGGCCGGCTGCCCGAGGAGATCGTCCCCGTGACGATCAAGTCACGGAAAGGCGACACCGTCGTCGAGATCGACGAGGCGCCGCGCCGCGGTTCGACGCTCGAGTCGCTCGCCAAGCTTCCCGGCCTGGTTTCCAAGGAGGGCTCGCACACCGCGGGCAACTCGCCAGGCGTCAACGACGGCGCGGGCGCCCTCGTGCTGGCCAGCGACGAATGGGCCAAGGCCAACGGCAAAGAGATCCTCGCCGAAATCGTCGCGCACGCACAGACGGCCAACGACTTCGCTTACCTCGCCACGACGCCCGCCAGCTCTGCCCAGAAGGCGCTCGAGAAGGCGGGCCTGACCGTGCAGGACATCGACCTGTGGGAGATCAACGAGGCGTTCGCCTCGGTCGCGCTGCACTCAATGCGGCTGCTCGGCGTCGACGAGGACAAGGTCAACGTCAACGGTGGGGCGGTCGCCCTAGGTCATCCGATCGGCGCCTCGGGAGCGCGCATCATCGGCGCGCTTGTTCATGAGCTGCGCCGGCGTGGCGGCGGTCTGGGTTGCGCGGCGATCTGCAGCGGCGGCGGGCAGGGCGACGCGATCATCCTGCGCGTCAACGGCTGAGATGAGCGACGCGGCGAGCGGCAGCGCCGCCGCGTTCTTCGACCTCGACCGCACGCTGATGGCCGGCTCGTCCGGCCTGCACTGGGCTCGCGCCGCCTACCGGGCGGGCCTCGTCAGCAGGCGGCAGATGGCCTCTGACGCGTGGGCCAACATCAAGTTCCGCCTGCGCGGCTCGACCGACGAGGAGACCGACGCGGTCACCACCCGGATCGGCGCGTTCCTCGAGGGCCGGCGCGTCAAGGACCTCGAGCGCCTGGGTCATCAGGTCCTCGCCGGCGTCCTGCCGCGGATCTACGAGCGGATGCTGCAGACTGCCTACGACCACCAGGACGAGGGTCGGCGCGTCTACATCTGCACCGCGGCGACCCAGGACATGGCTGACGTCCTCGCCCATGTCCTCGGCTTCGACGGCGCGGCGGGCTCCCGGCTGGGCAAGTGCGACGGCTTCTACACGGGTCGCTTCGACGGACCCTTCTGCTACGGCGAGGGCAAACCTGTGCGGATGCGCGAGATCGCCGAACGCGACGGCATCGACCTCGAGAAGTCTTGGGCGTATTCCGACAGCGCATCGGACCTGCCGATGCTGCGCGCGGTCGGCCACGCCGTCGTGGTCAACCCCGACCCGGAGCTGGCGCGGGTCGCCCGCGAAGAGGGCTGGGACGTCATGCGCTTCGAGACGTTGGGGCGGCGCCTGAAGATCGGCGCGGCGCTCGCTGCTGCGGCTGCGGCGGGCGGGGCCTCGGCGACAACACGCCGCGCTCCGCGCAAGCGATGAGCGTGCACGAGCTCACCGACGAGCAGCGCGAGATCCGCGACCTCGCGCGGCGTTTCGCCGACGAGGTGGTCGCACCCGGCGCCGCTCGCTGGGATCGCGAGCACACCTTCCCGAAGGCGGTCTTCGCGCAGCTCGGCGAGCTGGGGCTGATGGGCGTCTGCGTTCCGGAGGACCTGGCCGGCGCGGGCGCCGACTTCCTCTCCTACGTGCTGGTGCTCGAGGAGCTCTCGCGCGGCGACGCCGGCGTCGGCGTCACTGTCGCGGTGCACACCAGCGCGTGCACGCTGCCGCTGATCGCCCACGGCTCGCGCGAGCAGGTGGCCGCGCTCGTCCCGCCCCTCGCCCAGGGCCACGAGATCGGCGCCTTTGCCCTGACCGAGTCGGGCAGCGGCAGCGACGCGAGCGCGATGCTCACCCGCGCGGATGACGCGCAGCGCATCTCAGGCACGAAGCAGTGGATCACCAACGGCTCGCACGCGCACACCTTTCTCGTCTTCGCCAAGGATCCGGACCGGCCGAGTGCCTTCGTCGTTCGCCGGGGGGCGGAGGGCTTCCGCGTCACGCGCGAGGAAGAGAAGCTCGGCCTGAACTCGTCCTCGACTGCGGATCTTGCGTTCGACGGCACGCCCAGCGAGCGGCTGGGGGAGCAGGGCGCGGGGATGCGCATCGCGCTGGCCACGCTTGACGGCGGGCGCATCGGCATCGCCGCCCAGGCGGTCGGCATCGCGCAGGCTGCGCTCGACGCCGCCGTCGCCTACGCGCAGGAGCGCCGGGCGTTCGGCAAGCCGATCGGGGGCCACCAGGCGATCCAGCAGAAGCTCGCCGACATGCAGACGAGCGTGGAAGCGGCGCGTGCGCTGACCTGGCGGGCGGCTCGTCTCAAGGAGGGCGGGCACCCGCATACGGTCGAGGGCGCGCAGGCCAAGCTCTTCGCCTCGCGCATCGCGCGCGAGGTGACGGGCGAGGCCATCCAGGTCCTCGGCGGCTACGGCTACACCAAGGAGTTTCCGGTCGAGCGCTACTACCGCGACGCGAAGGTGACCGAGATCTACGAGGGCACGAGCGAGATCCAGCGGCTGGTCATCGCCCGGGCCTTGCTCGGCGAAGCCGCTCGCTGAGCCCGGCGGCGGCGAACGTCCAGAGGTACCGGCTAGGACCGGTATGAGTGTCTGGTCGCCCACCGGGCTAGGTTGGCGACCATGCGGGTCTTCGTCACCGGCGCGGCGGGCTTCCTCGGCCGGGCGCTGAGCGAGCGCTACGTCGCTGACGGCCACGAGGTGCGCGGAATGGATCTCGTCCCCGATTCCGCCCACGACATCGTCGCCGGCGACGTCGCGGTCGCTGGCCCGTGGCAGGAGCACGCGAAGGGCTGCGACCTGGTCATCCACACCGCCGCGGTGGTCTCGTTGCGAACGGAGCGCCCCCGCGAGGTGTGGGAGGCCAACGTGCTCGGGACGCTGCACGCGCTGGAGGCGGCCGAGCGCGGCGGGGCGCAGCGGTTCGTGCACTTCTCGAGCGTCACCGTCTTTGGCTTTGACTTCCCTGATGGGGTGGACGAGCGCCACCCGGTCGCGCCGACCGGATTGCCGTATCCCGACACCAAGATCGCCTCAGAGCAGGTCGTGCTCCAGGCTCAGCTCGAAGGCCGCGTGAACGCCACGATCGTGCGTCCCGGCGACGTCTACGGACCCCGCTCTCGCGCCTGGGCCCTTCTGCCTGCGCAGATGATCCGCGACCGGCGCTTCGTCCTGCCCGGTGGCGGGCGTGGGATCTTTTCCCCCGTCTACGTCGACAACCTCGTCGACGGCGTGGTCCTGGTGGCAGCCTCGCCCGAGGCGGTCGGGCAGGTCTTCACGCTCTCCGACGGCGTCGGCATCGCCAACCGCGACTTCTTTGCTCCGTACGCCGAGCTGGCCGGCCGACGGTTGCTGACGCTGCCGACGCCGATCGCTCGCACGCTCGCCGCCGGCGTGCAGCGCGCGGCGCGCTCGCGCCCCGGCGACAACGACGTCAATCCGTTGGCGCTGCGCTACATGCTGCGCAGCGGGACATACTCGAACGCCAAGGCTCGCCGGGTGCTCGGTTGGGAGCCGCGGGTCAGCCTCGAAGAGGGCCTGGTGCGTACCGTCAACTGGCTGCACTCCCAGGGTTTCTAGCTCGACGCCAGCACCTCGACGCCCGGCGTTCCGCGAGCCACGCGCAGATCGGCGAGGGTGCGGACCTGCCGCGACGCCTCGCTCGTCGTGACCTCCTGCGAGCCGAGATACTGCGCGCGCACCTCGGTGTCTGAGATCGTCGCGAACGCGCAGCCGTGGGTTCGGGTCTCGGCGTACTGGATCCACGGGTTGGCCACGGGAATGCCGGACTCGGTCAGCGGCTTGAAGAGCTCGGGCGGAAGCGAGCCGCCGCCGCCCTGCTGCGAGAGCGTCTGCGACGTGCCCAGCGACGTGGTCGAGCCTCCGACGAGCTCGGTCGCCACAGGCGGCCCGGACTCGCCGGCCCGCAGCACCTCGCCCGCGAAGAACGTGTGGATGTCGCCGGTGAGGAACACCACGTCCTTGGCCCGGTCGCCGATGTGGGCGAGCAGGTCGTTGCGCTCGGCGTGGTAGCCGTTCCAGGAGTCGACCTCTACGGGGACGCCGTCCTGGACGTTGAACGGCATGATCATCAGCTGGTTGCCGACGATCTTCCAGTTGGCCTTCGAGCCCGCAAGCCCCGACTTCAGCCACGCGAGCTGCTCGGCGCCGAGGTACTTGCGCGGGACGTCGAGGTCGTCGCAGCGCTTGAAGCCAGAGCCGCCGCAGCCCTGGTCCTCGCGGTAGGAGCGCGAGTCGCACATGAACAGCTCGACGTTGCGGCCGAAGCGCAGCTTGCGGTAGGTCCGAAACGACTTGCCGTACCGCAGCGAGGGCATGTACTCGTGCCACGCGCGCCAGCCGTTCATGATCCGGCCGGCGGTGAACGTGTCCTGCTCGCTGCCGTCATCGGCCGGCTGAGGCTCCTTGGTCTGCAGCGTCCCCACGTAGTTGTCGACGACCTCGTGGTCGTCCCACTGGGCGACGAACGGGACGAGGCGGTGCAGCTCGCGCAGGTCCGGGTCGCTGCGGTACAGGCGGTATTTCGCGCGGTACTCGCGCAGCTTGCGGGCCACGGAGTCGGGGCCGGAGCCGGCCTTGTCCTCGCGGATCCCGCCGTAGCCCGAGTCCGAGTAGATGCGGTCGTAGATGTAGTCGCCGCCGCAGATGACGATGTCGGGATCGAGCGCCAATAGCTGCTCATAGACCCCGTAGAAGCCCGACGCGAAGTCCTGGCACGCGAAGTAGCCGATCTTGATCGGCCGCTGGGAATCGGCCGGCGGCGCGGTCTGGGTGCGGCCGACCTCCGAATGCGTCGTCTTGGTGGAGAAGCGGAACCAGTAGCGCGTGTCGGGCTCCAGGCCGCCCACGCGGACCTTCGCCGTGTGGTCAGCCGTGTGGATGGCGGGTACGTCGCGGCGCAGTACGACCCGCTTGAAGTCCTGGTCCGTGGACATCTCGAGATGCAGCCGCAGCCGTCGCGGGCCCGCGTCGTCGAGTCGGGTCCAGAGCGTGACCGAGCGCGGGCCGGGATCGCCGGACATGACACCAGCCGAGAACCCCCCGTCGCGCGCCAACGGCACCCTGCGTCGCGGGGCCGCGTCGGCGATCCGGGCTGCGCTGGGCAACCAGATCGCCGCGCCGCCCGCCGCGCCGGCGGCGATGAACCTGCGTCTGCTGAGCTCCATGGGCGGCAACGGTACGCATTGCCAACGGTTTTCGTGTGAACGTGCGTTGAAGGTCGCGAGTGTCGCTACCGCGGGTACGCTCCGGTTGTGGCCACCAACCCCACGCAGTCACCGCTGGAGGGCTGGGAGGAGTCCTACGCCGCGACGCCTGAGCGCGACGCGCCGTTCACCACGCTCAGCGGTCTTTCGGTCAAGCCGCTCTACGGGCCTGACGATGTCCCGGCGTTCGAGGACATCGGCTACCCGGGCGCCTATCCGTACACCCGCGGTGTCTACCCGTCGATGTACCGGGGGCGGCTGTGGACGATGCGCCAGTTCGCCGGCTTCGGCACGGCGGAGGAGACCAACGAGCGCTTCCGCTACCTGCTCGACCACGGGCAGGATGGATTGTCGACGGCGTTCGACATGCCGTCGCTGATGGGCCACGACTCCGACTCGCCGCGCTCGCTGGGCGAGGTCGGCCGCGAGGGCGTTGCGATCGACACGCTCGACGACATGGAGACGCTGTTCGCGGGGATCGATCTCGGCGAGGTCTCGGTCTCGATGACGATCAACGCGCCCGCGGCGATCATGCTGGCCTTCTACGTCGTGGCGGCGGAGGAGGACGGCGTCCCGGCCACCGCGCTCGCGGGAACGATCCAGGCCGACATCCTCAAGGAGTACATCGCTCAAAAGGAGTGGTGCTTCCCGATCGACCCGGCGATGCGGCTGCTGGGCGACATGATCGAGTGGAGTTCGCAGGAGATGCCGCGCTGGCATCCGGTCTCCATCAGCGGCTACCACATCCGGGAAGCGGGATCGACAGCGGCGCAGGAGCTCGCCTTCACGCTCAAGGACGGTCTGACCTACGTGGAGGAGGCCGTCGCGCGTGGTCTCGACGTCGACGACTTCGCGCCGCGCTTGAGCTTCTTCTTCAACGCCCAGATCGACTTCTTCGAGGAGATAGCCAAGCTGCGCGCGGCCCGGCGGATCTGGGCGCGGGAGCTGCGCGAGACGTTCGGCGCCAAGGACCCCAAGTCGCTGCTGATGCGCACGCACGTGCAGACCGCGGGCGTGTCGCTCACCGCCCAGCAGCCGCTGCTGAACATCGTGCGGACGGCAATCGAGGCGATGGCGGGCGTCCTGGGCGGGACCCAGTCGCTGCACACCAACTCCTACGACGAGGCCCTCGCGCTGCCGACCGAGGACGCCGTGCGCATCGCTCTGCGGACCCAGCAGATCATCGCCCACGAGACCGGCGTGGCCAACACCATCGACCCGCTGGGCGGCTCGTACTTCGTCGAGTCGTTGACCGACGACATGGAGCGCCAGGCCTACGCCTACTTCCAGCGCATCGATGAGCTCGGGGGGATGGTCGAGGCTGTCAAGCGCAACTTCCCCCAGCGCGAGATCGCCGATGCCAGCTACGAGCTCCAGGGCGAGATCGACCACGGCCGGCGTTTGGTCGTAGGGGTGAACTCCTACCGGCTCGAGGACGAGGAGCAGCTGCCGACGCACAAGGTGGATCCGAGCCTCGAGCAGAAGCAGATCGACCGCGTGCAGGCCGTCCGCGCCCGGCGCGACCCCGAGGCTGTCGAGCGGACCCTGCAGACCGCGCGCGACGTCGCCGCCGGCCAGGCGAACCTCATGCCGGCGCTGATCGAGTGCGCCCGCGCCCGCTGCACGGAGGGCGAGATCGTCAGCGCCCTGCAGGACGTGTGGGGCTCTTACACCGAGACGCCGGTCTTCTAATCCGCCGCGGCTGATCTGCCGAAACCTCTGGGGGGTGGTCGTGTTGTCAGCAGCGACTCCCCGCGTCCAGCGTTTCCCCGAGAGGTCTCCGTGAAGAAGCTCCTTGCCATCGTCGCCACCGCCGCCATGGCCGCTGGGATCGCCATTCCCGCTCACGCCGCCATCACCAAGAACGTCCGTGTCGACGACGACTACTTCGTCAGAGTCGGCCCGAAGCCGACCGTGACGGTCAGGAAGAACGACACGGTCAAGTGGAACTGGCGAGGCGACGTCATCCACAACATGGTTGTGACCAAGGGCCCGGTGAAGTTCCGCTCGAAGACCATCGTCAAGGGCTCCTACTCACGCAAGATGACGCTGCGCGGCACCTACCAGATCGTCTGCACGATCCACTCCGGTATGGAGATGAAGCTCGTCGTCAAGTAAGGCCGCGTATCCTCCGGCGTCTCATGCCCGAGACGCACAGCAGGAAGATCCGCGTCGTTGTCGCCAAGCCCGGCCTGGACGGCCATGATCGCGGGGCGAAGATCATCGCTCGCGCGTTGCGTGACGCCGGCATGGAGGTGATCTACACCGGTTTGCACCAGACGCCGGAGCAGATCGTCGAGACGGTCATCCAGGAGGACGCAGACGCCGTGGGGCTCTCCATCCTGTCGGGCGCCCACATGACCCTCGTGCCGCGCGTCGTGGCTCTGCTCTCAGAGCAGGGCGTCGACGACGTGGTGGTCACCGTGGGCGGGACGATCCCGGCCGACGACATCCCGGAGCTCAAAGAGCTCGGGGTCGCAGCGGTCTTCACGCCGGGCGCCCCGACGCAGGACATCATCGACTTCATCCGGGGAAGCGTCACCGAGCGCGACCCTGCGTAAGGGCTGTAACAACCCGTCACCCAGTCGGTATCGAAACGTTGACTGATGAGTCAATCGAGTAGAATCGCCGACGTTCTGTCGCCCCCTAGGAGGAACTCTTGAAGATCGCCGTCTTGGTGAAAGAGGTTCCGGACGCTGCCGTGACCAAGCGCATCGACCCGTCTACGGGGCGCATGGATCGTGGCGGCGAGAAGAACCTCAATCCGTACGACACGCACGCCATCGAGGCCGCCATGCAGGTCAAGGAAGGCGGGGTCGTCGAAGTCGACGAGGTCGTCGCCGTGACCATGGGCCCCGAGACCGCGGTGCGCGCGCTGCACAAGGCAGTCTCGCTCGGCGCCGACCGCTCGGTCCATCTGACCGACCCGGCTCTGACGGGCTCCGACGTCGCCGCGACCGGCTACGCGCTTGCGCAAGTGCTCAAGGCCGAGAGCCCCGACCTCGTCCTGCTCGGCCAGCAGTCCGACGACGGCGAGTGCTACACGATCGGCGCGGTCGTGGCGGAGCATCTCGGCATGCCGTCGCTGACCCAGGTCATCGCGATGGAGGTCTCCGCCGAGGGGCTCAAGTGCGAGCGCCAGGCCGAGTACGGCTACGACACCGTCCAGGTCGACTTCCCGGCCGTCATCTCGGTCGGCGACGCGATCAACGAGCCGCGCTACCCCTCGCGCAAGGCGATCATGGGCGCGAAGAAGAAGCCCCTCGACACGAAGGCAACCGGCGACGTCGGCATCGAGGCCGACAAGGTCGGCGAGGCCGGCTCGAAGGTCGTCTGCGGCGACTACAAGGCGCCGCCGCAGAAGGCCGGCGGCGAGATCATCGAGGACGAGGACACCAACGAGACGGTCGAGAAGATCGTCAACTGGCTCGACGAGAGGAAGCTGATCTAGATGGCGGGCATCCTGACGTTCGCCCTCCATTACGAGGGCCAGATCAACAAGAACTCCCAGGGCGCGGTCTCCGAGGCCGCCAAGCTCTCCCAGGAGCTCGGGACCGAATGCCACGCGGTGGTCGTGGGCGAGGGGATCTCCGACGACGCCGCGGCGTCGCTGGGCGCCTATGGCGCGACGAAGGTCTTTCGCGTCAACGCGCCCGAGGGCCTCGCCCAGCCGGTCGTCGACGCCATGGGCCACCTGTTCGAGTCCAACGGCTACGACTACGCCCTGTTCGGCGGCGGACTGCTCGGCTTCGAGGTCGGGGCCGGCCTGGCCGCCCGCCTCAACGCCGGCGTGACGATGGAGGTCACCCAGATCAACGTCGCCGACGGCAAGCTGACGGCCGAACGCCCGATCCTGGGCGACTCGTCGATCTCGACGTCGACCTACAAGGACCGCGGCATCATCATCGGACGCCTCAATGCGTTCGAGATCAAGGAGTCCGGCGGCGGGGCGGCCGAGGTCGTCGACGTCGACGTGACCTTGTCCGAGCACGCCCAGAAGGCCAAGATGGTCCAGCGCGGCGAGCAGCGCGGCGCCGACGTCAACATCGAGGACGCCAAGGTCCTGGTGGCCGGTGGCCGCGGCCTGGGCAAGGCCGAGGGCTTCGAGCTGTGTACCGAGCTCGCCGACGCGCTCGGCGGCGCCGTCGCCGCCACCCGCGCGGTGGTCGACGCCGGCTGGTACCCCTACGCGGCGCAGATCGGCCAGACGGGCAAGACCGTCGCGCCGAAGCTCTACCTCGCGGCGGGCATCTCCGGCGCCATCCAGCACAAGGTCGGCATGCAGAACTCCGAGAACATCGTGGCGATCAACAAGGATGCGAACGCCCCGATCTTCGAGTTCTCCGACCTGGGCATTGTGGGCGATCTCAACAAGATCCTGCCCAAGCTCACCGAGGCCGTGAAGGCCAAGAAGGGCGCGTAGCACGATGTCGCGCAACGGTCACTCCGCCCCGTCGGACTTCCCGCCTCCCGTCGATTCGGTCGACGAGTTCGTCAAGCGCGAGCTCGACGCCGAGGACGAGCGGATCGAGGTCGGGGTCGCCATCGTCGGGGGCGGCACCGCCGGTCTCGCGACGGCGAATCGCCTGCTCCAGTTGCTCGGGGACGACCCCGAGCTGATGGAGCAGTTGGGCGAGGTGCCCGTTGCCGTCATCGAGAAGGCCAAGACCTGCGGCGGTCACAACCTGTCGGGCGCGGTCATGCGCCCCGGTCCGTTGCAGGAGCTCTACCCGGACATGACCCGGGAGCAGTGGCGTGAGCAGGGCTTCGCCTTCGGCGAGGTCACCAAGGAGGCCGTCTACCTGACGCCCACCGCCAAGCGCTCGATCCGCATCCCGGTGCCGCCGCCGTTCAAGAACCACGGTAACGAGGTCGTTTCCGTCGCCGCGCTCAACCGCTACCAGCAGGCGCAGGCCGAGGAGGGCGGGGCCTACATCCTCACCGAGACGGCGGCCTCGCAGCTGCTGGTCTCCGACGGCCGGGTCGTCGGCGTCCGCTCGGGCGACAAGGGCCGGGGCAAGGACGGCGAGCCGCTGGGCAACTTCGAGCCCGGCACCGACATCACCGCCAAGGCCACCGTCCTGGCCGAGGGCTGCTGGGGCCACCTGACCGGCGCCGCGATCCGCGAGTTCAACCTCGGCGAGGGGCGCGAGCCTCAGGTCTGGGAGCTCGGGGTCAAGGAGGTCTGGAAGGTCACCAAGCCGCTGGATCGCCTGATCCACACGATGGGTCCGTGGCCGCTGAAGATCAACCCGAAGTACGGGCAGGTCGGCGGCACCTGGATCTACCCGATGAAGAACGAGAAGGGCGAGGACCTCGTCTCGATCGGCTTCGTGGTCGAGCTCGACTACGCCGATGCCACCACGTCTGTCCACGACCTGCTCCAGCTCTTCAAGACCCACCCGCTGGTTCGCGAGATCCTCGAGGGTGGCGAGCGCATCGCCTGGGGCGCCAAGGCGCTGCCGGGCGGCGGCTACTTCTCGATGCCCAAGCTGACGATGCCGGGCGCGCTGCTGGTCGGCGACTCGGCGGGCATGGTCGACACGCTGGCCCTCAAGGGCGTCCACCACTGCATCAAGGCGGGCATCCTCGCCGCCGAGCAGATCTACGCGACGCTGAAGGCCGGCGGCACGGATCTGTCGGGCTACGAGGACGCCGTCGAAGAGTCCTCGATCGGCAAGGAGCTCTACGAGGTCCGCAACGCGCGCCAGCCTCTCCAGAAGGGCCTGATGCTGGGCGCGCCCATCTCAGGCCTCGCTCAGATCACCAAGGGCAAGCTCCCGCCGGGCCGGCTGTCGTGGCATCGCAACGACGACAAGGAGGTCTTCGTCGGCGACACCCACGAGAGCTATCCGAAGCCCGACGGCAAGTACACCTTCGACAAGCTGTCGTCGGTGTTCATCACGGGCAACGCCACCCGTGACGACGCTCCCAACCACATCCGCGTGCAGAAGCGCGTGCCGCGCGAGGTGGCCGAGACCTGGAAGTGGATGTGCCCGGCCGGGGTCTATGAGATCCCCGACGACGCTCCCGAGACCGGCGACGTCGACGTCATCGTCAACTACACGAACTGCGTGCAGTGCGGCGCCATCACCGCCAAGGGCGGACGGCTGACGACGCCCGAGGGCGGCGACGGCCCGCTCTACCAGATCACCTGAGGGCACCTGGCGTTGTCGCTACGGAGGAGTCCGTGCTGACGCACTGTCCTCCTCCGTGCTCCTAGCCAGGAAACCCTCAGGACCCGCAACCCCTCGCGTTGTCGCTACGGAGGAGTCCGTGCTGACGCACTGTGCCCCTCCGTGCTCCTTGGCAGCGCACGTCAGGACCCGCAACCCCGGCCCCCGCGCGGTGTTCCAAAGGACCGTGCGCAGCGCAGCCCTCATCCTCGGTCTACTCGCTCTCGCCCTCTGGGGCGGTGTCGCTTTCGCGCAGGCGCCGGAGCTGTCGGCCAAGCTTGCCGCATGTGAGACCGGCGCCGATGCGAAGGATCGCTTCGCGGTGTTCACCGGATCGATGCCGCGCGAGGGCGCAGCGGTGATGGCCATGCGCTTCGACCTCTATGAGCGCCTGCCCGGCGGCCGCTTCGAGCGCGTGTCGCTGGCCAACTGGGGCGTCTGGCAGAGCACGACCAAGAAGGGCGTGCCCGGCTTCATCTTCACCAAGCGTGTCGAGCGGCTCGCTGCGCCTGCCGCGTTCCGGGCCGTCGTCAGCTTCCGCTGGTCCGATGCGAAGGGCCGTGTGGTCCGGACCGCCAAGCGCACGAGCCCGACCTGCCGCCAGCCCGATTGGCGCCCGGACCTCCGTGTCGGCCGTGTGGTTTTCGGTGACGACGGCCGGGCGCGGGCGACCGTGGTCAACGACGGGCGCTCCCCCAGCGGGGCGTTCGGGATCTCGATGGGCGTGGGCGACAGCGCCGTCGTCAGGACCCTGCCAAGCCTGCCCGCCGGCCAGCGCCGCACGATCGAGTTGGGCCGCTGCCGCGCGCCCGAGCGGGCCACCGTGACCGCGGACCCCGCCGGCGCCGTCGAGGAGGCAGACGAGAGCGACAACGCCACGACCGTCGCCTGCCCCGTCAAGCGCTGACGGTCCCGTGACGGCGGCTAGAATGCCTGGAGCGATGAAGACCGAGATCCATCCCGAGTACGTCGAAGCCCATGTTCGCTGCACCTGCGGCAACGAGTTCACGACGCGGTCCACGCAATCGTCGATCAACGTCGAGATCTGCTCGAACTGCCACCCGTTCTATACGGGCCGGCAGAAGCTGGTCGACACCGGCGGGCGGGTCGAGCGCTTCAAGCGCCGCCAGGCCGCTGCGGCTAAAAAGAAGGGGTAACACCCGTCAGTAGCCGCGCCGAACGTCGGCGTTCAAACTCCCGCGTAGCCAGGGCGCATCCTGGGAAAAGCGAACGTATGGTCGGGGCGCCAAACCTTTACGTTCTTGTCGTGGACCCAGATGTCGCGCGTCGCCATGAGGCGGCTGAGGTCCTGCGCTCGGTCGGCTGCCGGGTCGACGAGCTCGACACCGCGGAGGAAGTTACGGCAGCGTGCCGACACGAGCTGCCTGCGGTCGTGGTGGTGGATCAGGACGCCTGCGCCGCCGACGACCTGCGCATGATCGACGTGATCAAGGGCGATCCCGAGCTCTTCGGGGTCGGTGTGGTCGTCCGTGCTCGCAAGCTCAACGTCGACGAGGCCCTCGACGGTCTCGGCCGCGGCGCCCATGGGATGCTCGTCGACCCGGTCGCCGACGCCGAGCTGGTCGCCTCGGTCCGGTCAGCAGCCCGGACCGGCGTGCTTCAGGAGGAGCTGCGCAACCGCGCCGCCACGCTGGAGCGGCTCGCCTTCACCGACTCCCTCAGCGGCCTTCCCAACCGCCGCTTCCTCGACCGACAGCTCGACGCGCTGGTCAGCAGCGCGCGCCGGCACGGCCGCCCGCTGGCCGTGGCCCTGGTGGACATCGATCGCTTCAAGCCCGTCAACGACACCTACGGGCACGCCGTCGGCGACGCTGTCATCGCTGAGGTCGCCGGTCGTCTCGGCGCCCGCCTGCGTACCGAGGATCACCTTGGGCGCTTCGGAGGCGAGGAGTACCTCGTGCTCCTGCCCGAGACTGATCACGACGCGGCCGCTGCCGTCGCCGAGGGTCTGCGAGCGGGGGTCGCCTCGCGGCCGATCGACACCGAGGCCGGCCGGATCGACGTGACCGTGAGCATCGGCTGGGCGGTGTGGGACGACGAGCCTGCCCACGCCGTCATCGGCCGGGCTGACTCGGCGCTCTACGAGGCCAAGCAGTCGGGTCGCAACCACGTCTGCGGCGCTCCTTCTCGGGCTCCCGCCACGCGGTGAGTCTTGGCGTGACGGGACGGGCGGACAGTACGCTCGGCCTGTTGTGATCGAGGGACTCGTCGAGCAGATCGAACAGCGCCACGCGGAGCTGGAGCGCCTGATGGGCGACCAGGACGTTCTGGGCGACCGGCGGCGGGCGGCGGAGGTGGGCCGCGAGTACCAGCAGATGGGCGTGGCGGCCAAGCTCGCCGCCGAGTGGCGCCGGGCCCGCGACGACGAGGAGGGCTTCCAGGAGCTTCTCGACGAGGGCGAGGAGGTCCGCGAGGAGTTGGCCGCCGCGCGGGTCGAGCGTGAGCGACTCGAGGAGGAAATCCGCCTCGCGATGGTCGAGCGCGACCCCAACGACGACAAGGACGTGATCGTCGAGATCCAGGGTGGGGCCGGAGGCGAGGAGGCGGGCCTGTGGGCGGGCGACGTCCATCGCATGCTGACCAAGTACGCAGAGCGGCGGGGCTTCAAGGCCGAGTCGCTCGAGGCCTCTGAGGGCAAGTTCACGTTCGCCATCAAGGGCGACGGAGCGTTCAGCGTGTTCAAGTACGAGGGCGGCACGCATCGCGTGCAGCGAGTTCCCGCCACTGAGTCCCAGGGCCGTATTCATACGTCGACCGCCACGGTGGCCGTGCTGCCCGAGGCCGAGGACGTCGACGTCGACGTCCAGCAGAGCGACCTGCAGATCGACGTCTATCGCTCCTCGGGGCCTGGGGGGCAGTCGGTCAACACGACCGACTCCGCCGTCCGGATCACCCACAAGCCGTCGGGCATCGTCGTCTCCATGCAGGACGAGAAGAGCCAGCTGCAGAACCGCGAGAAGGCGATGCGCGTGCTCCGCGCTCGCCTTTACGAGGCGGCCGTGGCCGAGCAGCAGGCCGAGCTGGCCGCCGACCGGCGGTCGCAGGTCGGCACGGGCGAGCGCGCCGAGAAGATCCGCACGTACAACTTCCAAGAGGGCCGGGTCACCGACCACCGGGTCAAGCTGACCAAGCACAACCTTCCGGCGGCGCTCGAGGGCGAGCTCGAGGAGTTCACCGAGACGCTGCAGGCGGAGGAGCGTCGGGCGCGGCTGGAGGAGCAGGCGCGCGCCTAGATGTTCCGCGGCGCAACGGTCCGAGACGCGTTGCAGGGCGCCGAGACCGCGATCGCGGCGAGCGGGTCGGGCACCCCGCGGCTCGATGCGGAACTTCTGCTCGCCCACGTGCTCGGGATCGATCGCACGAGGCTCTTCCTCGATGCGGACCTGACCGTGGAGGGCGAGGCGGTCCGCGCTTATCAGAACCTGGTGCGGCGACGGTCGGTCGGGCGCGAGCCGGTGGCCTACCTGGTTGGCCGCCGCGGCTTCCGCCATCTCGAGCTCGTCGTCGACGAGCGCGTGCTGATCCCCCGCCCGGAGACCGAGCACGTGGTCGAGGCGGTGATCGAAGAGGCGCCGCGGGGCGCGCGGGTGATCGATGTCGGCACGGGTAGCGGCGCGATCGCTCTGGCGCTCAAGCACGAGCGGCAGGACCTGCAGGTCACCGGAACGGACATCTCGGTCGACGCGCTCGCGGTGGCGCGGGCGAACGCAGCGCGCCTAGGCATCGACGTGATGTTTGTCCTCGCCGACGGGGTGCCCAACCCTCAACCACCCTCAATGGGGTCTGACCCCTTAATGTGGGACGTCGTCGTCTCTAACCCGCCGTACGTCCCCGAGGGAGACTTGCGGGTGCAACCCGGTGTGCATGCCCACGAGCCGCACGTCGCGCTGTACGCGGGCCCAGACGGGCTCGACGTGATCCGCCGCATCGTGGCGGGGATGCCGGCGCCCCTGCTCGTGTTGGAGGTCGGGGACGGGCAGGCGCAGGAGGTGGCGCGTCTGGCCAAGGAGGCGGGTTACGCGCGCGTGGCGGCGCGCGGGGACCTGGCGGGGGTCGAGCGGGTTGTCATCGCATGGGCCTAGCGGCGGACTTCGAGCGCTGCATCGCCGGCGGCGGCATCGCGGTCTTCCCCGCTGACACGGTCTACGGGCTTGCCTGCGATCCCGACAACCAGACCGCCGTCGCCCGGATGTACGCGCTCAAGGGCCGCGATCCCGACAAGCCCGCGGCGATCATGCGCTTCTCGCTGGACGACCTGCCGCCGCTGCCGACGCGTACGCACGCGGCCGTTCGCCGGTTGCTGCCCGGCCCGGTGACCGTGGTGGTCGGCGGGCTGGGGTTGCGCGTCCCGGATGTCCCGCTGCTTCGCGGAGTCCGGATCGCAGTGCTGCAGACGAGTGCCAACCACGCCGGCGGCCCCGACGCCCGGCGGCTCGCGGATGTCCCGGAGGACATCCGTGCCGGCGCCGACCTGGTCATCGACGGGGGCGAGCTGCCGGGAACACCGTCCACGGTCGTCGATCTGTCCCGTTACGAGGAGACGCAGAAATGGACCATTCTGCGTGAGGGCGTCCTGCCGTCCGATCGTCTCCAGGCCCTGCTGAGTGGATCGAGGGCGTGACCTACGCAGCGCCTCCAAGCGGCTCTCCAGGAAACTGCAGGCCGAACTTCTCGACGAGGTGCGGCACGCTCTCGGGGTCCATTTCCAGGGCGTAGCGCTCGCAAAGCGCACCGAGCTGCTCGGGCGCCGCCTGGTTGACGCCGCCGAGGTCGACGAGTTCGGCGAAGAACCGCTCGAATCCGGCCGGGGAGATGATCTCGAGGATTCGGCACGGGCCGTCGCCGGCGTTCCAGAAGGTGTGCCACTGGCCGCGAGGCTTGTGGACGAGGTCGCCGAGGCCGGCCTCGATGTGATCATCACCGAGCAACGCGCCCATCCGCCCTTCGAGGACGAAGCTGTACTCGTCCTCGTTGTTGTGTTTGTGCAGCGGCGCGGCGAGCGCGCGTGGCGACATCGGGTGCTCGACGAGCGAGAAGCGCTCATCCGCCTCGGCGCCGTCGATCATGAATCGCACGCCGATGCTTCCCAGGAAGCCCGACTTTCCGTCATCAGGGCCTACGACCTTCGGTGCGGCAATGCTCATGAGTACCTCGAGTTCGTAGAACAGAGATGTCGCACGAAAACGTAGACGCCGACCGTGCCGCCTGTCAAGCTTTTGCCGTACATCCATGTCCGATCAAAAGCGCCCCTACCGCCTCCACGTCCGCGCCGAGCAACAGGCGCGAACCCGGCGGCGCATCACCGAGAGCGCCGTGGCCCTGCACGGCAGCCTGGGCCCGGCGCGCACCTCGATGAGCGACGTGGCTGCCCACGCCGGGGTACAGCGCTCCACCCTCTACCGGCATTTCGCCGACGAGGAGGCGTTGTTCGCCGCATGTTCCAGCCACTGGGCAACACAGCATCCGTTCCCTCGACTCGAAGCCTGGGAGGCGATTCAGGATCCCGACGAGCGGCTGCAACTCGCCCTCGAGGAGCTCTACGCGTACTACGAGGGTGCGGCTTCCATGCTGGCCAACATCCACCGGGACATGGATCTGGTCGTGGCAGTCCGCCGGAACTTCGCGCCCTTCCAGGCCTACATGGCCGCAGCCTGCGAGGTTCTGCTGCGCGCGCGGAGCGCGCGAGGGAGAGCGGCGCACACCACGCGCGCCGCCGTCGGTCATGCGCTGGCCTTCACCACCTGGAGGTCACTCGTCGAGGAGCAGGGCTGTAGCCGCGCGCAGGCGGTCGCCTTGATGTGCGCGCTGGTGTCGGGGCAGGTCTCCTGATCGAGTGCTGAGACCAGCCGCGGCGCAGGCTGGGTAGGCTCGCCGCAAGATGCCCACCGCATACGTCACCGGCGGCTCCGGCTTCATCGGTGGGGCGCTGATCGAGCGGCTGCTGGCGGAGGGCTGGACCGTCCGCGCCCTCGCCCGGTCCGACCGCGCTGCCCAGGCCGTCAGCAGCCGAGGAGCCGAGCCGGTGTGGGGAGACCTCGACGACGTCGAGGCAATGACCGAGGGCGCGCGCGGCGCGGACGTGGTCTTCCACGCCGCAGCGCACCTGGGGGAGTGGGGCGCGCGGTCGGAGTTCGAGCGCGGCAACGTGCGCGGGACCCGCAACGCGCTGGCCGCTGCACGCGCCGCGGGCGTGGGCCGGTTCGTCCACGTCGGCACCGAGGCGGCGCTGCTCGACGGCGAGCCGCTGGTCGGTGTCGACGAGCGCGCCCCACTCCAACCGGACTCGAAGGCGCACTACAGCGCCACCAAAGCGCAGGCGGAGATGGCCGTGCTCGCTGCCAACGCCGACGGCTTCGAGACCGTCGTCGTGCGGCCGCGGCTCGTCTGGGGCGTGGGCGACACCACGATCCTGCCCGGCGTGCGCGCCGCTGCCGAGAAGGGGCGCTGGGCGTGGATCGGCGGCGGCGGGCACCGGACGTCCACGACGCACGTCGACAACGTCGTCGAGGGGCTGTGGCTCGCCGCCACGAAGGGTGCGCCGGGCGGCGTCTACTTCGTCACCGACGGCGAGCCGCTGGTGTTCCGCGACTTCATCACCCGTCTGCTGGCCACGCAGGGCATCGATCCGGGAGCGAAGCAGCTGCCCAGGGGGTTGGCCGGCGCAGTCGCCGCGACGGGCGAGACGCTCTGGCGTGTGCTACCGATGCGCGGACAGCCGCCGCTGACCCGGCTGGCCTTATGGCTGGCCTCGCAGGAATGCACGATCGACATCTCTCACGCGCGGGCCGAGCTCGGCTACGCGCCCGTCACGACCATCGACGAAGGAATGGAGGAGCTGCGCCGTGCGCATCTCGGTGGGATCTGATCACGCGGGCTTCGAGCTCAAGCAGCACGTCGCCGACACCCTCCGCTCCGAGGGCCATGACGTCATCGACGTCGGCGCCGACTCCGAGGAGTCGACGCACTACCCCCTGTTCGCTGAGCCCGCCGCGCGGATGGTCGCCGACGGCGAGGTCGAGCGCAGCGTGCTCGTCTGCGGCTCGGGAGTGGGGGTCAACATCGTCGCCAACAAGGTCGACGGGGTCCGATCGGTCAACGCTCACGACGCCGACGAGGCGTCGATGGCGCGCAAGCACAACGACGTCAACGTCCTGGCCCTGTCGGGGCGGCGACTCACGGCGGACGCCGCCGACGAGATCGTCGCCACCTTCCTAGCCACGGATTTCGAGGGCGGTCGTCACGAGCAGCGCGTCACGCTGATCGAGGCCGTCGAGAAGCGCTGAGGTCCTGCGAACGCGCTCAGCGGCGCTGGGCGGTCCGGGCGCAGGCGATGCACAGAGTGCTTTCCGGCGCCGCCTCCAACCGCCGGGGATCGATCGCCGCGCCGCAGTTCTCGCAGATCCCGTAGCACCCCTCGTCGATCCGGTCGAGCGCGGCACGGACCCGGTCGCGGGTCGACTCGAGGCTCTCGCCGACGCCGACCTCGGTCAGGCGGCCGATCGCCTCGGTGGTGCCGTCGCCGACGCGCTTGCCGAAGCTGACGCTCGAGCCGCGCTCGGGCGCCTTCTCGAGCTCCGCCAGACGCACGTCGAGCTCGGCCAGGCGCGTCTCGAGCAGCTCCTGCGTTGCGGTGATGATGGCCTCGTCCATTCCCTCATCCTGCCCTGGTAATCTCGGCGGCAGTCGCTGTGACTGGCGCCTCGGGAGGACATGACCTCCGGGAAGCGGCGACTGAAGCGCCACCGCCGCGCGCCTGGGCACCCCCGTCGAACCGCCGCCGAGGAGGCACGCCCGAATGACCGAACTGCCCGCCGACTTCTTCACCCGGCCCCTGGCCGACGTGGATCCCGAGATCGCCGAGGTCCTGCGCCTCGAGCTCGATCGCCAGCAGCGCACGCTGGAGATGATCGCCAGCGAGAACTTCGTTCCCCAGGCCGTCCTGGAGTGCCAGGGCAGCGTGCTGACCAACAAGTACGCCGAGGGTCTGCCGGGGCGGCGGTACTACGGCGGCTGCGAGTTCGTCGACATCGCTGAGAACCTGGCCATCGACCGTGCCAAGGACCTGTTTGGCGCCGAGCACGCAAACGTCCAGCCGCACTCGGGGGCGCAGGCGAACGTCGCCGTCTATCACGCGCTGCTCGAGCCCGGCGACAGCATCATGGGCCTGGCGCTCCCGCACGGCGGCCACCTGACGCACGGGATGAAGATCAACGCGTCGGGGCGCCTGTACGACATCGTGCCCTACGAGGTCGACCGCGAGACCAGCCTCATCGACATGGACGAGGTCGCCCGTATTGCCCGCGAGCGCAAGCCCAAGCTCCTGCTCGCCGGCTGGTCGGCCTATCCGCGCCAGCTCGACTTCGCCCGCTTCCGCGAGATCGCCGATGAGGTCGGCGCGATCCTCATGGTGGACATGGCCCACTTCGCCGGTCTCGTGGCGGCCGGGCTGCATCCGAACCCGGTGCCGTTCGCCGACGTGGTGACCACGACGATCCACAAGACGCTGGGCGGCGCTCGCGGCGGCATGATCCTCTGCACGGAAGAGCACGCCAAGAAGATCAACTCGGCGGTCTTCCCGGGTCAGCAGGGCGGCCCGCTCGAGCACGTCATCGCCGGAAAGGCCGTCGCGCTGCGGATAGCGGCGACCGAGGCCTTCAGGGAGCGCCAGCAGCGCACCATCGACGGCGCACAGGCGGTCGCCGAAGAGCTTCTCGGCGCCGGGCATGGCGTCAACGTCCTCACCGGCGGCACGGACGTGCACCTCGTGCTCTGCGACCTGCGCGACTCTGAGCTCGACGGGCAGATGGCCGAGGACCGCCTGCACGAGATCGGCATCACCGTCAACCGCAACGCCGTGCCGTTCGACCACCGCCCGCCGATGGTCACCAGCGGCCTGCGGATCGGCACCCCCGCTCTCGCAACGCGCGGTCTCAGCGCGGACGAGCTGCGCGAGGTGGGCGGCATCATCGCCACCGCGCTGACGCCTGCCTTCGAGGGCCAGCGAGCCGATCTCGCCGAGCAGGTCAGCGCGATCGCCGAGCGCTACCCGCTCTACGAGGCGCTGAGCACCGGCGCGGCCGTCGTCTAGATCGTCCCGGGCTGGGCTCGGGCGCCGGCCCCGAGATACACCGAACCCGCCAACACCGAACCCGCGTCAACGACGAGCCAGCCCAGACGAACTCGACGTTTCCGTCGCATGGCGACGGGAACGTCGAGTTCGAGCCGAAGGGCGGCGGTCAGCGGCCGGTCCGGCCGCGCGCCGCGCGCTCCAGCACCGCGGCCATCCGCGCCGCCTGCTTGCGAACGTCGTGCTGAGCCGCCGCGGCTCGCGCGGCCTCGTTGGGGGAGGGCAGCGCCGCGGCCCGCTCGAGCGCCGCCGCAAGCGCCGCCGTGTCGGTCGGATCGACGATCATGCCCGCCGCAGCCGAGACGAACTCCGGCGGGCCGCCCTCGCGCGTGACGACGACCGACTTGGCCATCGCCATCGCCTCGAGCGCAGCCTGGCCGAACGGCTCGAGCAGCGACGGCTGGCAGAGCACGTCACAGGCGGCGATCCAGCCCGGGACCTGATCGTGGGGGACCCGGCCGGCCAGATGGACGCCCGGGCGGGCGACGAGGTCGACCCGCTGCGGGCCGTCGCCGAGGAAGACGAGCGAGCCGCGGCCGGACTGGGCGAACGCGTCGGCGAGCCGGACGACGTTCTTGCGGGGGACGAGCGAGCCGACGCACAGGAAACGGGGACCATCGCTCTCGACCGGCCAGCGCACGGGCGGCACGTCCGGGGAGAACGTCGTCATGTCCACGCCGCAGTCGATGACCTCGGCCTGCACGCCGGTCAGCGCCTCCAGCCGCCCCGCCAGATGCCGGGAGTTCGCGATGACGGCGGCCGCCCGGCGCACGACCAACCGGGTCGCGGCCCGCACGGGCGCCAGCCGCTCGGCGTTCGCCACATCCTGGCCGTGGGCCATGACCACGAGCGGCGCCCGGTTGCCCAGAAGCGCGCTCAGCCCGGCGGGGACGAGGAAGTGCGCGAAGACCACGTCGGCGCGTCGCGCGCGGGCCGAACGCCCCAGCAGCCGCAGGTGGCGGACCGGGCCGCCTCCTCTCGAGTCGAGCACCGCACGGTCGACGTCGTGGCCGAGCCGCTCGAGCTCGCGCGCGACCTGCGCGACGAACGCCCCGAGGTCGGGGTCCCGAGGCCCCGGCCACATCTGGGAGACGATCAGGATCCTCACGCCTGCGCCCGCCACAGCTCAAGCGACAGGAGCCCCCACAGCGGCCGTGAGTGGTCGTCGCGCCGCGCGACGTGGGCGTCGAGCAGCCCGAGCGCCACATCGCGGTCGACGAGCTCGGCGCCGTGCAGGACCTCGCGAGCGAATGGCTCGAGCTCGCCGCGCAGCCACGCCGCGGCGGGGATCGAGAACCCGCGCTTGGCGCCGTGGACGACCTCGCGCGGCAGTAGCGGCTCGACCGCCCGGCGCAGCAGCAGCTTCTTCTGTCGCCCGCGAACCTTCATCGCGGTGGGCAGAGCGAGCGCGAGCTCGGCGACGTGCGCGTCGAGGAACGGGACCCGCGCCTCCAGCGAATGAGCCATCGACGCGCGATCGGTCTTGACCAGCAGGTCGCTGGGCAGGTAGAGGTTGAGATCGAGCTCCTGGACGCGGGCGAGCTCCTCGGCGCCCTCGGTCCGCGCCCAGTGCTCGCGCCACAGCGCGAGCGGGTCGGCGGGGGCGTGGGATCGCCTGCCGTCGAGCAGGCGGGCGCGCAGCTCCGGCGAGAGGATCTCCTTGAAGCCGTGGTGGCGCTCCAGGGCGGGGAGGTGGGCCGCCCGGACGAACCGTCGCGCCTTGTAGTCGAGCGACACGCGACGCGAGCTCGACGGCAGCCGCTCGACGAACGGCCGCGCGACGCGGGCCAGCGGCGCCAGTCGCGGGGCCAGCATTCCGGCCACGTAGGTGTGGTAGCCCCCGAACAGCTCGTCACCGCCCTCGCCCGACAGTGCGACCTTCACGTGCCCGGCTGCCAACTGCGACACGAGATAGGTGGGTAGCGCCGAGGAGTCGGCGAACGGCTCGTCGAAGGCAGCGACGATCTCCGGCAGCAGGGTGACCGCATCCGGCCTGATCACCAGCTCGTGGTGATCGGTGCCATAGCGTCGGGCGACCTGCCGGGCGAGGCCCAGCTCGTCGAACGACTGCTCCTCGAAGCCGATCGAGAACGTCGCGACCTGGCCCGGGGTCTCCTCGGCGGCCAGCGCCGTCAGCGCGCCGGAGTCCACTCCCCCCGAGAGGAATACGCCGACCGGCACGTCGGCGACGAGATGGGCACGTACCGAGTCGCGGAGGCGCTCGCGCAGCTCCGCAGCGAGCTCGGCCTCGCCCTCGGTCCGCAGCGCGTCGGCCGCGGCGGGCAGCGGCCGGCGCCACTCGCGGATCTGCGGCGTTCCGCCGGCCTCGACCGTGAGCAGATGGCCCGGGGGCAGCTTGGCGATGTCGCGGAAGATCGTCAGCGGCGCCGGGATCGCGTTGAAGGCCAGGTAGGCCTCCAGCGCGTCGAGGTCGATCTCCTCGCGCAACCCGGCGCGCCGCAGGGCCTTGAGCTCGGAGGCGAACGCGAGGCGGCCGCTCTGTGCGGACCAGTACAGGGGCTTGATGCCGAAGCGGTCGCGCGCCAGCAGCAGGCGGCGCCGGCGGCCGTCCCAGACGGCGATGGCGAACATCCCGCGCAGACGCTCCAGCAGGCCCTCCGCCCCCCACTCCTCGTAGCCGTGGACGAGGACCTCGGTGTCGCAGCGGGTGGCGAACCGATGCCCGGTCGCCTGCAGCTCGTCGCGCAGGACCGCGTGGTTGTAGAGCTCGCCGTTCTGGACCACCACGACCGACCCGTCCTCGGACGCGATCGGCTGATGGCCACCGGCGAGGTCGATGATCGACAGGCGCCGGGCGCCGAGCGCCACCGGCCCCTGGGACCACTCACCGGAGTCGTCGGGGCCGCGGTGGCGCTGGGCGTCGAGCATGGGCCCGACGGGGGAGGGGTCGACCTCGGCGCCGTCGAGCGCCAGCAGCCCGGCGATGCCGCACATGCCGCTAGCCCCGCCGGTTCGAGCGCCCGGTGATCGCGGCGGGCACCTCGCGCACGACGCGGACCGTGATGCGGACGAAGGTCGCGACGAGCATCCGCAGGTACAGCAGCGCCGAGCGGTCCGCGAGGTACTCGAGGTCATGGGCGAGCTTCTCAGCCCAGGTCATGTCGCGGCGCATGCGCAGCTGGGCGAAGCCCGTGAGGCCGGGACGGACGACCAGGCGCTGCCAGTACTGGGGGATCTCGTCGATGAGCTCCTCGAAGAAGATCGGCCGGATGGGACGGGGCCCGACGATCGACATGTCCCCGCGCAGCACGTTGAACAGCTGGGGGAGCTCGTCGAGCTGGGTCGCCCGCAGCACGCGGCCGATCGGCGTGTGCTCGGTGCCGGTGACCGCGTCGAGCGCGACGTCCTGGAGATGGCCGATGCGATCCTCGGCGTCCGGGCGCAGCGTGCGCAGCTTGTACATCGTGAAGATCCTGCCCGCGTGGCCGACCCGCGGGCCGCGGTAGAGCACCGGGCGCCCGGACGTGAGCACGATGCCGAGCGTCATGAGCAGCAGAACGGGGGCCCCGATGACGAGGACGATGCTCGCGATGGTGATGTCGAGGACGCGAAGCGCACGGTCGACACCGCGCCGCTCGAACGGATGCTCGACCAGCTCGGCGTAGCGCTCGGCGAGCGTGTGCGAGTGGACGAGCCTCCCAGCGGCCCCGCGCCCGTCGGGAAGCTGGGGGTCCGGGCTGCTCACCTTGGTCTCGATCACCCGACGGTTCCGAGGATGATGTCCACCAGAAGCCCCGGGTCGCGCCGTTCGCTCGGATGATGCTCGGGGCGCTTGACCAGCTCGATCGCCCGGGGATCGGTGAGCGGCCGCAGCCGGTTCTCCCGGATGAGCATCTCGTCGACCCCGCCGAGCCGGCCGCCGTAGGTGGTGTAGACGGGGGTACCGAGGGCGACGGCCTCGCGGTTCATCGAACCACCGGCGGACACGACGAGGTCGGCGAGCGCCACCGCGCTCTGGCCGTCGATCGCCCCCTCCGGCACGATCACCGAGGGCAGGCCCAGCTCCCGCACGTACTGGCGCTGGGCGGCCGTCCGCGGGACGACGACCGCATGGACTCCGTCGTCGGACCCCAGGTACTCGAGCACCTGCGGGAACAGCGGGTTGGACTTGCGGTGATAGAGCGAGACGTCGGGCGGCGGGCGGACGATGACGGTGACGCGTTCCGGGTCGACGCCCAGTGACGGCAGCAGATCCTTGTCGGGCGTGAAGTCCGACAGGTAGTACTCCTCCTTGAGTCCCGGGTACTGCACGAGCTTCTCCGGGCCGACACCGAAGCGCTTCAACCGCTCCGGCGGGATCGCCTCGGGGACCATGACCCGTCGCGCGAGCCGGCAGCCAATCGTGTGCTGGACCGTCGCCCACTCGTAGTCGAAGGTGTTGACCGCCGGGATTCCGCGCGAGCGCGCGACGATGGCCAGGTCGTTGGAGCCGTGGCCCACCGCCAGGTCGAAGCCGCGGTCCTTGACCCAGCGCCGCAGTGCGCGCGTGCGCGACACCAGCGCACCGAGCTTCTTGCCTCGGGTGGCGCCGCCATGTTCGCCGAAGACGGTCACGTCCAGGGCGTGGATGCGGCACAGCTCGACCGTCTGGGCGTAGTCGCGGGCGGTGATGTCGACCTCGTGCCCTTGGTCGCGCAGGCGCCGGACGATCGGGCCCATGACGACCGGGTGGGCTGAGGCGGTGAGGTCGATCCAGATGCGCATGGGGGGCCCAGTCTGACAACGCCACGGACGACCTGCGGTGCTGCGAGACTCCTCCGAGCATGCTCTCCGGCACCGACGCACTCGCCGCTGGCGCCGTTGCCGCAGCGGTGACGGTAGTCCTGACGCCCGTGTCGGCGCGTCTCGCTTGGCGTGTAGGGGCCGTCGACGAGCCACGCGACCGCGGCCTCGCCGATCAGCCGACCCCACGCCTCGGAGGGCTGGCGATCTGCGCGGGCGTCCTGCTGCCAGGACTTCTATGGCTGCCTCTGCGCGAGCCCTGGAAGGCGGTGCTGGCGGCGGCGCTGCTGATCACGCTGGTGGGCGCCGTCGACGACCTCTTCGACCTGCCGCCGTTCGCCAAGCTCGCCGGCCAGGTGCTGGCGGCGACGCTGGTGGCCTACGAGGGTGCCCGCGTCGACAACTTCACGCTGCCGTTCATCCATCGCGTCGACCTCAGCGAACCGGTTGCGATCGCCGCCACCGTCCTCGGCCTCGTCATCGTGATGAACGCCGTGAACTTCTCCGACGGGGTCGACGGGCTGGCGTCGGGCGTCTGCGCGATCGCCGCCGCGTCGTTCGCGATCATCGCGTTCGACATCCCCGTGGGCCGCGCGCCTTCGGCCCCCATCGCGGGCGTGCTCTCGGCGATCGTCGCCGGCGCCGCGCTGGGGTTCCTGGCCTGGAACTTCCACCCCGCCCGTGTCTTCATGGGCGACAGCGGCTCGAACCTCCTCGGGCTGATGCTTGGCTGCGTGGCAGTCGTCGGCACCGTCAAGACCCCCGCCCTGGTGGGTCTGATCGCGCCCCTGGTCATTCTCGCCGTGCCATTCCTCGACACCACCTTCGTCGTCCTCAAGCGGCTGAAGTACCGCCGGCCGATCACCGGCGCCGACGCCAACCACTTCCACCACCGCTTCAGCCGGATCGGCTTCAGCCAGCGGAGGACCGTGGCCTACCTATACGCCTGGACGCTCTCGCTGGCTGGGTTGGCGTTGGCCCTGCGCTTCGTGCCCTACACCAACGGGCGCGGCGACTGGCATCTCGGCTGGTCGCTGCTGATGGGCGGGTTCCTGTTGCTGGCGACGGCGGCGAGCGTCTACCTCGTCTACCTGCTGGAGATCCTCAAGCTGCGCCGGCGCTTCCGGCGCGAGACCGATGAGGAGATCGAGCACCGCATCGAGACCAGCGAGTTCGACGCGGTCGCTCCCTAGGGGTAGACCGTGCGCATGAAGATCCGCACGAGGGCCTCGATCGCCTCGTCGCGCGGGAACGGCGGGTCCTGGACCATCAGCTGGTAGAGGGTCCGCTCGCACATCCACACCAGGCCGAACGCCACCGGCGCCGCGGTGAACGCCGGCGCCTTGCCCGCGTGCTGCTCGTCCTCGATGCGCATGCGCGTCGCCTCGACGAAGCGTCCGATCAGCCCGCGCCAGAACGTCGCGACCTCCTCGTCGTAAGTCGAGACCTCGACGATGATCCGCATGAGCGCGTGGTGCTCCGAATAGAGGTCGGCGATCTTGGTGAGCGCCTCGCGGATCTCCACCTCGTCGTCGCCCTCGCCCGAGTACCAGCGGTCGGCCTCGAGGTAGAGCAGCTCGGTGACCTCCTCGGTGAGCCGCAGCAGGAGCTCGCGCTTGTCGGAGAAGTAGAAGTAGAAGGCCGTGCGCGAGATCCCCGCC
>Ga0136633_1000471_pt1 | contig 30963 bp, 27 predicted proteins | sample AntDrymeUQ832206_2_FD_105494 | JGI IMG/M metagenome (GOLD analysis project Ga0136633, IMG submission 105494) | Polar desert sand microbial communities from Dry Valleys, Antarctica - metaG UQ83 (22.06) | ecosystem: Environmental > Terrestrial > Soil > Desert | place: Antarctica: Dry Valley... | reverse complement strand
GGAAGTGCCCTTCTGGTGGGGTCCTGCACGGTCTCGAGAACCCGCAGTTTCCCTTGCCAGAAGGGCTTTTTCGCGAACCTACCGCCGCTCGGCCAGGCTGCTTACTGAAAGCGTCGGGCTAATCGGGGCGGCGGAACGCCGGCCGGGCGACTATCCGACGGCCCAGCGCGTTGGACGGAAGCTCGACCAGCCGGTGGATCACGGTCGCGACGGCGATGGACGCAGCAAGAGCCAGCGGCACGGCCACGAAGAAGTTCGGGATCTCGTCGAACAGCGCCCGTAGGAGAACCCACCCGACCACGGTGTGGATGAGATACAGCGGGTAGCTGATGTTGGCGAGCGCGTCGAGGGCCCGCACCTCCGGGACACGCTCCCGCCACACGTACAAAGGCCAGAAGACTGCGAGGGCGGCCACGCCGGAGCCAAGGTAGAGGCCGGCCTGGTTGCCGGGGAACGGCCCGGCAAGGAGGCTGGCTGCGAACGCGGCGAGGAGGCCGCCGCCCATGGCCACGGCCGTCGTCGCGCTCCACCGCCCGCGGTAGTGCTGGTGGAAGGCGACACCGACGAAGATGAAGATGACGAACCCGGCGTTACGGGCCAGATGGGTGCGCAGGTACCAGAGGTCCGGGACGGAGGTGGTCGGCGCCGGCATGCGGGCCACGCCGATGCAGACCGCAGCCAGGACGACGGCCACTGCGCCCAGGGCGACACGCCGGTGCAACATGCCCCGCCAGGCGACGACGGCGACGATCGCGTAGAAGAGCTCCTCGATGGCGAGCGTCCAGTAGACCGGGTCGACCCACGGATGGCCGACGTAGGCGCTGACGAGGAGCCCGCTGGTGGCAATCGACTTCTTGCCGACGGGGAAGCCGTTGTCCACCAGGAAGGCCTGCACAGCGAGGGCGATGAGCGCCACTGCGATCCCGCACCACAGCGTCGGATAGAGGCGGAAGAAGCGGCGGACGAAGAACCCCCCGAGCCGCTGACGCTCGAGGGAGAAAGGGATCACGAAGCCGCTGATAAGGAAGAAGAGGGAGACGCCGAACCGGCCCGGGACGACGTACATTTCGTTCAGCCACCGGTACACGGCGGTCTGGAAGCCGGGGGCTTCCACGCCCAGGCTCGGATCGGGCGACGTGAAGATCACCAGCTGCACGATGGACGGCGTCGACAGGTAGACGTGGCCCAGGTGCTCCCACACCACGATGAGGCAGGCGATCCCACGCAGAGCCTGGGCGAACCAGACCCGCTGGCCGGGAGGTTCGGTGACGGAGCCGTCGGTGAAGTCGACCTCACTTCGGGCCGGCGCCGTCGTCCCGGCGCCGGCCCGGCTCACGGCATGCCGGTCCAGGTCTGGTGTGCGGGCTTGTTGGTGTAGGCGACCACCGAGCTGCCGATGGGGCCGTTGGGAGGCAGGAAGAACACGTTTTGCGGCTCGGTGATCGGGAAGTCGGCGTAGGCGAGCATCTTTCGCAGCGCGCACGTGCTGAAGACCCAGTAGGAGTTGCCCTCACCCGGCTCCTCTTCCTCGGCTGGGTACCCGAACGACATGAGCGGCTGGTCGGGCACCGCTTCGAACGAGGGCAGCACAGCAGTCTCGATGACGAGCATCTCGTTGGTCACCGAACGGATGGCGGCCAGGGCGCCCAGGGGGTTCTGCAGGTGGAGCAGCAGCGAGCCGCAAAAAACGACGTCGAACGTGCCCACGTTGTAGGGCGAGAGGTCGTAGACGCTGGCGGCCCGGTACTCGACACCGGATCCTCGCATGGCATGGGCCATGCGGAAATGGGCCGGCCACGCCCGGTTGGTGGCGGAGTCGCCCAACCGGGCCTTCATGCGTGGCATCCAGTCGCACTCGCCGATGGTGGGCACGTCGACCGCCACTACCCGCTCGGCGCCCCTCCGCTCCAGCTCGAAGGCGAAGAACCCGTCGCCGGTGGCGATGTCGAGCGCCGTCTTGCCCTTGAGCGACTGCGGGATCCCGTACTGGTCGATCACCGACCGGTGGTCGAAGATCCCCTTGGACACCAGTCCGTTGCCGAGGTCGACGGTGTGGTACCAACCGTCGAGGCGCGGGTCGTCCTGCGACGTGGGCAGATCCTGCATCAGCTCCTCCTCCTCTGCGCGGCCCGCTTCAGCCGCAACCCGGTCCCCAGGGCCTTCTTGGACGCGGTGGCGGCGGCCGGATAGCGCGCCGACACCTTCGTCAGCCGCCGGGCGACGCCCAGGCCGGCCTGTCCGATGTTGTCGAACAGCGTCGACACCGCCTCAGTCCGCGCCCGGGTGTCGACGACCTCCCGGCGCAGCTGCTCGAGCTCGACCGAGCTGCTGAGCACGCTCTCCCTGACCGAGGCGAAGTGCGCCCGCGTGCTGGCCAGCACGTTGTCGTACTGATCGCGCAGCAGCAGGACCTCACGCCGCAGCTCCTGGTACTTCGGTCGCAGCGAGGCGACCTCGGTCAACAGGGCGGCGTGCTCGGCCGACACGGTGGCGTTCAGGGCCCGGGATGCGGCGAGGTGCCGTTGCGTGGAGCCGAGCGAGAAGCGCAGATCTGCGATCTGGCTCTCGTAGTGGTGCGGCACGTAGTTGTCGAGGACGCTGACCGGTGTGGCCAGCGCCGCAGCCAGGTGCTCGTCCTCGGCCCGGACGTAGTAGCGGTTCAGCCCGTCGAAGGCGGCGAAGACGTAGTCGGCTTCGAGGAGCAGATGCTCCCATGGTTGATGGGTGGTGATGGTGCTGTTCGGTTCGGTGGCCTCGACGAGCACGACCCGGGGCCGCCATGTGCGCCAGTCGCCCCCTTCGAGCACCTGGCGCTCGTGGCCCTCGACGTCGATCGAGATGAAGTCGATGGTGTCGGTGACGTACTTCTGGCACACCTGGGCCAGGGTCATCACCGGGACCGTCCGCTCGATCAGGGGGATGCCGGCGTCGCGGTGCTGCGCGGCCAGGTCGGGGGAGAACGTCGACCATCCGGCGTTCGGGTCGGACTCGAAGAGAGTCAGCTCGCCCTCGAGGTCCGAGAGGCCGACGTTCAGGTTGACATCCCGGGGCCGGCCCGCCTGCAGGCGTTCGAAGGGCGCGGCGGCGGGCTCGACGTTGACGCCGGTCCAGCCTCGATCGGAGAAGAGCTTCGTCACCGAGTGCATGACCGGGTCCATAGCGCCGACGTCGATGTAGAAGCCGGGGACCCCGGGTGGGAAGAGCCTCGCGAGGAGGACGTCCTCGTGGTTCTGGGCGTAGGAGGTGAGCGTCATCGTGTCCACCAGCCGAGCGCCGTTCGCACGGCGTCATCGGGGTCGTCCGCCAGCTCCCCGAGCACCTCCATCACACCGGGTGAGGTGAGGGTCGTCGGCGCAGCCCTGGCCAGCGCGGCCGCCATGTACCGGCGGTGGGCGACGTTGGCGTGCCGGCAGTCGGACCGAATCCGCTCGATGCGCTCGGCCGACGACATGGGCGGATCGATGTGCCAGCCGCCCAGCCCGGCCGGGCGGCGCTTGAACGCCAGGCACTCGAGGATGGTCTGGGGTTGGACGTCGGCCGCCCGAATGGGCACCAGCCGGCCGGGCTCGATCACGTGGCTGGTGAAGCCCAGGGACTCGAGCTCGCCGAACAGGTCGTGAGGAGTGAGGCCGAACAGGCCCAGGGTGTGACCGTTCGACTCGAAGAGCAGCGGCGGGGCGTCGGGTGCCTCGAGCAGCGTGGCCATGCTCCGCAGCACCCGGATCTCACTTCCTTCGACGTCGAGCTTCACAAGGGCGACCGGTGCCCAGCCCATCTCGGCCAGGAGCTCGTCCATGGTCACCGCCGGCACGGTGACGGTAGGAAGATCGGTGGCGTCGGTGGCGACGTGTCCCCAGGGGCCGTTCACGCAGAACTGCGCGCTGCCGGGTTCGTCGGAGGCGACGGCGTGGATGACACGGAGGTCGATGAAGCCGTTGGCCGTTGCGCTGGCGCGCAGCAATTCGGCGTTGCGGGGTGAGGCCTCCACGGCCAGCACGTGACAGCCGGCGGCTGCGGCGGTGAGGGCGAACGTGCCGAGGTGGGCGCCCAGGTCGATGATCCGGTCGCCCGCAGCGACCAGATCCAGCATGAGGCTCACGAGGGTCGGATCGCAGACCGCCCCCGCCTCGAGCATCGACGCCACCGGGTCGTTTGCGTCCGCCGGGACCACGACGTCGAAGCGCACTCCGTCGGCGATGTCCACCCCGCAGGTGACCGTGTCGCGGGCGGCTGGTACGACGTGGTCCGCAGCGCGTCCTGCCACCCGTACGTCCTCCTCGGCGATCGTATCGAGGAGCCGGGTCAGTCTGGCGGCGCCCTCCCGTCGGGCGCGGTCGATCTCGACGAGATGGTCGTCGACCTCGTGGCGCCGGTCCAGCATCCGGCTGCACGCAGTGGCGACCGTGTGCTCGTAGCCGGCCATGCGTTCGCCCGCCTGGCGGTGGGCGGTTTCGATTTCCGTCCAGTTGCCGGCGAGGGGGTCCGTTGTGTCGCCGGCGACCGACGGCTCGACAGGAGCCTCCGCCGCATCGCCGCGGCTGAGCAGGGCGCGATTGTGCCGGGCGATCTCCTCGAGGGTGCCCGCTGAAGGCCGGGCCCAGCCGTTGCGCACGGCGGGATAGGCGTCGGTCTTACGCAGCGTGACCTGGACCGACGTGAATACGTACCCACCTTGCAGCGAGACCAGGTTCGGGGTGCCCACATCCGAGTGGTCGGTGGGGCCGGAGCCGACCACCCCGGCATCGAGGTCGAGGATGGCCTGGCCCAGGTCCCGCCGCGTCTCCAGGGTGGCGGCCGACGGCTCGGTGCGAAGGTCGTCGACCGGCTCCAGCCCACTGGCGTCGACGATGTAGCGCTGCAGGTGGGCGGGTGACAGCAACAGGCCACGGCCCGGCCATCCGACGCCGCCGGGGGGACCACTGAGCTGCAGGTCGCCGGAGAGCGTCAGCACGCCGCCGGGCTTCAGCACCCGGCCCATCTCGTATGCGGCGTTGGCGACGTCCTGCAACTCGGCGAAGCGGCCCAGCGAACCGCCACACAGGATGCCGTCGAAGAAGTCGTCCGGGAAGCGGAGCGAGCGCCCGTCCATGTGCTGGACGACGAGCCGGTCGGCCACGAGGTCCGGGGATGCCATCGACGGCTCCACCATCAACGCCAGGGGCGCCAGGGACTCCCACGCGCCGGCGCCGTGGAACCGCTCGGTGGCGAAGACCTGGCGGGCGTGACGGGAGAGGTGCAGGAGCACGTCGCCAGGGCCGACAGCCACGGCAAGGAGGACGGCGTCGGCGCGCAGCGCACCATGGGCCCGGAGGGCGCGCAGCGCCATTGCCGACCGCCAGTCCCCGCGGACCTCATCGAGCGCAGCGCGAAAGTCAGGGTCCGAGAAGTCCTCGATCTCGCAGACCTTGTTGTGGGCCAGCACGGTCATGCAGGCCGACCGGCTGCGACCTCGGAGATCAGCTCCCCGTACCGGGAGGCCATGCGCTCGATGTTCGCCTCCCCGTCGAAGTAGGCGCGGGCGGCCGCGGACATGTGCTTCCGGCGGGGCACGTCCACGGCCAGCGTCGCCAGATGGCCGGCGAGCACGTCGACCTCGGCCTCGCCGTCGGGAACCTGCAGGCAGACGTCGGGAGGCAGGAACTCCCAGTCGGCGAGTGCGCTCACGATCATGGGCTTCCCCGCGGCGAGACCGCGCACCAGGGTGGCCGACATGTGCTTGGTCAACGGGGCTCGGAGGTTTACAACTGCATCGCAACAGAGGAGCTGCGAGACGAACTCAAGCCTCGGAACGTACCCGGCGAAACGCACGTGCGGCAAGACGCCGAGCTCGGAGGCGAGGCGCGTGAGCTCCTCCTGATATCCGGGGGCGAGCGCCTCCCCGACGACGAGGAGAAGGCTGTCGGGGTGGCGTGCGAGCAGCACGCGCAGGGCCTGCAGGCAGGACTCGATGCGCTTCACGGGGTGAACGATGCCGAAGACGCCGATCACGAACGTCGAGGCGTCGACGCCGAGGCGGCACCGGGCCTCGGCCGCCGCCAGTGGGTGACCGGGACGGAGAGGGTCGGAGACCCCCATGGGGATCGTGTGGGCGCGGTCAGTGCCATAGAGCTGTTCGAGCTCGGTGCGGGCGGAGTCGAAGTGCACCACCTGCGCGCGGCTCACCTCGACCACCCGGCCGAGCATCGGATGGTCGGCGAAGAACCGCCACAGGTCCTGGTGTGCGGCCACCGGGTCGGTCGTGGCCCGCTCCTCGATGGCGAGAAGCTGGTCGAGCGCGTCCTGGCCTTCGAGGGCGACGAGCTCCCGCTTGAACCCGTCCAGGTCTCCCCGCTCGTTGAAGTCGGTGTAGAGCACATGGCTCCACATGAGGTCGTGGAGCACGACGATCCCTGGAACCGCCAGCTGGGGATCGTACATGTAGAGGTGATAGGTCGAGCCTCCCATCTGGTACACGACCGAGTCGAACGGCGCCTGGCGGTGGCGGCGGGCGAACGCGCTGTGGTGCTGCACCCGGTGGTCGAGGAGCAGCCCGGTTTCGGGCAGGTAGCCGTCGTCGACGAAGACCTCCACGTCGTGGTCGGGCTCGAGCCCGCGGAGGAGCTCGACGCTGTAGTCGGCAATGCCGCTTCGCTGGGGCGGCAGGGGGCTCCAGAGCGCCACCCGGAGCGGGCCGGCGCCGTCGTCGGCCGGCGGCGCAACTGCCTGCCGGTAACTGGCCAAGGTCGCCTGTGCCATGTTCTCCGCAGTGAAGAAGCCGGCGCGCTCCAGGCCCTGTTCCGCCATCTTGCTGCGCCGGCCCGGATCGGCGTAGAGGTCCTGGATGGCGTCGCCGAAGCCCCAGACGTCGTCGGGGTCGACGACCACGGCCGCACCGCCGGCCACCTCGGGGAGTGACGAGGAGGTGGTGGTCACGACCGGCGTCCCGCAGCTCATCGCCTCGAGGACCGGCAGGCCGAACCCCTCGTACTTCGACGGGTGCACGACGATCGAGGCCGCGTTGTAAAGACAGGCGAGCTCGAGGTCGGTCACCACGCCGGTCAGCACGAGGTTGTCTCCCATGTCGAGCCGGTCAGCTATCGCCTGGACGTAGGCGACGGAATGCTCGTTGAGGTAGCAGGCGATGACGAGCGGCAACTCGGCCCGGAAGGTGGCAGGCAGCAGTGCGTACGAGCGGAGGAGGGACTCGACGTTCTTGGCGTGGTGGATGTCGCTCACGGCGAGGACGAATTCGCCAAACAGCGCGTGGACGGTCCGCAGGCGGTCGAGGCCCCGTTCGACCTGATCGGGCGCCAGGACCGAGAAGCACGGGTCGGCCACGGGGTACACGAGGTCGTTGCGGGCGGCCGGGAAGCCCAGGTATGTCGCTGCGTCTCGTCGCGAGCACTCCGAGATCGACTGCAGGCGGGTCGCCCGGCGCAGGAGGCCGAGGGTGCGCATGTAGCGGTCACGATCGGGCCAGCTCGCCAGGTAGTGGGCGGGGAAGACCAGTGGGATGACGTCGTAGAACGTCGCCACCAGGGGGCAGACGTCGAAGTCGGCGATCACCGGCCCCTCGAGGAGGAACGGGGTGGTGGCGTGGAACAGGTCGACGTCCAGCGCATCCACCCAGTCCTGGAACTCCGCAGCCCGGCGGAGCGCAGTGGCCGGCTCATCGGGAGACCCGGTGATCCGCATGCCCTCCGGCAGGTGCCGCACCTCGACGTTGGGTGCGGCGACGATTCCCGGGTCGATGAGCGACTCGTCCGACCCCGGGAAGCACGGAAGGATGTACTCGTTCTCACCGTCCACGCGGAGCACCTCGCGGAGCTGTTGCTGTGTGAAGCGCCCCATGCCGCGATGGATCGACGACGGGCCGACCACGAGGATCCGGTAGTCGACGGCTATGCGCACGGAGGACCTGTCATCCGAGCCGGCCCAGGCGTTCGGTGACGCGCTCCGCCGCGTGCTCCCACGTGAGGCTTCCAGCCACGTGATCCGCGGCGGCGGCGCCTTTCTGGCGCGCCTCGTCGGGCCGATCGACAACGTGCCGCATCAGGAACCGCAGGTGCTCGATGTCGGGCTCGGCCCAGCGGAAGCCGTCGTAGTAGGGGCACTTCGCCTTGGCCGCCACCATCGAGCGGACCTCGAGGGGGTACCCGGTGTCGGGGGTGAGGAAGTCGGCGGGCCCGCTCCACGCAGTCGAGATGGTGGGCAGTCCGCACGCCATCGCCTCCAGCACGGGCATGCCCCAGCCCTCGCCTCGGGTGGGCAGGACGAAGCAGTCGGCCGATCTGTAGAGCGCTCCCATCTGGTAGTCGGCGAACTCGGCATTGACCATCACGACTATCGGCGGGCAGGGCCCGAGGTCGAGCTTTGCGATCTCGCTGTGGACGTCGACATCGGGGTCATGGTTGTAGACCGAGACCAGCAGGAGGACATCCTCAGACTCCTTGAACTCCTCGGCGAAGGCCCGCAGAAGGATCTCCGCCCCCTTGCGCTCACCCCACTCGAACACCGACAGGAACGTGAAGCGGTCGGACGGTCGGAACCCGGCGATGCCGGGGTGGTAGTAGTCGACGTCGACGCCGAGCGGCATCACGTGCATCGGCGCCGTGACCCCGCTGGCCGCGAACGTCTCCAGGTTGAACGACGCCGGCACCCAGACCTCGTCCATCGCGTTGCAGCCGCGGACCCATTCGGCGGGCAGCCCGTCTACCTCGAGCATGGTCCAGCCGATCCGGGGGCTGCCCTTGACGCCGGCGAAGACGTCGGCCTGGGCGAAGGCGATCTGGGGTACGTCGGGACGGGTCTTGCGGGCCCGGATGTCGTCGAGCAGCGGATGCTCGCTGCGGCCGTCGTCCTCGCCGTAGGCGTTGCGGTACATGACCCGCACCCCGGCGAAGTGCAGGGCCAGCATGAGCTTGCGCGACTGCAGGGCGTAACCGGGGGCCCGGTGCAGGATGGAGTGCCAGACGACCTCGCGGTCGTACTGCCCGTCCTCGATCCACCCCGCCCACTTCCGCTCGAACGTGCGGTGCGAGCGGTTGAACATCGCCCAGAAGTCGACGTTATTCTCACGGGTGCTCACGTTGCCGTGGTGCACGGACGTCACGTCCCCGGCGAAGAGGACCTGCAGGCCGGCCTTCCGTACACGCACGCAGTAGTCGGCGTCCTCGAAGTAGGAGAAGAAGTCCTCGTCGAGCACGCCCACCAGGTCGATGCACTGCCGGGTCAGGTACACCTGAGCGAAGACCACGCTCTCGGTGGGGCGGGTGCGCCGGGCCTGGCCGATGTCGAGCTCGAGCCCGCCGAGCTGCTGGCCGAACAGCGAGAGCGGCGGCACGTAGCTGCCCAGGTGGCTGATGAGGCCGGCGCCGTCCACCAGCCGGCAGCCGACCACGCCGACGTCGGCCGTTCCGTGGGCGGTGGCCTGCAGCTTGGTCAGCCACGCCGGGTCGAGGATCTCCAGGTCGCTGTTCAGCAGGACGACGTCGTCGTCGGGGCCGGCGGCGGCGATGCCCTGGTTGCAGGCTTTGCTGAAGCCGAGATTCTTGGGATTGGCGATGAGCGTGCAGCCATCCACGCCGCCGAGCCACTCGACGGTTCCGTCGGTGCTCCCGTTGTCCACGGCGACGATCCGCCACGACGGATGATCGGTGAGCCGGCGTAGGGCGCCGATGCAGGCCTTGGTCCAGGACAGTGCGTTCCACGTGGGGATGACGACCGTGACCGGTCGCACGGATCCCGTCAAGCGGGCCCAGCCAAATTTTCGCCGGCCAGATTTTCGCCAGCAGCGTGCTCGTCGGTGTGCTGCTCCTGCTGGAGCCGCAGCTGGTCGACCACGTCGAGCACCGCGTGGTTGAAGCGCGTCTGCTGCTCCATGATCGGGTCGACGTACCAGCGCAGGCCCCGCCGCACCGCCCGCTTGGCCAGGCGCACGGCGGCGCCCACGACCGGGCGGGCCGATCCTGAATGGAACTCGGTGCGGATGGTGGCCATGCTCCGGAGGTGGGCCATCCGGGGGTCGACCTCGTGGTCGGGCACGACGTAGGTGACCGCCGGCCGATGGCCCGCCGGCCGGGCCGCGAGCTTGGTCAGCGCGGCCTCGACGGCACGCATGGTGCGGGGGACGTCGGAGCTGCGCAGCATCAGGCCGGAACGGGTGAGGAAGAAATCGTCCACGTCGTGGGGACGTGGAACATCCCGTCTCCCGTGGGAAGGGCCGGGTTGTCGATCACCACGAAGGTGTACTCACGGTCGTGGAGGTCGAAGACCTCCTTCACCTGGGCCCGCTCGAGGGAGATGGTGACCAGGTACTGGCCCTTGAGGAGGGGGAGGGTCGGCACCGTCATGTCGATCGTCCCCGACTCGGAGAGGGTCAGCTTGATCCGGGCGCCCTGGGTGCTCTGGCCGAACACGTAGGCGTGGCTGTCGGCCCGGAACACTGCGATGCCGCAGGTGGCGTCTTCGATCGGCTGAGCCGCCCGGTACGAAACGCGGACCGTGAGGAACCGGCCGGTGCAGAAGTCGGGCGGCTCGTCGCCGTCGCCGTCAAGGAACCGCACGCCCGTGATCTCGGCCTCTCCGGTGCCGTAACGGTTTGCCGGCAGCGATTCCGGTGCCCGGGCCTCGGTGACCCGCTTGTGGACCAGGCCGAGGTAGCCGGCGACCACGTCGTGGGACGGGCCGACCTGGCGCACCGCTCCGCCCTCGATCCAGACCGCCCGCTTGCACAGGGCCTTGATGGTCTCGAGGCTGTGGGAGACGAGGACGATCGTCCGGCCCTCGGACCGCAGCTCGCCGATGCGCTGGTGGCAGCGCATCTGGAAGCTCTCGTCGCCGACCGAGAGCACCTCGTCGATGAGCAGGATCTCGGGGTCGACGCTGATCGCCACAGCGAAAGCCAGCCGGGTGTACATCCCCGTCGAGTAGTTCTTCACCGGGATGTCCATGAAGTTCTCGATGCCGGCGAACTCCACGATGCTGTCGTACTTGCGCTTCATGTCCCGGCGGGTGTGTCCAAGGAGGGATCCGGCGAGAGTCACGTTCTCCCGGCCGGTGAGCTCCGGGTGGAAGCCGGTGCCCAGTTCCAGCAGCGGGGACACCGTGCCGTCGACCTGCACCCATCCCTTGTTCGGCGTGAGGATGCGGGCCATGGTCTTGAGCAGGGTGGACTTGCCCGAGCCGTTGGCCCCGATGATGCCCATGGTGGAGCCCGCCGGCACTTCGAGGTCGACGCCCTTCAGGGCCCAGAAGTCCTCGTACATGTTGCGGCGGGAGAGGACCTTCTCCTTCAGCGTGTGGGACCGCTGATGGTAGATGCGGTAGCTCTTCCACACCTGTGAGCAGGTGATCGCGATGTCGGCCATCAGTCGGCCATCAGACGATCTCGGAGAAGGTCTTCTGGGAACGTCCGAACACCGCCGCGCCGACAGCCAGGGCCACCAGTGCGCAGGCCGCGTCGTAGGCCAGCAGCTTGAAATCGGGGCTGCGGTCGAGCACCATCACGTTCCGGAACGACACGACGACGCCGGTGAGGGGGTTGAGGCGCAACAGGGTGAGGAGGTCCTCCCTCTCGGCGACGAACCCCAGGGAGTAGATGATCGGTGTGCCCCAGAACCACAGCTGGACCAGGACGGCCAAGAAGTGGGCCATGTCCCGCAGGAAGACGTTGATCGCAGAGACGAGCAGCGCCAGACCGAACGCAAGGCCCACCACGACGGCCACGATCACGGGGGCCCAGAGGAGCTGGAGGCTGGGCGGACCGACGACCGCCACCGTGACCACGAGCAGCACGCAGACCTCGAACCCGAACGTGACGAGCGAGGACAGCACGGTGCTGAGCGGGAGGATCGCCCGGGGGAAATACACCTTGTTCAGCAGGTACCCGGAGCTGGTGACGCTGGTGGCCGACGTCAAGACCGAACTCGAGAACAGGTTCCAGAGGGTGAGCCCGGCGAAGAAATAGACGGCGAAGGGCACGTCGTTCCCGTCGGGCCGGACGGCGTCGGTGGCGGGCGACGCCTTGAAGAGCAGCTTGAACACGAAGTAGTAGAGGCCGACGATCAGCAGGGGGGTGGTGAGCGACCACAGCATCCCGAGGAACGTGCCCCGGTGGCGCACCGTGAGGTCCCGCCGGACCAGGTTGCCCGTCAGCTCGCGGGCGCCGACGAGCTCGCGCAGCCAGCCGAACGAGCGGGTGGTCGGGCCCCTGGGAGGGGGGGCGCCGGGTCGCGAATGACCCGAGATCGTGGTGGCCACGGGTGACCAAGCTACCAGTCGGGGCGCTGGGGCTACCCGTCTGCCGCCGGCTCGTCACGGACGCCGGCCACCGCGGCCCACAGGTCGGTGGCCGACGGGGGGCCGGTGAAGGAGGTGCGGACCACGCCCTCCCGGTCGGCGACGACGATGATCGGCACCGCGTCGATGTGGTACCGACTGTGCAGATCCGGGCGGTCCTTCACCTCCGCCTCCTGGACGGCGACGGCCTCACTGGCCAGCACCTGGGCCCGCTCGACGGCCTTGGCGCAGGAGTCGCAGGTGGCCGACGTGAAGACCGCCACCAACCACTCGGCGTCAGGGCGGGTGAAGTCGGCCCGGTCGAGCTGGGCCGGCACAGTCCAGGATCCCTGGGTGGGCGCCTCGGGGCGCCGGCGCTCCAAGATCACGGCCACCACAACGGCGACGACCACGACCGCGGCGGCTAGCAGGAACCGTTCCACTGCTCCCCAGTATCGCTGGTGGGCAGTAGGTGAGCGGTTCACCTATTGCACGCCGCCGTCGAACTTGCGAGGATTCCGGTCTGTTCCGGGCAGCGGAAAGGGAGGGGGCCGGCGCCGAGGGGGGCCGGCCTCGCTCCTGGGCCTAGCGCAGCGGGATCGCCGCTGACATGCCCAGGCCCGGCGCCTTGAGCCGGTAGAGGTCGCGCTCGACCACGACCACCTCGGTGGCGGTCACGAGGATCGGCGCCGTCGTGCGCTTCATCGATGCGTTCATGTGGAACGCCCGCCGCTGGCCGGCCGGGATCTCGATGCGGGAGAGGGCGCCGACCAAGAGAGACGTGCCGTCGGCCAGCACGTTCACGGTCACGAAGCTCGACGTGGACCCGGGGTTCTGGATCACCACCCACTGGTCGGTGCTGTCGTCGGCCCCGCCGGCGGCCGTGGCCCATCGCCTGGCCGGCAGGCGGGCGCCCAGGCTGATCGACAGGCCGGTGCGGCTGCTCGGCGCCACGCCGTCGATCGTGCGCTCGACAACCACCTCGGGGCCCTCGAGCGACCGGACGGTGACGGCGTGAGGGACGTTCTTCGGGATCCGGCTCTCCTCGCCGGCGACCACCGTGAGGCGGGACTCCCGCGGGACGGTGAGCCGGATCGGCTCGGCTTCACCCGTGTCGAGCACCAGAGCCACCTCCACCTGGGCCTCGGTCCGTCCGGGGTTGTACACGTGGAACCGCTCGCTCAGGCCTTCCGCCACCAGGCCCTCGGGGAAGTACCAGACCGGCCCCGGCGCAGCCGCGCCGAGCCCCACCGAGATCCCCTTGCGCCCGTTGGTGCCGTCGAAGGTCTGAAGCCGGCTCACGACCAGCCGACCCGTACGGGCGACGAGGCTGACGGAGACCGATTCCCGACGTTGGACGAACTCGCCCACGTTGATGAGGGTCAGGGCCTGGCCCTTGACCAGCAGGCCGGTCAGGGCCTGCGGGGTGACGGTGCCTTCCTCCGTGCTGAAGACCACGTCGACCACGGCGTCGTCGGGGAAGGGGTTCAGCGCCAGCAGCACCTCGGCGGCGTCGCGCGTCGTGACACCCTCGGCGAAGTACCAGGAGGACGAGGCCGACGAGGTGCAGGACGAGACCGTGTCGCCCAGGGCGCCGATGACGACCGCCTCAGCCACCGCCTCGCCACCGTCGAACTCGATGAGCGCGGAGGCGAAGGTGGCCGTGACCACGTCGGCCAGTCGGACGCTGCCCCGGCTGGCGGGGCTGACGGCGAGGGGCGCCCGCTTGCTCTCCCCCCGGTCGGGGAACACCGTGACCGTTCCCGTGAGCCGCTTGGCGCCGGCGTTGGCCACCACGACCGACCCTTCGCCCAGGACGCCCGTGACCGGCACGCCGGGGCAGTACCAGGCCGACGATCGCGCCGATGCGGGCGCGGCGATGGGTATCTGCGAGCTGATCGATGTGGCGCTCTCGTCGGTGTTGCGGTCGATGCGCCGGTCGACGACGCCGCCGGCCACCAGCGCGGCGACGAGGACGGCGAGCGCCGGCGTGCGGCGGGTGCGTTGGCGGGCGCCGTTGCCGGGGCCCTTCCGCACGGGCAATTCGGTCGTGGTGCGGGACGTCCGGCGCCGTCTGATCTTCATCTGGGTGCGCCGGCGGCCGTCAGGATCGGGATCAGCTGCGTGTCGGGCTCGAGGGGGGCGGGTCTGGGCCGTGTCCGCCAGAGGAGCGACGCCGCACCCGCCCAGAGCAGGAAGGGCACGAGGGCGAGCGGCCACCGGTACAGGGGCGTGCGGTACCGCAGCCCCGCCGATCCGGCCTGCCCGGCCCGGAAGGCGTTGGCCACCCCGAAGGCGTCAACCCGGTCGACGCTCTTCCCGTCGACGGTGAGCTCCCAGCGGCCCGAAGGAGCCTCCGACACCAGGACGGTGCCCGGGGCGGGCAGTTCCCCCGTGAAGCGGACGGGACCGTCGCCGGGGAGCACGGCCTGGCTGCCGGCCAGGTCGGCGCCGCTCCGGGCGTCGGAGCCGAGCCCGGCGGCGGCGGCGTTGGTGAGCACGGAGCGGAGCGGGGCCCACGAGACGTTCTCGTAGACGTCGAGGGCGGGATCCGAGGGCAGCAGGCGGAGGTCGAGCTGCGACCCAAGGGCCCGGGTCAGGGCGGCCGGCACCGTGAGCTCCTCCGGGCGGTCGTCGCCCGTGGACAGCTGCCTCGGTACGACGATGTAGCGGACGCCCATCGGCGCCAGCAGCCGGCCCAGGCGGGCCGTGCCCCCCTGGCGGGCGACGCGCACGGCGTCGCCCATGGCCTCGGTGGCGTCCGACGGCGGCCCGGGCCACAGGTCGGTGACGTCGGGGGGGCCGTTGCGGGAGGTGGCGTAGGCGACGCCCTTTTCGCCTTTCAGCGGCCAGCCGTCGAGGGGCAGGGCTTCCGGATCCCCGACCCACAGCACCCGGAACTCCCCGGCGGCAGCCTGGGCCGGCATCCACCCCACCGACCGGGCCACCTCCTCGGAGGTGAGGTGCCAGCTGCCGCCCGTGGCTGCGGCCAGGATGGGGAGCACGGCGGCGACCAGGGCCAATCCGCCGGCCAGTGGCGCGGCCTGACGCCAGCTGAACCGGTAGCCCCGGAGGTCGACCTGGGCGGCGGCGGCCCCCATGGCGGCGGCGCCGGCCAGGGCCGCCGCCGCCGGGGCGAGGAGGAGGTCGGGGTCCTGGAGGCGGACCGGCAGCCAGCCCCGGCCCCCCGCCCACGCCAGGCCGACGCCGAGCAGGGCGACGGCCCAGAACCGCACCGCCCACGCGAAGCGCCAGTCACGCCCCACGAGCAGGGGCATGGCGGCTACCGCCAGCAGGGCCCAGCCGAACAGCCCGGCGCCTACCGGGCCGACCTGGAAGCGCAGGAGCGCCCCGAGCCCCGGAGCCCGGCTCGGCAGCCGGCCGACGCCGGCGACGGTGGACCATCCGCCCGGGACGGCCAGGGCCACCGACCACGGCAGAAGGAGCACGGCGGCCACGACGAGCCCGCCGAGGGCCCCTCGCACGGCCCGGACGGCGGCTCCCGCGCCGCCGACCAGGGTGGAGCCGAGCAGCATGCCGAGGGCGGCGACCAGCACGGAGAGCCCCATGGCGGGCACGAACATGCTCACCGCGGCGAGGGGCACGCCAAGCAGGAGGTACCTCCGCCACGTCGGGCCCTCAACTGTCGCTCGGAGACTACGGCGCTCCCGGCGGCTGCCCTCCCGGCCCTTCCGCCGGCCGGCGCCGGTGCCGAACGGGTCGATGCCGGTCATCCGGGCCAGGAGCAGCAGGAACCAGGGCATGACCGCGTAGGCGATCAGGCCCGTCCATCGGCCACGGGCCAGGGCGTTGTAGGGGAGGGGCACCGCCAGCACGGCGATGACGGCGGCGATCCGCGCCATCGTCGAGTCCAGCGGACGGGCCAGCCGCCAGGCCCCGAGGGCGGCCACCGGCCAGGCCCCAAGGACCAGCACCTTGGCCAGCGTACCCATGTGCCCGAGGAAGAGGACGCCCAGGATGCCCAGCAGCCCGAACGCCGGGGGCGACGGCGACGTCGAGCCCATGCCGGTGGTGCGCCAGCCGTCGAAGAAGTGGGTGAGCAGGGTCGAGGGCTGCGGGAACGGCGCGAACTGCCCAACCGCAGGGAGGCGGCCGGTGTACAGGTTCCGCGTGCCGATGAGCAGCGCAAGGAGCAGGAGGCAGAGCAGGGCGGTGGCGGCCCGGGCCGGCCCCCGGCCGGCGGACTCGACGAGCTGGTGCCCGGCCTCGACCAGGTGGCGGGCCCGTTCCTCGGCGTGGAGCCTCCGTTGGAGGTAGAGCGAGAACCGTGAGCTGCCCCGGGCCTGGAGCCGACGGACCTCGGCGTCGGGTACGGCCCGCACCCGCCGCACCCCGGCCCGCAGGGCGCGCAGTTCGCCGAGATGGCGGAGGTTCCAAATCCACGCGCTCACCACCTCACGCGCCTCGTGCCCCCGCCGGCTGGCCAGCGCCACCAGCGCCTCGACGATGGTGGCCACCATGGCCTGGGGCAGGACGCGCACGAGGTGGAGCCACCCGTAGTTCTTGAGCATGGCCCGGAGGTGGTTGCGGGGCTCCAGGGTCGCACGCTGAGGGTCGGCGCCTGGCTGCTCCTTGGCCGCCTCCCGGTGGCGGACCCGGGCCTCGGGTGCCACGACGACCCGGGCGCCGGCCACCTGGGCCCGCCAGCAGAGGTCGACGTCGGCCCCGTAGTCGGCCATGGCCGGGTCGAACCCGCCGAGCTCGGCGAAGAGGTCGGCCCGGACCAGCAGGCAGGCGGAGGAGGCGGCGAACACGTCGCGGACGGAGTCGTGCTGCTCCTGGTCGAGCTCGCCCCGGTCGACCAGCGGTGCGGTGGCCCCGGTCTTGTCGACCGAGAGGCCGACGCTGAGCAGGCGGTCGTCCCGGTCCCAGTCGACCAGCTTGGGGGCGACGATGCCGGCGTTGGAACGCAGGGACTCCTCGACCATCAGGCGCAGAGCGTTGGGCTCGGGGGCGACGTCGTCGTGGCAGAAGATGAGAAAAGCCGCCCCCTGGACGGTGTCCAGGACGTCGTTGGCCGCCGCTGCGAACCCGGGGGTGCGGCCGGACCGCTCGGGCCGGCGGAGGAAGGCGTCGGGCAGCACGGCCGCAACCCGGGGGGCCGGGTCGTCACGGCCGGCGCAGTCGATGACCAGCACCGATTGGTTCGGGTAGTCCTGGGCCCCCAGCGCCTGCAGGGCCTCCTCGAACCATTCTCCGGGCTGATCAGCGACGACGACTGCCACCAAAGGAGGTGCCGATGGCTGCGGATCCATTTCTGCCCTGAGGCTAGCCGGGTCACTCGGAGCACTCCTGGCACCCCGGTTCGTGGTTTCCTGGAGGGATGGACGATGCGGCAACCGGTCTCCGGGACTCCCTGTACACGGCGGTGGGCTTCGCCGTGCTGGGCGTCCAGCAGGCCCAGGTGCGGCGTCGCGACCTCCAGCGTGAGCTGGCCCGGTTGGCTGTCGACCTCGACGGGAAGGTCGATCCCGTGCTCGACGACCTGATGGCCAAGCTCCCGGACGATCTCCGTCCCCTCGCCACCCAGGTGCGGGCCGCAGCGGTCAGTGCCCGCCGCTCCCTGTTGGGTGAGAAGACATGACGGATCTCAAGGGCCGGCTGCTGGTCGCCACCCCCAACCTGGGCGACCCGAACTTCGAGCGCACCGTGGTCCTGGTGCTCGAGCACGGCGACGAGGGGGCCCTCGGCGTGGTCCTCAACCGGCCGAGTGAGCTGGACCTGGCCGAACCGCTGCCTGAGTGGGCCCGCGCCGCCGCCCATCCGTCCGTCGTGTTCATCGGCGGGCCGGTGGCTCCCAGCGCGGCGGTGTGCCTGGCCCGCCTGGGGCGCTACGGCGGGACTGAGGGCTGGCTGCCCCTCCCCCCGGACGGGGTGGTCGGCACGCTCGACCTCGACAGCGACCCCGATGAGGCCATCCCCCGGCTCGACGAGATACGGGTCTTCGCCGGGTACGCCGGCTGGGGCCCGGGCCAGCTTGAGAGCGAGATCGACGACGGGGGCTGGTTCGTGGTCGACGCCGATCCCGCCGACCCGCTGTCGCCTGCTCCCGAGCGCCTGTGGGCCCAGGTACTGCGCCGCCAGCGGGGAGCGGTTGCGCTCTTCGCCGCCTATCCCGCCGACCCCACCCTCAACTGACCGAGCGGTAGACGGCGGCATGGGCCGCAGCTGACGTCTCCCAGGTGTGCCGCCCCGCCACGGCCAGGCCGAGCCGGCGGCGCTCCGGGTCGCCTTCCATCGCCGCCTCCAGCGCTTCGGCCAGGCGGTCGACGTCGCCCGGAGGGGCGAGGAGGGCCGCCCCCGCCGCCACCTCCTCCATGACCGTGCCGGACGTCGTGACCACCGCAGTCCCGCAGGCCAGGGCCTCGAGCACGGGCAGTCCGAACCCCTCCTCGAGCGAGGGATAGGCCACCGCCGACGCGCCCCTGAGCAGTGCGGGCATGTCGTCCTCGGCCACGTAGCCGAGCTGGCGCACCCGGTGGCCGTGCCTGGCGGCGGCGGTGGCCGCGTCGACCGCATCCGCGCCCCATCCCCGGGCGCCGGCCAGGACCAGCGTCAGGTCGGGGCGGGAACCGGCCAGGCGGTCGAAAGCCCGGACCAGGGTCGGGACGTCCTTGCGGGGCTCCAGGGTGCCGAGGAAGGCGACGTAGGGCCCGGTGAGCCCGGACCGGGCCCGTGCCGCGGCGTCGACGCCGGGATCGTCGGGCCGGAAGCGGGTGTGGTCGACCCCGTGGGGGATGACGTGCACAGGCGTCCGGGGTCCGACCCGATCGTCGAGGAGGGCGGCGGTGGCGGCGCTCACCGCGATCAGCGCCCCGGCCCTGCGGGCCGAGGTCCGGATGGCGGCGGTGAAGAAGGCGACCTTGGTGCGCTGGTGCCACTCCGGATGGGTGAAGAACGACAGGTCGTGGATCGTCACCACCGCCGGCAGCCCCAGCGCGAGCGGCATCGTGTAGTGGGGGCCGTGGTGGACGGCCACCCCCAGGCCTCGCACGATCCTGGGCAGGCCCACCTGCTCCCACGCCAGCCGCACCGGACGCCGGGCCGGCGCACGGTCCACCACCGGCGCCGGCCACCGGGCGGTGTCACCGGTACGGGAGACGACAGTGACGTCCACGTCGTCCCGCCGACTCAGGGCGGCGGCCAGGGCCAGCACGTACCGGCCGGCGCCGCCGGGGGGGTCCGGGATGGCGGTTGCGTCGAGCGCCACCCGGATCATTCGATCGCCCCCCACAGCTCGACGTGGCGGGCGGCGGCGGCCGCCCAGGTCAGGCCGGCGGCCCTCGCCCGGCCGGCGGCGATCAGATCGGCCCGTAGACCGTCGTCGGTGCCAACCCGGACGAGTGCGCCGGCGATGGCGTGGACGTCGAAGGGGTCCACGTCGACGGCCGCCCCTCCGGCACTGGGCACCGCACCGGCCACCACGGGAGCGCCGCAGGACATGGCCTCGACTGCCGGGAGCCCGAAACCCTCCCGCAGCGGGACGTAGGCCACCAGCCGCGCCCGCCGGTACAGCGCGGTTAGCGTGCCCCCTCCTACCAGCCCGGCGAGGACGACCCCCGGGCCGGGCCGGACGGCCGGCCCCCAGCCCGGAGGGCCGGCCACGACCAGTGGCGGCAGCCGGTCACGGACCGAGTCGTAGGCCGCCAGCAGCCGGGGCAGGTTCTTGCGGGGCTCGAGAGTGGAGACGGTGAGGAGGAAGTCGCCGGTGACGCCCAGACCGGCCAGGAGGGCGGTGGCGCCGTCGTCGTCCGCCGGAGCGAGGTGGTCGCATCCTTCCTCGACCACCTCCACCCGGGCCGCAGCCGCTCCCGCGGCCACGAGGTCGTCGGCGACCGTGGCCGACGGCACGATCATCAGGCGGCCCCTGGCCATGGCCCGACCGAGGGCGGCCTCGTGCCAGCGCCGGCCGCGGTCGGGGTAGGCATCGGGGAAGTGCCGCCAGGCCAGGTCGTGAACCATCACCGACAGGGGAGCGGCACCCGCGGGCGGGACGGCGAACGACGTGGCATGGACCACGTCCGGGGAACCCGGCACCCGGCCGATGCCCCGGTCCCAGGCCCGCGTCATCGCCGGCCCGGGAAGGGTCGACGTCAGCAGAGGCCGCCCGAGGGCCGCGAGGGGGTCGACCCCCGTCCGGGGCGGGCGGCTGGCCCACAGGCTCACATCCGGGCCGTCGAGACCCTGCAGGAGACCGCGTATGTAGGTGCCGATGCCTCCCTGGACGGGCCGGCGCAGCTGCTCGGCCACGACCAGGACGCGCACGGCGTCGACTAGAGGCCGGAGACCGTGGGCCTCCACTGCTGGTTGGTGCCGCCGTTGGTGGGCCACTGGATGATGAGGGCGCCGTCGTCCCTGGACACGCCGCCGACGTCGAGGGCCATGTTGCTGTGCTGGGCGACGATGTTGATTGTGCCCGTCGAGCCGACGGGCACGAGTCTCCACATCTGGTTTATCTGGCCGTTCGCCGGCCACTGGATCACTCTGGCGCCCGCGGCGGTGGACACCCCTTCGACGTCGAGCATCATCCCGCTGTGCTGGACCTGGATGAAGAACACGCCGGCGGTGGCCGTGGGGATGAACCGCCAGGCCTGGTTGCGGCCCCCGTTGGCCGGCCACTGGATGGCCTGGGCGCCCCGGTCGAGGGAGACGAAGTTGACGTCGAGGTTCTTCCCGCTGTGCTGGACGGTGAGGGTGGTGTCGAGCGGCTCCCACAGGAAGCTGACGGTCAACCAGGAGTTCTCCAGGTTGCCCAGACCGAGCAGCTTGGCCGCCTCGATCGACAGGTCGATCCCGGCCGGGTTCAGCACGCAGCGGCCGAACTGGTCGGCGCCGCCAGGCTTCCCGCTCGGCTGGCCGGTGGAGAGGCTGACGCAGTTGGGCACGGTGTTGTAGCCGTTGTAGAACGCAGCCTGGGCCTCGGGCACGCCCCGGGGCAGGTCGGTGTAGCTACGTCGGGGACGGGTGGAGCCGGGGCCGGCCCAGTAGTTGTCGTCGAGGTTCCACGGACCGACCTCTTTCACCGGGATCGTGGCCGACGCCCCGTTGTCCCTGGTGACGACCACCCGGTAGTCGAGGTCGAGGCGGTAGCCGGCCGGGCAGCCGAACTGGTTCAGCACGCTCTGGTTCTTGAGGGCGGCGAACTTGGCGCACTTGTCGGGCACCGCCGCCTCCACGCTCCCAGGGGTGTTGGGGGCGTACTGGGTGCCGTACACGCGGTAGGTGGCGAACCCCGGCGGGTTGGCCGCTCCTGCGCCCGGCGGGGCGGGGGACGGGGCGCTGCCCGCCGACTCGCCGACGGTGTTCCGGCCGGCGTCAGGACGGCCTGCGTCGGCGGCTTGCGTCGCGTCGCGTGGCGTGGGTTGGACGTCGCCGGCCACAGGGGACGCCGAGGACGGCGGGAGGGTCGGCGGCGTCTGGGCCCGGGCCGCACCGACGGCCTCGGTCGACAGGAGGGTGGCCAGGGTCAGGACGGCGAGAACCAGTTTTCGAGTTCGCAAGCCGCTTACGGTAGTCGGCGGCCCGCCCGGCGTGAGGACCCTGGCGTCAGGCTTTCACCCGGCGGTAGACGTCGAGGGTGGCGTTCGCCGCCCGTTCCCACGTGAACCGGGCGGCCTGGGCGTGGCCGGCGGGGATGAGGCGGGCCCGCACGGTGTCGTCGAAGGCGGCCTGCTCCATGGCGTCGGCGAACGCCTCGGCGTCGCCGGGCCCCACGAGCAGGCCGGCACCCCCGACGGTCTCCGGCGTGGCCCCGGCCCGCACGCCCACGACCGGCACGCCGGCCTCCATGCCCTCCAGCAACGGCATGCCGAAGCCCTCGTACAGGGAGGGGAAGACCAGCACCCGCGCCCCGGCGAGGAGAGCGGAGACCCGAGCGTCGTCGATGTAGCCGGTCCGGGTGACCTCGGGCTCGCCCATGCCCCGCCTCCTCAACTCCGCCGGGACGTCGAGCAGGTTGCTCTTCCCGCCGGCCAGCACCAGGCGCAGGTCGACACCACGCCGGCGCAGGATCCGCAGCGCGTCGAGGGCCAGCGGCAGGTTCTTCCGGGGCTCCAGCGTGCCGAGCATCAGCGCGTAGGGCGGCGTGGCCGCAGTCTCGGGTGTGGCGGCCGGTGCGGCGCGCGCATGGCTCCCGTTGTGGATCACCGTTACCTTGTCCGCCACCTCCGGAAGCCAGCTGACGAGCTCCTCGCATGTGAACCGGGAGACGGTGATGATGGCAGCCGCCCGCCGCAGGATGCCGGGCAGCAGGCGGGCCATGCGCCGCACGCCCGGGGTCACGGCCTCCGGGTGGTGGACGAAGCCGATGTCGTGCACGGTCACCACCACGGGCACCTTGCGTGACGGCGGGGCGATGAAGTTGGTGGCGTGGAAGACGTCGCAGTCGACCAGCCACTCCACCGGGGGGAACTGCACCCGGTCCCACATGGCCCAGAGGGGCCGAGCGGGGGCGAGCTTGCGCTCCACGGTGACGTTCGGACGGTGGGGCGGGTCGAGGTTGAGGTGGCGGGCGGTGCGCCAGGAGATCGGGAACACCACCATCCGGTCCTGCGGCGACAGCTTGGCCACCGCGTCGATCAGCTCGTGGGTGTACCAGCCGACTCCCGTCTTGGAGCCGAGCAGAGGCGTGCCGTCGAAACCGATCCGCATCCCCGCGGCCCGGTTACCCGTGACGGCGCCGCCGCCGGGAGGCGCGTGGCCTGTCGGCGTCATCCGGCAGGTCTGGGGCTTCGGGCGCCGCCGCCGGGGAACTGGTCACGACTGCCGGCTCGTCGTCGATCTCCGGATCCGGTGGGGGCGGAGGCGCAGGCGCGGGCGGCGGGCGGAGCTCGGCCACGATGGCGTCGCGGTGGCGGGCCAGCTCGTGGGGCAGGTCGGTGACGAGGCGGCGGCCCAGTTCTGTGATGGCCCTCCGCAGCTCCGAGGTGGCGCCCTGGACCTCCTCGGCGACCGCCGGCCGCAGCGCCGACTCCAGGTGGGCCAGCCGGGCGTCGATCGCCGTGAGCCTGCCTTCCACCTCGGCCAACCATCCGGCCAGGATCGGCTCCTCGTCCCCGCTCGGGTCCGGTGTGGGCGGGAGTTCCATCGGCCTGCCAGCCTAGGTCGTGATGGCTCTCCTCCGGCTGAGGGACTCGACGTTTTCCTGGGACCGGCCACTGGTCATGGGGATCGTCAACGCCAACCCCGATTCGTTCTCCGATCCGGGCGCCCGCACCGTCGACGCCGTGGTCGCTCGGGCCCGGGCCTTGGTGGCCGAGGGGGCGGGCGGCCTCGATGTGGGGGCCCAGTCGGCGATCACCGGCCGCCAGCCGGCGGACGCCGGCGACGAGGCGGCCACCGTGGTGCCGGTCATCCGCGCCGTCGTCGACGCCTGCCCCGGCGTGCTGGTGTCGGTGGACACGTACAAGGCGCCGGTCGCCGGCGCCGTGCTGCGGGCCGGCGCCCATCTCATCAACGACGTGTCGGGCTTGCGCGACCCCGCCCTGGCGCGGCTGTGCGCGGAAGCAGGTGCAGGGCTGGTGGTGATGCACACCGCCGCTCCGCCACTGGTCCGCCGCCAGGAGGCCGGGCTGTACCGGCGGGTCGGGGCCGAGGTCGCCGCCTTCCTCGCCGACCGGATCGCCGAGGCGTTGGAGGCGGGGGTCGACCCGGAGGCGCTCGTCGTCGACCCGGGCGTCGACTTCACCAAGACCCCGGCGCAGACCGTGGAGTTGCTCCGCGACCTCGGGCCGGTCGTCGATCTGCGCCGGCCGATCCTGCTGGCGCTGTCCCGCAAGGACTTCGTGGGGGCGCTGACCGGCAGGGCGCCGGCCGAGCGGGACGCGGGAACGCTCGGGGCAGTCGCCGCCCTGCGTCACGTACCCGACCAGATCCTGCGGGTGCACGACGTGGCCGGGACCGTCGACATGCTCCGCGTCCACGACGCGCTCAGCGGGCCCGATCCGCCGCCCGCCGATCTGGTCCTGTCCGAAGAGCTGCGCCACCAGCCCCGTGCAGGCGGCTCGGTCAGGGGGGGTGACCGAGCCGCCCAGGGGTCTAGCCGGCCTCGCTGAAGGCCGGGAGGTTGGCGTACGTGGCGCCCAGTGCGGTCGCCAGTAGGGAGCGCTCGGCATCCAGGGGGGCAAAGAGGCCGAGGGCGCCGGGGTGCACGCCATGACCGGGCCCAAGGGCCCGGACACCGATGCCGGCGGCGGCCAGGACGGCGGCCCACTCGTCGGCGGTGTCGGAGAGGATGCAGCGGTATGGGAGGCGGCCGGCGTCGAACAGGCGCCCGCCGAGGGGTTGCACGATGGCGTTCAGCCAGGCCGCGTCGGCCGCCAGTCGGCGGCGGGCGTCGTCGGCCCACGTGTCGGAGGCCAGGGCGGCCTCGGCCACCACCACGTCGAGCCCGGAGACGGGAAGGGCCTCACGGTGGCCGAAGAGCGAGCGCAGCATCCGGCCGTCCCGGCTCCAGGCCACGCCCGTGCGGGTGGCGGCGGTGCCGTAGAACTCCGCTGAGGAGCGGAGCACGATCACGTTGTCGGCGTCGGTGCCGACCAGCGTCGCTGCGGCGGGGTTCGGCAGAAAGTCGATGGCCGACTCGTCGACCACGAGGGTGGACGCCGGGTGGCGGCGGGCGACGTCGAGCAAGCCGTCGCGATCGAGGGTGAGCCCCGTGGGCATCTGCGGGTTGGAGATGACGACCAGCTCGGCCACGTCGAGGGCCGCGTCGACCTGGTCGACCGAGGGCTCCCGCTCACCCGGGAAGCGGGAGTACCCGCGGCCGGCGAAGACATCGAGCACCTCGCCCCAGGCGGGAAGGGGGACGGCGACGGAGTGGTGGGGCACCATGCGGCCAAGGTCCCAGAGGAACTCCGCAGGACCACGACCGGCGATGAGCTCGGCCGGGTCGACGCCCACGACGCGGGCGTAGGCCGCCTCCAGCCGTGCTGCGGCATGGCGGGGAGGGAGAGCCAGATCGCCGGCGGACAGAGCCCGCAGGGCGTCGAGGACGGCGGGCGGCGGGCCGTACCGGTTCAGCCCGGTGGCCAGGTCGAGGCCGTCGGCCCCCACGCGACGCAGGCGATGCTCCGCCAGGTTCGATGCTGCGTCCTCCGCCATGGCGAGAGTCCCCTTCGTGCGTCCGGATCGGTACCAGGTCTATTTCGACAGATCGCGCCGGCAAGTGAAACGGTGCTGGCAGGCATCTCTGGATGGGGGTGCCAGCACCCCGGTACCGTTCCGGCATGGCTGACGTCGAAGGCAACAAGGCCGCGATCCGGACGTTCTACGACCGGTCTCACGCCGGGGACCTGTCTGTGTACGACGACATGTTGTCGCCGGACTTCGTCAATCACGGCGGCCCGGCCGGGAGATGCACGGTCCTGAGGAGTTCAAGCAGGCGTTCGTCGGCTTCGCCGCCGCATTCTCGGACTTCCGCACCACGATCGACCTCATCGTGGCCGAGGACGATCTCGTGGTGGTCTACGGCGTGGCCTCCGGTACCCACGACGGCCCGTTCATGGGCCTTCCTCCGACCGGCAACGTCCTGCGCTGGACGGGCATCGCCATCTACCGGCTCGACGCCGACGGCCGGATAGCCGAGCGCTGGCAAGAGATCGACGGCCTCGGCCTCTTCGGCCAGCTGGGCCTGCTGCCTCCCATGGCGGCCCCGCCGGCCGCCGACCCCTCATAGCGGTTGCAGAGGAAGCCGGCGGCCGGGTGGGGGGACCCGGCCGCCGGCGGGGGGGCGACTGCGCGCTGAGAGACTCAGGCCGCGGGATCCGTCTGGCCGTGACGCTCGGCGGCCCACGTGGTGGCCTCACGGCACAGGGCAGGGTGGAAACCCCACCGGGCCAGCTGTTGCTCGGTGGCCTCCCCGTCCTCGCCCAGCTCGAGCAGGCTCAGGGCCAGGCGACGGCCCCGCCGGCGCTGCTGTTCGTGGACCGGCGTCTGTAGCTCCGACTCCTGCCAGGCCTGATGGGCGGCGACGAGCTCGGGCGAGAGGCGCAGGATCTGCCGCCGGGTGAGAGGGGGAAGCTTGCGGCGGACAGCGAGGGTGCCGTCCGGTCGGGCCTCGGCCACGTCGAACTGGCAGCATCGCGACAGCGCCCGCATGAACGGCGAGTGGCGGCCGCCCTTCGAGCCCAGGCCAAGTGCGGAGGCGGTGGCCGCCAGGTCGAGGTCGAACCCCTCAGGGGTTGCGTCGAGGCGGTTGGCCAGGAACCGGACGAGCCAGGTGGTCGAGGGACCAAGGATGCTCAGCCAGAATCGCTCGACGTAGGCCGAGCGCGGATCGTGGCCCAGGGCGTCGATGACGCCGTCAGGCCAGGGACGGACGGGAAGGATGGTGGCGGCAGACGACAGGTCCGCCGGGAGCAAGGACACCGTGCTCAAGGAAGCCTCCGGAAGATCGGGGACGACGTGCAGGGGAAAGGATCGAAGGGAAGCTTCGTATCTTTTCATTACACTTCACACTGACGCCGGCTGTCAAGCCCCTGCGCCGCCGGCGCCGCGTCACCAGGAGGAGGCGCCGGCTACCGACGTATTCGGAGAGAAGCGCGTCGCTGGCGACGGTGACAGGGTTGCGTCCCTAATCTGAGCCGGTGCGGACGGCCAAGGACCTGATCGGTCGTGCGGAGGCGATCGTCGTGCTCACGGGCGCCGGCATATCCACCGACTCCGGCATCCCCGACTTCCGGGGGCCGCAGGGCGTGTGGACGAAGGACCCGTCCGCCCAACGCAGCTCGAACATCGCCGACTACGTGGCCGACCCGGAGGTCCGCCGGCGGGTCTGGCAGATGCGGCTGGCGTCGCCGGCGTGGACGGCCGTGCCCAACGCCGGCCACCTGGCCCTGGTCGACCTGGAGTGGCAGGGCCGTCTGCGGACCGTCCTGACCCAGAACATCGACGGGCTGCACCAGCTCGCCGGCAACGACCCGGCCCGGGTGGTGGAGCTCCACGGGACCATGCGCGAGGTCATGTGCCTGGCCTGCGGGGACCGGGGGCCCATGGAGCCGGTGCTCGACCGGCTGCGGTCGGGGGAGGACGACCCCGACTGCCTGCGCTGCGGCGGCCTGTTGAAGTCGGCCACCGTCTCCTTCGGGCAGTCACTGGTAGCCGCCGACCTGATCCGGGCCGAGCGGGAGGCGCTCGAGTGCGACCTGCTGCTGGCCGTCGGTTCCACCCTCACGGTCTCGCCCGCGTGCAACCTGGTCGACGTGGCCGCTGCCGCCGGCGCGACCGTCGTGATCGTCAACGCCCAGCCGACGCCGTACGACGCCATCGCCGACGCCGTGATCAGGGAGCCGATCAGTGAGGTCCTGCCCCGGCTCGTGGCGTAGACGGGAATGTCGACCTGCGCGGTAGGGTTTCAAGGGTCTGCAGCTACCCGACAACCAGCTCGCCGAAGAGGAACCGACACACACATGCCCACCTTCCGTGACCTGTTGAGCCAAGCCAAGGCGTCGATCCGCGAGGTCGACACCGAGGCCGCCGCCGTCGCGCTCGAGGCCAACCCCGCCACCGTGGTCCTCGACGTCCGTGAGCCCGACGAGTACGAGCAGGGCGCCCTGCCCAACGCGGTGCACATCCCCCGGGGCCACCTCGAGAGCCAGGTCGAGGCCCGGCTCGCCGACAAGAGCGCCCCCGTGCTCGTCTACTGCGCCGGCGGCACCCGCTCGGCGTTCGCGGCCCGCACCCTGGGCGAGCTGGGCTACACCGACGTGGTCTCCGTCGCCGGTGGCTTCAACAAGTGGAAGAACGAGAACCGGGCCTGGTCCGCCCCCCGCACCCTCACCGCCGAGCAGCGCAACCGCTACCAACGCCACCTGCTCCTGCCCGAGGTCGGCGAGGCCGGCCAGCAGAAGCTCCTCGATGCCAAGGTCCTCCTCCTGGGCGCCGGCGGCCTGGGCTCGCCCGCCGCCATGTACCTCGCCGCCGCCGGCGTGGGCACCCTTGGCATCGTCGACATGGACGTGGTCGACGAGTCCAACCTGCAGCGCCAGATCCTCCACAACATGGACCGGGTCGGGGACCGCAAGGTGGACTCCGCCAAGAAGACACTGGTGGGCCTCAACCCCGACGTGAACGTGGTCACCTACGACGTGCGCCTGGGCGCCGACAACATCCTCGACGTGTTCGACGGCTACGACGTGATCGTCGACGGCACCGACAACTTCCCGACCCGCTACCTGGTGAACGACGCCTCGCTGGTCAAGAGGATCCCGGTGGTCCACGGCTCGATCTTCCGCTTCGACGGCCAGGTCACCGTGTACAACCCCTACGTCGGCCCCTGCTACCGCTGCCAGGTGCCCGAGCCGCCGCCGCCGGAGCTGGCGCCCTCGTGCGCCGAGGCCGGCGTGCTCGGCGTCCTTCCCGGCATCGTCGGCTCCATCCAGGCCATGGAGGCCATCAAGCTGGTGCTCGGCCTTGGGGATTCTCTGGTCGGCCGGCTCCTGGCCTACGACGCCCTCGAGCAGTCCTTCCGCACGTTCAAGCTCAACCGTGACCCGGCTTGCCCGGCCTGCGGTCCCGATGCGGGCGAGATCGTCATCGCCGAGTACGACGAGCTCTGCATGCCCCACCCCAAGCAGTCGCCGGCGGCGTAACAGGGAGTCAGGCCCGGGCCACTGCGTCGGGGTCGTCGGTCCGCAGGACCTCGATGTCGGAGGCTGCCGGTCCGGCGGGCTGCGCCGGCGGGCGGCGCCGCTTGCGCAGCTTCCGCTCCCAGCCGGGCGTGGACTCCACCGTGCGGGGGTCGAGCAGGTCGCGAAGGCCGTCCCCGGCCAGGTTGAAGGCCAGCACCATGAGGGTGATGGCGGCGCCGGGCCAGAAGAGCAGCATGGGCTCCCGATCGAGGAAGCTGCGGGCCTCGGCCAGCATGGAGCCCCACTCCGGCGTGGGAGGACCCACCCCGAACCCAAGGAACGACAGCGAGGACACCGAGAGCAGGACGCTCCCCAGGTCGATGGTGCTGAAGACGACGACCGGGCCGAGCAGGTTGGGGGCGACATGACGGAACATGATCCGCGGGCGCGACGCTCCGACGGCCCGGGCCGCCTCCACGAAGTCCTGCTCCCGGATCTTGAGCGCCATCCCGCGGACCAGCCGGGCGTACCGGGGCCATTGGACGAGGACGATCGTGATGACGAGGTTGCGCAGGCCCTGGCCCAGGAGGCCGACCACCACCAGGGCAAGGATCAGGGTGGGCAGGGCCAGCAGCACGTCGACGGTCCGCATGATGACCGTCTCGGCCAGGCGCCCGTACATGCCGGCCACGAGGCCGAGGAAAATGCCAAGGATCGTGATGCCTGCGGTGGCGCTGAGGGCCATGCCGAGGGACAGGCGGGCGCCGTGCAGGATGCGGGCGAAGACGTCTCGCCCAAGGTTGTCGGTGCCCATGGGATGACTGCGGCTCATCGGGGAGAACCGATCCGAGAAATTCGTCTGGACGGGGTCGCTGCTCGTCAGCCACGGCGCCAGCCCCGCCGCCAGCACGACCAGGCCGATGACGACAAGCCCGACGACAGCGGTGCGGTCCTTCAGCAGGCGCCGGAAGGCGCGCCGGCGCACCGGGACGAACGCGTCCCCGGCCTGCCGCAGAACCGCCTCAGATGCGCTCAAGGCCTGCCTCCAAGCGGATCCGTGGGTCGAGCACGCCGTAGAGGGCGTCGACAGCGAAGCTTCCGGCCAGGTAGATGATGCCGGACATCAGGACCGCAGCCTGGATGACCGGGTAGTCGCGCTGGGAGATGGCCTCGAGCGTGAGCAGGCCGAGGCCCGGCCAGGCGAAGATGAACTCGGTGACCACCACGCCCTCGAGCAGCGCCCCGAGGACCGTGCCGGCGTAGGTCACGACCGGAATCGACGCGTTGCGCAAGCCGTGGCGCAGCACGACCGAGAGCGAGCCAAGACCCTTGCTCTTCGCGGTGCGGATGTAGTCCTCGGTGAACACCTCGAGGAGGCTGGCCCGCAGCAGCCGTGACAGGACGGCCACCGGCGTGAGGGCCACGACGATGGCCGGCATGATGAGGCTCGGCAGGCCCTGACGGCCGGCGACGGGCAGGAGCTTCAGCTCGGTCGCGAGCTGGATGATGAGGACGTAGGCGAGGAAGAACCCGGGTATGGACGCGCCGAAGAGGGCGAAGATCCGGAAGATCTGGTCGGACCAATGTCGGTGGAACATCGCAGCCATCACGCCCAGTGGCAGCCCCACCATCATGATGAGCAGCACCGACGCGAACGTGAGCTCGAGGGTCGGACCGAGCCGATCCCGCATGACGTCGTAGACGGGTATGCGCTTGGCGAACGACTGCCCGAGGTCGCCTGTCACCATCCCTTTGAGCCACGACCCGTACTGAACGAAGAACGGCCGGTCGAGGCCGAGCTCCAGCTGAACGTCCTTGATGTCCTGGGGCGTGGGCTGCTGGGAGCCCGCCCGCTTCCGTGCGTACTCTTCCGCAGGATCGCCCGGTGCGTTTGAGACCAGCACGAAGATCAGGAACGACAGGGCCAGCAGCGTCGGGATGGCGACGAGGAGCCTGCGGGCGAGATACCTCGCCACGCCGGGGCTACTTGGGAGACATCGTCAGGCTGAACCAGGTCTGGTTGGTGAACGACGGGTGGGGGTCGCCGAGGTTCACGTTCTTGGCCATGCCGTAGATGCGGAAGGCGTCGGCCAGAGGAACGACCAGGTAGTCCTGG
>Ga0136633_1000470_pt1 | contig 30966 bp, 27 predicted proteins | sample AntDrymeUQ832206_2_FD_105494 | JGI IMG/M metagenome (GOLD analysis project Ga0136633, IMG submission 105494) | Polar desert sand microbial communities from Dry Valleys, Antarctica - metaG UQ83 (22.06) | ecosystem: Environmental > Terrestrial > Soil > Desert | place: Antarctica: Dry Valley... | reverse complement strand
CCGTGAGGCACGGGCTCGATCTCCCCGGCAGGGGGCACGATGTCCGGGGTCGCGTCCCGCGGATATCTGACCGAGAACGGCGCGTCCTGGTCGAGCCCGCTCTTGATCAGGGCGACCATCTCCGCCCCGTTCTTTGGCGCGGTCACCACCATTCCCGGAACGGCGAGCATGTACGCAATGTCATAGAGTCCCATGTGTGTCGGGCCATCTTCTCCGACCACGCCGGCGCGATCCATCGCAAAGATCACGGGCAAATGCTGGATCGCGACATCGTGGATGACGTTGTCGTACGCGCGCTGAAGGAAAGTGGAGTAGATGGCGCAGACCGGCCGGATTCCACAGGTGGCAAGACCCGCCGCGAAAGTGACGGCGTGGCTCTCGGCGATCCCGACGTCGAAAAAGCGCCCGGGAAATGCTTTCGCAAACACGCCCGTACCAGTGCCGCTCGGCATCGCTCCCGTAATCGCGACGACTCCCGGATTGTCCTCGGCTATCTCCGCGAGCGCCTTTCCAAACGCGGCGGTGTACGCGGAATTCGCCGACGAGATCTTTCGCTGCTTGCCCGTTGCCGGGTCATGTCCCGGAGGAAGCGCGTGCCATTTCTCGATGTGCTCACCGGCGGGAAATCCCTTTCCCTTCTGCGTAATGCAGTGAATCAGCCGGGGGCCGGGAAGCGACTTCACCGCCGTGAACGTGTCGACGAGCGCGTCGATGTCGTGGCCGTCGATCGGCCCGAAGTAACGGAACCCCAGCTCCTCGAACAGCACGCCCGGAGTGAGGAACGACTTCATGCTCTCTTCCCATTTCCTCACCAGCGTTCCCATTCCCGACAACGGGCCCGGCGCCGCATCGACCACGGTACCAATGGCGGAACGGACGCGGTTGTAGAGCGGGTTCCGCTGGATCGAGGTGAGGTACTTGGAGATGGCGCCGACGTTCGGGGCGATCGACATCTCATTGTCGTTGAGAACGACGATGAAATCGCAGCCGGATGCTCCGGCGTTGTTCAGCCCTTCGTAGGCCAGCCCGCAAGTGAGGGCGCCATCGCCGAGCACCGATACGACGCTGAAGCTCTCACCCTTGAGATCGCGCGCAGCCGCCATCCCATACCCCGCGGAGATCGCCGTTCCCGCGTGGCCCGCTCCAAATGTGTCGTACTCGCTCTCGCTGCGGCGCAGAAATCCGGAGAGTCCTTTTTCCTGGCGGAGTGTCTCGAAGCGTCCGCCGCGGCCGGTCAGAAGCTTGTGGGGATACCCCTGGTGTCCAACGTCCCACACGATCCTGTCGCGCGGCGTGTCGAAGACCGTGTGGAGCGCAACGGTCAGCTCGACGACCCCGAGCCCCGCGCCGATATGGCCGCCGGTTCGCGAGCAGACCTCGATCAGCCGCTCGCGCATTTCCGACGAGACCGTGCGCAGCTCGTCACGTGAGAGCGGCTTCAGGTCGGCCGGTGAGTTGATACGATCGAGGATGGACATTGACGGGAGAAATGTCAGGAGGTGCGGGTCACCATGAAATTAGCTACTTCCCGCAGCTCATGGGTCAGTAAATCACGCCCGGAAAGAGCGCTGAGCGCAGCTTCGATGAGGGCTTCAGCGCGCGCCCTCGCTCCGGCGACGCCGAGCAGCCCCGGATAGGTGCTCTTGCGCAGCGCTTCATCGCGCCCCGCCGTCTTGCCGAGCGCGGCAGTGGTCGATGTGAGATCGAGGACATCGTCCATGATTTGAAACGCCAGCCCGACGGACCGCCCGTAATCATCCAGAGTTGCGACGTCTTCCTCAGGTGCGCCAGCGGCGAGAGCGCCCATCCGCGCGGAAGCGGAAATGAGCGCTCCGGTCTTCGCCGCATGGATCGCTTCCAGCTCGGCCAGGGAAAGGGTCGCACCCTCTCCCGCGAGGTCGCGGAGCTGTCCGCCGATCATGCCTCCTCCACCAGCCCCTGAAAGCAGCGCCGCAACCGTTTCACGCGTGATGTCGGGGCCCGCGCCGAGGCTGGAGAGTGCACGCCCTGCAACAGCGACGGCCAGCGGGATCATCGCCGCGCCGGCAATTATCGCGGCGCGGGATCCGTGCACCTTGTGCGCTGTTGGCCTTCCGCGTCGCATGTCGTCGTCGTCCATGCACGGCAGGTCGTCGTGGACAAGTGAGTATGCGTGAATGATCTCGGGGGAGCACGCGAGGATGGTGGCGTCTCCCTTGCCTCCACAGGCGCGGTAGGCAAAGACAACCAGCAATGGTCGCAGCCTTTTGCCCTGGCTGCGCACGGCGTATTCGATCGCCTGCGCGATTGGCCGCGGAACACCCGGCAGGTAATCAGCGCAGATTCTTGCCAGCGCTCTCTCGACGTTCTCGCGCTCGACCTCGAAGCGATTGCTCACCTGCCCGGGGATTCTCTCCCGGGAAGGGCGAACGCGATGATCTCGTCGCTGCGTCCCCACGCTTTCCCGTCACCGCCCGCCGCGATCACGACGTACTGGCGTCCGTCGGCACCGAGATACGTCATCGGTGTCGCCTTCCCTCCCGCTGGAAGCGGCGCCTTCCAGAGCTCCCGCCCGGACTCGATGTCGAACGCGCGGAAGTACCGATCGATCGTCGCGCCGATGAAGACGAGGCCACCAGCGGTCGCGATCGGACCGCCGAGGTTGATGTCGCCCGGGATGTCCGGCGGCACGCTGATCCCGATGGCGGGGAGCTTTTCGGTCGTGCCGAGGGGAACGCTCCAGATGATCCGTCGCGTGCGGAGACTCACGGCGGACAACGCTCCGAACGGCGGCGGAGTACACGGCGCTCCCGACGGTGCGAGAAACAGCTCGCGCTTCAACACGTAAGGCGTGCCACGCATCATCGCGTACTCGACGCCGATTCGTTCTCCAACCGTCTCTCGCGCACGCTGAGCTTCCCAGGCGGCCCGCGGTATCAGAGTGATGACGGCAGCGATCCGGTTGGTCGGAACGATGACCACGTCACGCGACGGATCGAACGCAATTCCGCCCCAGTGCGCTCCACCCACATTCGACGGCATGATCAGAGAGCCGCGAAGGCTGGGCGGAGTGAACGTTCCGTCGTTTCGCAGCTCGTTCAGACGAGCGCGGCAGGCATCGCGGTCGGCGGGAGTCGGACCCCACACTTCGTCGGGCGACAGCCGCTGGGGACTGAGCGGCGGCAAGCCGCTATGAAGGATCTGAGTGGGCGACGCGAGCTCGCCCTCGACGTCGCTGCCGGGGACGCCTCCCTCACTCACTGGAAAAATCGACTTGCCGGATTCCCGGTCGAGCGCGAACAACTGACCCGTCTTCGTCGCCAGAATGACGAGCGGCACCACGCGGCTCCCTACCCGCGCTTCCACCAGGGCCGGCGGCGATGCGTTGTCGTAATCCCACAGGTCGTGTCGAACCGTCTGAAAATGCCAGACGAGCCTCCCGGTCGAAGCACGTAGCGCTACCAGCGAATTCGCGTAGAGATTCGCTCCCGGGCGGCTGCCTCCGTAATAGTCGACGCTCGGAGAGCTGGTGGGGACGAACACGAGATCACGACTGGGGTCCGCCGCGAAGATCGACCAGGCGTTCGCTCCGCCGGTTCTGCGCGCCTCGGGACCGATCCACGTTGCCCATCCCGGGTCCATCGAATCCTGCGGCACCGGATGCCACGTCCACCGGAGCGCACCACTCCGCGCGTCGAAGCCTCGCACCTCGCCGCTCGCGGCATCCGTGCGGTTGTTGTCCGCAATGGCGGAGCCGACGACCACCATTCCGTTCACAATCGTAGGAGGCGACGTCTGCTCGTATTCCGCCGCGTTCGCTGGTGCGTTGCGCAACCCCGCTTTGAGGTCTACCTCTCCGTCCGCGCCGAAGCCCGTACAGCGTTTGCCGGTAGCGCCGTCAAGGGAGATGAGCCGGGCGTCGATGGTCGCCAGGAAGACCCGGACGCGGCAGGCTGCCGCCATCCGCGCGGCAGAATCCACCCACAGCGCCACACCGCGATTGGCAAAATCTCCGAACTGAATCGTGCGGTCGACTTCAGGGTCGAACACCCATCGCCGCGCGCCCGTCACCGGATCCAGGGCAAATACTCGCCCCAGCGGAGAGCTGAGGTACATCGTTCCCTCGAACACCAGCGGGGTCGCTTCGAGCGCCGTGGGCGCCCGTGTCGCGAGCTCCGGCGCGGTCTCGCCGGTGCGAAATGTCCAGGCAACCTCGAGCCGGGCGACGTTACTACGCGTTATCTGGGCGAGTGGTGAGAAGCGCTCGCCGCCGGGGCTACGTCCATAGACCGGCCAGTCTCCGGCGACCGTGGGAGACGGCGCCAGTGCGGGAGGAGTACAGCCGAGGACGCCCAGGACGGCCATCCAGCCGGCCAACGAGCGGGTCGGCGGGAACGGGAGGCGGCGCGGCGAATCGACCATCAAGCGAAAGATAGGGTGTCCCGTACAGCGCCGCCTTGACAGGCCCTGCGGCGGGGTATAACGTTCAATCCGGATGAACGGATTGATGTCTTGACGACCACGCTCTTCGGTCATATGACCGCCCTCGCCGATCCGACGAGGAGCAGGATCCTGCTCGCTCTCGAGCGTAACGAGCTTGCCGTCACCGAGCTCCAGTCGATTCTTCAGCTGCCTCAATCCACCATCAGCCGCCACCTCAAGGTTCTCGCCGACGAGGGCTGGGTCGAGGCGCGGGCGGAGGGCACGAGCCGTCACTACCGGATCGACTCCGACTCCCTCGACCCGGCTACCCGCCGTCTGTGGCACCTGGTGCGCGACGAAGTCATGCACACCAACGCGGCCGAACAGGACGCGCGCCGCGCGCAGGCCGTCCTCGCCGCCCGGCGCACCAAATCACAGCAGTTCTTTTCCACGTCGGCCGGGCAGTGGGACCGGATGAGGGCCGATCTGTTCGGACGCGGAGCCGATATCGCTCTGCTCGCGCTGTTCGACGAAAAGTGGAAGGTGGCAGACCTCGGGTGCGGGACAGGCGCGATCACCCAGTCGATCGCGCCGTTCGTGGACAAGGTGATCGCCGTCGACGAGTCGACCGCCATGCTCTCCGCGGCGCGCAAGCGGCTGCACGGCTTCGACAACATCGACGTCAGGAATGGGCGCCTCGAAGCGCTGCCGCTGGCCGACGACGAGGTCGATGTGGCGCTGCTGTTCCTTGTCCTTCATTACGTCTCCGACCCCGCGCGCGTGGTGGCGGAGGCGGCCCGGGTCCTGAGGCCCCGCGGCCGGCTCCTCGTGCTCGACATGATGCCCCACGACCGTCAGGATCTCAGGCAGTCTCTCGGTCACCTCTGGCAGGGTTTCGCGAGCGCGACGGTGGCGGACTGGATGCGCGCCGCCGGAATGGTTGGTGTTCGCTACAGTTCGCTGCCGCCCGATCCGGAAGCAAAGGGTCCGCTTCTGTTCGCGGCATCCGCGACGCGCGGCGCCGAGTCGGCGCGCAAGAGCAGCTCACGCAGGAAAGCGGACGCGGTTCCGCTGATGAAATCCGCGTAGAATCAAATCCATGCACTTCTCAACACGGAGCACACAGTGGCAACCGCAACAGAACCGATGAACGCATTCGCCGCGGCTACCGAATCCGGCCGCGAGCCATACAAGGTGAAGGACATTTCGCTCGCCGAGTTCGGCCGCAACGAGATCCGGCTGGCCGAGCACGAGATGCCCGGCCTCATGGCGCTGCGCTCCGAGTACCGGGGAAAGCAGCCTCTCGCCGGCGCGAAGATCATGGGCTCCCTTCACATGACCGTGCAGACGGCGGTGCTCATCGAGACCCTGGCGGAGCTCGGCGCCGATGTGCGCTGGGTGTCGTGCAACATTTTTTCGACTCAGGACCACGCCGCGGCCGCCGTGGTCGTCGGGAAAAAGGGCACCATCAACCAGCCTCAGGGTGTTCCGGTTTTTGCCTGGAAGGGCGAGACGCTCGAGGAGTACTGGTGGTGCACCGATCAGGCGCTCGTCTGGCCGGACGGCTCGGGTCCGAACCTGCTCCTGGACGACGGCGGCGATGCGACTCTGCTCGTTCACAAGGGCGTCGAGTTCGAGAAGGCGGGACGGGTTCCGGAGTTCGATCCGCGGAGCGACTCGGAGGAGTACGGCGTGATTCTGTCGCTGCTGCGCCGGGAGCTAGAAAAGGATCCGCAGCGCTGGACGCGGATGTCGAAGGATCTGCGCGGAGTCTCGGAGGAGACGACTACCGGCGTTCACCGGCTCTATCAGATGATGGAGGCGGGCACGCTTCTCTTCCCCGCGATCAACGTCAACGATTCGGTCACCAAGAGCAAGTTCGACAATCTCTACGGCTGCCGTCACTCCCTGACGGACGGAATTCTTCGGGCGTCGGACGTCATGCTGGCGGGAAAGGTCGCGGTGATCTGCGGCTACGGTGACGTCGGGAAAGGCTGCGCCCAGGCGTTGAAGGGCCAGGGGGCGAGGGTCGTCATCACCGAGATAGATCCGATCTGCGCGTTGCAGGCGGCGATGGAAGGTTACCAGGTGATGACGCTCGAGGATGTGGTGAAGACCGCCGACATCTTCATCACCGCCACCGGCAACAAGGACATCATCACGGCCGGGCACATGGCGGTAATGAAGGACAAGGCGATCGTCGGAAACATCGGCCACTTCGACAACGAGATCGACATGGCGGGCCTCAAGAAGACGAAGGGCGTGAAGCGGGTGCAGATCAAGCCGCAGTACGACGAGTACGTTTTTCCGGACGGCCACAGCATCATGATTCTGGCCGAGGGGCGACTCCTCAATCTCGGTTGCGCGACGGGTCATCCGAGCTTCGTGATGTCCGCGAGCTTCACCAATCAGGTGATGGCGCAGGTCGAGCTGCACAACAACTGCGACGCGTACCAGTGCCGTGTGTACACGCTGCCGAAGAAGCTGGACGAGAAGGTTGCGCGGCTGCACCTGGACAAGCTCGGGGTGAAGCTCACGAAGCTCTCGCCGGATCAGGCCGCGTACCTCTCGGTGCCTGTCGAGGGACCCTACAAGCCCGAGCACTACCGCTACTAGCCCCGCCACCTCTGCCGGTCCGCCGCGCTCGAGCGGCGGATCAGTTCGCCGGCAGCGAGTCCGTGGCGAAGAACGGCGAGCGAATGACGGGTCGGTTCTGATCGTACGCGCGCTTGGTCAGCACCTTTATCGTGCTGTCCGATCCCGCCCAGTTCTCGATCGTCGCGGAATCGAGGAGCTTGTACCGCCGCGCCAGCTCCGCCCGGTACCACTCCGCCGCCAGCAGCGGCGTCGTCACGACGGTCACATCTCCCCGTTTCTTTTCCACCAGCTGTAGATACCAGAGCGGGTAGGTGTCGTTGTCGCCCCGCGCCAGCATCACTCCGTTGGGAGGCACGCGCTCGAGCATCTCGACCGCATCGACCCGCGCCCGGTCCTCCACCATGTTCGTGCGCCGGTCGGTCGCAGTCCAGTTCATGAGCGCCGGCGCGAACGGAGCGACGAGCGCGATCACCTTCAGCGGAGTGGGCAGCCGGCGCGACAGGGTAATGGCGCCGTAGCCGGCCCAGAGTCCCCAGCACATGAAGGCGAAGAAAAAGAAGTAGTCACGCTCCCGCGCTTCGTGGAGGGCGCCGGGCGGCAGCCATCCCTCGCCGAACGACGGCCCCGCCTTGAGATTGAGCCAGATCACCACGCCGAGCCACGCCACCAGCAGCAGCACCGTCAGCGCTCTCCAGCTCCGGCGGTCCGCCGCGCGGTGGGCAGCGAAGCCGAAGACCCCGAACAGCGCGTAGACGACGGTCACCGGCGTTCTCCACCAGCTTGGAGGCGCCTCGGGATCGAGGCCGAGCGCAAACTGCCAGTCGGCGTACTCGAATACGTTCGCAAGCTGCAGATGGAAGGGCGCCTGTCGTGGCCAGAGCGGCGCGACCGAGTACTGCCGCCGCAGGATCACATCGGCCAGGGCACCGAGCGTCGAAGGATTCCCCTGATTCACCGCCGGGTCGTGACGCGCGCGCAGGTACATGACGGTGACGAAGCTCATTCCGATGAGGGCGAACAACAGCGACCAGGCGAACACACGGCCCATGGAGATTCCATCCCGGCGTCCGTCGACGCGCCGTTTGCCCACCGGAATCGCGAAATACCCATCGTGCGTGGTGAAGGCGAGAAGCACGGCACTCGGAAGAACGAGCAGCGGCATCAAATGGAGCGACCACGACAGACCGGCGATGTAGCTGAGAAGGAGAATGAACCGGGCGTCCGACCGGATTCCCGCCCGGTCGCCGGCCCAGAGGATCCAGCACCCGAACAGGAGCGCCACTGCATACACTTCGGTCTCGGTCGCGCTCAGCCAGACGGTGGACATCAGTCCAGCCGTAACCCCCGCCGCCGTCGCGGCAAACGCGTCGCCGGTCCATCGCGCGAAGAGGCTCGCCAGAATCCCGCAGCCGGCGGCGGTGCACACCGCCGACAGCAGATTGATCGACCGGGCGAACCCGAACACCGGCGCGAAGGCCAGGCTCCACACCTTGCCCAGCATCACGTACAGCGGTGTTCCCGGCGGATGTGGAATGCCAAGCGACTGGATGGCGGCCAGAAACTCACCCGAATCCCAGAGCGTGACGCTGGGCGCGAGCGTGAGCATATAGACGAACAGGAGAAGGACGGCGGTCGTCCAGCCAGGTGTCGGAAAGCGCCTTGTCGTACTAATGCTTGAGCATCTCCGATTCCTCCGGCGTTAAGGCCCACGCGGCGTCGAGCGCGAGCCGGTTGGGGCGAACTCGGTGCACCCGGAAGATCCTCGCACCGGCAAAGAACGCGACCACGTTCACTCCAACGGTGGCCATGTCGCGATCGTCGTTGTCAACCTGCTGATTAGGGGTGTCGATCGGCAAGGGAGACCCGGCGTTGGCCGCCACGTACCGAATAAGCTCGGCGATGACACGCTTGCGCGAAGCGCCGATGAACACCGGATACCCGAACGCCACGATCCGCCGCAGCTCGGCGAGCGCGGCCAATGAATGTCCGGTTCGCTTGGAGAAGCCGATGCCTGGATCGATGGCGATACGCGCCGGATGTATGCCGGCGAGCTGCGCGGTCTCGACCGACTCTTCGAGCTCGGAGAGAATCTCCCCAACCGGATCGGCGCCGTAGGTGGCCTTGTCGTAGCTCGCCATTTCGGCCACGGTTCCGCGGGAGTGCATCACGACGACGTTGCAGCCGGCCTCCGCACAGACGCGCGGCATTTCGGGATCCAGAGTGAGGCCCGACACATCGTTGACTACCGATGCGCCTTCCGCCAGCGCCGCGCGCGCAACCTCCGCTTTTACCGTGTCGATGGAGATCGCGACTCCGCTCCACCGCGACCGGATAGCGCGGATGATGGGGAGCACGCGACGCAACTCCTCACGCAGCGGCACGGGCTGGGCGCCGGGTCGGGTCGATTCCCCCCCGATGTCAATCGCGTCGGCGCCTTCCGATATCAGTTGCCCGGCCTTTGTGATCGCGGCTTCCGTGGAAACGAAATTACCCCCGTCGCTGAAGCTGTCGGGGGTAACGTTGAGGATGCCGAAGATCGTGGGCCGCTCCGATTTCGACGGCCAGGCAAAGCTCACGCGGGCGCGACCTCCGGACCTCCAAAGAGTGGCGGCTTGGACGGCTTGGGATGAAGCACGGGAGTTGTAGCTGGCGCCGGGGCGGTCGGAGGCGGACTTGCCGGACGTGGGGGAAGAGTTTCACCACGCGCCAGGGCGGCGACCTCGCCACCCGTCAGCGTCTCACGATCGAGCAGGGCGGCGGCAACCGTGTGCAACAGGTCCATATGCTCCTTCAGCACTTTCGTGGCTCTCGCGTACGCTTCCTTGATCACGCGCGTAACCTCCGAGTCTACCAGCTGGGCCGTGCGCTCGGACACTTCGCGGCGTGTCTGTATCTCGCGCCCGAGGAAGAGCTCCTGCTCGTTGTCGCCAACGAGGATCGGACCGATCTCGTCGGAGAGACCCCACTGCGACACGTAGCGACGCGCAAGCCCGGTGGCCTGCTGAATGTCGCTCGCCGCGCCGGTGGTGACGCGATCGCGCCCGAACACCAGCTCCTCGGCGACGCGTCCGCCATACGCTTTTACCAGGTTCGCCTCGAGCTGCTCTCGCGTCACCGACACGCGATCGTCCTCGGGCAGCGTCCACGCCACGCCGAGCGTGCGGCCGCGGGGAACGATGGTGACTTTGTGCAGCGGATCGTTGCCCTTCACCTTGATCGCGCAGATCGCATGACCAGCTTCGTGATAGGCGGTGAGCTTGCGCTCCTCGTCCTTCATCACCATCGACTTGCGCTCGGCGCCCATCATCACCTTGTCCTTCGCCTCCTCGAGGTCCGCCATGTACACCTTGTCGTGGTTGCGACGGGCGGCGAGGAGAGCGCCTTCGTTGACCAGGTTGGCGAGATCGGCTCCCGCCATTCCCGGGGTGCCGCGCGCGAGCGTCGTTACGTCGACATCCTCGGCCATTGGCTTGTTGCGGATGTGGACGCGCAGAATACCCTCGCGGCCGCGCAGGTCCGGCAAATCGACAACGATTTGACGGTCGAACCGGCCGGGACGCATCAGCGCCGGATCGAGCACGTCGGGCCGATTGGTCGCGGCGATCAGGATCACGCCTTCGTTGGACTCGAAGCCGTCCATCTCGACCAGCAGCTGATTGAGCGTCTGCTCTCTCTCGTCGTGACCGCCGCCCAGGCCGGCTCCACGATGGCGGCCCACGGCGTCGATCTCGTCGATGAAGATGATGCACGGCGCGTGGGCTTTGCCCTGCTCGAACAGGTCGCGCACGCGGCTCGCTCCGACGCCGACGAACATCTCGACGAAATCGGAGCCCGACATGGAAAAGAAAGGCCGCGCCGCCTCGCCCGCGACCGCGCGCGCCAGCAGCGTCTTGCCCGTTCCCGGCGGACCGACCAGAAGCGCGCCCTTCGGCAGACGGCCGCCGAGCTTGGTGAACTTCTGCGGATCCTTGAGGAACTCGATGATCTCCTGGAGCTCGACCTTCGCCTCGTCCGCTCCGGCGACATCGTCGAAGGTCACCTTCGGAGTGTCACCCGTCAGGAGCTTCGCCTTCGACTTTCCAAAGCTGAACGCCTTGGCTCCGCCGGCCTGCATCGAGCGGAAAAGGAAGAACCAGATTCCGATGATGAGCAGGTAGGGAAAGATGCTCACCAGCACGGCACTGACGGGCATCCGCGCATCCTCGGCGCTGATCTGCACGTTGTGCTTGGTGAGGAGCGCGATCTCTTCCGGAGAGTCGGCCATCGGTAGACGCACGTTGAACTTCGACACCATGCGCTTGTCCACCGGAATCTTCTGCCGGAAATCACCCGTCACCTGGCGCCCGGACTGGATCGTCACCTTCTCGACGTTGCCACGCTCGATCTCCTGCTTGTACTGCGAGTAGGAGATCTCCGGCGCGGCCTCGGCGCCCTTCCCCGAAAACTGGATGATGGCGACGGGAACGAGGATGACGAAAACCCAGAACGAGAGCTGTTTGGAGACCTTGCTCCAGTTCGTCGGCTTCTTCGGCGCGTTCTTGTTTGGAAGCTGTATTGGCATTACTGCAAGCTCGCTATATACGGCAGATGACGGAAGTTCTCGGCGTGGTCCAATCCATATCCAACCAGAAACTCGTGAGGCGCATCGAAACCCACGAACTTCGCCTCGTGCTTCAACCCATTGGCGATTCTCTTGTGCAGCAGCGCGCATACCTCCAGAGACCGCGGCTTCCGATCTTCGAGTATGGCGATCAGCCGATTGAGCGTCCGGCCGGAATCCACGATGTCCTCGACCAGAAGGATATCCTTTCCCTCCAGCCGGGTCTCCGGATCGTATACGAGCCTGACAGTCCCACTAGACACCATTGCATCTCCATAACTGGACGCCACGAGGAAATCGACCTGCAGCGGACGCTCGATCTTTCGCACCAGATCGCTGAGGAAGATAAAGCTTCCCTTCAGCAGTCCCAGCACCAGCAGCTCGCCATCCGGGTAGGCAGCCCCGATCTCCCTTCCCAGCTCGCTCACACGACGCGCGATCGCGGCTTCGTCGAAGGCGATCCTGCGGACCGCCCTTCCCGACAACCTCGGATCGGAGATCCCGGCGGGCGGACGGAGAGTGCTGCTCACGAAGCTCCGGCTCCGATTGGCGAGCGCCAGCGCCGCAGCAACATGTGATCGCGGCGCATCACGATCTCGACTCGGCCTGAAAGCTGAATTGCCCCGCCCGTGACTCCCTTCATAGTAAACTCCGCCGCGCGGTGTGTTCCCCGGCGGTCCATGACGACCTGCGCCCGCGCCGCCAGCGCGGGCCAAAGGACGCGAAGCGAGTCGGCGTCGAATCCCCGCAGGCTCGCCCGGTCGATGCGAAGCGCGCCATCCACCGCCGGTGTCGGATCAACGCTGGCAGCCAGGTCCTCCAGTGAGCTGCGCCACTCGGCGGAGGCTCGGGCAAGAGCCAGCAGCTCGTCGGGGAATCCCGGGTTCCGGCGCGTGATCGACGGCAGCAGATCGAGCCGGATTCGGTTCCGCAGGTGCTTGCGGTCCGTATTGGTTGGGTCTTCCATGAATTTCACCCGTGCAGCGGCCGCGTAGTCGGCAATCGCCGCACGCCGAAGCCCGAGAAAGGGGCGGATGATCTCCGATTCGGCGTACAGGCCGGCGAGCCCTCTCGGGCCGGCGTCTCGCAGGATGCGCATGAACACCGTCTCGATCTGGTCATCGAGAGTGTGCGCCGTTACGACACTGGCCGAGCGCTCGGCTGCAACGCGGTCGAGAAAGGTCCAGCGCGCGCGCCGCCACTCCTCTTCCCGGGTGCCCGCGGTTTCAGCGCGACCGCTCACACACGGGAATCCCAGTCGCGCCGACTCCCTCGCAACAACTGCCGCCGCGCGGCCCGCAGCTCGGCCGGTGCCGTGATCGAAGGTCGCGACGATCACTTTCCGGCGCGCTTTCGACGGGAGACGCGCGGCGGCGGCAAGCAGCGTCATCGAGTCCATTCCACCGGAAACCGCGAGCACCGCCCGCGGGCATTCCGCGAGCGCGGAATCGACTGCCCGCTCAACCGCCGGTGCTTCAACACGAGCAATCGCCATGATACTTTTAATTTACCTATTACGGGGGGAGTTTCGCTTGGAAACGCACGGTCCGCTGGGAACGCTCTGGGTGTCGTTCGGCCTGATCGCGTTTTACATCGCGCTCACCTGGCTCAACGCGCTGCTGGGCCTGTTTTTGACGCCCCTGTTTCTGGTTCCGGGCACGTGGCTGCTTGACTGGAGAAAGAAGCGGAAGGAAGAGCGGGAGCGGCGCCCGCGTTCCATCAGCTCGAGCTGATTCCTGCCCAGCGAAACACAAAACCGCCGCGGTTCAAGTGACCCGCGGCGGTTTCGACATTCAGCAGCAGGAATCTAGTTCCCGTGTTCGGCTTTCTCGGTCTTCTCGTGTGCAGTCCCGGCGAGCGGACCAACCCCATCGCGCCCCGGGTGATCGGGAATTGAAACCCTGACCGTTGCGACGTTGTTCGTGTAGTCGCTCTCAGCGAACTGACGGCATGTTCCCGCCGGGTCCGTCACTCGCGCGCATCCTCCTTTCTTCGCCGGAGCGAAGGCGGGATTCACGGTGATGCGGACGAGATACTCACCAGCCGGAACGACGGGCTGTCCATCACCGCCATCCAGCACGAAATATTGGCCACCGAGAAAGAACCGGTAGGTGTCGGTCCAGCCGTGGCTTATCCCCTGATTACCGGGTATGCCCGGACGGCCGCAGCTCCTGAAGTTGTGCTCGCGCGGCGGCTCGCCGTACCACGCCGGATTGGGATCTGTGTCCAGCATGCAGAAGCCCCGTTTCGCCGCCTTCCAGATCTTGCCGGTCTTGGCATCGATCAGCTCGTAGGTCGCGTAATGCTTGAAGTGGTAGTGACCGTGACATGGATGGAACTCGTAGAGGTCGCTGTTGCCCGCCTCGTCGAAGGTCAAGTCGGGGTCTCCAATGTACAGATCCGCGTCGCCGATGTTCGGCGTCATGACCGTGAAGCGGATGATGCGCCGCACGCCTGGTGTGACGTTGCCCTCGATCACGCTACAGAAGTTGGCGGGGAGGTTTTCGTCGCGAATGACATACTGCGACATCAGCATGTCTTCGCGGACGATCAGGTCGGGAGTGCCGATGAGATCAAGGTTTGAAGTGACGGCCGCGGACCGATGGTGGGATCAGCTCACCAGGGATAGAGAGCACCGTAATAAGCCTGGTTGCGCAGAACGATCCTGACATAGTCCCGCGTTTCCACGAAGGGTATCCGCTCAGTGAATACTTCCGGGTCGGCCGCCCCCGCTTTGGTCGACCACTTCTCGACTCTGGCGTCGCCCGCGTTATACGCGGCGAGCACCTTCACCGGATTGCCCGGATACTTCCTCACCAGATCCCTGAGGTGCAAGGTACCGAGCCTGATGCTGATTCCCGGGTCGTAGAGCATCTCCTGGTCCCAGGGCCTGATGCCTTTCGTGCGGGCGAGGGCTTCACCGACCGGCGGCATCAGCTGCATCAGCCCGCGCGCTCCGGCCGGGGATGTCGCGCGCGGATTCCAGTTCGACTCCTGACGGATCAGTGAGGCGACGAAGACCGGATCGAGGCCGTTCTCCTTCGCGGCAGCAATCAGGGTTTGACGCTCGACAACCGGGTAGAACAGGCGATAGTTCGCAGGCGTCGGCCCGATTTCGTCGATCGCGCGGCGACCCAGGCCGGTGGATCGTGTCGCCTGATCGGTTCCCGTCAGCGCCGCGGCTATCGCGAGCATCTTGTCGCGGCTCTCCGTCGCCTCGCGAAAAAGTCGGTCCAGCTCGAATCCCGCTTCGACATCCATTCCCGCGTCCCTCAACGACGTGACGCGCGCGATCGCGCTGTCGACGGACGGTACTGTCGGATACGGCGTGACCGACTGGTCTCGCGCGACAAGCGCCGTGTCGAGCCGCCTGGCAGCCATCACCGCGTAATAGCTCAGCGGCTCCTGGCGGATGACCGTTCGCCAGCGCGTCTTTGCCCGCGCTGTGTCCCCGAGCGCGGCGAGCGATCTCCCTGCCCAGTAGGTCGCTCCGAGCGCTTCGCTGCTGTTCGGATCCCGCGCGACCAGCGAATCAAACTCCGCAGCGGCGGATTTTCTGTTTCCCTGGATGAACGCGATCATCCCTGCCCGAAAGCGCGCGTTGGCGGCGTGGCGGCCGGACGGAAAGCGCTTGAGCAGGCCGAGGAGAGTCTCCCGGGAGTCGGCGTCCCGGTTCTCGTCGCTCGCGAGATCAGCGAGGAGGAGCAGTGCCGAGGCCGCGCTGGTGTCGCGCGGGTAAGTGGTCGTGATCGACCTGAGGACGGTTCGGCCGCCTGCAATGTCTCCAACGGCGATGAGTGCCCTCGCGCGCTGATACTGGGCGGACGCCGCGAGGCCGGCCGGAGCCTTTACCTTTGCGAACTCTCTCCCCGCGTCGTCGAAGCGCCGCAGCCGAAACAGAACCGACGCATAGCTGAATCTGTCCGACGCGCCCCCCAGGCCCGCCGTGAACGCCCGGGCGAGCGCGGTCGCCGCGCGGTCGGGAAGACCCGATCGTGCCGCGGCTCGTCCAATAACCAGCTCCTCCGCGGGTGAGGTCCCGGTGAAAGCCTTGTCGAAAAGGTCGATCGCATCGCGGGTTTCCGCCGACGTGCTCGCTCGAGTGATGAACGACAGCAGGTCGCGCCGGGCCAGCGACCTGGCGTTGTCGTCAGCGGCGACCGCCGCCCGAAGCCGCAGAGCCTGGAGCGTTCCGCCGGCGGCCGTGAACGTTCTGATCGCGCCCGGGATGTCTCCGCTTCGCTCGCGTGCCTGCGCTTCCGTCCAGCGGATCCGATCGCGCGCGGCCGCTGTCCGCACCCTCGTGTAATAGCTCTGGCGGGCGCTGCTGTCCGCGGTGACACCGGCGGCCCGGAGATAGAGCCAGTCCGCGATGCGGGGCAGCTTCCTGGCCGCCTCCTCGTAGCCGGTTCTCGCGCTGTCGCGGCTGTCGGCGCGGTCGAGCTCGCGTGCGCGCAGCACCAGCTGGCGATCGTCGGCCGATAGAACGTGCTTGGTGGTGTCGCCGGAAAGAACGGCGACCGTGTCCTTCTGGGCGGACGTCTCGTTGCTGCATGCGCTCGTCGAAAGAACGACGGCGAGAAACGGGAACAGCAAAGGTCCTATCGCCAACGCGTATGATCTCCGTGTAGCAATTTGATCGCTTCCACCGGCCCCGCAGTGCCGGCCGCATAGGAAGGAATTGTTTCAAGTGGGTGCCCGTTCCAGTACTCGAGCACCGGGTCGATGATGCTCCACGCCATCTCGACCTCGTCGCTGCGCGTGAAAAGCGTCGGATCACCGGTCATGCAGTCCAGCAGCAGCGTCTCGTAGGCGGGGTAAGGGTTGTTGCCGAACGCGTCGGCGTAGCTGAACTCCATGTCCACGGGGGTGATTTCGAGCCCGGGAGTCAGCTCGTGCACCGCGCCCGGGGTTTTCACCTGGAACCGCAGCGAGATGCCTTCATCGGGCTGCACACGCATCACAAGCACACTCGGTGCCATGTCCTCGACGGTGTGCTGATCGAAGAGCATGAGCGGTGGCGATCTGAACTGCACCGATATCTCCGAGATCCGCCGCCCGAGGCGCTTTCCCGACCGGAGATAGAAAGGGACGCCCTTCCACCTCCAGTTGTCGATCGACACCCGCATCGCCGCGAACGTAGGTGTCACGGACATCGGCGAGACGTTGGGCTCCTGGCGATACCCCGGAACGGCAGCGCCGTCGTGACTCCCTTCGGTGTACTGCCCGCGAACCACCGGCGGCTCGCCGTCGCCGACCAGGGGCCGAATCGAGCGCAGAACCTTCACCTTTTCGTCGCGGACCGCGTCGCCGGTGAAAGCGCTCGGCGGCTCCATCGCCGCGAGGGTGAGGAGCTGGAGCAGGTGGTTCTGGAACATGTCGCGGAGAACTCCCGCCTCCTCATAGTACTTGCCCCGGCCTTCCACCCCCCCGGCTTCGGCAACGATGATCTGCACGTGCGAGATGTAGTTGCGGTTCCAGAGCGGCTCGAAGATCGAGTTCGCAAACCGGAATACGAGGATGTTCTGGACGCTTTCCTTTCCGAGATAGTGATCGATCCGATAGATCTGGTGCTCGCCGAACTGATCCAGCACCAGCCTGTTGAGAGCGCGCGCGCTGTCGAGGCTGCGGCCGAACGGCTTTTCGATCACGACGCGATACCACGGCCTCTCCTCGTACGAGAGCGTCCGCTTCGCGAGGCCGCTCCGGCACAGATGCTGGAGCGTTGGCTCGAAGACACTCGGAGGAATCGCCAGGTAGAACAGCCGGTTGCGCTGGTCTTCCGGCCGCCCTGACTCGATCTCCCCGAGCCGGGTGCCGATCGTCTCGTACGCCGAGTCCTTCGTGAAGTCTCCGTGCGTATAGAACATCCGCTCGGCGAGCCACTGCCAGACGTCGTCGTGCACCCGGTGGATCTCGTCGGACTTCGACATCTCGTCCCGCATCACCTTGCGATACGCCTCATCGCTGCTTGGCTCTCTTGCCACACCCAGCAACGCGAAATTCTCGTGCAGCAGCTTGTGCTCGGCGAGATAATAGAGAGCAGGCAGCAGCTTCCTTCGCGTCAGGTCGCCGGAGCCTCCGAAAATGACGACCGTGCACGGATCGGCCATCTCGCGGCTGCCCGATGCGCGTGGCGCGCGGATCATGGGCAGCGCCTGCGGGGTCTTCATGCCTTCTTTACCGCGTGACCGCCGAATTCGTTGCGCAGGGCCGCGATCACCTTCGCCGAGAACGAATCCGTCTGGCGGGATCTGAGTCGCGCGAGCAGAGACAGCGTGATCACCGGGGCCGGGACGTCGAGGTCGATCGCTTCCTGAACGGTCCAGCGCCCCTCGCCTGAGTCCTCGACGTATCCCTTCAGATCGGAGAGCTGAGCGTCCTTGCTGAACGCCTGCTCCGCGAGCTCGTTGAGCCAGGAGCGCACGACGCTGCCGCGATTCCAGACAGCGGCGATCTGGTGGAGGTCGAGCTTGAAGGTCCTGGACGCGTGAAGGATCTCGTAGCCTTCCGCGTACGCCTGCAGGGCTCCGTATTCGATGCCGTTGTGAATCATCTTCACGTAGTGCCCCGCTCCCGGCGGCCCGACATGCGCGTAACCATCCTTCGGCGCGAGGGTCCTGAAGATCGGCTCGCACAACCTGAACGCCCGCTCGGCCGCGCCGATCATCAGACAGTAGCCGTTGGCGAGTCCCCAGATGCCGCCGCTGGTTCCCGAGTCGACGAAGTCGATTCCCTCATGCTCGAGCATGCTGGCCCGGCGGATCGTGTCGTGGTAATTGGAGTTACCGCCGTCGATGATCACATCCCCTTTCGCCAATCCCGGCATGAGCGTGGCAATGGTGTCGTCCACGGGTTTTCCGGCAGGGACCATTATCCAGATCACTCGCGGCGATTCCAGCTTCTTCGTCACATCGCGAGCGCCGGATGCCGCGGTGGCGCCCTGCGAGACGTACTTCGCGATCGATTCCGGGCTTCTGTCGAAGACCACTACTTCATGACCGCCCTTCATCAGCCGCTCCGACATGTTACCGCCCATTCGGCCGAGGCCGATCATCGCCAAACGCATTGGCTACGCTCCAGGAAGCTCGAGGTGGAGAACGCGCTCCAAATCGGAGCGCAGCTGGTCAGCGGACGTGAACAGCAGCGCGCCCATGCCGAGAGCGCGCGCGGGAGCAATGTTCTGCTCCCTGTCGTCGATGAACAGGGAAGTTTCGGGATCGGCTTGCGCGATTGCCAGCGCGCGCGAATAAAAACGCTGAGTCGGCTTACGCACGCCCAGCCAGCAGGACGAGAGAAAAGCCTCGAACACGTCCGAGATCCCGAACTTGCCGATCCGATGGCGGTTGAGCTCGTCGGCTTCGTTGTTGAGGGTCATGAGAGTGAAGCGGGCTTCGCGCGTGAGCGCGCGGGCGAGGTCTACCACCGGCTCGTTCGGAATGCTCTGCGCGAACATGAAATCGACGAATTTTCTGCGAGAGAACTCGCGCGGGGAGTGGAACACCGCGATATCCAGGTACTCGTCCAGAGTGATACGGCCTTCCTCCCACTCGCCCACGACTTCCTCGTGACGGCACTGGAAGTCGTCCGACTCCAGCTTGAACTCCTCGACCGCGCGGCGCCGCTGCTCGCGGTCCCACCCGTTCGAGCCGAGAACTCCGCCGATGTCGAAGAAGATGTGCCGGATCGCCGTCACGCTATGAGGATCGCCCGTGCCGGCGCGCCATCGCAGCCCTCGAGCCTCAGCGGAAGACAGACGAGCTCGTACTCGCCCGCAGGCGGAGCCGAGAGATCGAGACCCTCGACGATGACGACGGAGCGCTCGAGGAGGGTGCGGTGAGTGCGGTGGTGCCCCGAGCGGAACTGCTCGATGGAGAGATAGTCGATGCCGACCAGCTCGAATCCCTTCTGCACCAGGTACGCCGCGCCATCGGGCGCGAGAAAGGTGTAGTCCCTGGCGAACTCCTTCGCCGAGAGAAGCGCCGAGTTACGCGTTGCGAGGAGAATACGCTTGTGGAGGCCCAGATCGAATTGCCGCAGCTCGGCTTCCCCGATGGCGCGGACATCATCGGTGAACCGGACGAGCAGCGCCGGACCCGTGAGCCTGTCGAGCGGGATCAGGTCGACGGGCTCGCCGTCGACGAAGAAATGACGCGCGGCATCGACGTGGGTGCCGGTGTGTGATCCGAACCGGATCGTGGAGACGTTGGCCCCGGCCCCGGCCGCTATTGACTGCTGGAGGGATATATCGATGTCGGGGTTTCCGGGATAGACGAACCCGCCCGTCCGGACCGGCACCGATATGTCGTAGATGCGCCCGCGCGGCTGGCTCAGGAGGGCAGACTCGTCGATTCGCTCGCGCTCAGAGTGAAGCGCGGGATCTCCGCCTCGAATGATGCTCCGTTCTGCCGGAGAAATCCGTAGTGCCCTTCCATGTATCCTTCGCCCGACTTGAGGATGCAGAAGCTCTGGTATTCGTGGACGGCGCCGGGCGTGATCGTCGGCTGCTCCCCCACTACCCCTTCGCCGATGACCTCGGTGTCCACTCCATCTCCCACCGAGTCGTGAATCAGCCAGCGCCGCGTCAGAAGCTGCGCGGCGAGACTGCCGACGTTTTCAATGCGCACGAAGTACGCAAAAACGTAGTGGCTCTGCGACGGCTCGGAGTGGTCGCGCAGATACACGGGTCTCACCGTCACCCGTATGCCTTCTGATTCGCGGTAGAAAAAGCTCTTGGCGGGCATTACCGCAACTTAAGCCGCCTGCCCTTTTTTTTCGAGTTCCCGGCTTTTCGCCGTGATTTCCTGGCGGGCTTCATAATGCTGCCCCGGCACCCCGGCGCGCCGCACCGGCACAGGTAGAACTTCTCCAGCTCCTCGTCGTTCTCCCCGGTCCTCTGGTACTGATAGTCGTAGGCGAGCTCGGTACCCGGCTCTATGGTCTCCAGCGCATGGATGAATATCCGTTTCCCCGTGATGACGGCCTCGCAATTCGGCTCGCAGGAATGATTGATGTAGCTCGCGTCCCCGCCACCGCGCCTGATCGCGCCATCGATCACGGTGTTCCGGTCGAGGGTGAAGAGAAACGTATGATGACGCTTCATCCCGGTTTCATCGTAGCGGCGATCGGCTTCGTCGTTGTCGATCCTCTCGCCGGTGTACTCGACGATGCGCGTGCCTTTGCGGATGCGGCGGGCGGCGAAAACGCCGCGGCCGTGGATATGGGAATCGCGCACGACGTAGAGGGGCGGGCGCCCATTTGCGGACATCGGTATCGGGCTTGGGGGGAAGGTTCTACTACAACTGCCAACAGAAGCGCTGCCGGTTACCCGTTGAACGCTGCCCGCGGCGCGCTGCAAACATCGGGACGTCACTCATTGCGCGAGGGAAACCGCCGTTGCCTGTGCGCTGATCTCCGCTAATGACGTCCCGACGTAGTGAAGCGGGCGGCGGGCAGCGTCAAGCGGGCAGCTTTCGGTTGCAGTTGAAGTTCAAAGAAGAATGATACTCGCGACCCACCACTACCGTGCCGGCTCCCCCGCTACGCGCCCGACACACTCACCAAGCCCGATCCGCGCGGCGCCTTCACGCTCCAGGATACCACGCATGATCACCTCGTCCCCGTCGTGGAGGAACTTCCGCTCTTCACCTGTGGGAAGGGTGATCGGTTCGGCGCCACGCTTCGTGAGCTCGAGCAGGCAACCCTGAGACGCCGGCTCGGGACCTGAAATGGTTCCGCTGGCGAAAAGATCGCCGGGCTGGAGGTTGCACCCGTTGCTCGCGTGGTGGGTGAGCAGCTGCGCCGGCGTCCAGTACATGTCGCCCGCGGATGCCCGGCTGACGAGGTGAGCACGCATGTGGCCTTCCCGCATCAGCATCGACCTGATGTAGACCTCGATGGTGAGGTCGATCCCGCCTTCATCCTTGTCCTTCTCCGAGCGGAGATAAGGCAGCGGCGCGGGATCGGTCGGCGGACGAAAGAAAGCGGGAACCCGGTAGGGGGCGAGCGCCTCCATCGTCACCACCCAGGGCGAGATCGAGGTCGCGAAGTTCTTGGACAGGAACGGACCGAGCGGTTGATACTCCCACGACTGGATGTCCCGCGCCGACCAGTCGTTGACGAGGCACACGCCGAAGATGTGATCCCCCGCTTCATCGATGCGGATCACCTCGCCCTGCGCGTTGCCTCTGCCCACGAAAAATCCGACCTCCGCCTCGTAATCGAGCAGCTCGCTCGGGCCGAGGGACGGAGTGGTCGCACCCGCTGGAAGCGTCTGACCCCGCGGGCGTGTGACAGTCGCGCCGCTGAGCACGATCGATGATGTCCTGCCATGATACCCGATCGGAACGTACTTGTAGTTGGGAAGCAGCGGATTGTCCGGACGAAACAGCTTGCCGACGTTGGTGGCGTGATATATCGACGCGTAGAAATCAGTGTAGTCGCCGATCCGGGCGGGCATGTGCATCTCGACGCCGGCCATCGGGATGAGCGCGCGGTCGGGAAGGGGCTTTATTCCCCCAGCATCCGGATCGCCCGCCAACAGCTCGCTGAGACGAGCGCGAAACCGCGACAGTGATTCCGGGGGGGACTGCGCCACGCGGTTGAGCGTGGAGTCGGCGCACAGACGGGCCACCTCTCGCGCTTCTTCGCCCCAGACGTTGGCCTTCTCGCATTCGGTGACGTCTACGATCTGATCGCCGATCGCCACGCCAACGCGGCGTTCCGCATCACCGTTTCGTGAAAACACCCCGAACGGGAGATTCTGAATCGGAAAATCAGTGGCGGGAGAGTTCGCGCTCGCCACCCACGAGCGGAGGTCGGCGTCGTGAGTCTGGTTCATCGGGCGGGGCGGGATCGAATGGCGGTGTAAATGGCGATCGGCGCGCGCCGACCGAGGTGCCGGCTTCCGTTAGGCATGCGCGGAAATTAACCGGGCAAGCTCGTCGACGGGCTCGCGAAAAGAACACGACCCGAATGAAATCGCGAACCCGCTTCGAGCCTCGCGGAGCGACGACGCGTCGAGTCGCCGGCCGCGCCAGGTGACGGAATCACCCGAAAACTCGAACGCCGCCGGGTCGGACTCCTCGAGCGCCTCGATCACGATCGACTCCGACACGCCCTGGCGAACGAGCGCCGCAGCGAGGAAGAGGTTCAGAAATCCATACATGGGTCCGGCTTCGCTGTTTTTGTCATAGGTCAGCCTGTACGATCCGCGAACCGGGTGATGCAACCCGGCGGTTGCCTTGAACGCAACACGCTCTCCGTGACATGCAACGAGGAAGGAGACGATGTCCCGGGCCGCGGGAAACGCTTCGGGCGTAACACCGCCTGTTCGCACCTTGGCCCGGGCCCCAATCCGCGCGATGGCCTTGACGAGCGCGTGAACCTTGTCGCCGAGGGGGATCTCGAAGTACTGCTGGAAGAACATCGGGAGCTCGCGATTCTGACTATCGATCACTTCCGGTATTGCGGCTTTCAGCTCGACCGAATCGATGATGGCGTGTCCGTGCTCGGAGCCGGACCAGTGGTGGCAATTGAATTTGAGCATCTGCTCAACAGCGGCCCGGACATTGTCCGCGACGAGAACGCTGAGACGCCACGCCTCCGATCCCTCGCCGCGCGGCATGACGGAGCGCGCTTCCTCCTCGAACTCGGCGAGCCGCGCGATCGGCACGATGAACCGGCCAAGTGCTTGGGCGTCTGGGCCCGCGCGGTAGGTGGCGTAGCTCTCGACCGCCGAGCGCATATCCTGGCTGGCGGGGGGAAAGAGGCCGGCGTAATCAACCAGCCCCTCCATCAGAGCGTCGGCCGCCGTCACGTCTTCCTCGCCGCGGTTTGGCGGTCTCGCAGCCTGCGCACGAACTTGAGACCGGACCAGGTGTCGTCAACCGCGCAGATCTTCACGTCGACCAGACCTTCGGCCAGTCCATACTCACGCGCGACACTTTCGGACATGTCGGTCTGGAGCTTCGCCGCCTTTTTCGGCCACGCTACCCACAGCATGCCGTTGGTCTCGAGCCTGTCGCGAAGCTCCGGGAACGCCTTCCGGAGCTCGGCCTGGCTGCGCGCGAAGAGCAAGGCAAAGTCGAGCGTTCCTCGAGGCGAAGGCCGGACATCGTCGGGGAAGCCTCCAAGTGTGCGCTCGAACCCGGGAGGCGCGCCCACCAACTGTATACGGGCGCCGGCTTTGAGCCCCAGCTTCTTGACGAGCGGTGTGCCGGAATAGCCCGCCGTGCCGGCGCTCAGATCCGTCTGGTACTCCCGCGTATCAGACGCAGGATGAAGAGAAGAACCACCGCTCCGATGAACGCGACGAAGATCGTGCCCGCCATTCCGCCGAAAGGAGTCGAGACGCCGAGTGTTGTGAAGAGCCATCCGCCGATGAAGGCGCCGACGATGCCGATGATGATGTCGCCGATGATCCCGTAGCCGGTTCCGCCCATCACGAGCGATGCGAGAACTCCAGCGACGAGACCAACCACTATCCAGGCCAGAAAGCTCATCGTTCTCTCCGTTAAAGATGTGAGGCCATGCAGCGAGGCCGCCGGAAGGTAGCGCGGCCCGGTGATAGCATAACAAAAAGGGAGCGCTCCGAACAGAGCGCTCCCTTCCTGCCGAGACACGGCGATTTAGCGTCTGTACTCGTAGGACTGGCTGTCTTCGATGTAATGAATCGTCACGTCAACTCCGGCATACTCGATCGTCGCGTCGATCGTGCGGGACAGGAGGCCATTCTGCGCGGGAGCAAAAAGTGTCAGCTCGTTGGTAGCGGTGACATCCCAGGTGCCGGTAGAAATGAACGTGGACTGCTGCGGCGCGCCGCCCGTAGGCGTCTGCGTGTAATAATTGGTTTCGACGAAGGTGCCATCATTGTCGAGGACCAGCGTTCCGCTGTTGGCGACGAAGGTGCCGCCGTTCGGCAGACCACATTGTCCGGGCTCGCACGTGAACGTGGCCGGTACGCTTCGCCCGGCATACACGCTCAGCTCGTACGTCCCGGCGGCGTCCTCGAACGGGTCGAAGGTGTTGCCGCTGTCGCAGCTGGCGAGGAAGAGCGGTGCTATCGCCGCAACGCCCAGGAGCCGCATTACTCTTTTCATTGGCATAATTGCCTCGCGCGTTACTGGTTTATTAGAAGTGCCGCCGTTCGCGCGCGGCTGTTTGTTCGCGCGGGTAGATCAGCGCGCCAACCGAGGATATTAACCTCCACTCGCCCCGATATGTTCCAACTACGCGTCAGGGTAAAAATCTGTTGCATGCAGTCGCCCCTCGAAGCCGCGATAGCAGTCGCCGCCGGTGCCGATGCGGTTGGACTGGTGTCCAGAATGCCGAGTGGCCCGGGCCCGATCAGCGAGAGCGCGATCGCGGAGATCGCATCCACGGTCCCGCCCGGGGTCGCGACGTTTCTGCTCACCTGCGAGCAAACAGCGGGCGCGATCATCGCCCAGCAGCGCCGCTGCGGCGCCAACACGATCCAGATCGTGGACGAAGCGGAGCCAGGTGTGCACGCCGAGCTGCGGGCGGGGCTGCCGGGCATCTCCATCGTCCAGGTCATCCACGTGCGGGATGAAAGCGCAATAACCGCGGCTGTCGGTGTCGCGCCTGAAGTAGACGCGATTCTTCTCGACTCGGGAAATCCGTCCCTTGCAATCAAGGAGCTCGGCGGGACCGGGCGCGCGCACGACTGGGCGATCAGCCGCGCCATCCGCGAAGCAGTGAAGGCTCCGGTTTATCTGGCCGGCGGTCTCAACGCCGGCAACGTCGCATCGGCGATCGCCGCGGTGTCGCCGTTTGGCGTCGATGTGTGCAGCGGCGTGCGAACTGATGGCGCCCTGGACGAGGCGAAGCTCCGGGCCTTCATCAAGGCGGCGCGAAGCACGGACGTCGCGCTGCCCTGAGCGTCTGCTGGGAGCGCCGGATAGGTTCTTTCACCGCTGATGGAGGGGCACTGGCGCGCCGCTGGCGGTCGTTCGCCCTGCTTGCCTCGTGTTCCCGGAGTGGCGCCGTAGGTTTTGATGACCTGCCAGGTGGTGGTCATGGCAACGATGCGGCACAACCGCGTCGGGGATAGCAGGTACCTCGTCGGCTTGCTATCCCAGCCAATCCCCCCGTAGCAAATTGATCTGATGCCGCTGTTCTCCGTTTCGTCCGCCACTCCACCAGGCAGCCTTCGACTCCGCCGCGACCGAGCGGAAAGAATTCTGAACGGCGTTCGCGCTGCCGTCGTTTTTCTACTGGCCGCCGCAGCCCTCATGTACGCGCCGCACCTCCCTCGCGCCCTGAACCTGGTAAACGTTCTGGTGCTGGGGCCGACGCTCCTGTGGACGGTCACTCAGTACCTGGTGTGGTACCGGAAACCCGAGCTGCCGGAGTGGCTCTTCGCCGTTAATCCAATCGTCGACGTTACAGCCGTCACCGCCATCATCGGTGGCTACGCGGTCGCCCAGTCGGGAGTTCTCGCGCTGCGGTCGCCGATCTTCATCATGTACTTCGTGGTGCTGGCTGGCAGGCCGGTCGCGTCATCGGTGCGCAAGGCAGCCTTCATATCGGCGCTGGCCGTCGCGGAGTACTCGGCACTGCTCGCCTGGCTATGGGGAACCAACCGCATCCCTCTGCTGGTCGACCCGATCGATGCGGTGCAGCTGGCACGAATCACTCCGCTCGATGAAGCGGCGAAGCTGATAATGCTCGTGGTTTTCGGGGTGGTCGCGACCTACGCCACTTCATGGGTCGAGCACCTGGTACACGAGGCGAGCAAGGAATCCACCGAGCGCCAGCGCGTCGTGACCCGGCTCGTTCAGGCCGAGCTGGACACACTCAAGCTGCAGCTCAATCCGCATTTTCTTTTCAACGCGCTCAACAGCGCGATGGCGCTGATCGCCAGCAACCCGGCGGCGGCCGAGCGCATGGTTTCGGAGCTCAGCGACTTCCTCCGGCTCGTTCTCACCACCTCGAGCGAGCAGGAAGTTCCTCTCGAGCGTGAGCTTGGACTGCTCGACCGGTACGTGGCCATTCAGCGTGTGCGCTTTCAGGACCGCCTGACGGTGAGTTGCAACATTGAAGAAGGGGTCCGCTCGGCGCTCGTTCCCAGTCTCCTGCTACAGCCCCTGGTGGAAAACGCGATCCGCCATGGCATCGGACCGCGCGCGGGGGCGGGCTACGTCCAGGTGACCGCCCGCCGTGTCGGCGACAGATTGTCGATTTCCATCCTCGACGATGGGGTGGGGGTGAGGGCGCGACGGTCGCGTGAGCGCTCGCGCGGCACGGGGCTCGGGCTGACGAACACCAGCACCCGTCTCAATCACCTCTATGGTGAAAACCACGAGTTCCAGGCGGGACCACGCGACGAAGGCGGCTACGCGGTGCGCGTGACGATTCCGTTCAAGCTGGCGCGTTCCCCATCGCCGGTAATTTCCGGCACGTCCGTGGACTTCGTCGGCTCAGGCAACAAATGATCGCGCAGACGCTCCGCGTGCTGGTCGTCGACGACGAGGCCCTCGCCCGGCAGAGACTCCTTTCCCTTCTTGCTCGCGTTCCGGATATCGAAGTCCTGGGCGAATGCCAGAACGGCCTCGAGGCCGTGGCGTCCATTCGCGAGAGCCGCCCCGATCTGGTTTTTCTGGACGTGCAAATGCCCGAGCTCGATGGCTTCGATGTCATCACCGAGGTCGGCACCGATAAAATGCCCCCCGTCATCTTCGTCACGGCGTTCGACGACTACGCCGTGTCGGCTTTCGAGTTTGGAGCTTTCGATTATCTGCTCAAGCCGGTCGATCACGTGCGGTTTCACCAGACCCTGGACCGGGCGAGGAAGCGGCTGCATGAGCCGCCCCAGCCGGGAGTCGCCGGCCAGCTCGGCGCGCTGCTGCGGAAGCTCAATGAGCGCGACACCTCCTCCGACCGCATCGGAGTGAAGGTCAATGGACGGATTCTGTTTCTCGATCCGGACGAGATCTACTGGATCCAGGCACGAGACGACCTCGCCCGCATTCACCTGGCGGACGTCGCGTACGATGTGCGGGAGCCGCTCAGTCACCTCGAGACGCGGCTGCCGCGTGACAGATTTCTGCGCGTCCACCGGTCAACGATCGTGAATACCCGCCACGTGCGGGAGGCGCAGCCCTTCGACCAGGGCGATCAGCTGCTCCTGCTGCGGAACGGGAAGCGCATCACCACCGGCCGGAGCTACAGGAAGGCCGTGCAGGAATTCCTGAAGCGCTCGACCTAGCGAGTCTTACTGGCCCGGTCCGCGCAGCCTGCGGAGCGTAGCGCCGAGCTGCTCGATCTCGCGTCCGTACTCCGCCCAGTTCCCCGCGCGCTGCGCCGCGAGCGCGCGATCATAATGCTGCTGGGCTTGGCGCAGCAGCTCGGCGTTCCCGGCGGTCGGGACTCCGCCAACCGTGGCAGGAGCGGTCGCAGGGGCTTGAGGAGCCGCAACTGGCGTCCGAGCAGCAGTATCGAGAGGGGCACCTCCCCGGCGCGTCGCTGCGCCGCTTCCGAAGACGATGTTCAGCCCTTCTTCGAGCGTCTCGGCCATCACCACGCTGCTTTGGTGCGCGACCACTACGCGTTTGAGCTCGGGGATCGATCCCCCCTCGGCGCGCAGATATATCGGCTGAACGTAAATGAGTGATTCCTCGATCGGGATCACGAGGAGCTCGCCGCGGATGACCCGCGATCCGCTCTGCGACCAGAGCGTAATCTGTCTCGCGATTTCGGTATCCTGATTGATGCGGTTCGTGATCTGCATCGGACCATACACCAGACTCTGCTTGGGAAACTGATATACCGAGAGCTTCCCATAGTTGTCCCCATCCATGCGCGCGACCATCCACGCGGCCAGGTTGTCTTTCCCGCGCGGGGTGAACGGAGTCATGAAGATGTACTCCGCAGTGTCCTCTCCGGGCAGGCGCATGATCATGTGCCGCATGAACGGATTCTCAGTCGTCTGCTGGCCCTGCGCGCGGGGTATCTGCCACTGGTCCTCGCGGTGGTAGAACGTCTCCGGCGCCACCATGTGATAGGTGGCGTGCAGCGTGCTCTGGATCCGGAAAAGGTCGGCTGGATATCTGACGTGCCGCCTCAGGTCGGCCGGCAGTGCGCTCAGCGGTTTGAAGATCCCCTCGAAAATCCGGGCGTAAGTCCGCACCACCGGGTCTCCGGTGTCCGCGATGTAGGCGTCCACCGTGCCCTCGTACGCATCGATCACGACCTTGACGCTGTTCCGCATGTAGGTCGTGCCGTTGGTGGTGCGCTGGGCGTACGGATAGGTCGCGCTCGTCGTGTAGGCATCGAGTATCCATTTCAGCTGCCCGGCGTCGTCGAGCACCAGATAGGGATCGCCGTCGAAATCGAGGAAAGGCAAGGCGGTCGTGGCGCGCTCCAACACGTTCCTTCTGTAGAGGATGCGCGCATTTCCGGCAATGTCGTCGGAAAGCAGGATCTTGAGGGAGCCCAGCTGCCAGGCGTAGAGCACGCGCCGCACGAAGGATCCGAGCGGAACGCCGCCCTTCCCCGTGTAGTTCGTGTACATGTTCGTCTCGCCAGCGGGATAGTCGAACTCACGCTGGCCGGTGCCGACGAATACGTGGCTGTTGGTCAGCTCGCCATAGTAGATCTGCGGACGCGTCAGCTTCAGCGAGACCGTCGACGCCGGCGGCAGATCCTTGACGAACAGGACCGGGAGTCCTTCTGCCGTCACCTGGTTGACGGGGGCCATCGTGATGCCCATGCCGTGGGTGAAAGTGAGACGCTCGTTGATGAATGTCCGGGTCGGCAGCGACTGGGTGTTGAGCTCGCGCGCGGCGAGGTGGACCTGGCGGTACTTGCCATCGATCATGTAACGATCGTCGTCGACGTTGACGAAATCGTAGTAGGTGCGGATCTCCTGGAGCTGTCCGAAGGTCTGCTTGAGCAGCTCCCGCTCCCAGAGGCGCACGTTCTCGACCGTCGTTGCATTTGCCGCGACATCGGCGCGGGTCAGCGTCGCCTCTCCGGAGAGATCCCGCGCCTCGACGCTGTCGAGCCCCCACGCCTTTCGTGTCGCCGCAATGTGGTGCCGCAGGTACGGAGCTTCGCGGGTGAGCTCGTTCGCGGAAACCACGAGCTTCTGAAAAGCAGCCGGGACGAGCCCGCGCGCGATCACGCTCACGATGATGTAGACGACAACCGCTGACACCGCCGACACCGCGAGTCTGTCCCGCACGATGCCGGCGACGATCCAGAGCGCCGCAAGCACCGCGACGACCGCCGATATGTAGATGCCCTTGAGCGTGACGTGCACGTCGGTGTAGCTCGCCCCGACGAGCGGGCCCGTGTTGGAGTAGAGGAGGTTCGAGGTGGCGACGACCCAGAGGCGCACCGCGATGAGGATGAAAAGCAGGGCAAGCAGTCCGCCCACATGCCTCGAAGCCCGCGGCGTCGCCGTCGCGCGCTTTGGCGGAAGGGTGATCTCGTTCCGCATCCAGTACAACGCACCGGTCGCGACGAGAGCGAGAAGAGTCAGCGTGACCAGAGTGTTGAGCACTACGGAGATTGCGGGAAGACTGAACAGGTAGAACCCCAGATCGCGGCCGAACAAGGGATCCTGGGTGCCGACAGTCACTCCGTTGAACGCTTTCAGAAACGTCATCCAGAGGGCTGAGGCCGTAACGGCGCTCAGAAACGCCATCACGAGGGCGGCGGGGAAAAACACTTTGGCGAAGGTGCGCGAAACATCGATCGGAACGCCGTCGCCACGGTTGACGTAAAGAACGGGAAACGTCTTCTCGGGTCCGCGCGCGACCCTGACGTTGCCGTAAAAAAAGGCGAACGCGATCGCTCCGCCGATCAGGAACAGCATCACGCGCCACACCAGAGAGGTGGTGAACACATTCTGGAATCCGATTTCCTGAAACCAGAGCCAGTCCGTAGCGAAGGTCGCCAGCCACGGCAGAACGATCAGCGCCAGAAAAAACGCGGCGAGCACCGTGAGGACGAGCCTCCGGGCGCCGGGAGGCATCGGCGGCAGCTGCGCCGGAGCGGGCCGTTCGAAGGGATGGCTCATGTGAGCGAATCTACCCGCTCGAGGCCGGATATGAAAACGCCCCCGACCCGCGCGGCGTGCGGGTCGGGGGCGAGGCGGGGGGCTACTGAGCGGAGGCGGTCTGTTTCGTGGTGATCAGAACTACGCCGTACGAGGCGTCCGCGCCGAACCGCTTGAGGGCTGTGCGTCCTTTCAGTACCTCGACCGACGCGACCTGACTGGCCGTGAGCGCCGGAACCGCGTCGCGTGGCATTTTGACGCCGTCGACGACGTAAAGAAGGGGAAGCATTGCCGCCGTTCCAGCCGCGACGACAGGGCGGGCAGCTCGATCCGGGGCGACCAT
>Ga0136633_1000469_pt1 | contig 30995 bp, 31 predicted proteins | sample AntDrymeUQ832206_2_FD_105494 | JGI IMG/M metagenome (GOLD analysis project Ga0136633, IMG submission 105494) | Polar desert sand microbial communities from Dry Valleys, Antarctica - metaG UQ83 (22.06) | ecosystem: Environmental > Terrestrial > Soil > Desert | place: Antarctica: Dry Valley... | reverse complement strand
GCTCCTCGATAAGCCATTTCGTTCCGCGTACGGTCGCGCTGCCGTAGCGGCCGGTCGCGCGGAACTTGCCGGTCCCGTCGCTCCACAGCCGCCGCCGCGGCTGACGCGACTTGCGTTTGGTGGCGCTCGCCCCGGCGCGTGTCGATCGGCGCGAAGGAGAACAGCCACGCGGCAGTTGCCCTTGCAGTCGTGCGACCAGCACCGCGTTGGGTTGGCGCGCCTGCTGCAGCCGAAACAGCCCGGCGTAGACGACCGTGGCTGTATACGTGCCGTCTGCGCGCCTGGTCTCGAGCTGTGCCGCGCCCTTGCTGGTGTCCAGGTACGCGCCAATGCTGACGGACGCGGTGCCGGTCAGCTGGCGGCAGTCCGTTCCCGGTTGCCGGCACACCAGCACCGGGCCGCTGTAGCCGGGAACCTGCACGGCTCGCACGCGGTTGCTGACCCCGGCGACCCCGCGTGCGCTCACGCCCGGGGCGGCACGAGGCGCGTAGTCGGTGACCTGGCTGCTGGCGGTCGTCGGCAGGTCGGTTCCAACCACCGCGCTGACGATGATGGCGGCGCATGCCACGCCAACCGCGGCCTGAAGTGCCCGGCGCGAGCGGTTGGTCACGGACGAGCGCTCGGCTGGGGCACACGGGGATCCTAACGCTGACATGACGGTCAGGACCCGCGTGCTGACCCGGTGGATAGTGGTGATACGGCTGCCCTGACGGGCTGCCGGCGTGAACCCGTCCCGAGTCTTACGCCGACCTGGGTGCGCCAACGCGGGTTGCGAGTCGGTGTCAGCCACGACTCGGGTCGATTGCGGGCGTCGGCGGACCGGCCGATGCTGACGTCTCGCAGATGCCTCAGGGGATGCCGATCGAGCAACGGATGTGGTGATCGCCACCCGAGGCGCCTTATGAGAACGGGAGGAGCGACATGCGGGGAGGCCAGGTAATGGCATTGGATGCGGCGCGGGGCGAGGGACCAGCGCGTCGGGTCGCCGAGATCGACGGGCTCGCGCGGCTGACGCGCTGCGAACGGCGCGTGCTCGAGCTGCTCGCGCAGGGACTGGCGCCCAAGCAGGCCGCGTGGCACCTGCACGTCGCGATCACCACGGTGCGCTCGCACATCGCCGCCGCGAAGCGCAAGACCGGGGCGCGCACGCTGCATCAGCTCGTCGGGATGTTCGTGGACGCCGTCGCCCGCGGCGACGAGCCAGGTGGTCTGAGGACGCCACGTGCCGTGGGCCTGATCGGTAGCGACGCGGTTCGCGAGCTGGCGGCATGACGCCGCTCGTCGCGTCGCCACCAGCCGGTGACACCGCGCTGACATCACGCCAGATGGAGGTCACGCTGCTGCTGCGAAGCGGACTGCGTCACGGTGAGATCGCGACGTGCCTGGGGATATCCCAGCGCCAGGTCGCCCGACTGGCCGGACAGGCACGCGAACGCGCGACGGCTGCCACCAGCAGCCACCTCGTCGCGCTTCTCACCCAAGGGCGGCTGGGAACCTCCCTAACCGTGCCGGTCTGAAGCGCGGATCGACCGGACGAACCGCGGGTCGCCGCACGCACGGCGACGAGCAGCGAGGTGACCCGTGCGTCATGATCGGCAAGGTGTGGGCCGCCGGGGGCTTCCCGGCCGGCGAGCATTCACGAGCGCGCGGAGGGCGGCGCAGTATGGAGACGGAGATGGGGTCAGACCGCGGCGACGCGGCGTTGGCACGCAAACGATCGCGTCACGGCCAGTTGGCGACGGCCGGGCGCGTTCCGGCCGATGTGATGACCGCGGCGCTGGCGCTGTCGCTGTGGATCGCGTTTGGCAGCCTTACGATGGCGGTCGTCGACGGACTCGGGTCCGATCCGGAGCGCCGCCTGATTATCGGCTTGTTGCTCCTGCTCGCCTGCGCCTGCGCGCTGGCGCTGCGATCGAACGTCTGCGCGCTGCTTGAGTCGCGGCCATCGCTCGTGATTGCCGTCGCGGTCGGACTGCTCGCGATGGTCGCCGTCGACGGGCTCGTAGGCGGGCCGTACCTCGCGGTCAGCGTGACCCCGATCGGCATCGCCGTCGTCGCCGCGCGCGCCCGAACCGTATGGATCTGCATTGCGCTGTTGATGCTCGGCTACGCATTCGGCGTGTCCATCGATCGCTCTCCAGCCGAGCTCTCGCGCGACGGTCAGCTTGGAACGGCGATCGGAGCGCTCGCCGGCTACCCGGTCGCGGGGATCCTGCTGCTCGGGTTGCGACGCCGCTTCACGCGGTTCGTCGACCGCGTCGAGCCGACGCTGCACGCGATCCGCGCCGGCTCTCCGGCGACCACCCCGGCGCTCGAGCGCGCGCTACGGGCTGAGCCGATCGCGCTGCCCGCCGCGCCCACATCGGCGCGCCTGACGGCGACGGAGCGGCGCGTCGTGCAGGGGTTGGCCGATGGCCTTGTCGCCAAGGAGCTCGCCTTCAGCTGGGGCGTCTCGATCAACACGGTGCGCACCCACATCAGCAACGCCAAGCGAAAAACCGGCGCGCGGACGCTGCGCGAGCTCGCCGGGATGCCCGCACGTCCCGATTGGCCCGTGCGCGACGAGCTATGAGCGCCGAAACGCTGTCCGCCACGCTGCAGCGACGCGACGGACGCGCCGTCGTCCCGTCGGGCGTCGAGCTCGTCGAGCTGTCGGAGCGGTTCTACCGCGGGCTCTTCGTCGGCATGGTCGTGTTCGTCGGACTGTCAGCCGTCGCGGCGCTGGCGCTGCTGCCGCTGCGCCAGTCCGTGCACACCGGCGGGCCGCCGGTCACGGTCGTCATGACGGCGCTCATCGCCGCCGTGACGCCATTCGCCGTCTGGCGTGCGTCGGTCCTGTATCGCGCGCTGCGACGCAGTCGGGTGCTCGAGCTCGCGGTCGTCGCCGTTGCCGCTGCGCTGGTCGCGTACCCGCTGCGCAGTGAACTGTGGTGGCCGTCGTGTGCGCTGATCATGCTGCTGGCGATCCTCGCCCCGCTGCACCGCACGCTCGCCTACTGCCTGATCGTGCTGCTGGCGAATCTCGCCTCGCACGTGATCGCCGGAGACCTCGAAGACACCCCGACCGTCGCGATCCTCGGCCTTTGGGTCGGGTTTCCGTTCTGGTCGTCGACGGTCTCGGTCGTCGGCGATCGTTTTGCCGCCCACGTGCTGCGGATGCAGACCTCCCCACCATCTCGACGACCGGACCCTCTGCGTGTCCACGTGTGGGTCACCGAAGACACCGAGCCGAGCGTGACCGACGCCGATGACCCGAAACCCGCCGGAGCGTCCGCGCCGAGCCCGGCACCCGGGATCGCCGGCGTCATGGGCCGGTTGACGGCCCGGCAGCTGCAGGTCACCGCGCTGCTCGTCGACGGTCTGCGCTACCGGGAGGTCGCGGCCTGCCTGTCGATCACCGAGCGTCAGGTGCAACGTCATGTGTCCAACGCGATCACCCGCGCGGGTGTGCGCACGGCCAACGAGCTCGTCGCGATCGGGGTGGCGGAGGGTCTGGCGCCGATCCGCGAGAGGCCCGTCTGGCATCTGAATACCCCGGTGCCGGACACCCCGTAGCGCCGCTTTGCGCGCGGCTCATCTCATCGTCATCGGCACACGCGTGCTCAGGAGCCGCCGAGCAGGCGCGGGCGCGTGCGTTCGATACGCGCGCGCAGCAGGCGGTGGCTCTCGACGCCGCGCCCACTGAGCCCGACGCGCAGGATGCCCGTGCTGCTTGACAGTGCCGATCCGGCAGACCAGACGAAGTTGCCCAGGCTGTAGGCGATGAGCTGGTGGCGAGCACCGCCGACCCGGCGAATCGGCTGCAGCACGTGTGGGTGTGCCGCGATGACAGCGGTCGCTCCCGCGTGCAGCGCAGCCTGTGCGAACGCGCGCTGGCGGGCGTTCTCGGTTGTCGAGCGTTCGACACCCCAGTGGAAAGTCGCGACGACGACATCGGCGCGGCGGCGGGCGGCGCGGACGCTCGCAGCGATCGCGGGGAACGTGGCGTTCGAGGTGCCGGGGCGCTTGGCGCCCGCGAAGAACGAGGCCGGTCCGATGTCGGAGAACCCGACGAACGCGATCCGCAGCCCGAGTCGCGTGAGGATCTGTGGGCGTCGCGCCGCCGCGAGCGTCGCACCCGCGCCGACCGGCATGGCGCCCGCGCGACGGACGGCCCGGACGGTGTCCAGCAGCGCGAGCGTGCCGAAGTCGCCGGCGTGGTTGTTGGCGAGGTTAAGCACGTCCAGGCCCGCGTAGCGCACGACCTTCACGAGGTGGCCGGGACGCCCGCGGAAGTTGAACTGCTTGGGAACCGCCGCGCCGCGCGTCGAGATCGCGCATTCGAGGTTGCCGAACGCGATGTCTGCGCGTCGCAGCGTCGCGGCGACACCGCGCCAGGGCCAGAGCGGTCCGCGGCTGTCCATGACCGCACCAACGCCGTCGCCGAAGTTCGAGTCGCCGAACGCCGCGAGCGTGACGTCGCGAGTGCTGACGGTGAGCGCGGGCGACGCGACTCCTCCGACCGCCGCACGCAGGCGATGGCGACGGTTGCGACGCTGCGGCTCGTAGGTCAGCCTCGTCGTGCCCGTCGCGTCGGCGACCGCGGTCTTGATCGTGACCCAGCGCCGTGCGGCGACGAGCCGCTGCAGTTCGATTGTCGCGGCGGGCGGCACACCGCGCACGGTGAGCGGGATCGCAACCCCGGCCGCCCGTAGCGCGGGAGCATGCAGGCTGAGTGGCACCGCGGCCGGGGTTGCCGGCGGCCCGGGCTGTTGTGCGGACGCCGTCGACGCCATCACCAGCGTGGCGATCGTCGCCGGGATCCCGCTGCGCAGGCCACCCATCAGCGCCGCCACCCAGTCGCGGTTTCCGCGGTGTACGGGCGCTGGCCGGACACGGCCGTGACGGCCTTGACGTCCGAGTACATGCCGCCGCACGCCGCTCTCGATGACATCAACCCCTCGGTTGGCGAACGTACGGACCGGTGGGCGTCATGTGAATGAAGATGATGTGTGTTGCACACAGCGTTGATCTCGAGGACGCTTCGTGAACTGACCAAGGTGCACCCGGGCCGTTCGGATGACCTCGAGTTCACCCTAGACCAGGCGTCGGCGGCCGCAAGGTCGGGTAGTGATGAGCACGGGCGATCGGCGCCCACGACGGCTTGGAGATCCGCCGCGCTCAACTCGCCCGCGGACACGCTGTCAGGTGAAGTCCTCCGGCCGCACGGTGCCCTCATTGATCGCGAGTCGCACGAGTTCGCGGCGCTGCTCAGACGCGCCGCGCGTCAGCCCGGCCTGCCCGTACAGGTCGCTAATCGCGTCGCGGATCGTCGTGACCTGGTAGCCGAGCTTCGCCGCGATCGCGGCATTCGTCGGCGTGACCGGGATGTCCGCGGCGGGTGCGATGAACGGACGTGCGAGTTCGACGAGCACCTTGCGCTGAGTCCCCGTCGGACGCAGGCGCTGCATCGCCGTCTCCTCGGCGAGCGTCGTGACGATCGTCGCTGCCGGCGGGGCGTGAAAGGACAGGCTCGTCCGGCCGACGGCGATCCGCGCGCCGTCGGCGAGGAGGTGCTCGCCGACGGTGCGCTTGCGGTCCACAAACGTGCCGTTGCGTGATGGGCCGTCCTCGATCGACCATCGGCCCGCGCCGAAGATCAGACGCGCGTGACGGCGTGACACACGGCCGTCGTTGTGGATTGCGACGGCGCAGCCATCGTCACGACCGATGTACAGCGCCGATGATGCGGGGACCAGCGAGACGGCGCGGAATGTGCCACCGTCGCGGTAGCGCACATAGGCATGCCCGTTTACACGGACCCCTTCCTCGAGGCGAAACTCGTGTGTGGTGTGCGGCGTCGTCGCCGCCGCCGCATCGAAGGTCTCGTCGCTCATCGAGCACATGGTGACGCGTGCGGCGCGCCTACTGCATCGACGTCGGGCACGGCTGGTCACCGCCGGCACGCTATGGTCGCGTCAGGGTGAGGAAACGACGATGGATCGGGTCGTGTCTGGCCGTCGGCTTGGCGCTGCTCGTCCACGCTACGGGCCTGCTGGCCGCCGTTGAGGATGCGAGCGTCGACGAGCGCTTCCGCCTGCGACCGGCCGTCGCGCCCGCCGATGTCGTCATCGTCGCGCTCGACGAGCGCAGCCTCGACCTGCTCGGTGAGCGCCCACCGATTCCACGCTCGCTGCACGGGCGGTTGCTCGACCGACTGCGGTCCTTCGAGCCGCTGGTAATCGCCTACGACGTGCAGTTCACCGAGCCGACGAGCTCCGAGGAGGACGAGGCGCTGTACGACGCGGTCTCGCGCGCGCGGCCGGTCGTGCTGGCGACGGCCGACGTGACCGAGGACGGCAACACCCGAGTCTTCGGGTCGACGGCCAACGCCGAGCGGGCCGGGGGGACCGTGGCGAGTTCACGGCTTCCCTTCGCGCGCGGCGGTCTGTACCGGCGCGTGCAGCGCAGCGTCGCGGGCCTGGAGAGCTTTGCGTTCGCGGCCGCGCGCGCCGCCCGGCAGTCGCCCGCGCCGGGCGTCGGGGGTGATGGGCTGCTGATCGACTACGCGGGCCCGCCCGGAACCGTGCGGACAGTGTCGTTCGCAGACGTGCTCGACGGCCGCGTCGCCGCTTCGACGCTTCGCGCCAAGGCCGTCGTTGTTGGGGTCACCGCATCGTCGCAGGGCGATCGGCACCGCACGCCGACGGCCAGCGACGACCTGATGGCCGGCGTCGAGGTTCAGGCCAACGCGCTGTCGACGGTGCTGCGCGGTATGCCGTTGCGCGATGCGCCGGCGATCACCACGTTTGGGCTGATCGCCCTGCTCGCGACGCTCGGTCACACGCTGGCCGGCCGGCTGGCCCCGGCGTGGCTCGTCGCCGGCACGGTCGCGGTGCTCGCAGCGATCGCGGTCGGCTCGTACGTCGCCTTTCGCGCCGGGGTGATCGTGCAGGTCGCCGCGCCCGCCGTGGCCGTCCTGATCGGAGTGACCGTCGGCGGGATCGCCCGCGAGTTGCGCGCGCGCCGCCGTGAGCACGCGATCCGCGCGCTTCTCGGCCGGCTGGCTGGTGGCCGTGACGTCGACGACCTGCTGGCGCGCGTCCGCGACGAGGAGCTCGTGCTGCTGTCGGCCGGGGCGCGTTTCGGCGACTATGAGGTCGATCGCGCGCTGGGCGTCGGCGGGATGAGCGTCGTGCATCGCGCGCGTCACATCCCGAGCGGACGGCTCGTCGCGTTGAAGGTTCTGTCCGCGCGGCTAGGCGACCGCCCCGAGATGCGCGACCGCTTCATCCGCGAGGCGCAGACCGGCAGCGCGCTCGAGCACGCGGCCGTCGTTTCGATACTCGAGGGGGGAGAGATCGCCGGCCGGCCGTACATCGCGATGCGGCTCATCGAGGGCGGCACCCTCGCCGATCTCGTTGGGACGCCGGCGCTGACGGCCACCCGAACGCTCGAGCTGCTGGCTCCGATCGCGGACGCGCTCGATCACGCGCATCGCAGCGGCGTCATCCACCGCGACGTGAAGCCCAGCAACGTGCTCGTCGACGGGGACGGCTGCCCGTACCTCGCCGACTTCGGGATCGCGCATCTGCTCGACGCGACGCGCATGACGACGGACTTCGTCGGCACGCCTGCCTACACCGCTCCGGAGCAGGTCCGCGGCGAGCATCTCAGCGGCGCCTGCGATCAGTATGCGCTTGCGTGCGTGCTCTTTGAGTGCCTGACCGAAAGGCTGCCGTTTCCCGACTCGACAGTCGTCGGACTCATGCAGGCCCACCTGGTGCAGCCACCGCCGCCGGCGAGCTCGTTTGCACCTGGGCTGGGCCAAAGGATCGATGGCGTCCTGGCTCGTGGGTTAGCCAAGAAGCCCGACGAACGCCACCCCTCGTGCAGCGTACTCATCGCCGCCGCGTCGGCAGCGCTTGCACCTGGCGCGTCGTCGGCGACCGCAGCGGCACCTGGCCCGCCGATCGCGCTCGATCCGACTATCTGACTGCGGCGGGCGCGCCACCCGCGTAGCGTCGATTATGTGGTGCGGGTCGGTGGTGGCGCGGAGCGCGTCGTCGGCGTCTTCACGCCAGCGAGACACGAACCGCCCGCTCGCACGATCACGTCCGATCGCTGCCCGAAGTCCTGCACGCGCGCCGACCGCTTTTTTGGGGGTCTCCGGTCGTTTGAGTGGATCGGTTGACGCCTGAAACCCGGGCGGGTGCAGGGATCTTCTCCCTCAGTGATGCCGCTGGTGGTTGCGCGGGCGGTCATGTGACCCGCACGCGCGTCGTTCCGGCAGGCTGCTGGCTGTTCGAAGGTCAGCAATCTGAGGAGGACGGCGTGCGAGTCACGACCGCATTCAACCGGCTGTTGGCGCTGCAAGGCGCGCGCGTCATCGATGTGCTCTTCGGTGCCGACGGCGTCTCGGTTCGCGTCGCGTTGCTTCGCCGGCGGGCGGCGTGCTCGGGCTGCGGGCAGGTCTGTTATCGGGTGCACGACCGCGCCCTGCGGCGCTGGCGCCATCTGGACCTGGCGGGCAACCGCTGCTTCGTTGAGTACGAGCTGCGCCGCGTCAGGTGCCCGGACTGCGGCGTGCGTGTGGAAGCCGTTCCGTGGGCCAGGGCGAGCGCCCGCCACACCCGCGACTTTGAGGACATCGTCGCGTTCATGGCCCAGCAGATGGCCAAGACGCCGATCACCAGGCTGCTGCGGATCGGCTGGGACACCGTCGGGCAGATCGTCAGCCGGGTCGTCGCCGACCGCCTCGACGCCGACCGCCTGCAGGGCCTGGTGATGATCGGCGTCGACGAGATCAGCTACCGCCGCGGGCAGCGCTACCTCACCCAGGTCTGCGACCATCAGACCGGCGCGATCGTGTGGGCCAAGCCCGGTCGCAACGCCCAGACGTTGCAGGACTTCTTCACCGAGCTCGGCGACCGCAAGAACTCGATTCGGGCGGTCTCAATCGACATGAACGGCAGCTATGAGAAGGCGATCCGCCGGTCGGTCCCCGACGCCGAGGTCTGCTTCGATCCCTTCCACGTCGTCCAGCTCGCCGGCCGCGCCGTCGACGACGTGCGCCGCGCCGAGTGGAACACTGCCGGCAAGTCCAAGACCGGCCACGGCCGCTGGGTCAAGAGCGTGCGCTGGTCGCTGCTCAAAGCGCCCGAGAAGCAGACCGTCCGCCAGCTCGCAGCGCTGCACGAGGTCAGCCACGCCAACAAGCGCCTGTACCGCGCGTTCCTGCTCAAAGAAGAACTCAGGCTGCTCTACCACCTGCCCGACCCCGCGCTCGCCGAGACCCATCTGACCGCCTGGCTGGCCTGGGCGTCACGCAGCAAACTCAAGGCGTTCGTCAAGCTCGCGCGCACCCTCAGATCCCGCCGCGACGGCATCCTCGCCGCCATCCGCCTCGGACTCTCAAACGGCCGCATGGAAGGCCTCAACAGCAAAGTCCGGCTGCTCAGCCACCGCAGCTTCGGCTTCCACGGCCCCCAACCACTCATCGCCCTCATCTACCTGTGCTGCAGCGGCCTGATCATCAACCCGCCACTGCGATGACTTCCACACGAACGACCGGAGCACCTTTTTTGGACGGCGTGCCGCCATGGTGAGCGTCATCGCGACAAGACACCCGCAGGCGGCAATGAGCAGGCCTCGCATCATCCGAAGCGGTTGACAGTTGTCCAGCGCACCGTGCGTCCAGACTTCTTGCAGGTCATCGAGATCTCGGCGGAGAGCCGACAGCGATACACGGCATGCGTCCGTGCGGCCCAGCACTCTTCGTCAGCGCCCTTCTTGCCGGCTCTCCTGCTGTTCCCGTGGGTCGGTGAACACCCGGGATGCAGCCCACGGTCGCGCGACGTGCGGTCGAATCCACCGCGCCTCCCGGCTGAACGCGGGCACGTCTAGCTAGCGCTCGGTCGCTGTATGCGCCGGCGCCCACCGTCGGCATCTCGAAGCGTCTTGAGGCCGACGCACCGGAGATTTCTTGCATTCACGCAGGTATGCGGCAAACGCCGTCCACAACCATCGACGTCACAAAGAGTGCAACGTGCTCGATCACCTGCCCGACGCGACCGGCCGTCAAGAACAACCGTTACCGCGAAGTTCTACAGCGGACGGGACATCGTCTGTGTAGGGTGCCGGATGTGCGAATGTCCGTTGAGCCGTTCAGCCGACCGTCCGTGAGATGGAGGCTCGCGTGTATGACGGTGATCTGCATTGCACTACCGCTAACGATGACCGTATCGACCCGCGTGGACGCGACCTACCGGGGCTGCGGCGCGGTCACGATCACCTCTAACTCGGGTGACGTCCTGTTCGCCATCCGCGCCGAGCACATCAGTTGCCCGAGGGCAAGATCGACGCTGCGCAACTGGGGCAAGGCGGGATACGTGCCCCGATCCGGGCCGCGAGGCTGGCGCTGCCGAACCGTCAAGACATTTGTGGCGGGCAACGGGCGAGAATCTTGTCGTCGCGGCAGAGCCCGGATCCTCTTCACAACTGGAGTCTGAGCGCGGATGCGCTGTACTGGCCTGACCCCCGCACGTCGCTTCGTCTGACCGCCCTTGCCCGCGGTCCACAGCTCTGGGGGAGAGGCGCAGCATCAGACCACGGTTCAGCGTGGCTCGCGTTCTCGATGGTCTGTGCGCAGGACCTGTGCGGTGCCCTCGAAGTCATCGTTGGGGCGTAGGTAGCTGCGGAGGATCGCGATGTTCTTGTGCCCTGAGAGTTTGGCGATCTCGCCCTCGTCGTGGCCGTTGCGTTTGGCTTGTGTGATGCCGCCGGCGCGCAGGCTGTGTCCGGCGAGCAGGTTGGGGTCTAGGCCAACGGCTTGGGCGCGTGCCTTGATGATCAGCGCGACGGCCCGGTCAGAGAGCTTCCTCGGTGCTGTGGTCACCCTTGCGCACCTGCACGAATAAAACGGGCGAGCTCCCTAATTGATCGCCGAGGCGGCCCGCCAGGAGCACAGCAAGCTCAGCCATCGCGCACCCTGCTCTCGCTGCTGCGCAAGTGTGCGGATCCCAGCTCCGACGGTGAGCTTGGCTAAGGGTGCGTCCGCGGTCGGCCAGTCGGGCCTGCTCGTCGGCGTCGTTTCGCTTCTTCAGCGTGAGCTTCGCGAACTTCTCGGCCGGCAACCACACGGTCACGTGCCGCGCGAGCAACGGCGACGAAGGCGGCTTCTTCTCATACGTGCGACCGGGTCCGTCCAACACGTCGCGGTCTGTTACTACGGCTTCCCTGGCCGCACCGTGTGGGTCACGGTCGACGGCGTGACCTCCAACCAGTTCGTGTGGTGACCGATGGCAGGGGTGCGCCATCTGGCGACGACGGCGTGCGCTGGTTGGAGCGGTTCGCCTCTAGCGCGAGTCGGCAGCCGGCGGCAAGCCGCCGGTTCCCACCGCGAAGTCTGAGCTCGCCCGGGCCTCGCGACGTCCTTCGTGCGATCCGCTGCGCCCGCGCCTACGCCCGCTCGCGCGGGACACGTGGCATTCGCGGTGGCGTGGCGTTCGCGTTGGTCGAGCCCGGCAGGCCGGTCTACGGGCTGCGCGGCTCGCAGATGCTCCCGTGGGCTGGCGTCGTCAAGGCGATGCTGCTCCTGGCCGTTACTGCGCCGTGCCGACCCGCAGCCACTGACCGGGTGCGAGCGAGCGCTGCTGGAGCAGGGCCGATGGATGGCGATCGGGGTGCTCACCACCGGCCAGTCGTCGATGCGCCACGGCGAGCAGACGATCGCCGGCATCGCGCTGCGAATACTGGACAAGCGCGGTTCCGTGACGCGCCGCTGACGCGTCTCATCACCAGGCGCCCTGGGCGTCGCCAGCGGAATCAACTGGTCAAGCATCACCGTGGAGGAGTAACCCCACTCATCACTTTCTTCCTCTAGCGCAAGCTTGGACCCACCCCATACGTTGACTGCAGGCAGTACCAAAACACGGGAGAGGACAACGCGATGATGCAGCTAAGCCCACGGCGCGATGCCGTGCGTCGCCGTGGCACGAGCCGCACGCAGCTGCTCGTCTGCGCCGCCCTCACGTTTGTGCTGAGCGCGGCTTGGGCCGTGCCGGCGTCGGCCTGCACGATCCCGACGACGCTCGGTGTCGCGTTCTCGATCGACGACTCGGGTTCGATGGCCACCAGCGATCCCGACCTGCTGCGGGCGGCCGCGACGGGCGCGGGCATCGATCAGCTGCCCGACAGCTCGTGGACGGCGGTGTCGTCCTTCGACAGCGGCTCGCGCTCGCTCGTCTCCCCGGTCGTGGTCAGCGCCACCAACAGGACCGCGCTGAAGTCACAGGTCGAGAACGGCCTCGCGGCCTCCGGTCAGACCTATTACGACCTCGCGTTCGCCAGGGGCAAGCAGCAGCTCGACGCCATGCCAGGCGTCGACAAGCGCGCACTCGTGTTCCTCTCCGACGGCGCGCCGAACGGCGGCAGCTACGCCGACGAACTCGCTGCCATAAAGCGGGCGGGGATCCCGGTCTTCACGATCGGCTTTTTCTCTGCGCCGGGAGCGGTGCTCGCCGACATCGCGGCGAGCACGGGCGGCCAGGCGTACACGGTGCAGAGCCCGGGCGAGGCGCAGGCGGTCTTCGCGCGGATCGTGTCGACGCTGACCTGCGACGCGACCCAGGTCCAGCAGAGCGTCGCCCTGAAGCCGGGCGAGACGCGCGCGTTTCCGTACGCGATCGGCCCATCGGACCGCGAGTTCCGCGCCCTGGCGGCGTGGTCGTTCGGCGGCGTCACCGTGCGGCTGCGCCGTCCCGACGGCAGCTTCCTCGCGCCGGGCGCCGAGCTCGCCGGCGAGCGGTTCATCTCCGAGCAGACGTACGCGAGCGTGATCGGCCGCAATCCGGCGATCGGTGGCTGGGAGCTGCAGATCACGGCGGCGCCCGCCAACGTCGACGAGGTCGACGTGTCGATCGACATCTTCAGACGAACGAGCGCCGACCCACCCGATGCGTTCGCGCTCGTGTCTCCCGGCGACGGCGGGCGGCTGGCGCCAGGCACGGCGACGTTCACCTGGGACGGCGCGCGTAACGCGCAGTCCTACGACCTGGAGATCGACGATGTCGTCGTGATCGCCGGCCTGCCGCGCGCTCCGGCCTCTGTGACGATCGCCGTCCCGCCCGGTACGCACTCGTGGCGCATCGCGGCGGTCAACCAGTTCGGTCGCACGCTCTCTGACCGGCGCGTGTTTGGTCCGCCCGGGTTCAAGTACGTCGCGCTCGGCGACTCGTTCTCCGCCGGGCAGGGGGTCGAGGAGTTCTTCGAGCCGAAGAACGGATGCCATCGCTCCAAGCTCACCTATGCGACGTTCATCGAGCGCCCAGGGCTCGCGGGGGCATCGATCTACGACCAGGTCAACGCGGTCCCGGGAACGGACTGGGGTTTCCAGGCCTGCTCGGGTGCACGGACGCCGGGGATCACGGATACGCCGGGTTGGGGCGATGCGTACGCCCAGCTCGACCTCACTCGAACGCCCGACCCCGCGAGCCTGAAGCGCCTGCCGGTTGACGCGCTGACCGATCTGGTGACGATCACGATCGGCGGCAACGACCTCGAGTTCGCAGACCTGCTCACGTTCTGCGCCCTGAGCACGGACTGCACGACCGAGAAGCACAAGCGGATGTGCGCCGGCAAGGAGATCGACGAGGCGCTGGCGAAGTACGCCCGCTGCAAGCGCGACGAGCTGTCGCCGCGGCTCGATGCGATCTACGCCCGGATCCGCGCGCAGGCCCCGCGGGGGCGCATCATCGTCTCCGGCTACCCGCAGCTCTTCCCCGGATCGGCACGCGAGCAGAACTGTCACAAGATCATCCAGCGCAGGATCACCGACCCGCGCAACGGCAAGAAGTACGACATCGGGTTCAGCCACACCGAGCAGAACGCGATCCGCGAGGAGACCTCGCGCGCCAATCAGCTCATCGCGGCACGCGTGAAGGCCAGCGGCGTCGCGACATTCGTCGCGGTCGACAGCTACTTCGCCGGGCACGAGATCTGCGGTAAGGAGAACGGCGACGGCGGCGACTGGATCAACGCTGCGACGCTGACGCGTGTCGACGACGGCAAGGGCGGCAAGACGCTCAAGGCCAACGACCAGTCCTTCCACCCCAACCAGTACGGCCATCTCAACGGCTATGCGCGGGCGATCAACGAGGTGCTCAACCCCGGCGTAAGCCGGATCGCGTCGGCCGGGCCCGCGGTCGTGCGGGTCGCGGCCAATGGGTCGGTCGAGCTCGGCGGCAAGCGTCTGATCTCCTGTCCGGCCGGAGCAGTCCCGTGCCGCGTGTCGACGCAGGTGCGCGCACGCACGTCGCGAACGGTAGGCGGCGCCAGGGGCCGTGCCGCCCAGCGGCTTATTCGCATCGGCGGCTCGAAGTTCACGGTTGCTCCGCGCAAGACCAAGCCGATCCGGCTGACGCTCACCCCAGCGGGCATGGTCGCGCTGCGGCGTCTGAAGCAGCTGCGCGCGACGGTCACGATCGTCGCTCGCCGTGGCAAGCGCACGACCCAGAAGGTCCTGACACTGACGCTGCTGGCTCCGACCCGGAAGCGAGGATGAGGTGATGCCGGCGGGGCGGACCGCCGCCGCCGCAGCAGCGGTCGCCCTCGCGGCGCTGTGCTGCCCGTCGCCAGCCGGCGCCGTGGGCGCGTTGTCGGTGAGGTTCGACCTGGCCACGGGTCGCGTCGGCGGGCTGCAGCTCGGCGTCGCCAAGGAGGCTCAGGTGCTCGCGCGATTCGGCAAGCCGAAGAGCGTGACTCACGACCTCGGTGGTGTAGCCACCGACTCCCGGCGGCTGATGTACCGGTGCGGCAGCGGCTGCACGCTGGCGGCCGAGCTCGACGGTGCCGACACGCTGCAACTCGTCTGGGCATACCTGCGCAAGGCCACGACGCGCAAGCAGATCCGCACAAGCGCAGGGACCTACCTCGGGTTGTCGCAGGCTTCCGCGGAGCGCCGCGAGAAGCGGCGCATGCGGCCCGGCTGCGTGATGCAGATGTCACGGACGGTCGGCGACGTTCGCCTCGAGGTCGGCGCGCAACCGGGCTACGTCGACTCGATCGTCATGGCGACGTCCAAGGCCTACGTCCTGTGCTGACGCTCGATGCTCGGCCGGATTCACCCGTGACCCATGCTCACCGACAGGTGTGCCGCCTCATCACTTTTGCCCCTGATCGCCGCGTGATGCATCACGTAGGTTCGATGCATCGCAGGTGTTCAACACGCCGACCGCCGGGGAGCGACAGCGCCCATGTCATCGAGTCATAGCCCGATCACGTCGTACCGTGATGGCACTGCACATCGCGTCCGTCACGGGGGCCGGTCATGAGCGACGTGACGTGTCCCACATGCGACGCCGTAGCGGACGCAGACTCGAAGTTCTGCGGCGAGTGCGGCGAGCGGATGCCCGCGCCGGCGCGCCCGCAGCGGCGCGCGCCGGCCGAGCACGAGGCGGCGATCTCCCAGGGCACCGGTGCCGACGAGCACGACGGCGCCACCGCGACGGTGCGCACCCGTCCCGATCGCGGGCGCGCCCCGCGCCCGCGTGCACGCGCGGCGAACGGCAATGGCTTCGAGGACGACACGGCGGAGCACCGGCCGCACCCGGGCGAACCGGCCCCTGCCGCCGTCCACGACCCCGCCGCCGTCCCGCCGCAATGGACGAACGCTCCGCCACAGGGCTGGCCGCAGCCGCCGCCCGGCTACCCGCAGAACGGTGGCTATCCGCAGAACGGCGGCGCGCCCCCACCCGGATATCCACCGCTCGTGTACGCGTACCCGCCACCGCCGCCGCGCTCAAACCGCGGGCTGCTGATCGGCCTGACAGCGGCCGGCGTCATCGCGCTAGTCGCCGTCGTGGTCGCGGTCGTGATCGCCGTCGGCAGCGGGTCGGGCGGCCCGCCCACGCTCGCCACGACGCCGATCACCACACCCGTGGTCGCGCCGCCGGTCACGCCGGCGCCGGGCTCGTCGGGCGCCTCCAGCCGGGCCACCCCGCGCCGATCGCGAGCGAGCACGACGCCGCCGGTCATCAAGCCGGTCGCCCCGGTGCGCCGCCGGTCGCCCACGGCGACCGTCGCCAACAGCGCCATCCAGCGGGTCGTCCAGCGCCACTGGCGCGACATCCAGGCCGGGAACTACGCATCGGCGTACGGCACCTTCGGACCGGGGCTGCAGAGCAATCGCAGCGGCTGGATCAGCGACCATGAGTCCGACGATCTCACCGACGTGACGCTGCGTCTCGGGCGTGCGACGCTGCACTCCGAGGCGAGTGCCACGGTGCCGGTGCTCTCCATGCGCACGGTCGCGAGCTCGGGCTGCTTCGCCTGGACCGGTTCGTACGGGATGGTGAAGATTGGCGGAAGCTGGCTCATGAACGCGTCCAATCTGAACCGGGCGTCGTGCTGAACCGTCAGCTGCGACGGATCGCTCCCGCTCATGCGCTCCTGCTCATCGGTGTATCGGCCGTCGCGACGTTCGCGGGGCTGCTGCTCGCCAGCGGCGTCGGGGGAGACCCCGTGCCCGCTGCATCGGAGCGGCCAGGCCCCGTAGTGGCGACGGTTCGAGCGACGGCGAATGGCATCGAGATGACCGGCATCCCGCAGCCGACGGCGACGACGGCCGTGCCGGCGCGCCCGGCGCCACCACGCGCACGCGTCGCCGCGCCCCCGGCTCCGGCTGGCGAACCTGCCTCGCTGTCGCGTGCGGCCGGGCAGATGATTGTCAGCGGCGTCCTCGGCACGACCGCCGACGGCGCGCTGCTGCGTCGCATCCGCGAGGGCCGTGTCGGCGGGGTCATCCTCATGGGCGAGAACATCCGCACCGTCGCGCAGGTGCAGTCGCTCGTCCGCGAGCTGAAGGCCGCCGCCCGCGCCGGCTCCAACCCGCCGCTCATGGTGATGACCGACCAGGAGGGCGGCACCGTCAAGCGCTTCCGCACGGCCGGCCCGACGCTCTCGGCCCGCGCGATGGGCACCTCGGGCGCGCCCGACGCCGTGGCTCGTGAGCAGGGCGCCCAGACCGGCCGCGACCTGGTCGAGCGCGGCGTCAACGTCGATCTCGCGCCGGTCGCCGACGTCGCCTCGAGCGCCGCGAACTTCCTCGGCTCGCGCACGTTCGCCGACCGCGCGTCGGTCGTGGCCCGGTCGGCATGCGGGTTCGCGGCAGGCCTCGGCGCGAGCAGGGTGGGCGCGGCGTTCAAGCACTTCCCCGGCCTCGGTCGCGCGAGCGCGGTCAACACCGACAGCGCGCCCGTGAGCATCTCCGCGACGCTCGGCGCGCTGGCACGCGACTGGGCGACGTACCGCCGCTGCGGCGCACGGCCAGGCGCCATGGTGATGGTCAGCAACGCGAGCTACCCCGCCCTCACCGGGAACGTCCCGGCGGTGCTCTCGCCGCGCACGTACGAGACGCTGCGCGGGCTCGGGGTTCGCGGGCCGGTCATCACCGACAGCCTCGGCGCGGGCGGGCTGCGCCAGCACACCGAGGTCGCCGTCAAGGCCGCCGCGGCCGGAGCCGACCTGCTGCTCTACACGTCCTCGCGGACGCCCGTCGAGACCCACCGCCAGCTGCTCGCCGCCGTCGACTCGGGCGCGTTGTCCGAGGAGCGCGTGCGCGCGGCCGCACGCGTGATCACCACTTACAAGCGCACCATCCATCCCTGAGAACGAGGTCCTCGATGCAGGCGCACGAATATCCGCAGCTTCCGACTCCCGGACCGGGCTACCCTCCCGTCCCGCAGCAGTACGCGTATATGCCGGGGCAGCCGCTGCCTCCGCTGGGCGTGCCACCGACGCCGCCCTCCGGCCGCTCGGCCGGGTTCTGGGCCGCGGCAACGGCGGCGATCGCGCTCGCGGTCGTCATCGCGCTGCTGAGCGGCTTCTTCATCGGGCGCGGCTCGCGGATCTCCAACGAGGACATCCAGTCCAAGCTCGTCCAGCAGTCTCAGCTTGACCAGCTCGCGCAGCAGCGCGCATTGAACGACCAGCGCACCGCCCTCGACCGTCAGCGCAACACGGCGCTCGCGCGGGCGCGCAGCACGGCGCGTGCGTCGGGGCTGCGCGAGGGTCGGCTGACCGGGGTTCAGCAGGGGCGTGACTCCGGCGTGGCCGAGGGTCAGTCGATCGGCTACAACCAGGGCTACAACGACGGATACCAAGCTGGTCTGTCGACGAGCTCGACCTGCTTCGGGATCGACAGCTGCTGACGATGCCCGCGGCCGCTGGCATACGTGGGGTCGCGGATTCGCCCGACTGGGAGGGAGGCGTCCTGGAGTCCTTGTACGAGGTCGCCTTCTCGGCCACCGACCGGGAGATGGCCGGTGTCCTCGTCGGACTCCCGACCGTGGGCGGCGGGGCGTCGAGCGTGCAGGCGGTGATCCCCGCCTCGCACGGCCACACGCCCGGGCAGGCGGCGATGTTCAGCCATGCGACCTGGGCGTACGTGCATCAGACGATGGCCCGCCACTACCAGGGGCTGGAGGTCGTCGGCTGGTACGTCAGCCGGCCCGGTCAGGGGACGACGCTGCTGGACGCCGACCTCGTCAACCACCAGCGCTGGTTCACCCGGCCCGACCAGGTGGTGCTCGTCTTCGACTCGCAGACACACCGCGGCAGCCTCTACGCCTGGGGGGCGGGGGGCCTCGCCCAGATCCATGAGGGCCCGGTCACACGCCGGTACGCGCGACCGGAGCGCCGGCGCGCGCCGGTCGGCGCGCTGTGCTTCCTCGTCGCGCTCGGCGCCTTCCTCGGCGCGGTCAGCTTCCTGCTGATCCAGACCATCACGTGAACGACACGGAGAGCTTTCGATGACCGACACTCGCTACTGCACCACCTGCGGAAAGTCCAACGACAAAGGCCGATTCTGCTCGGACTGCGGTGCTCCGCTGCCGGAGCCCGTCGCGGCGATGAGCGGTGCCGCCGCTGGGCGGACGCGGTCCGAGCGCGGGCGGGCGGCGACGGCACCGCCGCCGCCCGAGTACGCGCCGCTAAAGACGCCGCCGGAACCCGACCCTGGACCCGGGCCGGTGCGCGCCGGCGAACAGCCGCCGCCACGCTCATGGCGCCCGCTGGCGATCGCCAGCGGGGCGGTGTTCCTCACCGCGACGCTCGTCGCCGTGCTGTTGCTGGCGCTGACCGGCTCGTCGAGCGATTCGGTCGCCCCGGCGGCGCCGAAGGTCACAGCCAAGCAGGCAGCGCTTGCGACGCAGAACCTCTACGCAGCGACCTCGCGCGGGCAGTACTACGCGCTGCTGCCCGCGGGGTGGGTGAAGGCGACGCTCCCGACACGTCCCGCGCTGCAGGATGCGATCGCCGTCAAAAGCGCCCAGGACGAGTCGCAGACGATCATCGTCGGCGAGCTGGCCGGCGCGTCCGGCGGCGTCTCCGCGGTGGCCAAGCGCTACGAGCGCGAGCTGACCGGCGGGGCGACGCCGACCTACTCGTCGGTGGTCGGGTTCCCCGGTGCGCGCACGGCCTGGAGAATCAACTGGACCGCCGGTGCAAGCGCTAAGGGGGCGTACTTCATCAGCAGCTGCCAGCGGCGATACCTCGTGCTCGGATCCGCCTCAGCGGCCGCCTACGCGGCGCTGAAGAACCGGCTCGCGATCGTCGCCGCCGGCCTGCAGGCGCAATGCTGAGCGCCGACGCGGCTGCGTCGGCGGGCCCGGCGTCGCGTTGCCCGGGCTGCGGCGTGGCGGTCGCCGCGCGCTTCTGCGGGAGCTGCGGAGAGCGGCTGGCGCGCCCGGGACCCAGCCGGCGCGCGAGCGCTGATCTGCCCATCGCTCCGGCCGCGCCGGCGCCGCAGTCCGGTCCGCCGATGGTCGCGTTCGCGCCGCAGTTCGCCCCCGCGCCGTCATCATCGGGATGGCTGGCAGTCACCGTCGTGGGGATCATCCTCCTGCTCGCGAGCGTAGCGGTGGTGTTCGTGCTCGTGGCGAGCTCCAACGACGGGGGCGGGACGAGCATGATCGACCCCGCCCGGTCGACGCTCGTTTCCCCCGGCGCGGACGCGCCTTGAGCATGAACGAGGAGCTGCGGCGCATCGGGTTCGTCCGTGCGCTCGTCGTCTGCGCATTAGCGGCGACGGCGACGTTCGTCCTGCTGGGCGCCACGACGGACACGGAGGCGGGCACCGTCGGGCCGCCGTCGCTCGTGCAAGCGCAGCCGGGTTCGAGCAGCGGGGCGCAGGAGCGGCCCGCCCCGGCGGAGGTCTCGACCGCGGTTGCGCCGCATTCGCGGCCGGGTCCGGCGGCGCGTCGCACGAAGCTCAGCGCACGCCGCCAGAAGCTCAGCGCACGCCGCCAGCTCGCCCAGCTGCGACGCGCCGCCCGCCGGCGCCAGGAGGCGCTGCTCGCCCGCTTGCGCGCTCGCTCGCGTCCCGCGCGCCCGCCGCCGCCACCGGTGGCCGCACCACCGGCGGCCGCGGCACCGGCCATGACCGTTCCCGCTCCCGCGTCGAAGCCCACGATCCCGCCATCGTCGGGCGGCGGCGCGCGCGGGCCGGCGGAACCGAATTCGGCGCCGCGCTGACTGCCGTTTGTCGCGCGCCGGGGACGAACGCAGACTCGCGCCAAGGTGGCGGTTGCTGGAAAGACCGGGTCGCCCTGCTCAGCGGGTGCGAGAGCTTGATCGCATCGACGCCTTACCGGCCGCCACGCGTGGGTAGTGGCAGCGTGCTACTTGTGGAGGGGCCACCGGGGATCGGCCAGAGGACGCTGATGCGGCGAGCTCGATCGTCGCTCCTCCCTGTGCGTGATCGCGAGGGCTTCCGAGGGCTTCGGGCTCGCTGAGGGTGCAGCCCCCTGGAATTGATAGATCGCCGGCGGCAGGTCTTCCGGCACCGCCCGCCTGACCGGCCAGCCGACCCCGACTCCGCTGCCCGCCCAGCAAGCCCTGCGTGACCAACCGCCCCGGTCTTGGGGACTGAACGCGTCCGACTCGCCGCGAGGTCTGCCTTGTCCGCGCCGTGTTTTGAGGCTGCCGCCACATGTGCTCGGCGGATATGGTGCGAGCGGATCAGTTCCCCTGTTGAGATGATTTCTGTGTTGTCCTCGATGTTCTCGCCGCAGAGAAACGCTCACACACGCGGCTCGCTTGTTGCGCTCGCGGTCGCAGCCGCGTCCGTGATCACCGCCCTCGCGGCCACTGCCCATGACGCCGACGCACGGCGACTGAGCTGCCGGTCAGTGTCCGCCGACCGTGCGCTGCCGTATTGGGCGCGCCAGCGCAATGTCACCGTGCTCGCCGATTCGGTACTGCAGAGCGGCGCGGACGGGCTGCACAATGTCATGGCCTGTCGCCGTGTCAGCATCCGCGGGCGCCCCGCGCTGATGCTGCGGATCGCGGAGCGTGAGTTTCGGATCGAGGGGCGGCGCGTCGCCCCGCTGGTGGTCATCGGGCTCGGCCACAACTCGCTGTGGGAGCGCAACCGCCATCGCTACGACTTCTGGGCGGCACGCTTTGACGCGGATGCCAGGCGACTCGTGGATACGTTGCGTCGCCTGGGCGCGACGCAGATCGTGTGGGTCACGATCCGCGAACCGCGACCGGAATTTCTGACGCCGGCAGGCCGCGCCGAGCTCGGCACGTACTCCTGGTACTTCCCGTACGTCAACGAGCGTCTGCGGCGGCTCGACGCACGCCGCGACGATGTCTCGCTCGCCGACTGGACCGCGGTCTCCAGCCGCCGCGGGCTCACGTACGACTCGATCCATCTCACGCCAACCGGCGCGCGGCTGATGGCACGGACGATCAGGTCCGCCATCGACGCGGAGGCCAGGCGCCAGGCGCTCGCACGCCAGCCGCGATCCATGGCCCCCGCTATCGCGACAGGCCGACGAGTGGCCGGTTGACCGCGCTCCACGGCGCACCGACAGGAACGCACCGGGCGAGCGTGCCGTGCTCGTAGGCCATCCGGCACTTCCACCGCCCGATCGTGCGCGCGCAGGATGCCTGCGTGCGCCCGCAAGACGCAAGCGACGGGACCCGATCGAGATAGGCGCGGACCGTGGCCCTTGCCCGCCTGCACGCGCCGTAGCGATACGTGAACACCGAGGCCGTGTTCGGGGACGTTCCGAACGTTCCGATCGCGGCATGCCGCAATGATCCGCATGAGGCGGCCTGGGCGGCAGTCGTCTCGGAGAGTGCCGCGCAGGTGAGCATCAACACGAGCATGCCGGCGACACGGCGCGGGAGACGAGAGCGCAGATCACCGCGCACGCCCTTGGTGCCGATCCTCATCCGGCGATTCCCTGGGCGGCGGTGACACGGTAGCCGTACGGACCCACCGACCTGATGTGTAAAGCCCACAAGGCTCCGGGTCAGCCCTCTGCAGAGCAGCGGCTTGAGCAAGGCGGCTGGTGCTGGTGGCATTCGATGCACGTGGGGCTCTCTCTCGACGATGTCATCGGCTGGCGCGTGTGCCTGAATTGTGGAGTGGCGGGCGGTCCCGCGCCAGGGCCGAAAGTGATGATGGCAGCCTGCGCGCAATCGGCGGGTCTGCGGCGCGCCGGTCGCACCAGAGCCGACGCGGTCATCCTCTTTGCGCGGCTTGAAATGCACCGCGCTCATCCATGCGGACCGCGTCGGCACCGAAGTCCTGCGCGGAGAGCCGGCGCACGAACTGGGCCGCGGCGTGGAAGCCGTCCAGGCGCGGGATGCCGGGTGGGTCGATGCGCACCGAGATCCACCTGCCGGACACGAGCTGACCCGTGGGGCCGAGTTTGACGCGGACGATGCCGCTGTGGGAAAGCGTGCCGCCGGTGGTGAAGTTGTGATGGCCGGCAAAGTTGCCCAGGGAGTGCGCGATGAGGCGCCGGCGATGAACCTCCATGCCGCGCACGACGTGCGGCCCGGACCCAAGTACGAGGTCCGCGCCGCCGTCGATCGTCGCGTGCGCGAATCCGCGCGCGTATCCGCGGTCCTCTCCATACTGGGTCTCGGGTCCGTTGGGAGTGTGTGACCGGTCGGCGCCCTCCGCGCCCGCGTGCATGATCACGATGACCAGGTCGGCCACCTTCGCCGCCTGGGTCACGAGCGTTCGTGCAGCGGGGATGTCCGTCAGTGACGTGGCCCATCGGTAGGGGGCGAATCCGATGATCGCGACGCGGACGCCGCGCACGGGCAGCAGAGTGACCGCACCCGGCCGGCCGGTGTGACGGATGTGCACGCGATCGAGCGCCGTGATGGTCTGGCGCTGTCCCTCCTCGCCGTAGTCCAGTGCATGGTTGTTGGCGATGTTCATCACGTCAAAGCCGACAGCCTCCAGCGCCCTGGCGTTCTCAGGCGGAGCCTGGAACGCGAAGCAGTTCGGTGATGGCGCGCCACCGCACTTGGAAATTCCGCCCCGGCCAAACGTGCCCTCGAGATTGCCGATCGTCAGATCCGCGCTGCGCAGTTCCCGCGCCACATCGCGCAGCATTTCGCGTCCGCTGTTGGGCGGCAAGCCATGCGTCGTCGAGCCGAGCACGGTGTCACCGACCCAGTTGACCGTGATCGACGGGGTTTGAGACTGAGGCGCCCGTCGCGCCGCCGCGGGCGTCGTGCCGCGGCGGCCCGCCCAACGTCTCGAGAGGCTTCTGGTGTGTCTCGCAAGCAGGTCGATCGAGTTTGAGCAGACGTGTCACGCCCGGCGAGCTCACCGCGCGCGGCGCCCGACGTTTGTGTTGGTGCGTTCGCGTACTCTACGGCGCGCGCCGGCGTTCTGGTGGGCGCAGGGCGCTTAGTGAGAGCATGGCGAGCGCGATCAAGGGCGGCGGGGCGTTGTCAAGGCCGAACGCTCGTTCGGGATGACATCCTGATCTGCGTAGTGATCGCTTCGATGCGGGCGTTACCGGTCGCCCGCTGACGCGCGGGCACGATGCGCCCCGCTCGGGACCTCGCGACGGATCTCGTCCAACGCATCGGTTTGCTAGCTGGATGACGTAGACCAATCGGCGCGCGGACCGCGCCGGGGAGGCGGTCGGCGACCGGCCCGGCGATCCGGCCGGCGATGTCGCAGGACACCAAAGATGGATGGGACCTTCGGCTACGTCAGCGAGGTCTGGATCCGAGCAGTGGACCGCGGCGGGCTCGGACTTCTGGGATGCTGAGTGCGATGCGACGGGTACCTCGAGTTTGCCGGGTGCCGCGCGGACCGAGCTGCCGCCTGGGCGGCGCGGCGGCGCTCGCGGTTGCGGTCGCGCTGGCCTGTGCACCATCAGGGCAGGCGGCGGCGTCCCCGCAGGCTCATTACTCCAGCGACTGCGGCAGCGTCGCCTACCTGAAGATCCGACCTGACTTGGTTCATCCCAGCTGCGCCGGATCGTGCGCCACCATGGCCGAATCTCTCGTCTGGTCAGGATGGGGGCAGCCGGTCGCCACCGCCACTGGGATCGGGCTGGTTAACAGGGCATACGGGTCGTGCGCGGACGGGCCGGTCGACCGCTTCCCCGCGCTTGTATCCGTGGCAGATCCGATGCCCTGCCGAGGAACCAGGGGACAAGGCCTGGTGTACCGCAGTGTCCGCGTCGAGGTCGCCGTCGGAGCAGACCCTTACTGGGCTGCCCGGGCCGACACGGACGGGATCCTCCGCGTGTCGTGGCGAGTGGTCGGGAGCTGCGGTTACCGACCGACGCTTGCCGGGGCGCGCTCGTTCGCGCTGAGGCAGATGGAGAAACTGCAGGAGCGCCGGTTCGGATTCACCGACGGCGTTCGCGCGCGTTGCAGCCGCCGTGGCGCGCGACGTTCGGCGCGTTTTCGTTGCTCCGTGAGCTCACGGTCGTTCACACGCCTGCGCGGGCGGGTCGATCTCGCGATCAACACCTGCTCGATCCGCGCGACGTTCCGCGCGCGGGTCCCGGAATGCCTCGAGGCCGGCTGCGGGACGGAGCCATTCGCCGCACGGCCGCAGGAACGCTTCCTTGGAGGCTTGTGCTAGTTCAGCCCCCGAGCACCGCTCCTCATCACTATTGCCCCTGTCGACGGCTCGATCGGATGCGTAGGTTCGCCTCGGTGACACCGCTGCGATGCCGACCCAGAAGCACTCGCCTTTTGACGCTTGCTGTCCTCGTTGCCGGCGTCGGTGTCTCGGGCGCCGGTTGTGGCGGCAGCGACGAGGCGACCGAGGCGCGCATCGCCCGCGAGCGCGCGGAGGCCGCGCGGGCAGCGCGTCAGGACGAACGCATCGCCCAGCTTCGCCGCGATCTCGCCGCGCAGAGGCGTCGCACCCCGACGGCGCCCGCGGCTCCGGCCCCGCCGCCCACGGTTCTGCCCTCCGCCGCTCCGCGACGGTCAGGCGCAGGAGGATCGGCGTTCGCCGGATCTTGGGTGGGCGAGGCGACACAGTACACGCCGCGTGGAACCAGCCAGGTCGTCACGCTGCGCACTACGATCGACGCCGACGGTCAGATCGGCAGCCATCGCGAGTACATCGTCGGTGCCGGTCAGGACAGCGACTGTCGTGGCACGCTTACGCGCCGCGGCTACGGCCTCTACGGCTACCGCGAAGGCGCGAGCTCTCGTTGCATCGCCACGACGAGCATCAGGCTGACGCGAGTCGGCGGGTCCCTTCGGTTCTCAGAGACATACTCGACGTCGGCTGGTGTCGGCCGCGTCGTCGGAGCACTACGACGGCCATGAGCGTGCGCGTCGACACGACAGGCCTGCTCGCATGCGTCACGGCGATGCTGTTGCTCGGCGGCTGCAGCAACAGCGACGACCAGGCGACCGAACAGCGCATCCAGCGCGAGCGCGGGGAGGCCGCGCTGATCGCCAAGCAGGAGGAGCGCATCAAGCAGCTCGAGCGAGACGCACGCCGCAAATCCGCGCGACCGCCCTCGGTTACCGTCGTGCGGCCTGCTCCGACTGCCGGCCAGCCGCGCCCGGCTGAGCCCTCCTCGCGCAGCTCGGACGACTGGCCCGGCGGGTCGGGCTACACGACAATCCTTGCGTCGGTCCGGGCGCAGACCGAGGCGCGCCGCATCCAGGTCCAGGCCAGCGCGCGTGGTCTTGACGCCGGTGTGCTCTACAGCACGAACTACCGCTCGCTGCGATCGGGCTACTGGGTGGTGTTCTCGGGCAGCAGCGCGAGTAAGACGGACGCCGACCGGCGCGTGACGCGCGCGAAGTCGCTCGGCTACGGCGATGCCTACCCGAGGTTCGTGTCCGGATGAGGCGCGTCGTAGCAGCCGCAATCGTGCTGAGCCCGGCGTTCGCGCTGATCCCGTCCGCGGCGCAGGCGGCGACTTGTCGTCCGGTGAGCTCCCATTTCGAGATCCAGATCGGTGCGGGCTTTGTCACGTATGCACAGCGCGTGAGGACGCGGCATGTCGGCTGCGAGACGGCGCGGCGCGTGCTGCGAGCCTGTGGGCGCAGCCCGTATCCCCCGAGCAGGTGGCGGGGGAGGGAGCTACGCGGCCTCGTGCGGGGGCAGATCAGGTTGGTGCTGACCTCAGGCCGGCGCCGCATCGACTTTCGCAGCGCGCAGGACGCGCAGCTGCCGTGCTCAAACCCGATCTTCCCGCGACGAGTCGGCGGAGCTTCCCGCGGTCCGTTTGTGCTGTCGCCGCGCGGGCTGAACACGCTGGTGGTCGGTACTCGCCGGCGTGCGGCCGAACGCGCGAGCGGATTGGACCTTCGTTCGCTCGGCCTCGGCTGCGGGCGGTCGTATGAGAACAAGGGCATCGACGTGGTCTTCGCGGGCGACGGCCATGATCCGATCGTCTCGTTGGTCATGATCGGTGACGCGCGGGTTCCGACTACCGCCGGGTTACGGGTCGGCGACCCGGTCGCCCGCATCGCGGAGATCTACGGCGCACAGGCGACCCTCGTCGGAGATCTCAGCGTCAGTCAGGGCATCGACTTCCTCATCAATCCGGCGGCGGAGCCCGAGTACCAGTACGCGATCGGGACGCACGCGGGGCTCGTCGGGCTGATCGTCGCCGGACGCCGGGGGCAGACGGTGGCCGACGAGTACTGCGCGTAATGGTAGTCGCGCGTCCAAGACGAGGTAGTTGCATGTGCGAGGGCTGAAGACACGAACAGGGCGGGCCGCTCGGAAGGCGACCACCTTCATTGTGATCATGGTTTCCGTGACGCTCGCCGCTGACGAATTTGCATCGGCTGATCGGGGCGTGATCCGGGACGCGCGTGGCGACGCGAAGCCCCCATGGGATGTTCTGACGATTTCGGGCGACAAGGAGAGATGCCATGACATCACCGCGCAACACCACCAGTCGGACATGTCGCGGGCGCCGCACGGTGTTGACTCAGGCGGCCGCGGTCGCGCTCACCGTCACGGTGATGGCGCCGGCCGCGTCGGCAGCCCCCACGACGCAGCCATACATCATCGAGGTGAAGGGCGATCCCGCGCAGACCGCTGCGCATCACGGCGCTCGCACCACATACGTCTATCGCGCCGCGCTGCGCGGCTTCGCGGCAGAGCTCACCGCGCGACAGATCCAGCGTCTCGCGGCAGACCACGACGTCGTCGAGCTCACGGAGGACAAGGGGATCAAGCTTGAGGCAACGCCGGTCACACCGGCGCGCGCATCGGGGCAGACGGTTCCCTCCGGCGTGCGTCGCATCGGAGCCCAGCTCGCGGCGCCGTCGACGCGGGTCGGGGTGGCGGTCATCGACACGGGCATCGCCAGGGTCGCCGATCTGCGCGCCAATCTGCCAACCAAGGGGCACACCAGCTGCATCGGGTCGGAGCCGAGCCCGTACTCGGACGGCTACGGCCACGGCACGCACGTCGCCGGCACGATCGGCGCCGCTGACAACGGTGTCGGTGTGATGGGCGTCAACCCGAACGTCAACCTGTACGCGGTCAAGGTCTACGACGCTTCCGGGTCCGCGTCGTGGAGCAGCCTGCTCTGCGGTATCGAGCACGTCACCGCCAACGCCAAGCGCCTCGGGATCAAGATCGCGAACATGAGCCTGGGAGGGGCCGGTGATTACCCGCCGTTCCGCCAAGCCGTCGCGGCCATGCGCGACGCCGGCGTCACGACGGTCGTGGCCGCCGGAAACGCCGGCCAGGACGCCGGCTCGTGGATGCCCGCTGGGTATGACGACAGCGTCATCACGGTCAGTGCGCTGGCCGACGCGGACGGGCTCCCAGGCGGCGCCGGCCCGGCGACGTGGGCCGGCGGCGACGATACGTTCGCAGTGTTCAGCAACTTCGGCACGATCGTGGATTGTGGCGCACCAGGCGTCGACGTCCTCTCGACGCTGCGAAGCGGCGCATACGGCGCGATGTCAGGCACATCGATGGCCGCACCGCACGTAGCGGGCCTCGCGAGCCGCCTGCTCGCGGCCACCCCGGCGCTGACATGGACGGAGGTCCGCGATCTGCTGATCGCACGCGGCGAGCAGGCGGGTGAGGGGCACAGCGACCCATCCGGGCTACACCCGGAGCCGATCTGTCGCATCTAAGCGACGAGTGGCCAACCGTGACGAGGCGGCGTGTCGGAACGAACGCCTGGAGTCAGAGCGACACACGCGCCGACGTTGGCACCGGCGCGTGTGGGGGTGCCGGTAACGAAGCTGTCATGAAGGGCAATGTGGTCAATTTCCCGGAGCGCTCGACGGACGACGATCTGCTGCGCGAAGCGGTGCGACTTGCCGCGCTACTCGTATAGGCTGGCCCGCATGTTCGCGGTCAAGGGAGCTGGCCAAGCCACCACGCTTGCGTTGGTCGCCGCGTTGGTCCTGATCGCGACGGCGCTTGCGCCGCCCGCTTCAGGGGCGCCCCGCACGATCACGACATGCAAGGGCAAGCCGGCTCCGCCAGCCTGGGCCTTCGCGCCAGCTCCCTCAGCCAAGGCCCAGTCGCGGCTGAAGTTGCCGACGAGCGCCGCGTCGAGCGTGATGAGGACGAACTGAGCGCGATCAAGGCCAGCCCGGGCAGCGTGAGCCTGGCGACGGTGCTCAGCGAAATCGACAAGCTCCAGGCCGTGCGCCAGGTCGGTTTACCACCGGGGCTGTTTGACGGGATCGCGGCGAACGTCGTCGCGGCGTGGCGGGCGCGGGCCGCGGTCGAGTCGCCCAGCCACCTCGCCCGCCACGACCAGCCGATCCGCCTGGTCCTGCTCGCCGCGCTGCTGCACCTGCGTGAGCGGGAAATCACCGACACGCTCGTGCAGCTGCTGAACTCGACGGTGCACAAGATCAACGCCCACGCCGACAAGAAGGTCACCGAGGAGATAGTCAAGGAGTACAAACGCGTGCGCTACAAGAACGCGATGCTGCACCGCATCGCCGAGGTCTCGCTCGCGCGCCCCCACGAGCAGGTCGAGGACGTGATCTACCAGACGGGCAGCAGCGATGTCGGGTGTACCGCGGCATCGCGCGTCGTGGCAAGGGCGCTTGCTCAACGGGTGAGGCGGTCCAGGGCGCGCTGTGAGGGATGCGCGGCGATGGCCTCGCGCAGCCGGCCGGCTTCGGCGTCGAGGTAGCGGCTGGTGGTGGCCAGCGATGCGTGGCCTAGTAGGTCGCGCAGCTCGACGACGTCGGTGCCGTAGGCGACGGCGATCGACGCGAAGCTGTGGCGTAGGGCGTGCACGAGTGCGCCGGCGGGAACTGCGGCGCGCAGCGCCGAGCGCTTGTAGATCTGCTCGACGACGTACTGCACGCGGGCGGCGGTGAGGCGCGTCCCGTCGTAATGGACCAGCAGCGCGGCGTGCGGGTCTTCGAGCGCATCGTCGCCGTGACGCTCGCGGCGCGTGATCTGGTAGGCGTCGATGAGCTGCTCAAGCGCGGGCTGGATCGGGATGGAGCGGTCGCGCTTGCCCTTGCCGGTGACCTGCAGCCGACGGGCGCCGGCCGGGCCCATGACGCTGTCGAGGTCAAGCTCGACGCCCTCGGAGAGGCGGACCCCGGTGACGCAGTACAGGGCGATGAGCGCAACGTCGCGCTCGGGCCAGCACTTGCTCGGCTTTGCGCGCGGGTCCGGCGTCGAGGCCGCCCGCAGCAGCGTGGCGGCGAGGTTCTCGGCGCGGATCGATCGCGGCGCCGTCTGTGGCAGTTTGGGTTTGGGTACCGCCTTCATCGGGTTTCGCTCAAGCACCTCGTCGTCGATGAGGTAGGCAAAGAAGCGATTCCACGTGCCCCAGGCGCGGACCATCGAGCCGGCGGCATGGTCGGAGGCCCAGTCGGCGAAGCCACGGCGCATCACGCGCGCGCCGAGCTCTGCGATCGTCAGCTGCTCGACGGTCGCATCCTCGTCGTGCAGCGCGGTCGCGATCCGCGCACCAATGCCGAGCAGGTCACTGCGATAGCCGTCGATCGTGTGCCGCGAGCGCTTGGCGGCCTGCAACCCGGCCAGATAATCATCGACACGCGCGGCGAACAGTCCATCGTCGGAGGGGGCCATGAAGGCAGGTACGGCGCCAACCGGAGATTTCCTGCATTCGCACAATTATGCGGCAAACGCCGTCCACAACTGTAGCCCCGAGTTGCACGAACAGATCGTTGTTGAGGTACCGCGCGACCGTGGCATAGCTGAGCGCGACTCCGCCGCGGGGTCCCTTCACGTCAGTGGCGCTCGCGGCTGGCGCTGGCGTGCTTGACGATCGGCCTCGGCGCTTATTGCAGCTCTGATCGTCCGTGCGTCAGCAGCGCGCCCCTTGGTCGTGAGGTGGATCGAGTCATACGTGAGTGTGATCGCATCTTCGCAAAGAACCTCGCCTCGCCCGCGCCCAGCAGGCGCCTCGATCGTGGCTCCTGCGCCCGACGACCGGGCTGTCGCTGCGTGGCTCTCGCCTGGTACGGACCACGTTGGTCTTGGGGGACGACCTCTCCTCCGAGGTGCGGCTTGCTCCCGACGCGCGGCGGTGTCGCCAGGGTGCCCGGTTGCGTTGACCTTCTTGCCGGATCAGCGACGCTGCCTGTAGCCCCATCGCAACCTGCTCGTATTGCGGCGCGTCATCGGCAAGGTGCAGGCCGAGAACGCTGAGCACGTTGCGATCGAGAATTGGGACCAGCTTGGGTCGCTTCAGGTGCATGATCTCGTCGCCACCGCGAGCCTTCGCCCTTCG